>Ga0335076_10001712_pt1 | contig 21360 bp, 18 predicted proteins | sample Lox_Sample_25_FD_206717 | JGI IMG/M metagenome (GOLD analysis project Ga0335076, IMG submission 206717) | Soil microbial communities from Loxahatchee National Wildlife Refuge, Florida, United States - Lox_Sample_2.5 | ecosystem: Environmental > Terrestrial > Soil > Wetlands | place: USA...
GATGCCATACGTCTTTCCCCGCGCGCCGCGGGAGATCGCGCGCGGCGCGCTCAATCTCGACCCGCGCGCCTTGATCCGCTATCGCGCCCTCCCCTCGATCGCGCCAGCCGTTTTTCGCTATTTCGCCGCGTCCACCCCCGCGGGCAAGCACGCGACCGCCCGCGCGATGGCCCCGCTGCTGGCCCAGGCGAGCGCCGAGCATCTGAAGCTGGCCGAAGCCGCCGGCGCAAGCGCGCTGTTGCGCCGCGGCGGCTGGATCAAGGCGTTCCGCAGCGCGCGCGGCCAGGATCTCGCCAGCAAGGAGGCGGAGGAGCTCAAGCCTTACGGCATCGCGCCCAAGTTTCTCGACCGCGCCGCGCTGATCGCGCTCGAGCCCCACTTAAGCGAAAAGGCGATCGGCGGCGCGCATTACGCCGATCCGCCGTCGACCCCCGACCCGCAGGGGCTGGCGCAGAGCTACCTCGACCTGTTCGTCAAGCGCGGCGGGCGGATGGAGACGGGCGACGCGCTGAGCCTCGAGCCGGCGGCGGGAGGATGGACGGTCAAGACCGCATCCGGCCGGCTCGCCGCCCGCGACGTGGTGATCGCGCTCGGGCCCTGGTCCAACGAGCTTGCGCGACGCCTCGGCCTGCGGCTGCCGTTCTTCGTCAAGCGCGGCTATCACATGCATTACGAGGCGCAGGGAAACAAAAGCCTCACCCGCCCGGTGCTCGACCTCGAACGCGGTTACCTGGTCACGCCGATGACCCGGGGCTTGAGGCTCACAACCGGCGCGGAATTCGCGCGGCGCGACGATCCGCCATCCCCGGCCCAGCTCGACCGGGTCGAGCCGTTCGCGCGCGAGCTCTATCCGATCGGGGCGCGCAAGGACGCCGCTCCGTGGATGGGGCGGCGCCCGTGCCTGCCCGACATGCGCCCGATCATCGGCCCGTTCCCCGGCAAGCCTGGCCTGTGGCTCGACTTCGGCCACCATCACCTTGGGCTGACGCTCGGGCCGGTGACCGGGCGGCTGCTCGCGGAGCTGATGAGCGGCGAAACGCCGCTCGCCGATCCGGCGCCGTTCCGGGCGGAGCGGTTCGCCCGCTAGCGCGCTTCCCTCGCGAACGCGGCCCGGCTACTTGGGCCGCTCCCAGTCGGTCACCGTCACCTCGTCGTCGAGCCACATGGTGTGGCCCGGCGTGAGGCCGGCGGCGCGCAGCGCCGCTTCCGGCTCGCCGCCATGCGCCTCGCGGATGAACACCGGCAGGCCGTCGGGAATCCAGACGTTCACCGCTCTGCTGAGATGGAAGTTGTCATAGCCGTGCTTGAGGAACAGCGTGTAGACCAGCGGCCCGCCGAGCACGGCGACCGTGCCGGAGCTTAAGCCGAGCGCCGCGCAGGCCTCCACGAACGAGGCCCCGGCCGGGTTCCAGAGCATTGCGTTCGCATTGGCCGGGTCGGGCGCAAGCGCCGGAACGCTGTGGGTAAGGATGAGCCGCGGCTTGGCGGCCGAGGCGGGATGGCCCTCGTGCGAATGGCGGCCGTGGACGACCGCGTCGACATGGGCGAGGCCGTTCTCGAAGAAGCGCTGGTCGGCGGCGAGCATGAGCGACGCTGGGTGGCGCCCGTTCGCGTCAGCGATGCGGCCGTCGGCGGAGGCGATGACGTAGCCCACAATCCGAAAAGCGCCGATCATGCCCAGGCGCGCTACTCGGTCGTGTCGGCGTTGACGAGCGAAAGGAATTCCTGCCGGGTGGCGGGCTGGTCGCGAAACACGCCGAGCATCCGGCTGGTGACCAGGTCGGCGCCGCGCTTGCGGACGCCGCGGTCGATCATGCAGTGATGGGCCGCCTTCACCACCACCGCGACGCCGCAGGGCTTCAGCACATCATTGACCGAATTGGCGATCTGGGCGGTGAGCCGCTCCTGGATCTGCATCCGCTTGGAAAAGATCTCGACCACCCGGGCGAGCTTGGAGATGCCGACCACCCGCTTGTCGGGAATATAGCCGACCCAGGCGCGGCCGATGATCGGCGCGAGATGATGCTCGCAATGGCTCTCGAAGGTGACGCCGCGCAGCACGATCATCTCGTCGTAGCCGTCGACCTCGGTGAACGTCTTGCGCAAGACCTCCTCGGGGTCTTCCTCGTAGCCGGCGAAATATTCGCGGAAGGCGCGCACCATCCGGGCCGGCGTCTCGGCGAGCCCGTCGCGACCGGGATCCTCGCCAATCCATTTGATGATGGTGCGGAACGCGTCCTCGACCTGCGCGTCGGCGATCGGCTTGCCGCCGCCGGACGCAAGTCCGCCATGATTGTCTCGCCTCAGCGCCATCCCGTCTTTCCCATTCGCGCCCGAGGCGCCCCGCCGCCATTTAATGGCTCGCAGCCGTTTGTCAAAGGCGCGCGGCGCTTACCGACCTCATCCTGAGGAGCGCCGAAGGCGGGTCTCGAAGGACGGGTCAGGAGCATGGTCGCCCGCTGGAGCGTCCGTCGAGGCGGCTTCGAGAGGCCTCAGGACGAGGGAATATGACTCACGTCGGTCTGCTTATCCCGCGACCCTCGAGAAATCCGCGACCGCATGCATCGCCTGGCGCAATTCGTTCAGCAGCCTGAGGCGGTTGAGGCGCAAGTCGGGATCGTCGGCATTGACCGTCACGTCGAGGAAAAAGGCGTCGACCGGCGCGCGCAAGGTCGCGAGCACCCGCATCGCGCCCTCGAAATCCTCGCGCGAGGCCCGCTCGCGCGCCGCCGCGCCTGCCGCCGCGAGCATGTCAGCGAGATCTTTTTCTGCCGGCAGGACCAGGAGCGCCGGATCATGCGGCCTGGCGAAGGCGCCCTCGCCGTCCCTTTTCTCTTCGGCGCGGAGGATGTTGGCGGCGCGCCGATAGCCGACGAGGAGGCTCTTGCCGTCCTCCGTGTCGAGCAGACGCCCGAGCGCCTCGACCCGGCGCACGATCAGGAGGAGGTCATCCTGGCCCGGGAGCGCGAACACCGCGTCGATGAGATCATGCCGCGCCCCCTTGTCGCGCAGGTAGACTTTCAGGCGGTCGGCGAAGAAGGCGAGAAGGCTGGTGACGAATAACTGCGGAGGCAAATAGACGGCTAGCGCCGTGGGGAGTTCTAGATCGGCTTCCAGCACCTCTGATTCGCGAGGACCCTCGCTTGCTTCATCGTGAAGATACGAAGGCTTGGACGGGGGAAACCCGATAGGAGGTGCGTCAAACTTGACAAGTCGATCCACCTCAAAAGTCGCCTTCCCCAGATCGCTCTGGGAAATGGCGGCGCAAACAAGCCGGGTGTCCAAAGTCACTCGCGCCTCGTAATCCTCCACTGCATAGCGGCCTTTGGGTGACAAAGCGTACAGGACAAGAAATTTTCCTGGAGGAGCGTAAAAGACATGTCGGTCATATGAGGACAGAAGCACTTTACTGAGCGCAATTCGAATGTCATTTTCGAGAATGGTGCGAATCACTCCGAGCGCCGCGCGCCTCAGTGCATAGGGGTCTTTGCTGCCGGTCGGTTTCTCGTCGATCGCCCAGAAGCCGGCGAGCGTATCGAGCTTGTCGGCGAGCGCGACCGCAATCGACACGGGCTCGGCGGGGACGCGGTCGTTCGGCCCCTGCGGCTTGTAATGGTCGGCAATCGCATCGGCGACGCTCGCCTCCTCGCCCTGGGCGAGGGCGTAATAGCGGCCCATGATCCCCTGCAGCTCGGGGAACTCGCCGACCATCTCGGTCGCGAGGTCGGCCTTGGCGAGATGACCGGCGCGCTCCGCGAGAGACGGATCGGCGAGGACCTTCGGCGCGAGCTCCTTCGCCAGCGCCGCGATCCGCTTGACCCGCTCGCCCTGCGTCCCGAGCTTCTCGTGGAAGACGACGCGCTCGAGCTTTTCCAGCCTCTGGTCAAGCGGCTTTGCGCTTTTGTCCTTCGCGTCGGGCAGGGCCGCGCGGTCGGTGTCGTAGAAATGGCGCGCGTCGGCGAGGCGGGCGCGCACCACACGGGCGTTGCCGGCGGCGATCGCCGCGCCCGCGTCGGGGGCGACGAGGTTGGAGACGAGGATGAAATTGTTCGCGAGCTTGCCCGCGCCGTCGCGCAGCACGAAGCACTTCTGGTTGGCGCGGATGGTGGCGCGGATCGCTTCCGGCGGCAGGTCGAGGAACGCCGCGTCGAATTCGCCCATCAGGACGAGCGGCCATTCGACGAGGCCAGCGACCTCGTCGAGCAGCGCCTCGTCCTCGATCAGCTCAAGCGAGCGGGCGAAGGCGAGATTCTTGGCGTCGGTGAGGATGATCGCCTTGCGCCGCTCCGGGTCGAGGACGACCTTGGCCTTGTGCAGCGCCTCGACGTAATCATCGAAGCGGCGGACCTGGATCGGCTCGGGAGCCATGAAGCGGTGGCCCCAGGTCGTATCGCCGGAGTTGAGGCCGTCGATCGCAAAGCCGACGGTCTCGGAAGCGTCGTGCGGAACGGCGAGGGTGCAGACGATGCCGCGCAAGGGCCTCACCCAACGCAGCGCGTCGGGCTTCGCCGAGCCCGCGCCCCAGCGCATCGACTTCGGCCATGGGAACGCGCGGATGATCGGCGGAATGATCTCGGCGACGGCGTCCCTCGTCTCGCGGCCGGGCTTCTCGATCACCGCGACGTAGAACTCACCCTTCTTCGGGTCGCGCTCGATCCTCGCGTCCTCGATCCGGCTCAGGCCCGCGCTCTTAAGGAAACCCTGGATCGCGGCATCCGGCGCGCCGACCCTGGGCCCCTTGCGCTCCTCCCTGAGATCGGGCTGCGCCGCCGGCAGGCCGACGACATGCAGGGTCAGGCGGCGCGGGGTGACGAAACTCTGCGCGCCTTCGTAGAGCAAATTGCGCTCGACCAGCGCGTCGGTCACCAGGCGCTTGAGATCGTCGGCCGCCTGCCGCTGCATGCGGGCGGGGATTTCTTCGCTGAACAGCTCAAGCAGCAGGTCGGGCACGGCTATATCCAAGGCGAACGGATGCTTCCCTTCTCCCCTTGCGGGAGAAGGCGGCGCCACAGGGCGTCCCGAACGACGCCCGTCCTTCCGGACGAGCCAATTGCGCCGGATGAGGGGCTAGCGCGGACGTCGCGCGTCCGGCGCGCCAACTCCTCACCCCCAACCCCTCTCCTGTAAGCGGAGATGGGAGGCGCGCGCTCCCGTAGCAATCGATCACGCAGCTCCCCCTCCGGCCGTCCTGAGCCACGCCGCGCCGCAGGCCTTGGCGAGTTCGCGCACCCGCAGGATGTAGCTCTGGCGCTCGGTCACCGAGATCGCGCCGCGTGCGTCGAGCAGATTGAACACGTGGCTCGCCTTGATGCACTGGTCGTAGGCCGGGAGCGCCATGAGATGGCGCTCGCCCTTTTCCCCGCGTTGGATCAACGCCCGGCACTCGGCCTCGGCGTCGCGGAAATGCCGGAACAGCATCTCGGTGTCGGCGTGCTCGAAATTGTAGCGCGAATATTCTTCCTCCGCCTGGGTGAACACGTCGCCGTAGCTCACACGCTCGGCCCCGTCGCGGCCGTTGAAGTTGATGTCGTAGACGCTCTCGACGCCCTGCACATACATGGCGAGCCGCTCGAGGCCGTAGGTGAGCTCGCCTGAGACAGGCGCGCATTCGAACCCGGCCACCTGCTGGAAATAGGTGAACTGCGAGACTTCCATCCCGTCGCACCAGCATTCCCACCCGAGGCCCCAGGCGCCGAGCGTCGGGCTCTCCCAGTCGTCCTCGACGAAGCGCACGTCGTGGATGGCCATGTCGACCCCGATGGCGCGCAGCGAATCGAGATAGAGCTCCTGGAGGTTCTCGGGGCTTGGCTTCAGGATCACCTGATACTGGTAATAGTGCTGCAGCCGGTTCGGGTTCTCGCCATACCGCCCGTCTTTGGGGCGGCGCGAGGGTTGGACGTATGCCGCCTTCCACGGCTTGGGGCCGAGCGAGCGCAGCGTGGTCGCCGGATGGAAGGTGCCGGCGCCGACCTCCATGTCGTAGGGCTGCAGAATGACGCAGCCCTGCCGGGCCCAGAAGGTCTGCAGGGTCAGGATGAGTCCCTGAAACGACTTCGCCGGGTCGAGCGCGGCGTCGTCCGCGGCGCGAGAAATAGGCTGGGGGGTGGCCATGGGCGCGCGACCCTAGTGACGGCGCTGGCGACGGTCAACGCGCCGGAAGACGCCAAATAGGAGCATTTGCCTCATCCCCGGTCTGACGTAAGAGAGGCGCTTCGAACCCAAGGGAGGCCCACGCCCATGCGTCCGTCCAAACGCGCCGCCGACGAAATGCGCTCCGTGAGTTTCGAGCGCGGGGTGGCGCGATACGCGGAAGGCTCATGCCTGGTGCGATTCGGCGAAACGCATGTCTTGTGCGCGGCCTCGCTCGAGGACAAGCCGCCGCCGTGGCTGCGTGGCCAGGGGCGCGGCTGGGTCACCGCCGAATATGCGATGCTGCCCCGCGCCACCCTGACCCGGACCAAGCGCGAATCGGCGACCGGCAAGGTGTCCGGCCGGTCGCAGGAGATTCAGCGCTTGATCGGCCGGTCGCTGCGGTCGGTGGTCGATCTGCCGCGCCTGGGGGAGCGCCAAGTGACCATCGATTGCGACGTGTTGCAGGCGGACGGCGGCACCCGCACCGCGGCGATCACCGGCGCGTGGGTCGCGCTGCGCGACTGCCTGCACTGGATGGCGAGCCGCTCGATCCTGCGCGAAAGCCCGCTCAAGGACCATGTCGCCGCGGTTTCCTGCGGCGTGGTCGGCGGCGAGCCGGTGATCGACCTCGACTACGCCGAGGACTCCACCGCCCATACCGACGCCAATTTCGTCATGACCGGGACCGGCGGACTGGTCGAGGTGCAGGGGTCGGCGGAAGGCGCGCCGTTCACCGAGGCCGAGCTGATCAACATGCTGGCGCTGGCGCGGACCGGCATCGGTCGGCTCGTCGCGCTGCAGAAGGCGGCGATCGCTTAAGGATACTCGTGCGAGAACACGTCCATAGCCTCGAACCCGGCGAGGTCGAGGCGCACCCGGTCGGGCAGATAGGCGAAAGCTGCGCGCGCCAGCTCGGACCGGCCCTCGCGCTGAAGCATGGCGTCGAGCTTTTCACGCAAGGCGTGCAGATGGAGCACATCGGAGGCCGCATAGGCGAGCTGCGCCTCGCTTAAGTCCCAAGTCCCCCAGTCCGACGACTGCTGCTGCTTCGAGATCTCGACGCCGAGCAACTCGCGGGCGAGATCCTTGAGGCCGTGGCGGTCGGTATAGGTCCTGGCGATCTTCGAGGCGATCTTGGTGCAATAGACCGGGGCGGCCATGACGCCGAAGGCGTGATGCAGGACGCCCATGTCGAAGCGGCCATAGTGGAAAAGCTTCACGATGTTCGGATCGGCGAGCAGCCGCTCGAGATTGGGAGCGCGGGTCTGGCCAGCGGCGATCCGCACGATGTCCGCGCTGCCGTCGCCATTGGAAATCTGCACGAGACAGAGCCGGTCCCGTCCGATGATGAGGCCCAGCGTCTCGGTGTCGATTGCCGCCGCCTCGCCGAATGACGCCTCGGCGGGTAGATCGTTGTGGTGGAAGCGAATCATTGGCGCCGGGATGCGTGATCTCCATTCAAGACCAAGAGATTGAACGTCGAGGGAAGCGTGATCGATAGCAGCCGCTTTCGCGCGGCGTCAATCCGACTGGCCTCGCGCGCCCAAATTGCGCTCAGGCGGCGGCGGATCGCCCTCCCCGCGTGGCCCTGGCGACGGCGGCGCAGAAAACATAACCGACCCCGCGCACCGAGCGGACCAGCGGAGGCCGGTCGGCGCCGCTGGCCAGCTTCTTGCGCAGCCGCGCCACCAGCGTGTCGATCGAGCGGTCGAAATAGCTCCATTCGCGCCCTCTCAGCGCGCCGAGCAGGGCGTCCCTCGACAGCGCCCGGCCCGGCTTGCGGACGAAGGTCAGGAGCAGGTCGAACTCGGACGAGGTCAGGTCGACCCGGCGGCCGGTCGGGCTGAACAGGTCGCGCGCGCTCTCCTCCAGCGTCCACCCGGCGAACAGGTAGAGCCGCTCGACCGGCCCAAGAGCGTCGGCGTGGCGGATTTCGGCCGAGCGCTCACTGACTGCGTTTTCAGCCGTATTTTCCTGGCCGGTTTCGCCGAGTATGGGTATCCGCATCCCCCGCGCCCCGATTTGGATTTCCGCCGCCGGCTGGCGAATCGCTAAATTGGCAGTGAATCGTGACACGGGTTCTTTTGTTGTCAATAATTTACCCTGCGTGAGTTCCAGCCATCGGTAAATGCGCAGCTCAGGCGCTTATCTGCGACGAAGACGATCAATCAACGCTAATCCGAATTTCTTGTATATATTCCACCTCCACTTGCAAGTGGTTTCGCCTTTATTCCGATAAGTCATTGGTTGCTGGCGCCAGCAACCGTGAGCCGAGGCGAACGCGAATCCTCTCCGCGTCTCTGCGGCAGCCCGACGATACCCAACGTCGAAACGTCAATGATTGCATGTGCGATGGTTATGGCGGGAACGAATCGTTGTAGAAGGGGCGGCGAAATCCACATGCCTCAGGGGCCCCTCATGCGCGGCATTCCCATCGACATCTTGCGAGCCTTCGTCGCCGTCGTCGAGGCCCGGGGCTTCACCCGGGCCGCGGAGGGATTGGGCCGGACGCAACCGACGGTCAGCCTGCAGGTGAAACGGCTCGAAGAGTTGGTCGAGGCCCCGCTGTTCAAGAAGGGCGCACACTTCGAGTTGTCGGGGGTGGGGGAAGTCTGCTTCGATTACGGGAGGCGCCTCATTCGGCTGCATGACGACATGCTCGACGAGATCGGCGGCCGCAACAATCCGACCGGCGCGTTGCGTATTGGTATGCCGAGCGAATTCGCCACTGTTCTCGCCCCGCGGCTCGCGCAGCTGCGCGCCGACGCGGAGACCCGGGCCGCATTCGAGGTGACGGTGGAGAGTTCGCAGGCGCTGTCGGCCGCCTTCCGCCAGAACGCGCTTGACGTTGCGTTCGTCGTCAGCGGCGGCGAAACCGAACCGCATCGGATCGAACAATGGCGCGGGCAGCTCGGCTGGTTTGGCCGCGGGGCCAGCCGCCACGATGGCGATCGGCCGCTGCCGCTCATCGTCGCCCCGCCGGGGTCGCCCGTCTATGACGCGGCGACCGGCGCGCTGAGGGCGCACGGGCGGAAGTTCGATATCGTTTGCACCAGTTCCGACTTCGCCGTGCTCGCCGCCGCGGCGACCGCCGGCCTCGGCGTGATGCCGATGATCGAAGGGCTGGCGCCGGAGGGGTTGAGCCCCTGCCTCGACAAGACTCTCCCGCCCCTGCCCGAGGTAACGCTGCTGCTCCTGGCGCGTTCTCGAACGCTTGCGCTCGCCAGCCGCCGCTGGGTCGCCAGCATGGTGGAGGCGCTTCAGTCGGTTTGACGACGCGCGCCCGGACTTCACTTCGCATTGCACTTTGTAACAATTCGTCACGCAGCGCCGTCGCCCGATCGTGCCAATATTGGTCCGCCCCCCAAAAAGGGCGACCGGACGGCGACGATGCAGATCGAGCTCAAACCACGACCCGCGGAGACAGCTGGACGCGCGGCTTCAGAAGCAGCGGACGAGAGCGGCGAACTCGCTCTTCTCGCCGAATTCATGCGCGCCAAATCGGTGGCCGCGCTCGCCGGAGAGATCGCCGAACGTCTCGGCGCGGGGGCGCGCGGCGACGATCTCATCGCTGCGGCCGACCTTGTGTGCGGTCGCCTCGACGGCTGAGAAGAGCCGGGACCGCAAGCCGGCGCGGTCATAGGTCGGCACGGATTAACTCAGGCTCAGGACTTCGCCGTTAGTCTCGCGGGCGTCTCACTCGATCCCGCCTTCGGCGCGAGCCGCTCATGACCTCCACCACCGTCGCCTATCTCGCCGTGTCGCAGAATTTGCCGCGCTATCAGGCGATGACCGCGGCTGAGCCGGCGGTGAAATCCGCGACCGCATATTATGAGGCGAATATCGGCGCGGTGACCTCAATCAAGGACCTCGTCGGCAACTACCGGCTCCTGTCCTACGCTCTCGACGCCTATGGTCTGGGCGACCAAATCAACAACAAGGCGTTGATCACCAAGGTGCTGGAAGGCGGCGTCTCCGACCCGAAAAGTCTCGCCAATACCTTGCCCAACTCAGCCTGGAGGGCCTTCGCCGCGGCGTTCGATTTCGTCGGCGCCGGCGCCTCGTCCGTGTCCTCAAAGAGCGCGGTCGAGACGACGACCAGCGACTATGTCGAGCAGCAGCTGGAGAGCGACCGGGGGGCGCAGGACGTCGGCGTTCAGCTTGCGCTCTATTTTCAGCGCGTCGCGCCGACCGTGAGCAGCGAATACGGCATCCTCGCCGATCCCAACCTGCTCGAAGCGGCTCAAACCATCTTCGGTCTCTCGCCGGCGACCGGCGCCGAAAGCCTCGCCACCCAGGCCGAAACGTTCTCGAAGCTCATTCCGATCTCGGAATTGCAGGATCCGGCGAAACTGAAGCAGCTCACCGAACGCTTCGCCGCCATGTACGACTTGACCTATGGGCCGGGCTCCGGCGCGACCGTCAGCCTCACCGTCGCCTCGGACAATGCCGGTTCGGGCCAATCGGGCGCCGCCGCGGTTCTGGCCAGCGTGATCAGTTCGAACGGCTCGGCGATCAGCAGGGCGCTCAACGCCTTCACTGGCCAGCCGGCGCAAGTATTTTCGACCGCGCTCCTGTCGAGCCTGCAACGGTTTTCGCTCGGCGGCTGAGGGCGCTGCGGGGCGAGTCCGGATGCGAATCGCGGAAAGGCCCGCGCAAGCCGCTCGCGCTAGGGCGGGGCATGCTGCGCGCGCCATGCTGCAACGTGGTCCGCCTCGCGCGCAAAAGCAAGGTCGGCCGTCAGTGAATCCCCGCCCCTCCGCGCCGGACGCCCTCTACGCCGCCGCCGTGGTCGAGTGGCGCGGCCGCCGACGCGACGCGGCGATCAAGCTCCTCGATGAGGCCCTCCGGCTCAAGCCCGATTTCGCCGCCGCGCTGTGCATGGGCGGCTACATGCTTGCCGAATGCGGCAAGCCCGAGCCGGCGCTGCGCTTCTACGCCCGTGCGCTCGAACTCGACTCGTCGTTGACCGCCGCCCACCGTAACGCCGGCAAGCTGCTGTTCGCCGCGCGCCGCTTCGGCGAGGCGCTTGCCTCCTTCGAAGCGGCGACCGCGCTTGATCCCAACGACGCCGACGCCTGGTCGAGCCGCGCCGGCGCACTGCGCGAGCTAGGGCGGCTTGAGGAATCGCTCGACGCCGCCCGCCACGCGCTTTTGTTGCGGCATGATTTCCCCGAGGCCGCTATCAATCTCGGCAATGCATTGCTCAAGCTCGATCGCCCCGAAGAGGCGCTCGACGCCTATCTCGAAGCAGGCGCCGCCGCGCCGCGCTCGGCGACGGCGCTGTGCGGTCAGGCGCTGGCGCTCCGGAGCCTCGGCCGTTTCTCCGATGCGCTGGCCAAATTCGGGGCGGCAGAGGCGCTTGGCAGCCGCGAGGCGCAAGCCGGCAAGGGCTGCCTCCTGCTGACGCTCGGCGACTTCCAGCGCGGACTTCAGGGATACGAGGCGCGCTGGCTCAACGGGAAGTCGCTTGGCGAGGCGCTTGGGACGCGCTTTCCGACCTGGAAAGGCCCAGGACGGCCAGGCGAGCGGGTGCTGGTGCTCAACGATCACGGACTCGGCGACACGATCCAGTTCTATCTGCCGCTGATGCGGGCCGTCGGGGTCGACGCGGCCTTCGCCTGCCCGCCGCGGCTGCGGCGGCTCATGTCGTCCAAGGGGGGCGCGCGTTTCGCCGATCCGCCGCCCAGGCAAGACGAGTTCGACGCCCAGATCGCGATCAGCAGCCTGCCCTACGCGTTCGGCACCCGGCTCGATACCATTCCGGCGGCGGTTCCCTATCTCGCCGCCGAGCCGGGGCTGCGCGAGACGTGGGCCCGGCGGATCGGCGCCTCTGGCTTCAAGATCGGCATTGTGTGGCAGGGCAATCCCGACCCGGAAGCCGATCGCGCCCGATCGATGCCGCTCGAGGCGTTTGCGCCACTCGCCGAGGTCGCGGGCGTGCGGCTGATCTCGCTGCAGAAAGGCGCGGGCGAGGAGCAGCTGGGCGCTCTGCCGCCGTCGCTGCGGGTCGAGATGTTGGGCTCGGATTTCGACGCCGGGCCGGATGCGTTCGTCGACGCGGCGGCGGCGATCGCGGCGCTCGATCTCGTCGTCACTTGCGACACGTCGGTCGCTCATCTCGCCGGGGCGCTCGCCGCGCCGGTCTGGGTCGCGCTGAAGAGCGACGCCGAATGGCGCTGGCTGACCGAACGGGCCGATTCCCCTTGGTACCCGACCATGCGTCTCTTCCGTCAGTCGCGGCGAGGCGTATGGAGCGACGTGTTCAAGGCGATGGCGCGCCAAGTCGCCGCGCTGGCCGCGCGCCGCGTGTCGCCGCGAATGCTCTCGACGCCCTGCTCGCTCGGCGAACTGATCGACAAGATCACCATCCTCAGGATCAAGGCCGGACGGATCGGCGATGAGCAAAAGCTCGCCAACGTCCGTCGCGAGCTCAAGCTGCTCGAGCGTCTCGTGGACGAGGACGGGCCGATCGGTCCGCCGATCGAATTCCTGGCCGACCGGCTGGCTGCGGTGAACGCGCGGCTGTGGGGGATCGAGGACGCGATCCGGACCTGCGAGCGCGAGGGGGATTTCGGGCCGCGCTTCGTTGCGCTCGCCCGGTCGGTCTATGGCGAAAACGATGCGCGCGCGGCGCTGAAACGCGCGATCAACGCCCTCGCCAACTCGGCTCTCATCGAGGAGAAGAGCTACGCCTGACCGCTCAGCCGGGGACGGCGTAGTAGCGGCGTCTCAGCGCGTAACGGTCGCTCGCCTTGAGCGCATGCGCCGGCGCGGCGTCTTCCAGTCGAATCCCGATCGTCGCCCCGCGCCGCCAGACGACGCTCGCGCTGCGCACCTCGCTGGTCTCGTCGATGTGCACCGAGAGCCGCGGCGGAAGGGAGACGTCGCGCGCGAGCGCGAGGCGCAAACCGTCGCGGGAGCGGTCGCAGATCCGGCCCTCGCAGACGAAGCGATAGGCCGGGTCGAGCAGCTTGGCCGAGCGCAGGCGCGCCGGCTTGCGCTCGCCGCCACGCTGATCCCCGCGCCTGCCGACGGGGGCCTTCAGTTCGGCCGAAACGGCCCAATAGGCGACCTCTCCGCGCAGGGCGAGCTTGCGACCGAGGCTCAGCGCCGCCTCCGGCCTCGCGCGCCAATCCCGGCGCTTGACCCCGACTAGGAGGGCCCCGCTTTGGGGGCCGCCGGCCGCCCGCGCCGAGCCGCGTCCGGTTAGGGCTGCGTTAACCATTTCATTAATACATGGAATCATAAGCGACATACATCTCATGTTAACCAAGTTGGAGCTACTTTTCGATCCCGGTGAGGCTTTGTCAACGGCGAACAAAGTCTTACCTCGGGAATGGAGTTAACAGTCGTCAATCTAGGTTAAGTTTATAATCCTCATGCCAGACTACAAGCGACAATCGTACTGTCACTGAAGCTTATCTTGTTCTGTTCGCGTCGAATTCGAGCGTTGGCGTAACGGAAGGCGTTCCAATGTCAATTCGGTTCGGCGGAGCAGGAGTATGTATATTATCATCGACGATCGCGACATCGTGGCGGGAGGCTATGCCACCGGTTTTGATCGCGAAGGCGTCTCGTCAGCGGGGATCGAGGCGGCGGAGTTTCGCGAATGGATCGGCAAGATCAGCGACGCGGACATGAACGCGGTCGAGGCTTTTCTCATCGGCGACTGCAACGAGCGCGAGGCGCTCTCGCGCTTGATTCGCGAGCGCTCGAACGCGCCGGTGCTATGTCTCAACGAGCGCCATTCGCTCGACGACACCTTGTGTCTGTTCGCAGCGGGCGCGGACGACGTTCTGCGCAAGCCGGTGCATGTGCGCGAAATCGTGGCTCGGGTGGGGGCGATCAACCGTCGCGTGTTTGGCGAGAAGGGCCATGTGACGGTCGGCGAATTGCGCGTCTATTTCGACGGCCGCGAGCCCGAGGCGAACGGAAAGCCGTTTCCCTTGCCCCGCCGCGAGCGGCGGATCCTCGAATTTCTGCTCCGCTGCCGCGGGCGGCGGGTCAGCAAGACCCAGATCTTCAACGCCGTCTATGGGCTCTTCGACGAGAACGTCGACGAGAACGTGATCGAGAGCCACATCAGCAAGCTGCGCAAGAAGCTCAAGCACCGATTGGGGTTCGACCCGATCGATTCCAAGCGGTTTCTCGGCTACTGCATCGAGAAATAGCGCGGTCGGCCGCTTTGCCGGCGAGTGTTTTCGGCCGCCGTCTGCGCCTAGCGCGTCAAAAAAGACAAACGTGTCATTCCCGCGAACTCGGGAATCGATGTTCCCCACGGCGCAGAATGCTGGATACCCGCTTTCGCGGGTATGACAATGCGGGGCGCGCGAACCGGAGGCTTCCCCGCGCGCCTCAGGGGTGGGGCTTGCCGGGGGCGGGCAAGCGGCGCGCGGGGAATTGGGTGATCGCTTCTTCAAGGTCCGGGGCGACGAGATCGCTTGGACCTCGCCGCCTGCGCCGGCGTTACTGGAACAGCTTCAGGATGAGCGCCGCGTTCTGATTGGCGATCGACAGCGACTGGATGCCGAGCTGCTCCTGAGTCTGCAGCGCCTGCAGCTGAGTGGACGCCGTGTTCATGTCAGCGTCGACCATGCCAGCGACGCCGTTCGAGTAGTTGGTCATCAAGGCGGTGTTGAAGGTGTTCGCCGTGGTCATCCGATCCTGGGTGGCGCCGATCTGCGCGGCGTAGTTGGTCACCGCCGAAAGCGCCTGGTTGACCGCAGTCAGCGCCGTTTGCGCATCGGAGCCGCCGGTGACGCTGATACTCGTAAGGTCGACGCCGTTCTGAACCAGCAGATTCTGGGAGTTCGGCGTCGTCAGGGTGGTCGTCACCCGGTACGCGGCTGCGGTGGCGAAGGTCGGGGTCCCGCCGTCGGCGACCGAATTGCCGTTCGCGTCGAGCGCCGTGTAGGTCGTCGTGACCCAGCTGCCGTCGCCCTGCTGGTGCTGAACAGTCAACACCTGGTTGGTCGTGTCCTCATTGGCGAGGTCGGCGCCATACGTCGCCGTCGGCGTGGTCGTGCTGATGGTGTCCGTCTTGCCGGTAAAGGCGGTCCACAGAGCCTGCGCTTCGCTGATCCCGTTCGCATCGGTGATGCTGGACGTGCTGGTCGATTCTGTGTTTCCGCTTCCGGTCGTCAGTCCGTAGAGCGCCTGGGTGGTGAAGGCGATGGTGTTGATGCTCCCGCCGGTGGCGCTGGCGTTGTAGCCGGAGACGAAATTGAGCGACGCGACGCTGCCGTTGAGAACGTTCAAACCGTTGAAAGATGCGGCGTTCACAGCATCGGTCAGCTGCTTGCCGAGCGAGGCGAGCGAGGTGTTGATGTTGCCGATCTCGGCGCCGGGCTCTGTCGCCTGGGTGAGTGCGGTCTCGATCGAATTGATGGTGGTGATGACCGAGCTGATCGCCGAGGACGCGGTCGCCAGCAGCGACTGCCCTTGCGACAGGGCGTCGTTGGACGCCTGCACGACGCCGCTGTCGGCGCTGAGCTGGGCGGCGATCGACCAGTAGGACGAATTGTCGGCGGCGGTCGCGACTTTGAGGCCGGTCGAAACCTGGTTCTGGACGGTGGAGAGCGCCTGCTGGGTCATCTGCAAGGCCTGCAGCGCGCTCAACGAGGCGGAATTGTTCAGGATCGAATTCACGACGGAGCTCCTGTCGGAAATGTTCGTTGGGGAAGGAGACGAAATTTCGGACTCGCACCGAGACGACGGAGTGGCCGCATGCCCTTAGGCTCACGCTGGGGAGCCTAACCGTCGTGTGAAGCCGGGGCGTCCCGCGCTCGCCGCGCGTCCTCGCCCTGACGGCTCCGACACTAAGGGGTCAACCTCTAATGGCCGGTTAATCGAAGCGAAAATCGATTCGCGGCTGTTCGCGGATGCGGGCCCGAGGGCGTTGCCGCAATGTCGGCGCAAGCTCCGACCCCGACGATGGCCGCCGGAAATCCATCACTCAGGCTCGAATGTGGCGACGAATCTGCTGGCGCAACTCGAACGGCTGCGGGCGAACCTCAAGGGGCTCGGGGTCCGTCGCCTGACGGCGCTGGCGATCGCCGGCCTCGCCGCTTTCGCCGTCACCGCGCTCGCCGGCTATTACCTCAGCCGGCCGACGATGGAGACGCTCTACTCGGGGCTCGACCGCGACGACATCGCCGCGATCGGCGCCGCGCTGCGCGAGGCGGGAGTGCCGTTCGACGTGAACGCCGAGAGCACGGTCGTTCTGACGCCGGCCGGACAAACGGCGGCGGCGCGGATGATCCTGGCCGAGAAAGGCCTGCCGCGCAGCGGCGCGGTCGGCAACGAGCTGTTCGACAAGCTCGGTTCGCTGGGGCTCACCTCGTTCATGCAGGACGTCACCCGCTTGCGCGCGCTCGAAGGCGAGCTTGCACGCACCATCCAGATGATGCGCACGGTCAAAGCGGCGCGGGTGCATGTTGTGCTCGCCGACGAGGGCTCCTTTCGCCGCGAGCGTCAGCCCTCCTCCGCTTCCGTGGTCATCCGCACCGACGGCGGCGACGACCATGCCACTGGGCAGGCGATCCGCCATCTGGTCGCAGCCGCGGTTCCCGGCATGAAGCTCGACGACGTGACCGTGCTCAACGTCGATGGCCGTCTCTTGGCCTCCGGCCGCGAGTCGATCGAGAAGTCGCCGGACAATCTGCTCGCGCTCGAAAAAGAGGTGTCGCAGGAAATTCGCGACAACGTCACCCGGACGCTGACGCCCTATCTCAGCGCCCGCAATTTTCAGATCTCGGTCGCGGCGAGGCTCAACGCCGACAAAACCCAGACTAGCGAGACGATCTACAACCCCGACAGCCGGGTCGAACGCTCGGTGCGGGTGACAAAGGAGCAGCAGAGTTCGCAGAACGCCGCCGGCGAGCAGGCCGCCGGGGTCGAGGCCAACCTGCCGAAGCCGAAGGCGGGCGGTGGCGAATCTAAGCAGTCGAACGATCAGACCCAGAAGCGCGAAGAGCTCACCAACTACGAGGTCTCGTCGAAGTCGATCGAGACCACCAGCGCCGGCTTCGCGGTCGAGAAACTCTCCGTCGCGGTGCTGGTCAACCGCGCCGCGCTCGCCGCCCCGGCCGGCGACAAACCGTCGCCCGAGGCGGCGGCGAACCAGGTCCACGAGATCGAGCAGCTCGTCGCTTCGGCCGCCGGCCTCGATCTGAAGCGCGGCGACGCGGTCAAGGTCTCGGTGGTCGATTTCATCGATTCGTCGCGCGACCTCGATCCGGCGCCGGGTCCGTCGCTGATCGAGATTGTCGCCCGCCAGACCGGATCGATCGTGAACGCCAGCGCGATCGTCGCCGTCGCGGCGATGGCGCTCTGGTTTGGGGTCCGGCCAGCGCTGAGGATGGCGCTTGCTCCGCCGCAGATGGCGGCCGCCGCGGATGCGCGGCGGTTATCCGGCGGCCAGAGGTCGGCGTTGGCGGCGCCGGACAGCGGCGAGCCGACCGAGAGCATCCTCATCGAGGCCGATTCTGGCCGCGACGCGTTTCTGCAAGCGCTGCTGGCGCGGCGCGACAACGGGCCCGAGCGCAAGCTCCAGAAGCTGGTCGAGTTCGACGAGAACCACGCCGCTGCGATTCTCAAACAGTGGATCCGTCAAGGAGCGAACGGATGAAACCCCTATCGATCGCCGACTATCTCGATCATTTCGACGGCGGGCCGGCCGAGAAGCCGCCGCCGCGCCGCGACAGCTCGCCGTTTCGTCCGCGAAGCCTCCCCGGCCCACAGATCGGGGAGCCGCGTCCGCGGCTGGCCCTGGCCCCAGGGAAGCCGGCCGGCGCAACCGAGTCGCCCGCGAAGGACGACGCCCGGCGGACGCCGTGGGAGCGAATGAGGCTTCCGCTGGCGCCGCCGGCGAGGCGGACGCCAGTGGACGGCGAGGCGGTCAAGTCCGAGGACATCGCGGTCAGGCTCGCCGAAGCGCATGCGCGCGGCCGCGACGATGGCCTTGCCGAAGGGCGCGAGGAGGCTCAGGAGCGCCAGGCGGCGGAACTTGCCGCCGTTCGGCGGGAGGCGGAGGTTGAACGGCTCGAGTTTGAACGCAACGAAATCGCCAGGCTCGAAAGCGCGATCCGCTCCGGACTGAAGGAGATCGAGGACAATATCGGGGCGGCCGTCGCCCGCATCCTCACGCCATTTCTGGAAAGGCGTTTCGTCGAGCGCGCAGTGGACGAATTGGCCAAGGCGATCGCCCGGCTGAACGCCGCTGGCTCGCCCGGCGCGATCACGATCAGCGGTCCCGAGCGCATGCTCGCGCGCCTGGGCGATCGCATCGCCGGGCTGCCGGTCGAGGTCGCCTTTGTCGAGGACGAGGGGCCGGAGGTCGTGGTCGAAGCCAAAGCCACCCAAATCACAACCGCGCTTGGCTCCTGGGCCGAGTTGCTCGCGCCGCTCGCCGACTGAGCCGCACGATGGCTGCGCAGCACCCCGAAATCGTCATCGTCCGGCGCCGCGGCTCGCATGAGGACGCGCATCACGGCGGTGCATGGAAGATCGCCTTCGCCGATTTCATGACCGCGATGATGGCCTTCTTTCTGGTGCTGTGGATCATCAGCGCCACCGACAAGAACACCAAGACGCTAATCGCCCGCTACTTCAATCCGGTGAAGGTGGAGGAGCCCGCGAAAGCGCAAAAGGGCATCCACGGCGTGCCGGAGAAGGACGCCTACCAGCCCGGCGCGGCCTCCGCTCCGCCGAGCCCCGGGAAGCCCTCGTCGGAGCGCGGCGAATCCGCTGGCGGCCCGGCGGAGGAAGGGGCGCCGGCGAATGCGTCGGCGCAAAACGAGCAGGGCCGCGCCTCGACGCCTGAACCGCCGCCCGATCCGGCGCGGCCCTATCCGACGATGTCGGAGCAGGAGCTGTTCAGCGATCCTCGCGCGAGCCTCGACAAGATCGCCGGCGCGCCGCCGCCGGGTCCGCGCATCGATCCCTCGGCGGCGCTCAAGGGCTATGGCGAAGTCGGGCCCAGCGCCGACGAGGCGCTGCGCGATCCGTTCCGGCCGCTCGGCAGCGACGAGGCGGCCAACGTGAATCGGCCCGACGCCGGCGCTCCGCCGGCCGCCGCCGCTCAAGCCGATCAACCGGCGGCGCAAGCCGCGCCGGGCGCGCCCGAAGCTCCGTCGGCGCCCGTCGCCGGCCCGGCCGAGCGAGCGGCGTCGCCCGCGCCATCGTCAGCCTATCCGCCCGCGCCGGACGCGGCCGAAGCGCGCCGGACCGCCGCCTCCAACCTGCTCGCCGACTTGAAGAAGCGGCTCGCCGGCGAGGCGCCGGCCAACCAGGGGCCTCAGCTCGACGTCCAAGCGACCGAGGAAGGAATCCTCATCAGCCTCACCGATCGGCAGAACTTTTCGATGTTCGCCATCGGCTCCGCAGAGCCGCAGCGGCGGGTCCTCAAGATGATGGACGCCATCGCCGCGAGCCTCGAGACCATGCCGGGCGCGATCGTGGTGCGCGGGCACACCGACGCTCGCCCCTACAGGTCGGCGACCTACGACAATTGGCGGCTGTCCTCGGCGCGGGCGCAGATGGCCTATTACATGCTGATTCGCGGCGGGCTCATGGAGAAGAGGTTCGAGCGGATCGAGGGCTACGCCGACCGTCGCCTCAAGGACCCGTCCCATCCGCTCGCGGCCGAAAACCGCCGGATCGAAATTCTCGTGCGCGAGCCGAGGCCGTGACTGTCGCCCCGCGCGCCTTGGCCTGGGCCGCGTTGGCGCTGCTCGCGCCCGTCGCGGCGTTCGCCGATCCGGTGAATGTCGCCGACATGGTCGACGCCTTGCAGAGGATCCAGCTTAAGATCGCACAAGGCGACAGAGCCGCGTACACGGCTCAGCTCAATCAATTGAAGATGATCGGCGCGGCGATCGCGGCGGTGCCGCCGGAGGCATGGAAAGACCGGCGTGAGGCCGACTCGCTGGTGATCTATATCCTCAGCGGCGGATCGCTCGCGGATGTCGCGACGCTGCTTAAGGGCGACGTCGTCGTCGAGTCCGAGCGGCCGCTCGCGCTCGGCGCGATCGCCTATGTCACCAATCACGAAGCCGACGCGATCGCTCTCCTCGGCAAGCTGGATCTGAACGCGCTCGACGCGCATCTGGCGGGGGAGGTCGCTTTTGCCCGTTCGGTGCTCGAAACCAAACGGGACGTTAAGGCCGCGATCGCGCTGCTCGACTGGGCGCGCCTGCTGCAGCCGGGAGGACTGGTCGAGGAAGCGGCTTTGAGGCGCGAGATCGCGCTCGTAGCCGAGGCCAAGGACGCAGGCCGCGCGGCGATGCTGATCCGGCAATATGCCACCCGCTTCGCCGCGTCGCTGTACGCGGCCGACTTCTTTCGTGATCTCGCCGCGGCGATCGCCCGGTTCGGCCTCGCCGACGATCCGGACAATTATAAGCTCGTGTCGCGCGCGGTCGCCGCCTTGCCGCCCGGCGCCCGCCGCGATTTCCTGCTTGCGCTGGCCGAACGCGCCGTCGTCGAGGGGCGATTCGCCGCCGCCGCGGCGGCGGCGACAGAAGCGCTCGAGGGCGCGGGCGCGGACAGCGTCGAGGCGACGCGCGGGCGTCTCTATCTCGCCGCCAGTCGAATGTTCTCCGACGCCTATGACGCGGCGGCCGCCGATTTGCGGACCATCCCCGCCGCGAAGCTCGATCGGGCCGACGCCGGTCTGCTCGCCGCCGTCCGGCGGGTGGCGTCGGAGTTGCGGATCGTTCCCGAAACCGGGTTCGTCAATTCTTCGGGCGCCGCACTCGACGGCGGCGACAAGGACAAGGCGACCGGCCCGGCGCTGACCATCGAGCGGGCGCGCGACGGGCTCGAGCGCACCGCTGGCCTTGTCCATGTCGAGGGCGGAGGGCCGCGATGACCGCGCCCGCCGCTGCGCCCGCCGCCGGTGCGGTCGTCCTTCCCGCGCCGCGGACGGCGTCGCAGCCGGCAGCCGACCGCTTCGCCTTCGCGGCGATGCTCGATTCGCTTCCCGGCGCAGCGCCGAAAGCCGGCGCCGCATCCGCCGCGGCTGAGGGGTCGCGGACTTCCAGCGATACGCGGCGGGGCGAGGCGCAGTCGGCCGAGCCCAGCGGCCATCCGGTGCCGGACGGCGGCGCGCTTCTGTCGGGATTGCCGTTCGCGCTCACATCCGCGCTAGTGACAACGGAGGCGAGCGCGCCGGTCGAAGCGCCAGCGGCCGCGGCCGCGCCGGCACCGATGAAGGGCGCGAGC
>Ga0335076_10001713_pt1 | contig 21355 bp, 25 predicted proteins | sample Lox_Sample_25_FD_206717 | JGI IMG/M metagenome (GOLD analysis project Ga0335076, IMG submission 206717) | Soil microbial communities from Loxahatchee National Wildlife Refuge, Florida, United States - Lox_Sample_2.5 | ecosystem: Environmental > Terrestrial > Soil > Wetlands | place: USA...
GCGCGCACGATCGCCTCGGCGCGCGACTCGACCCCGAGCTTCCCGAGGATCGCGTTCACGTGGAACTTGGCGGTGTGCTCGGAGATCCCGAGCCGCGCCCCGATCGCCTTGTTGGCCAGCCCCTCCGCGAGCAGGGCCAGCACCTCGCGCTCGCGGGGGGTGAGCGGCTCCGCGAGCTCGCTCCCCTCCGGGGCGTGCACGAACCCCGAGGCCACCGCCGGATCGAGAACCGTGAGCTCCTGGACGACCGCGTGCAGCGCCGCGGCGATCGCCTCGGCCGGCGCTCCCCGGGAGAGGACTCCCTGCGCCCCGGCCCGAAGCGCCTCCGCGGCGGCCGCCTCGTCGGCGGCGAGCGCCAGGGTGGGGGCGCTGGCCTCGGCGATGGGGGGCGGCTCGCCCGGCGCCGGGCCGAGATCCCAGAGCAGCGCGGCTCCGGGTCGGGCCCGGGCCGCCGCGGCCGCATCGCGCGGCGCCGTCTCGCCCACGACCTCCAGGTCCGGACGATCGCCGAGCAGCCCCGCCAGGCCGGCGCGGGCGAGCGGGTCGGCCGACACCACCAGGACCGCGAGCGCCGTCATGCGGGAGACCTAACCGGGAGCGCCCCGGCGGCCCACCCGCCGCGCAGGCCGCCGGTCAGTCGCCGCCGGCCCCGGCCAGGGGCGCGCCGCTGAAGGTGAAATCCGCGGCGACCTGGCCGGTGGCCGGGACGGTCACCTGGGAGGTCTTCTCGCCGAAGGCCTCGTGCCAGGCGGTGACCGTGTAGGTCCCGGCGGGCAACCCGCCGATCGTGTAGGCCCCGTCCTTCCCGACCACGGCGTAGGGCCCCTCGGCCACCACGACGTAGCCGTGCATCCAGTTGTGGACGTCGCACTTGATCCGGACGACGCCGGCGCGCGGGAGCACCTTCGGGATCTTCTGTCCCTTGATGGGCATGGCGACGTTGAAGAGCGTCTGCTGCCCGTAGTAGCCGTGGATGTTGTGCAACATCGGGTCGCTGTTCAGGATCTCGAGGGTGCTGCCCACCGGGGCGGCCTGCACGTGCGGGTGGTACCGGCACTCGTGCTGATCGATGGTGATGGTCTTCGGCGCCTCCTTGGGAGCCCCGGCGCCGGAGACGGTGATCACGACGTTCTCCAGGCTCCCGTTCGAGATCTCGAGCATCTCGTTCGGCACGCTGGTCCCGCACACCTTCTGGTCCCGGTTGGTGGTGAAGGGGGCCTCCTTGGGCGGCGTGCCGGTGTACTTGACGGTGCCGTGAACATCGCCGGCCGACGCGCGGGCGGCGAAGGCGGCGAGGGGGAGGAGCAGGAGCGCGGGCGTTCTCATCGTGCGTGACCTCTCTTGCCTTGGGCGGCTCGGGCGGCGTCAGCCCCCCTAGCCACGGTTGATCAGCAGGGCGGCGTCGCGGACCACCTGGTCGACGACGCCGGGAGCACCGGAGTCGTAGTAGCCCCGGATCCTTCCTCCCCCGTCGACCAGGACGAGGTGCGTGCCGTGGGAGAGGTCGGGCTCGCCGCCGGGGCCCGCCCCGCTCCCCATGCTCACGCGCAACCCCTGGACCACCGCCGCGCGCACCGCCTCGGCGGGGCCGGTGAGGAACGTCCACATCCGGGGGCTGGCCCGCGCCGCCCGGGCGTAGGCTGCGAGGCGCTCCGGCGAGTCGAACGCGGGGTCCACCGAGAAGGAGACGAGGTGGAGGGCGGGCTCGAGGTTCCGGGCGCGGTCCTGGATGCGGGCCATCTGGCGGGTGATGGCCGGGCAGGCGGTCGTGCAGCGGGTGAAGACGAAGCTCGCCACCCAGACGCGCCCCGCGAGATCGCCCGAGCCGAACGGCCGCCCGTCCTGGTCGGTGAGCTCGAAGCGGGGGACCGCGCCCAGCACCGGGGCGGGCGGAGGGACGGGGACGCGGAGCGCCCAGGCCACCGGCCAGGCGGCCAGCACGGCCACCAGGGCGATCCAGAAGAGCGGGCGCCCGACGGCGGCGGCGGCGATCCGCTGGAAGGGGTAGTCGGCGGGCACGGCGGGCTGCGTCATGGGAGATGGCCTCGGGCTCGCTCCTCCGAGCGTGACTGTCGGAGTACTTACGTCGGTGTCGTTGGGGAGCCAACGAATGCTCTTTTCGGGTTTGGGCCCCAAAAAGGCGCGTCCGCCCCGGCAGCGCATCGCCGTCGTCGTCGCCACATCCTCTCCTCGATGACCGACACCGCCTTGCACGGAGCAGCCGCGGGTCATGGCCACGCCGAGATCGCCTGGCCCCCGGACGAGCAGTACGGGCTGGCCACCCCCGGGAAGCTGGGGATGTGGATCTTCCTGGTCTCGGACGCCTTCTCGTTCGCGGGGCTCCTCCTCGCCGAGGGGATCCTGCGGAGCGGCCCGGGGCCCTGGCGCCAGCCAGGCGAGCCCGCCCTGGGGATCCCCTTCACCGCCCTGCTCACGTTCCTGCTGGTCTGCACCAGCCTCACCAACGTGCTCGGGTGGGCTGCCGCCGCTGAGGGCAAGCGGCGCGAGGCGTCCGCCTTCCTCGCCGCCACCGCCGCCGGCGGCGCGCTCTTCCTCCTCGGCCAGTTCCAGGAGTGGTTCGGCTTCGGCGGTCACGGGCTGGTCCACGAGGGGCTGGTCTTCGGCCACTCCGCCCGGGCGAGCACGTTCTACGTCATCACCGGGTACCACGGCCTCCACGTGCTGGTCGGGGTCGCCTACATCCTCGCCGTCCTGGTCGGCTACCTGCGCGGGCGCGTGGGCGCCCGGCAGATCGAGCTCCTCGGCCTGTACTGGTGCTTCGTGGACTTCGTCTGGGTGTTCGTCTTCTCGTTCGTCTACCTGATGCCCTGAGGCGCCTCATGAGCGACGTCGCCCACCCACCCCTCGAGAGCGGCGCGGCGCGGCACGCGTCGCGCGGGCGCGCCCAGTACCTCTGGGCCTTCGGCGTGCTGGCGGTGCTCACCCTGGTGGAGCTGGGCGTGGCGCGCACGCCCGGGATCCCCCGCGGCGCCGCCATCCCCGCCCTGGTCTGCCTGGCCATCGCCAAGGCGGCCCTCATCGCCCTCTTCTACATGCACCTGCGGTACGAGACCCGGGTCCTGCGGCTCACGGTGCTCGGCCCGCTGGTGGCACCTGCCGTGTACGGTCTGGCGCTGATGGCCGACGCCACCTGGAGGCTGCTGCGATGAAGCCCCTCCTCGCCTTCGCCCTCGGGCTGCTCCCCGGCGCCGCGCTCGCCTGCCCGGCCTGCGCCCGCGACTCCGTCCCTCACCTGGCCCTGCTCCTCGGGTCGATGATCGCCGCTCCGTACCTGGTCGTGGCCGCCGTGACCCACGCGATCCGCGGGGGTGGCCATTGAGCCGCCTCCGCGCCCTCCTCGCCGCCGCCGGGGCGCTCGCCGCCCGCGCCGCCCTCGCCGACCCGCTCCCGGAGACCGGCTACGGCCTGCCGCGCGACGCCTCGCGCGACGGCTTCCGGGTCGACGAGCTGATCCACTTCACCCTCGCGGCCATCGCCGTGATCTTCGCGATCGCCGCCGCCGCGCTCGTCTGGTCCTTCCTCAAGCACCGGCGGGATCACCCGGCCGTCTACACGCACGGGACCCGGGCCTCCACCGCCGCGGTGCTCGTGTTCGTCGGCGTGGTCCTGTTCACCGTCGACGGCAGCCTGTTCGTCAGGACGCTGCGCGACGTGGACCGGTACTTCTGGGCCTTCGCCCGCGCCGAGGAGGACCCGGCCGCCATCCGGATCGAGGTCAACGCCCACCAGTGGAGCTGGACGGTCCGCTACCCGGGGCCCGACGGCCAGTTCGACACCCCCGACGACATCGTCACCATCGACGCGATCCACGTCCCGCTGGGCGCTCCGGTGGTGATCCAGCTGGCCTCCACCGACGTGATCCACTCCATGTACCTCCCCAACTTCCGGGTGAAGCAGGACGCCGTGCCCGGGATGATCACCCGCCTCACCTTCCAGGCCGCGGAGCCGGGCGAGTACGAGATCGCCTGCGCGCAGCACTGCGGCGCCAATCACTACAAGATGCGCGGCGTCCTCACCGTGCTCCCGCCCGACGCCTACCGCGCCTGGCTCGAGACGGCGACCGCGGACGCGCGCCGGGCCTACGACCCCGACGACCGCGAGGCGCACTGGGGCTGGCCCTGGAGAGCGGAGCCGTGAGCACGACTGCCGTGGCGCTCGCCGAAGCGAGCCAGCCCATCCACCCGCCCCCGACCTCCTTCTGGCAGCGGTACGTCTTCTCCATCGACCACAAGGTCATCGGCCGGCAGTTCCTCTGGTCCGGGCTGGTGTTCCTGCTCCTGGGCGGGACGCTGGCGATGCTCATCCGCTGGCAGTGGGCCTACCCCTACCGGCCGGTGCCGCTCCTCGGCGGGCTGGTCCTGGGCAAGAGCGGCGGCGTGATCGGCCCGGCCACCTACCAGCAGATCTTCACCACCCACGGGCTCATCATGATCTTCTTCGCCGTCACGCCCGTGCTCATCGGCTGCTTCGGGAACTTCCTCATCCCGCTCATGATCGGGGCGCGGGACATGGCCTTCCCGAAGCTCAACATGTTCTCGTTCTGGACCTTCCTCGTCTCCCAGGTCCTGGTCCTGGCCTCGCTCTTCACCGACCTCGGCTCGGCCGGCGCGGGGTGGACCACCTACCCGCCCCTCTCCACCAACGTCGGCATGCCGGGGCTGGGCCAGACCCTGATCGTGGCCGCGATCTTCGTCACCGGGGTGTCGAGCACCATGGGAGCGGTGAACTACGTCACGACGGTGATCCGCCTCCGGGCGCCGGGCATGACCTACATGCGGCTCCCGCTCACGATCTGGGGGCTCTGGCTCACGGCCATCCTCAACGCCCTCTTCGTCCCCGTGCTGGGCTCGGCGGCGCTGCTCCTGCTCCTGGATCGGAACTTCGGGACCCAGTTCTTCCTGGCCGGCGCGGCCGCGGTCAAGGGCGGCGGCGATCCCATCCTCTACCAGCACCTCTTCTGGATCTTCGGTCACCCGGAGGTCTACATCATGATCCTCCCGGCCTGGGGGATCGTGGGCGACGTCGTCTCCTTCTTCGCCCGCAAGCCGCACCACTGGTACCGCGGGACGGTGGGGGCCATGGTGGTGGTGACCGTGCTCTCCGCCATGGTCTACGGCCACCACATGTTCCTGACCGGGATGAGCCCGCTGCTGGGGAAGGGGTTCATGCTCTTCACCCTCCTGATCAGCGTCCCTTCGATGATCGTGGTGCTGAACTGGGTGATGACGGTCTGGCGCGGCTCGCTCCACTTCGACTCGCCCATGCTCTGGGCGCTCGGGACCGCCTTCGTCTTCGGGGTGGGCGGGCTGACGGGCCTCTTCCTCGGCGACATCTCGATGGACCTGTACCTCCACGACACCATGTTCGTGGTGGGCCACTTCCACTTCACGATGGCGGCCGGCTCGTTCTTCGGGGCGATGACCGGGATCACCTTCTGGTTCCCGAAGATCTTCGGGCGGCGCCTCGACGAGCGCCTCCTCAAGGCGCACTTCTGGGTGACCCTGGTCTTCATCACCCTGGTGTTCGGCGGTCAGCTCCTGGTCGGCTACGCCGGGCAGCAGCGGCGGCTCTTCGATCCCTTCCAGTACACCTTCATCCAGGGGCTGCGCGGGCTCAACCGCTGGACGAGCTGGGCCGCCTTCGTCCTCTTCGCCGGCCAGTTCCTCTTCGTCTGGAGCTTCCTGAAGGCCGTGTTCGGCCGTCACGCCGAGGCGGCCGGCCCGAACCCCTGGCAGGTGACGACCCTGGAGTGGACCGAGACCGGCTCGCCACCGCCCTTCCACAACTTCGACCACATCCCCCTGGTGGTGCGCGGTCCGCACGAGCTCTCCAACCCCGAGGTCCGCGACCTCACAGGCCGGGACTTCGCCGGCCAGGCGGAGGTCCTGCCCGGGGGGGGCGAGCCGGCGCTGGCGGCCGGCAAGGGGTGACCCGTGGGCGAGGCCATGGCCGAACGCGGCGAGGGACCGGCCGTCGTCCGCGAGCTGGCGTCGTTCCGCGGCCGGCCGAGCGAGGAGGAGGTCACCTCCTACGTGGGGATGGTGATCTTCCTCGGCTCGTGGGCGATGCTCTTCGCCGCGCTCTTCTTCTCCTACGCCCTGCTGCGGGCGCGGTCGCCGAGCTGGCCCCCGCCCGGCGACCCGCCGCTCCCCGTCCTCCTCCCTGGCCTCAACACGCTGGTGATCGGGGCCTCCTCCCTCGCGGTGGTTCGCGGCGTCCGCGCCTTCGGGCTCGGGCGGCGCCGGCGCGCGGCGGGCGCGCTCGCGCTCGGGGCTGCCCTCGGGGCGGTGTTCCTGGCCCTGCAGGGCGTGGTCTGGGCGGGCGCCTGGCGGGCCGGGCTCCTCCCCAGCGGCGGCCCCTACGGCTCGGTCTTCTACGCGCTCACCGCGTTCCACGCCCTGCACGTCCTGGCGGGGCTCCTCGCGCTGGCGGCCCTGGCGGCGCGGGTGCTCGCCGGGCCCGGGCCGGGCCGGACCCGGGTGCGGCTCTGGGCGATGTTCTGGCACTTCGTGGGCGCGGTCTGGTGCGCCCTCTACGCTGCGGTCTACCTGGCCTGACCGCGGGAGGTGACGATGAGATCGAGGGCGCTCCCCCTGCTCGCCTGCGGCGCGGCGGCGACGCTCGCCGTCGCCGCGTGCAAGGGCTACCGGACGAATGGCTTCACCGGCCCCATGAAGCTCGGCGGGAAGGAGGTCTCCGGCCAGGTCCTCACCGAGGGCGAGCGCAACTTCGACCTGTACTGCAGGGCCTGTCACGGCGACAAGGGCGACGGGAAGGGGCCGGCCGCGCCCGGCCTCCGCCCCCCGCCGCGCGACTTCACCCAGGGCGAGTTCAAGTTCGCCGCCGTCGCCGGCGGCACGCTCCCCAACGACGACGACCTCGTCCGGATCGTCCGCTTCGGCCTCCACGGCACGGCCATGCGCGCCTGGGACGGGGTGCCGGAGAAGAACCTCCTCGAGATCATCCAGTACCTGAAGACCTTCTCCCCCCGCTGGAAGGAGGAGCAGCCCGGCGATCCGATCCTGCCCACCCCCGATCCCTGGAAGGGGAAGGAGGCGGACGGCATCGCCCGTGGGAAGGCCGTCTACCACGGCCTCGCCCAGTGCCTCTCCTGCCACCCCTCCTACGCCTCGAGGCCGTACATCTACCGGGTCTCGAAGGAGCTCACCGGGAACGCGCCCGAGTTCCGGGACGACATGTACGGGGCGGTGCTCAAGGAGAGCGACTACGGCGTGAAGTTCCTGCCCCCCGACTTCACCCGCTCCGACCTTCGCTCGGTCCGGCCCGACCACCGCATCGAGGATCTCTACCGGGTGGTCGCCTCCGGCGTGGGCGGGACGGCGATGCCCACCTGGCGCGGGTCCCTCCCCGAGGACGACCTCTGGGCCCTGGTCCACTTCGTGGACTCCCTCGTCCGGCTCCAGGGGACCGACGCACCGCGCAAGCTTCTGGAGGAGAACCAGGCGGAGGACGCCCGCTGGACCCCGCCCGCGGAGTGAGGCGCGCTTGACCGTCAGGAAAGGCCACACCCCGGGCGGAGCACGGCCGCCATTCACGGTAGGTCACGCTGGAGATCGTCGGTTCCGGCTCTTCTGGGTGCCTGGCCCGTCCGGTACCGGCCTCGGGCGTTGCGCTTCGGCGGGAGCGGTGCCTCCTTTCCCCGACAACCAGTACGCGCTCGCCCGCCCGTCGCGCGTCCGTCCCGGGAGGCGAGCGGGAGGCACCATGATGAGGTCGCTCCGCTGGTCGCTGGCGCTGCTCCTCGCGGTCATCGCGGCCCGGGCGGAGGCGTTCCCCGCCTTCGCCCGCAAGTACGGGATGTCCTGCAGCGCGTGCCACGTCGCCTGGCCGATCTTCAACCAGGTGGGGCAGAACTTCCGCGACAACGGCTACCAGTTCGGGCTCGGCAAGGACGACCCGATCTCGCTCTCGGGCGACTACGTCCCCATCTCCCTCCGGACCACGGCCGCGTACCAGTACACCCGGGTGACCAACCAGACCTCGGACGCGGGCCCGATCACCGTGCAGACCGGCGGCGTCCCCATCCCGCCGGGCGTCGACATCCTCACCGGCGGCCTGATCGCCAGGGACATCTCCTACCTGGTCGTGGTCACCGGCTTCAGCCCCTCGGACAACGCCTCCTTCATGGAGTCCGCCTGGGTACGCCTGGATAACCTGGGGGGGAGCGGGTGGTTCAACCTCCGCATCGGCAAGTTCGAGCTCGACCAGCCCGCCTCTTCCCACCGGAACGTGACCCTCACCTACGGCTACGCCGCCTACGGGGCCCACCCGGCGGGGAGCCTGGTCCAGTTCGACATGGGCGAGAACCAGGTCGGGCTCGAGCTCGACGGCCACGACGCGCGGAGCACCACGCGGTACTCCCTCAGCCTCACCTCCGCCAACGGCGGCGAGGGGCTCTCCGGCAACGGCTGGTCCTCGCCCATGCTCTACGGCCACGTGCAGAAGTCCTTCGAGCTGCCCTCCCTGGTCGTCCCCTGGGTCCGGGTGGGCGCGCTCGGGGCGGTGGGCTGGTGGCCGACGGCCTTCGCCCAGGACTCCTCCAGCGGGGGCCCGCAGCCCATCCCCGGCACCGGCCGGAACCACAAGAACTTCTACCGGGGCGGGGCGGAGCTCTCCTGGCTGATGGGCTACCCCTCCACGCCGCTCTTCTGGACCGTGGCGTACCTCTACGGCAAGGAGAACGCTGGCCTGGCCGGGGACGGGAGCGCCGCCAACAGCTTCAACGGGGGCTTCGCCGAGGTGGACTGGGTCCCGTTCTCCGAGTCGAGCTACGACGCCACCCCGTGGATGTTCTTCGGCCGCTACGATCTGGTCCGCTTCCAGCACGGCCCGGGGGACACCGACGGCGGGACGATCGGCGCGCGACGGTACCTGGCCCTCGGGCCGCGGGCGTCCGCCGCGATCCACGTGGAGGGGCACGTCGACAAGGTCAAGGGGGTCGGCTGGACGGACGGCTCGGCCCCGCCGCGGGACGTCCAGACCCAGGCCTTCATGGCCGGGATCGACTTCGACTTCTAGGAGGCCGCCATGCACACCGCCAGGATCGCGGCCGGCGCCGCCCTCGCCCTCTCCCTCGCCGCCCTCGCCTCGGGCGCCGCGGCCACGCCGCCGGACGCGGCCGCCGCCGCGCGGGGCCACAAGGCCTTCGACCGCTACTGCGTCTCCTGCCACGGCGTGGCGGGAGACGGGCGCGGCCCGACCGCCGACTTCATCGACCCCCGCCCCCGCGTCCTCACCAGCGGCATCTTCAAGTTCCGCTCCACCCCGAGCGGCGACCTGCCCACCGACGCCGACCTGCTCAAGACCATCACCAACGGCCTGCACACCACGTACATGCCGCGCTGGTCGGCCGCCACCGAGCGGGAGCGCGAGGACCTGGTCCAGTACGTGAAGTCCCTCTCCCCCCGCTTCACCACCGATCCGCAGGGGAAGCCCATCACCATCCCGCCTCCCCCTGCGGTCACCCCCCAGCTCGTCCAGCAGGGGAAGCAGGTCTGGGACAAGGTGCAGTGCGCCGCCTGCCACGGCGACGGCGGCCAGGGGGACGGGGCCTCGGCCAGCGGCCTCCACGACGACTGGGGCTACCCCATCCGCCCGCACGACTTCACCCGCGGGCCGCTCAAGGTGGGCGACGCCCCCGAGGACCTCTATCGCGCCTTCATGACCGGGCTGAACGGGACGCCCATGCCCTCGTTCGCGGACTCGATCTCGGCCGACGAGGCCTGGGCGCTGGTCTTCTACGTCCGCACCCTCCGCAAGAGCGATTGAGCGGCCGCGGCCGTCCGGTGCCCCTGCCCATCCGGCCAGGTCCCGCCCCGTCCCTCCCGCCGATGTGGCGGGGCGCGCCCGTCCCTAGGCTTCCTCCCGGCGCCCCCCGCGCGCCCGAAAGGAAGCCATGGAAGCCGACGTCCTCGCCGCCCTCTCCTCCCGGATCTCGACCCTCACCACCGCCGCCGCCGCCCACGTCCTGCGGGTGGACGGACGGCGCCGCCGACCGTCCAGCGGCGTCGCCTGGTCGGCCGACGGCGTGGTCCTCACCGCCCATCACACGCTGGAGCGCGACGAGGAGGTGGAGGTCGGCCTCCCCTCGGGCGGGGACGCGCCCGCCGAGGTGGTGGGCCGCGATCCGACCACCGACCTGGCGGTCCTCCGGGTCCGCGGCGCGGCGCTCGCGCCGCCGGAGTGGGCCGAGGAGCCCGCCCCGGCGCCCGGCCAGCTCGTGCTCGGGGTCTCCCGGCCGGGCCGCTCGGCGCGGGCCGCCCTGGGGCTCGTGTCCCGCGCCGCCGGCGAGTACCGCGGGCCGGGGGGCGGGCGGATCGACCGCTACCTCGAGACCAGCCTCGACCTCCACCCCGGGCTCTCCGGCTCGCTGGTGCTAGACGCCGGCGGCGGCGCGCTCGGCCTGGCCACCGCCGGCCTGGTCCGCGGCACGGCGATGGTGATCCCCCCCGCCACCCTGCGCCGGGTGGCCAAGGCCCTCCTCGCCCACGGCGAGATCCGCCGCGGCTACCTGGGGCTCGCCACCTCGCCGGTCCCGCTCTCCCCCGCGCTCCGCGCCGCCACCGGCGAGCACGTGGCGCTGCTCGTGTCCCGCGTCGAGCCCGACAGCCCCGCGGAGCGGGCCGGGATCCTCCTCGGCGACGCCCTCCTCTCCTTCGGCGGCGCCACCCTCCAGGATCCCGGCGAGCTGCTCGGCCTCCTGGCCGAGGAGCGGATCGGGGACACCGTCTCCATGAAGGTCCTGCGCGCCGGCGCGGTGCGCGAGGTCCAGGTCACCATCGGCGCCCGCGGGGCGGGGAGGCGCCCGTGACCGCCCTGCAGGCCTTCTCCGCCGACGTGGCCGAGCTGGTGGCGAGGGCGGCCCCGGCGGTGGTCGGGGTGGAGCACCGCCGCGGCCAGGGCTCGGGCGTGGTGCTGGCGCAGGACGGCTACGTCCTCACCAACGCCCACGTGGCGCGCGGCGGCGGGCCGCTGCGCATCCGGATCTCCGGGGCGCGGGTGGCCGGGGGGGAGGTGGTGGGCGCCGACGAGCGGACCGACCTGGCGGTGGTGCGGGTGGACGCCCGCGACCTGCCGGTCCTCGCCCTCTCCGAGCGCCGGCTCCAGGTGGGCGAGATCGTGCTCGCCATCGGCAACCCGCTCGGCTTCGAGCGGTCGGTGACGGTGGGGGTGGTCTCCGCCCTCCACCGGAACCTGCCCACGCCGCAGGGGGGGCTGCTCGAGGGGCTGGTCCAGACCGACGCGTCGATCAACCCCGGCAACTCCGGCGGCCCGCTGCTCGACGCCCGGGGCGAGGTGGTGGGCGTGAACACCGCCATGCTCCCCTGGGCGCGCGGGATCGGCTTCGCCGTCCCCGGCCACACCGCCAGCTGGATCGCCTCGGTCCTCATCCGCGAGGGCGAGGTCCGCCGCCCCTTCCTCGGGATCGCCGCCCGCGGCGAGGACCTCGAGCCCGCGCTCGCCGCCGAGACCGGCCGGGCCCGCGGGGTGCGGGTGCTGGAGGTGGTGGAGGGCTCGCCCGCCCAGGCGGCCGGGCTCAGGAAGGAGGACCTGCTCCTCTCCGCGAACGGGAGCCCGGTGCAGACCCTCGACGATCTCCAGCGGGTGCTGGTGCTCGCCCCCCCTTCCGAGATCGCGCTGGAGATCGAGCGCGCCGGCCGCCGCCAGCCCCTCCCCATCCGGCCGCGCCCGGCGCGCGCCGCCGCCGCATAGGAGGGAGGCGCCCCCTTCCGCGGACGTAGGCGCCCCTGCCTACCTCGTTCGCGCCGCGTGTTGCGCACCGCGTCGTCGGCCGGAAACGAGCGCGACAGGGTGTCCCTTGTTATGCTGACAGTGGAGTGAGCGACACCCCGCGCTCACGCTCGGAGCCCGAGGAGCGAGGCCCCGGCGCGAGAAGGAGCAGTGGCCGCCGTGCGATTCGTGATGATGTGGGTGGGAGCGTCCGTGGTCGCGGCCCCGTTCGTCGCCGCCTTCATCCGCCACCGCGGCCGCCAGCAGGCGCTGGAGGAGGGGCTCGGCGCCGCCGCCCACATCGCGGAGACCGACGAGGCCTCCGGCGCCAGCTTCGAGAGCCGCCAGACGGCCTGAGGAGAGCGCCCGCGCCGCCCGGTCCCGCCGAGGCGGGTCGCGGCCTCCCGGGCAGGCCGCACGCCCGCCCCTCTGCGGGTCGGCGGCGGGTGCCGCCCGGCGCGAACGACCGGCCGGCCTCTCCAGGAGCGCAGCGAGGCGAGCCGGGAGCGCTACGGCCCGAGCCCGGCCAGCCCCGCGGAGATCTCCCAGAGCCGCTCCTGGCTCGCCTCGTCGCGCGCCGCGGCGCTCGGGGTCGCCTCCCGGCGGTCCTTGAAGTAGCGCCCCGAGACGCTCACCAGCTCCGGCGCCGCGGCCACGTGGACGGAGGTCCGCGCGCCGCGCTCCGGCGAGAGCAGGAACGGCCGGGCGAGCCGGACCAGGAACCGGAACGAGCCCGGATCGTTCTTCCCGAACCCGGTCGCCACCACGCCGGGGTGGAGGCTGTTCGAGGTGACCCCGGTCCCCGCCAGGCGCCGCGCCAGGGCGGCGGCGAAGAGGATGTTCATGAGCTTCGAGGTCCCGTAGACGCGCATGGCCCCGTAGCCGCGCTCCGACTGCAGGTCCTGCCAGTCGATCGCCCCCATCCGGTGGGCCTCGGAGGCCACCGTCACCACCCGCGCCGGGGCGCTCTCCCGGAGCTTCGGCAGGAGCAGGCGGGTGAGGAGGTACGGGGCGAGGTGGTTCACCGCGAAGGTGAGCTCGAGGCCGTCCGGGCTGGCCTTGCGGCGCTGGTGGATGGCCCCGGCGTTGTTCACCAGGACGTCGAGCCGGGGCAGGGTCGCCTGGAGCTCGGCCGCCAGCCGGCGGACCTCGGCGAGCGACGCCAGGTCGGCGACGAGGAGCAGGGGCCGCGCGCCCGGCCCCGCCTCCTCCACCGCCCGCAGGGCCGCCTCCCCCCGGGCCCGATCGCGGGCCACCACCGCCACCCGGGCTCCGAGCTTCGCCAGGCCGCGGGCGGTCTCCAGGCCGATCCCGCCCGTCGCCCCGGTGACCACCACCACCTTCCCCGCCAGCGTCCCTTCCATGGCTCCTCCCGCCGGGCCGGCGCCCGCGGCCCGCCCGCCTCCAGCCTAGATCAAGGGCGGCGAGGCGAGCGCAACGTTTCGGCGGCCGCGGGCTCGCTCACCGCGGCGGGGTGAGCGACTCCCCGAGGAATCGGAGCAGCCGCCACCAGGCGTCGCGGGCCGGCTCCGGCCGGTAGGAGCGCCGCGTGTCGTTGAAGAAGGCGTGCGGCGTCCCCGGGTAGACGTGCTGCTCGAAGGGCCGCCCGGCGCGCGCCATCGCCTCGACGAAGGGCGGGTAGCTGGCGAGGACGCGCGGATCGTCGCCCCCGAAGAACCCGATCAGCGGGCAGGCGGTGGCGGCGGCCTTCTCCGGCGGCGGGGCCGCGCCGTAGAAGATCGCCGCCGCCGCGAGGCCGGCCTCCTCGGCGGCGAGGAGGGCCGCCAGGGAGCCCCCCATGCAGAACCCCACCGCCCCGATGCGCCGCCCCTGGGCCGCGGGCTCCGAGCGGAGCCAGGCGACCGTGGCCCGGAGATCGCCCACCCAGCGCGCCATCGGCCGCTGCGCGGGGAGCAGCCGCTCCAGGGTCTGGCCGAGGCGAGCCCGCTCCGGCTCGGGCCGGGCCGCCACCGCCGCCGCCCGGGCGGCCGGATCGGACCAGGCCGCCGGCGGGAGCGCCTCGAGCAGCGCCTTGGCGGCGGCGATGCGGTCCTCGGCCAGCTCCGGCGCCCTGCCGCCGCGCGAGTAGAGGTCGGGGGCGATGGCCAGGTAGCCGGACGCGGCCAGCCGGTGGGCGACGTCCTGGACGTGCGCGTCCACGCCCCAGATCTCCATCACCACGATCACCGCGGGGAGCGGCGGCGCCGCCGCCGGCCGGGCGAGGTACGCCTCCAGCGCCTCCCCGGACGACGGGATCGTCACCCTGCGCGTCTCGAGCTGCATCTTCTCTTCGTGCGCACGGTCGGTCCCCCTCGCACCTCCCGGACGGGCCCCCCGGAACCGCCGCGTCATGCAGAACCGGTCCGCGGCGCCCTCGCGCACCGGGCCGACGCTCCGGATCCCCCTTGCTCCCGGCGAGGCCAGGAGCGACACTCACTTCGCGTCCGGGCGATGGCCGGGGCGGCGCCCGCGCCGCCGCCACCCGATCGCAGGGGGGTCACCGATGCGTCGCAACGCCATGCTCCTGGCTTCCCTGGCGCTCGCCCTGGGCGCCCCGCTGCGCGCCGCCGCCCGGCCTCCGCTCCCCGGCTACGCCGAGCTCAAGCTGGGCGGGTACTTCCCGGTCGCCTCGGACGTCTCGAGCTACGACGCCGGCTTCTCCGGGGAGCTCGCGCTCGGCTACGCGCCCGACCCGGGCTTCGCCTTCGAGGGGGCGGTCGGGACCTTCCGCACCCAGCACACCGTCGCCGGCGCGACGGCCCGCTCCCTGCGGGTGATCCCGCTCACCTTCGCCATCCGCGGCACCGTCCCCCTGAAGAGCTTTCAGCCCTACGCGATCCTCGGCGCGGGCGCCTACTTCGTCCACGACGAGCTGGGAGGGGCCTCGGACGACTCCGCCAACCTCGGCCTCTTCCTCGGGGTCGGCGGCAACGTGAGCCTGGGCGAGCGCCTCTTCCTCGGGCTCGAGGGGCGCTACCTCTTCCTGCGCGCCAACACCTTCGGCGCCGGCACGCACCTCGACGGCGCCATGCTCACCGCCGACCTCGGCTTCCGCTTCTGACGGGCCGCTCGCCCGCCCTCCTGGAGGACGTCCCGTGACGCGATCCCCCCTCCCGCTCCTCGCCGCCGCGGCCCTGGCCGGCTGCGCCACCGTCTCTCCCCCTGCCGAGCGGGCCGAGTCGCCCGCGCCCGCCGCGCAGCAGCAGGCCGCCCAGCAGCAGGCGCAGCAGCCCATCGCCCGCCGCTTCAAGCTCAAGATCGCGGTGGGCCGGTTCACCAACGAGACCAACTACGGCCGCTCGCTCCTGACCGACGCCGAGCTCGATCGGATCGGCAAGCAGGCCGCGGACATGCTGACGTCGCGGCTCGTCCAGTCCGGCCAGTTCCTGGTCCTGGAGCGGCCCGACGTCGCCAAGATCGAGCGGGAGCAGGCCGCCTCCGGGCTGGCCGGGCTGGTGGGGGCGGACACGCTGGTGATCGGCTCGGTGACCGAGTTCGGTCGCTCGGTGGGCGGGAAGACCGGCTTCCTCTCCTCCACCAAGGTCCAGACCGCCAGGGCCAAGGTGGACGTCCGGCTCGTCGACGTCCGGACCGGGCACGCCTACTTCTCCGCCATCGGCGCGGGGGAGGCGAGCACCGAGAGCGGCGAGATCGCCGGGTTCGGCAGCCAGGCCGACTACGACGCCACCCTCAACGACCGGGCGATCGCCGCCGCGATCTCCAACATGGTCGGGGTGCTGGTGGGCCAGCTGGGCGAGCGGCGGTGGCGCACCGACATCCTGGAGGTGAAGGGCGGGCAGATCTTCATCTCCGGCGGGAAGAGCCAGGGGCTCAAGCCCGGCGACGTCCTGGCGGTGATGCAGGCGGGGGACGTGGTGAAGAGCAAGCAGTCCGGCTTCGACGTCACCCTCCCCCCTCGGCAGGTGGCGCAGATCCGGGTGGTGGCGCTCTTCGGGGACACCGAGACCGGCGAGGGCTCGGTCTGCGAGCTGATCTCCGGGGCGCTGCCCGCGCCCCTCCCGCCGAACCTGTTCGTCTCGGACGCCAGCTAGGGAGCCCGCCATGCGCCAGCGCCTCGCCTCGTTCGCCGTCCTCCTCGCCCTCGCCTGCGCCGGGCCCCAGACCACCGTCCGCACCCCCGACACCCGGCCCGCCCTCGCCTTCGAGGGGGCGCCGGCCGGGGCGGTCCTCTTCGTGGACGGGCTCCAGATCGGCGACCCGAGCCTCTACGACGGCCAGCCGCAGGTGCTGGTGGTCGAGCCCGGGACCCACCTGGTGGTGATCCGGGCCGCCGACGGCGCCGTGATCCTCGAGCAGAAGGTCTACGTCGAGAGCGAGCACAAGACGATCAAGGTGCACTGATGCGAACCGACCGAGCGATCCTCGCCCTCGCCCTCGCCCTCGCCCTCGGCGCCGCCGGCTGCGCCACCGGCCCCAAGCGGCTCTACGCCTGGAACGGCTACGACGAGGCGCTCTACGCCCAGGCCAAGGCCCCCCAGGACAACGAGAAGTACCTGGAGCACCTGAAGCAGGTGATCGAGAACGCCGAGACCGCGCGGGACAAGGTGCCCCCCGGGATCTACGCCGAGTACGGGTACGCCCTCTTCACCAACGGGCAGCTCGACGACGCGGTCACCTACTACTCCAAGGAGCGGGACACCTGGCCGGAGTCGCGCGTCTTGATGGAGAAGCTGATCCGCAACACCCAGCGGCTCCGCGAGAGCCGGCCGCCCTCGCCGCGGGACGGCCCGCCCGCCCCGCTCCCGGCGACCAACCCGGCCCCGGCCCCCGCCGGCGCCGCCCCGCCCGCCCAGGGAGGCCGCCCGTGACCACCCGCCCGCTCCGCCTCGCCGCCGCCCTCCTGGCCGCCCTGGCGCTCGGCGCGGCCGGCTGCGTCACCGCCCCGCCGGCCAAGAACTACGACGCCTTCAAGGCCGCCGATCCGCATTCGATCCTGATCGTCCCGGTGGTGAACAACACCGGCAACGTCGAGGCGCCCTCGTTCTTCCTCTCCACCCTGCCCGTCCCGGTGGCGGAGCTCGGCTATTACGTCTTCCCCACCCACCTGGTGATGCGGATGCTGGAGGACGACGGGCTCTCCGACGCCAACCTGGTCCACCAGGCCGACCCGGTGCGCCTCTGCGGCCTCTTCGGCGCCGACTCGGTCCTCTACGTGACCATCCAGTCCTGGAACGCCAAGTACCTGGTCTTCAACACCACCGTGGAGGTCTCGTTCGAGTACGTGCTCAAGGACGGGAAGACCGGGACCACGCTCTGGAACGACAAGCGGACCGTGCAGTACTCGAGCGGCCAGGGGGGCGGCTCCTCGGGGAACCCGCTCGCCGACCTGGTCGCCATGGCGGTGGCGGCGGCCGTCACCAAGGCCGCCCCCGACTACATGCCGCTCGCGCGCCAGGCCAACGACCAGGTGCTCACCACACCGGGCGTCGGGCTCCTCTACGGTCCGTACCACCCGCAGCGCCAGAAGGCGGCGGCCCCGGTGCCCTGAGGTCCCCGAGGAGACCCGGCCCCCTCCCCGGGCGGCGCTCCGCGCGGGCGCGAGCACGCCTGCGCCTCGATTCGACGTCCCCTCCCCGGTGCGGGGCCCGGGCACGGCTCGGCCCGCGCGTGCCGATCCGCCGGCGACGGGTTCGGTGTAGAACGGCGGTGATGCACAGCCCCCGCCGCACCGCCCTCGTGGGCCTGGGCGCCTCCTTCCTGCTCCTCCTCCTGGTGGCCGCCGGCCTGCGCTGGCCGGGCTGCACCCCGCCACCGCCCCCGCCGGCGGCCCGCGCCCTCCCCCGCCCGGCGGCCGCCCCCCCGCCGGAGGCGAGCCCGCCCACCCGGCTGCCCCTCCGCCTCGCCCCGGGCGCTCTCGCCGCCGCGGGGGCGGACGCGCTCCCCGCGACCTTCGAGGGGCGGGTGGTGTCGTCCCGGGACGGCGCGGGCGTGGCCGGCGCGGACCTGACCTTCTCGCGCGGCGGGGCGGCCGCCTCGGTGCGCTCCGACGCGGGCGGCGCCTTCCGCTTCCAGCCGCCCGTCCCGGGCCGCTGGCTGCTGGCCGCCGTCACCGCCCCCGGGTTCTTCCCCTTCGCGCCCGAGTGGGGCCACAGCCCCGTCCAGCTCGAGGCCGCGCCCGGGAGGCACCTGCGCGGCATCGAGGTCCACCTCACGCCGGCCATCGCGCTCCTCGGCCGGGTGGTGGACCCCGAGCGCAGCGTCGTCCCCGGGGCCGAGGTCCGGATCCTGGGGGCGGCGGACGAGGCGGCGCTCGTCCCCATCCGCGACCGCTTCACCACCGACGCGCGGGGCGAGTTCCGGGCCGCCGTGCCCCCGGGCGCCATCCTCGAGGCGCGCCGCGACGGCTTCCTCCCCGGCCGCGCCGAGGTGGACCCGCTCGCCATCGTGAACGGCCGGATCACCGTGGTCCTCCGGACAGCGCGCGGGGAGCGCGGGCCGGGGGCGCCCATCTCCGGGCGGGTGATCGCGAAGGGCGGCGCGCCCATCCCCGGCGCCCTGGTGGTCGCCACCCGGGAGCGCTTCGGGGCCGCCGAGGGCGCCTCGGCCCAGGCCGCCACCGGCGAGGACGGCCGCTTCGAGCTCCCCCCGCTCGATCCCGGGAGCTACCGGGTCGCCGCCCGCGCCGAGGGGCGCGCCCCGGCCACGCTCCACCGGGTGGCGCCGGGGACGCGGGAGCTGCTCCTCGAGCTCGCGGACGGCGGGCGGCTCCGCGGCTGCGTCCGCGACGCGGCCACCGGGACCCCGATCGCCCCCTTCACCGTGCTCGTCTTCGAGCGCCGCTCGGGGCTGCGGATCGTGCCCGAGCGCACCGCCTCGGTGCTCGACCCCTCCGGCTGCTACGCCCTCCACGACCTCCTCCCCGGCTCGGCGGCGGTGGTGATCTCCGCCCCGGGCCACGCCCCCTCGCGCGAGCTGCCGGCCGAGATCCCGGCCCCGCCGGACGAGGCGGTCGCGGACGTGGCTCTCGATCCGGGCGGCGCCCTGGTGGGCGCGGTGCTGGACGCGGACAGCGGCGCGCCCCTCGCCGGGGCCCTCCTCACCGTGGAGGGCGCGCTCACCTTCGCCCCCTCCACCTTCCCGGTGCTCTCGGAGGCGGTGACCGGGGCCGACGGCACCTTCCGGCTCGATGGGCTCCCGCGCCGCGTCTCGGTCGACGTCGCGGCCGCCGGCCACCACGCCCGGATCCTGGGTGGCCTGGACATCCCACCCGGCGCGGTGGCCGGGCCGGTGGAGGTCCGGCTCCACGCGGTGGCGCCGGACGAGGAGCCGCGAACGGAGCTGGCCGGGATCGGCGCCGTGCTGGCGGCCCAGGGCGACGGGCTGGTGGTGGTACAGCTCGCCGCCGGCGGCGGCGCGGCCGAGGCCGGGCTGGCCGAGGGCGACCTCATCCTCCGGGTGGACGGCCAGGGGGTGGCCGACCTGGGGATGTCGGGGGCGATCGACGCCATCCGCGGGCCGGAGGGGACGGTGGTCCTCCTCCAGGTTCAGCGCGCCGAGCGGACCTTCGACGTCCCGGTCCCCCGTCGGCTGGTCCGCGGCTGAGGCCGAGGACCGACCCTGGCGCGGCGCCGCGAGGCGTGCTAACGGCATGGGCATGGCGAGCTTCGACCAGACCCGGGTCGCCGGTGCCCCCCAGGGGACGGGGAAGGCTCCGACCCCGGTCGCGGCGCTCGTGGTGGTCCACTCCGCGGACCCGGACGAGCAAGGAAAGCGCTACCCGCTCGGCGCCGACGACGTCACCCTCGGGCGCGAGGCGGGGAACACGGTGGTGATCGGCTCCGACCAGGCCTCCCGCCGCCACGCCCGGATCTTCGCCTCCGGGGGAGCCCACGTCCTGGTGGACCTCGACTCCACCAACGGGACCTTCCTCAACTCCAAGCAGGTGAAGGAGCAGACCCTCCGCCACGGCGACGTGCTGCGGATCGCCTCCACCGTGCTCAAGTACGTGGTCGAGACCTAGCGGCGGGCGGGCGGCAGCCTTCCCATTCACCCCGGCCTTGGCGGCGTCGCCGATCAGGTATCGTCGGAGATGAGGTGGCGTCGCCGATGGGGGAGGGGTCCCCGTGCGTCCTCGGTCGTCGCCGCCCTGGCCGCCTCGTCACGCCTCCCGGCGGGCGAGCAGGCTCGCGAAGAAGAGCCCGGCGGCGATGGCGATGATCACCGGCCCGGTGGGACGATGGAGCCTCGCGGCCAGCAGCTCGCCGGCCACGGTCGAGGCCACCGCCACCGCCGCCGAGGTGGCGAGCATCCCGTCCAGGTTCCGCGCCAGGTGCTTCGCGGTCGCCGCCGGGATGATCACCAGCGACCCCATCAGCAGCACCCCGAGGTACCGCAGGCCGAGCGCCACCGTGAGGGCGAAGGCGAGCAGGTAGAGGAGCTCGAGCCGCGCCACCCGGATCCCGGACGTCCGGGCGATGTCCACCGAGACCAGGGCGAGCACCAGCCGGCTCCGCTGCGCGAGCACGAAGGCCGCCACCACGGCGGCGCCCGCCAGCCCGAGCGCCAGCTCCCAGGGCCCGAGGCTCCCGGGGGCGCCGAGGAGCGCGTCCACCAGCTCCTCACCGGTGGCGAGCATGCTCCCCACCGCCAGGGCGACGGAGAAGGTCACCCCGATGACGGTCTCCGTGGCGATGCGGGTCTGCCGCTCCAGGCCCCAGACCAGGAGCGTCCCCACCAGCAGCGCCGCCAGCCCGCCCAGGACCGGGTGGAGGTGGAACGCCAGGGCGAGCCCGATCCCGGGGAGCGCCACGTGGGACATGGCGTCCGAGGCCAGCGACATCCGCTTCATGACCGCGAAGCAGCCCACCAGGCCGGCGGCCACCGCCATGCCGATCGAGAGCGCCAGCGCCGGCCACGCCATCAGTGGTGATGGTACTTGAGCGGCTCGCCGTACACCTCGGCGATCCGCTCGGGCGTCAGGATCTCCTCGGGGGGGCCCAGGAAGGGCCGCCCTCCCGAGAGGCAGAGCACGCGGGTGGCGTGCCGGTAGACGACGCTCAGCTCGTGCGAGATGAGGAGCAGGGTGAGCCGCTCCGCCTCCTGCAGGCGGTGGATCATCTCGTAGAGCCGCTCCTCACCGGGCTCGTCCACCCCCGCGGTCGGCTCGTCGAAGAGGAGCACGGTGGGTCGCCCCAGCAGCGCCGAGGCGAGGAGGAGGCGCTGGAACTGCCCGCCGGAGAAGGTCCCGATGGGCCGGTCGGCGACGCGCCGCGGCAGGTTGACGAGCTCGAGCACGCGCTCGGGCCCCTCGCCGGCGCCGGCCACCTCGGCCCGGGCGCGGAGGAAGTCGGCCCCGGTGACCGGGAGATCGCGCTCGAGATCCAGCTTCTGCGGCACGTAGCCGAGCCGTGTCCCGGGCGCCCACCGCACCGTCCCGCGATGGGGCAACGCGCCGATGAGGGCCCGGAACAGGACCGTCTTCCCCGCCCCGTTCGGCCCGATCACCGCCAGCGCGCTGCCCTCGGGGACGGCGAAGGTGAGCTCGGGGAGGACGTCCGCCCCGCCCAGGCGGACCGAGAGCCGCTCGACCTCGAGCACGTTCGCCACGCGTCAACCTACGGCG
>Ga0335076_10001714_pt1 | contig 21347 bp, 13 predicted proteins | sample Lox_Sample_25_FD_206717 | JGI IMG/M metagenome (GOLD analysis project Ga0335076, IMG submission 206717) | Soil microbial communities from Loxahatchee National Wildlife Refuge, Florida, United States - Lox_Sample_2.5 | ecosystem: Environmental > Terrestrial > Soil > Wetlands | place: USA...
GGGCTCAACGCCATCGCCCAGATGTTCTTCATCCCGGCCTACCCGTTCTGGTCCCTGCTGATCATCGCGGCGGACGTGGTGGCGCTGTGGGGGCTGTGCGCCTACGGCAGCCGCGAGAACCTGGGTGTCGCCTAGCGGCGCGGCGGACACTCAGTGAATGTGCCGGGCCCTGGCCGACTGACGGATCTGCAAAGGGCCCGGCACGCCCGCGTCCCGGCACGTCCGCGGCTCTTTACCCCGCTATTCAGCTAGGTGCCCCGGAAGATCGGCTGGCGCTTCTGGGCGAAGGCTTCCAGGCCCTCGAGGTAGTCGCTGCTGTCGTAGGCCCGGCGCCGCAGGCCCTGGACCCGTTCGTACACTTGCGCCGCGATGGGCTGGTAGTCCGACAGGACGCGAAGCTGTTCCTTGATGACCGCAATCGCCAGCGGCGACTTCGTCGCCATCGTCGCGGCCAGTTCCAAGGTGAACGACTCGAGCCGGTCCCACGGGACCAGGTGGTTGATGAGCAGCCATTCCCTGGCTTTGCGGGCGTCGATGGGCGCCGCGGTGAAGAACATCTCCTTGATGACGTTGATGGGCAGCCGCCCCTGGAAGTGCAGCAGCCCGGTGATGTTGTAGGGCAATCCGAGATTCGCCGGGGTGATCGCGAACGAGGCGGTCTCGTCGGCGACGGCCAGGTCACAGCTGAGCACCAGGTCCAGCGCCCCGCCCCAGACCGTGCCGTGCACCATGGCTACCACGGGCGCCGGGAAGGTGCGGATGGCGCGGATCAGCTCTTCGAGCGGATCGTCGTAGCCCAGCGGGTCCCGCTGGCCCTGGGGGAGCTCGCCGATGTCGTGGCCTGCCGACCAGACGTCCATGCCGGGCGCGGCGCGCAGCACGATCGCGCGGACCTGCCGGGCGCGCAGGCTCGCCAGCGCGGCGATGACCCGGCTGGCCATCTCGGCGCCGATGGCGTTGCGCGTGCCGCGATCCCCGAGGGTGATGATGCCGACCTGGCCGACGACGTCGGTCATGACGACGCTGCCGGCGCAGTCCCCCGGACTGGCGTCTGCGGCGGCTGGTTCATCGGCTGGCTGTGCGCCGTCGCGATCACGGATGGCCAGGGCCACGTAGGTCCGGGCCATCGCGTCCTTGCCCGCCGCGGTGATGGCGGTCAGCAGCCCGAGCGCCTGGATCAGTTGCTCGCCCGCCAGGGCGCCGGCCAGCTGGCGCCAGATCACCTCGGCCAGCACGGTGAAGGATCCCTGGACCTCGGCCAGGTCAATGCCCGCGGCATAGCAGTGCGCCGCGATCTGCTCAGACGGCTTGATGATCAGTGTGGCGCGGCCCTCGTGCACGCACCGCAGGACGAGGCGGAACAGCTGCCGCACCTCGCGGCGGTGCCCGTCCGGGAGGGGTGACTGACTGGGCCGACCGGCTTGGGCGAGGGCGGCGACCGCGTCGTCGATCACCCGGTCCTCCGCACCGGCGAGAACTGCTGATACCTCCACGAACCGCCACCTCCGTTCCCAGGCCGGGGCGTGCTCCGATCCAAGCCTGCGATACCCAGCCGAGCTGGGATAACGGCCAAGGGTCCCGGGGCGGGGGACCTTCGGCCCTTGGTGGGGGCAGCGACCAGGGCCAGGGTTGACTCGACGGGAGTGATGGCGATGTTTAGCGCAGATTTCATCAAAGCCGGGACGAGCCTGCCGGAGCTGGCCGAGTGGGTCAGCGAGATCGCCGGGCTGACCAAGCCCGACGCGGTCGTCTGGTGTGACGGCTCCCAAGATGAATGGGAGCAGCTGACCGGGCTGCTGGTGGAGGCCGGGACGTTCACCCGGCTGAACCCCGAGCTGCGGCCGAACAGCTTCTGGTGTGCCTCGGACCCCGGCGACGTGGCCCGGGTCGAGGACCGTACCTTCATCTGCTCCAAGCGGGAGGAAGACGCCGGGCCGACCAACAACTGGATCGCACCCGACGAGATGCGCAGCACCTTCGCGGAGATCTTCGACGGGTGCATGCGGGGCCGGACCATGTATGTGGTGCCGTTCTGCATGGGCCCGCTGGGCGGGGCGATCTCCCAGCTCGGGGTGGAGATCACCGACTCGGCGTACGTGGTGGTCTCGATGCGGATCATGACCCGGATGGGCACCGCGGCGCTGCGCGCGATCGAGGCCTCGGGCGAGTTCGTCCGCGCCGTGCACTCGGTGGGCGCGCCCCTGGCGCCCGGGCAGGCGGACGTGCCGTGGCCGTGCAACCCGGTCAAGTACATCTCGCACTTCCCCGAGACCCGGGAGATCTGGTCCTACGGGTCGGGGTATGGCGGGAACGCCCTGCTCGGCAAGAAGTGCTACGCGCTGCGGATCGCCTCGGTGATGGCGCGGGACGAGGGCTGGCTGGCCGAGCACATGCTGATCCTGAAGATCACCCCGCCCGGCGGCGAGCCGCGGTACGTGGCCGCGGCGTTCCCGTCGGCGTGCGGCAAGACCAACCTGGCCATGCTGGCCCCGGCCATCCCCGGCTGGACGGTGGAGACCATCGGGGATGACATCGCGTGGATGCGGCCCGGGGCGGACGGGCGGCTGTACGCCATCAACCCCGAGGCGGGGTTCTTCGGGGTGGCGCCGGGCACCGGCGCGGCGACCAACGCCAACGCGGTCGCGACCTTCACCGCCAATTCCATCTTCACCAACGTGGCGCTGACCGATGACGGCGACGTGTGGTGGGAGGGCCTGACCGAGCAGCCGCCCGCGCACCTGACCGACTGGCGGGGCCGGGACTGGACGCCCGGCTCGGCCGAGCCCGCCGCGCACCCCAACTCCCGGTTCACCACCCCGGCGGGGCAGTGCCCGATCATCGCGCCGGAGTGGGACGACCCGGCCGGGGTGCCGATCTCGGCGATCTTGTTCGGCGGGCGGCGGGCTTCGACGGTGCCGCTGGTGATCGAGTCGTTCGGCTGGGATCACGGGGTGTTCCTCGGCGCCAACATCGCCTCGGAGAAGACCGCCGCGGCCGAGGGCACGGTCGGTGAGCTGCGGCACGACCCGTTCGCGATGCTGCCGTTCTGCGGCTACAACATGGGCGACTACTTCGGCTACTGGCTGAAGATCGGCCAGATCGCCCCCGACCCGGACAAGCTGCCGAAGCTGTACTACGTCAACTGGTTCCGCAAGGACGCCGCGGGCCGGTTCGTCTGGCCCGGCTTCGGCGAGAACATCCGCGTGCTGAAGTGGATCATCCAGCGGCTATCCGGCGAGGCCGAGGCGGTGCCGACCCCGATCGGCAACCTGCCGGCGCCGGGCGCGCTGGACCTGGACGGGCTCAAGATCAGCGAGGCCGACCTGGACCTGCTGCTCACGGTGGACCGGCGAGCCTGGAAGCTGGAGGCGGACCAGATCCCGGAGTTCTTCCGCGGCTTCGGCGACCACCTGCCGGCCAGGCTGACCGACCTGCACCAGGAGCTGATCGACCGCCTCGGCTGAGGCCCGGGCGCCCGGCCCCCTTAAGGTTTCCTTGAGGGCGGGAGGTAGGCGGATGGCCAGTCGGCGGGTCCTGGGCATCGTTCTCGCGGGCGCGGCGGGCAAGCGGCTGGCGCCCCTGACCGACGACCGGGCGAAATCGGCCGTCCCGTTCGGCGGCTTCTACCGGCTCATCGACTTCGCGCTGTCGAACCTGGTCAACGCGGGCATCAGGAAGATCTGCGTGCTCACCCAGTACAAGAGCCACAGCCTCGACCGGCACATCTCCACCACCTGGCAGCTGAGCAGCCTGCTCGACAACTACGTGGCGCCGGTGCCGGCCCAGCAGTGGGTCGGCCCGCACTGGCAGGCCGGCTCGGCCGACGCGATCTACCAGTCGATGGACCTCATCCGCAGCGAGCGGCCCGACCTGGTGGTCGTGTTCGGGGCCGACCACGTGTACCGGATGGACCCGGCGCAGCTGATCGAGGCGCACCTGGACTGGGGCGCCGGGGTCACGGTGGCGGCGATCCCGGTCCCCCGGGCGTCGGCCACGTCCTTCGGCGTGGTGCAGCCTGCTCCGGACGGGCACCGGGTCGAGGCGTTCCTGGAGAAGCCGGCGTCGCCGCCGGCCGTGCCGGGCTCGCCGGATGAGGCATTCGCGTCCATGGGCAACTACGTGTTCGACCGCGAGGTGCTGGTTGACTCCCTGCGGGCCGATGCCGCTGACGAGGGCAGCCGGCACAGCATCGGCGGCGACGTCATGCCGATGCTGGTACGGGAGGGCGCGGCGCACGTCTACGACTTCCTGCAGAACAAGGTGCCCGGGGTCACCGGGCAGGACCACGGCTACTGGCGCGAGGTGGGGACGCTCGACTCCTACTTCGAGGCGCACATGGACCTGTGCGCGGCGCAGCCGGTGTTCAGCCTGTACAACGAGGAGTGGCCGATCCTGACCCACGTGCCGCCCCAGCCGCCGGCCAAGTTCGTCCTCGACGACGGAGACCAGGTCGGGCACGCGGTCAGCAGCGTGATCAGCAACGGAGTGATCGTGTCCGGCGGGCTGGTGCGGGAATCGGTGCTGTCGCCGGGGGTCCGGGTGGATGCCCTGGCGACCGTGGACCGCTCGGTGGTGCTGCACAACGCGCGGATCGGGCGGCGGGCGGTGGTGCGGAACGCGATCTTGGACAAGAACGTGGTGGTGGCGGAGGGGGCCACGGTGGGGGTCGACGCGGAGCGGGACCGGGAGCGCGGGTTCACGGTGTCCGAGGGCGGGATAACCGTGGTGGGCAAGGGGCGCGCGGTGGAGCCGTGAGGCTCATGGCGCGCCTTCCGCGGGCGGGTCGGACGGGTCGGACGTTGACCACAGGCTCCGCACGTGGTCCCAGTCGGCCTCCTCGGGGGATTCCGCGGGCGCGATGTAGCGCGCTCCGGGGAAGGCCCGGGCCGGCCGGGTGAAGCTTCCCCGGGCGACGAGCCGGTCGATGTTCGCGCGGTAGACCTCGTCAACGTCGGCGTGCTGCAGCGGCTCGGCGTCCAGCCAGAGGTTCTTCGGGTGGACCGGCTCCTCGTACATCCGCCGGAAGATCTCCGTCCGCAGGTCCTTCATCCAGTTGGAGTTGAGGTTCATCGTGCGGAACTGGCGCAGGGCCTCGATGTCGATGATCCCGGCGACGAACGTATTGGCGCCCGATGCGGTATGCCCGAGAACGTTCCCCTGGTAATCGACAACGTGCGAGTTGCCGCCCGCGATGTCGTACGGGTGCTCCATCTGCGGGTGCACGTAGACCGGGCCGACGTTCGGGCAGACCATGTAGACGTTGTTGAAATGCGCATGGGCCCGGTTCTGCAACAGCCACGTCCCGCCGGGCTCCATCCCCATCTGGGTCATCGGCACCGCCTCGCTCGGACGGTAGACAACCTCGGCGCCGTTGAACGCGAGCGCGCGCACCGCCGGGCGAGCGAGGCGAGCCGGTCCGTCTCCGGCCCGGGGATGTCGATGAACAGATCGCGGGCCGCGGTGACGTGCGGGATATCGAAGATCTCGTCGGTGAATCCGGTCAGGGCGCCCTCGGCGAGCGCGATCAGCCGTACGGGCATGTTGATGCCGATGATCGACACGGCCGCGTGGATCCCGTCCTCGACGATCTGCAGGTTGCGCTCGATGTCCTGGCGGCTGCCGATGCCGTGCACGACGGTGGACAGCCCCACCGCCATGTAAGGCGCCATGTGCTCCTGCGTGCGTCCGCTCACTGCGTGCCACTTTCCGCTGGGGGGTAACAGGCCAAAGCCTGACACGTCACGGCCGGAATCTGAACGTCCGGGTTACCGGAAGCGCCTGAGCCATAAGGCGTGGATGCCACGTTCACGTTGTTCCAGCGACATGAACGCGGCATCCATGTCGTATCCGCCGCTTGGCGACCGTCACGATGGGATCTGGGTCTGGCCTACCTCGATGAGGTGACCGTCCGGATCGCGGATGTAGGCGCGGATTTCGTATCCGTGGTCCTTTGGTTCGGTGAGGAACGTGGCGCCCCTGGCCGACCAGTCCCGGTACGCCTGGGCGATATCGCGGACCCGGAGGTTCAGGAACCCGCTGGAGACATCCGGGTCGGCGGGAGGAGCAAGCCGGACGGCCGGCTTGTCGTCGGTCGGGCCGCCGCCGACGTTGAGCACGATGCGCGTATTGGCCAGCGCCAGGATGACCGGGTCACGGTCACGGAGGACGTCGGCGCCGAACACCGCCTGGTAGAAGTTCCGGGATCGGTCCTGGTCCGAGACCACCAGGAACTGGGTGACGAACAGGTCGCCGGCCAGCTGCGCAGCTGAGCCTGAACGGCGGTAGGCGTCCGCGTGCTGCCTGGCCCACTGTGCGTAAGTGGTAGCCGGCCGTCCGATGATCCTCTCCAGGTCAGCTGTCATGTAGGCGGTCTGCCCGACGTAACCGGCCAGGGCCTTCAGCAGGTCCTCGACCACGGGTGCCGGGAAGTGCTGGGTGGCGGACTGCCGGAACTGCGCGGGTGACAGTTCCTCGAACCGCACCGGCCGGCCGATGGCCTGCCCGATCGCCTCGGCCTGCTGGATCTGGGTGAGCGATTCCGCACCGGTCAGCGCGTACGTCTGGCCGGCATGCCCGGAGTCCAGCAGCACCCGGACCGCCGCGGCGGCGATGTCCTGCTCGGCGATCAGCGCCAGCGCCGCCTCGCCGTGGGGGAAGCGCACCACGTCCTCGGCTCGGACGCTCGCCGCCCAGGTCAGGGTGTTGGCCGCGAACCCGCCGCAGCGCAGGATCGTCCAGTCGGCCCCGGCGGCCTTGACCGCGTCCTCGACCGCCTTGTGCTGCCGGCCGAGGGAGAGGACCTGGTCGCCCTCGTCGCGGACCGCGATCGAGGAGAGCATGACGATCTTGCTCACCCCGGCGCCGCGGGCCGCGGCGATCAGCTCGCCGGCGTGCTCCCTGAGCCCTCCGATGTTGACGAACACCGCGTCCGCGCCGCGCACGGCCTCGGCGAGGAGCCCGGGAGTTGCGTAGTCGCCGCCGGTCACCGCGACGCCGGCCGGGAAGCCGGCCGCGGCCGGGTCGCGGGTCAGGGCCCGGACCCGGGCGCCTTCGGCCAGCAGGCCGGCGACGAGCGGGCGGCCGACGTGGCCGGTGGCTCCGGTCACCAGGATCGTGGGTGTGTTCATGTCAGATTCCTTTCCGGGTTGAGGGTCAGGCCGCGTCAGCGACCGGTACGCGAGCGGCCGGGGCCTGGTCGTCTGGGCCGGCCGGGCTGATGCGGCGCCGGGGCCGCGTGCTGGCCAGGGTGATGAGGCTGGCGGCGGCCGCGAAGCCGGCCGCGATGGCGAACGCGCGGTCATAACCGCCCACCACGGCGATGGCCTGGTGCCCTGGGGTGGCCAGCGCCCGGGTGCGGGCGGTGGCGACGGCGGTGAGCACGGCCAGCCCGACCGCGGAGCCGATCCGCTGCATGGTGTTGACCAGGCCGGCCGCCACGCCCGCGTGGCCGCGCGGCACGCCCGCGGTCGCGGCGTTGATGATCGACACGAAACCGAGGCCCGCGCCGACCGCGATCATGGCCAGGCCGGGCAGGATGTCGGACAGGTAGGCCCCGTGTACGGGCAGGCGGCTCAGGTAGACCAGGCCGCCGGCGAACACGAGCGGGCCAGCGATCAGGGTGGGGGCCGGGCCGAAGCGGCTGACCAGCCGGGCGGCGACCGGAGCGATGGCCACCACGCCCGCCGCCAGCGGCAGGAACGCGAGCCCGGACCGCAGCGCGGAGTATCCCAGCACCTGCTGCAGATACAGGGTAAGGAAGAAGAACACCGGGATCACGGCGCTGAACTGGAGCAGGGCGGCGACGTTAGCGGATGCGACGCCGGGCAGCCGGAAGGTGCGCGGCGGCAGCAGGGCCGAGCCGGACCGGGCCTCGTTGGCGAGGAAGACCACGAGCAGCGCGGCCGCTCCGGCGAACTCCGCGATCGTCCGCGCGCTGCCCCATCCCGCATCGGGCGCCCGGGTGAGGCCGTACACGAGCAGCAGCAGCGACCCGGTGATCAGGAACGCGCCCGGCAGGTCCAGGTCGCCGGGGCGGGCGGCCCGGCGCGCGCCGCTGATCAGCCGCGGTGTCGCCGCCACGATGGCGATACCGAGCGGGACGTTGACGAAGAAGACCCAGCGCCAGCCGGGACCGCTGGTCAGCAGCCCGCCGAACAGCACGCCCGCGGCCCCGCCGGCGCCGCCGATCGACCCGTAGATGCCCAGCGCCCTGGTCCGGTCCTGGTCCCGGAAACTGGTGGTGAGCAGGGACAGGGCCGCCGGGGCCATGATCGCCCCGCCCAAGCCCTGGACCAGCCTGGCTGCTATCAGCACGCCCGACGACGTGGCCAGGCCGCTGGCCAGCGAGGCGGCGATGAACAGCAGCACGCCGGTCATGAAGACCCGGCGGCGTCCCAGCCGGTCGGCCGCCCGGCCGCCGAGCAGCAGGAAACCGGCGAACGTCAGCGCGTAGCCGGAGGCCACCCACTGCAGGTTCTGCGGGGTGAAATGCAGCGCGCGCTGAACAGAGGGCAGCGCGACGTTGACGATCGTGGCGTCGAGCACGGCGAGGAACTGCGCGCCGCACAGCACCAGCAAGATCAGGAGCCCGCGGCGGGTCGATAGCGGTGAGCCATCCGGCTCGCGCGCGGTTCTGGTACTGGCAACCATCGGAGTGATCCCTTCTGGAAAACGGGCGTACTGAGCTGAGGCCGCGGCCGTTCGGTTCACGCGGTCGGTCTGACAGGATGTGGTGGCTAACCCGGCGGAGCCCCAGCCGGGGAGGACACGTTGACGAGGTTTCCCGCCGGGTCCCTGAAGATCATCGTGCGGCACCCCCACGGCTGCGTGGCGGGCGCCATCACCCAGCTGACCCCCAGCCGGCTGATCCGCTGGTACTCGGCGTCCACGTCACCGGCCCTGAAGTCGAGCATGATCTCGGCCTGGTGCCGCGGACAGCACGGCCGGGCCGCCTGGTCCTCCCGGTACTCGGTGAACCGGCGCCGGGAGAACCCGACCGAGGCCGCTCCGGTCGGTACCTCGACGTAGTAGTCGTTCAGCACGACCGGGACGCGTACCAGGCGGGCGTAGAACGCGGCGAGCCGCGCGACGTCCTCGGTGACGATCCTGCTCTGCACCAGGTCCATGGGTGCCCCCTTAAGAAGCGTCACCGGGAAGGACGGCACGGCGGAACGGAAAGTGACACCGCGCCGGCGTCACTTTCCCGCGGGCTGCCACGTCCTCTTATCAGGCGCGGACCGCACACAGGTACCGGCCCGCACAGCGGCGTGAGGAAGCGGTTATGTCCGGGAAACTTCAGGACGCAAGGATCAGCCAGGCTTACCGGGAGCACCGCCCGTACCTGGTTGACCTGGCCTTCCGGATGCTCGGTGACCTCGGTGCCGCCGAAGACGTCGTGCAGGACGCGTTCGCGCGCCTGCTGCGCGCCGACGCCGGCGAGATCGACGACGAGCGCGGCTGGCTCATCGTGGTCACCAGCCGCCTGGCCCTGGACCAGATACGGTCCGCCCGGTCCCGCCGGGAGCGGGCACATGACCCTGGCGAGATCGAGTTCACCGCACCGCGGGCCCAGCCGGCGCTGGCCGATCCGGCCGACCGGATCACCTTCGATGAAAGCGTCCGGCTGGCGCTGCTGGTCATGCTGCAGAAGCTCAGCCCGGCGGAACGGGTGGTCTTCGTGCTGCACGACGTGTTCCGGATGCCGTTCGGCACGATCGCGCAGACCGTCGGCCGGACCACCGCGTCCTGCCGGCAGCTGGCGAAGCGGGCCAGGCAGAAAGTCGCCGACGGGCGGTCAGGCGCCCGCTTCGACGTTGAGTCCGCCGAGCATCGCCTGGTCACCGACACGTTCATCGCCGCATGCGCCGGCGGCGACCTCGACGGGCTCCTGGCGGTGCTCGCCCCGGACGCGTGGGGCGATATCGACTTCGGGCCGGCCGCCACCGAGGCCCGTTCGGTCATCACCGGGGCGGAAAATGTCGCCGCGAACCTGCTGCGGTACTGGGGACCCGGCTCGACGCTCGTCTCGCACCCGGCCGGCGGGCAGCCCGCTCTGCTCGGCTTCCACGGCCGCACCCTCGCCGCGCTGCTGGTGCTGCGCATGCGGGGCGAGCAAGTCGAGGCCGTCCACGTGATCGCCGACCCGGCCCAGATCGGCTTCCTCGGCCGCCACCTGGCCGCCTCGGCCGGATAAAGACAACTAAGGAGCAGTGACATGACAGCCGACCCATCAACCGACCGCGGCGCCGCACTCGCGCCGGTCGCGCCGGCGGCGATCGTGCGGGTACTCGTGCGCCCGCTCACCAAGGTCCTTAACCCGCTCATGGTCAGGCTGGCCGGCCGCCGGTTCTTCCCGATGGCCCAGATTCATCACGTCGGCAGGCGTTCCGGGAAGGCCTACGTGACGCCGACCTCTGCCCACGTGCACGGCGACATGCTGCTGATCGGGCTCACGTTCGGCAATCAGTCCGACTGGTCGCGCAACGTGCGGGCCGCCGGAGGATGCACGGTCAGGCTCGGCGGCCACGCCTATCGTGCCACCAGCCCCGAGCTCATCACCTGGGCGGACGACCGGGCGCTCATCGCGTCCGCGTTCAGCCCGGTGCTGCGGGCCGGATTCCGCGTGCTCGGCATCCGGCAGTTCATGCGCCTGCACGCGGTGCTCGCCTTGTAGCGATCGCCCCTCACTCGCGCAGCGTGTCGAACCGGAGCCCGCTCGACCCTTCCCCGCGGCCGGCCGACTTCCGGTTGGCCGACCAGACGAACAGCCGCCCGTCGTGCCAGCGGGCGCCCTGCCAGGCGCGGCGTACTACCGCCCCCTCGCGCGGGACCTCCTCCTCGGGGATCAGCAAGGGCTGGGCGGGTTCGCCGAGCAGCCTGGCCTGGCTGCGCACGACCCGGGGCTGACCGGTCAGCTCGAGTACCGCGCCTCGGGCCAGGCGCACCTGCGCCGAGTCGCCGGAACGCACCGGCAGCAGCGGGATCCAGTGCGGAGGAACCGCACTGGCCAGCTGGTAGACCAGATCTGGTGACTCTGATGACTCAGGTGACTCCGGGGCAACGGGCGCGGGAGGATCTCCGGTCGCGGCGTCGAGGGCGCGTTCGAGCGGGCTCTCCAGTCGCCGTTCGACCGCCCAGGCGAGGTTGGCCATCTCGTCGCGGAGCAGCAGCACCTCTTCCAGCGTGACGCCCTCCATCGGCTGGACCAGGGTCGGCGGGAGGAAGAACAAGTTCATCACGGCGGCTGGGTCCGGGTCGCCCGGGTCGACCGGCATCGCCAGGGAGTACATCGTCCAGCCCGACCGGTCGCCGAGCGCCGGGTCGCCGTTGGGGCGCAGCAGCGTCGAGACGCCGAAGGTGTCGGTGACCACGAGCGATCGCGTGCTGGCCAGGCTGCCCACGGGCAGGTCGACCGGGATCACGAACCAGTCGTTGCCGTAGCCGCTTATCGTCTCGACCATCAGCAGCTGCGGGATCTCGGTCGCGCCGGGCTGGAGGGCACCCAGGTTGAGCTGGGCGTCCTCGAATTCGAAGAACCGCGGGGCCGGCATCCCGCGCAGCGTTACCGGGGCGGGGATCACGGTGCGGGTGAGGCGTTCACCGGCCTCCTGCGGCGTGGTTCCGACGTTGACCTCGCCGTTGACGTCGAAGCTGTACCAGTCCAGCGTGCCGTCGGCGTACTGCGCCGCGGTCAGGGTCCTCTCGTCGAACGGTGATTCGCCCATCCGCGCGGCCACGGAGAAGGCGTACTCGAACCGGTCCGGCTGCCAGGCAGCCTGCGCGCCCTCGGGCTGGCTGAACAGCGCGTCGGCCCAGCGCACCCAGGTTCGGCAGACCTCCCTGACCTCGGCGAGGTCGGCGGCCTGGACCGAGTCGCCGTCCAGCGGGGGGACGTCGGCCTGGCGCAGCGCGGCCCGGAGCCGCCGGCCGTCCAGCGCGCGACCCGCCATCAGCCCGGCGTAGGACGCGGTCGCGGAGTCGGTCACCGTGTCAGCCGGCCGGAGGACGTAGCTGAGCCGGAACGCGTCGGCGTAGTCGCGTGAGGTCGGCTGCTCGGCCAGCAGGTGCAGGAAATGCCGGCCGGTCTCGAGCCCGAGGCGCACCGTACCCACGGGCGGGGCGAGCGGGACCGGCTGCCGCTCTACGAAGGTCTCCAGCGGGGTCTGGCTCGCGTCGAACCGCGGCGCGGACAGGCTGGTGCCGGGCGGGATCGGGCCGAGGTGGTAACGGGTGAGCGGCGAGACCGTGCCGCGCCAGCGGGCCTGGATCGGCGTGCCGCCGTCCTCGCCCTGGAACTCCCCGGCCTGCCACTGGCGCGCCAGCAACCACAACGGGTCGTGCAGCCGGGCGGCGAGCCCCGCGGCGACGTCGTCGGAAACCGTCGGCGTCTCCAGCCGGGCCCAGGTGGTGATGGACGGCATCGGTTCCTCAGCTCTGGGGAGTCAGCGGGTTGAGGTCGGTGGACACCGCATCGCCGTCGAGGTTGAAGGCGAGCACGGCCGCGGGCAGGTAGTGGCCGGCCGACTCGAGGTCGGCAGGCCCGCACGCCCGCAGGTGCGCCAGGTCGAGGGTCTCCAGCAGCACCTGGTTGAGGGTGCCGGCGGTCCAGGGCTCGTCCTGGACCGGAGGGACCGCCAGCAGGATCGCCTGGGGTGGTGCGGCGTCAGGCGGGTCGTAGCGGAAGGCGATCCCGGTCGTCTCGTGGCGGTGCGGGACGACCTCTGTCCACTCGTCGACCAGCAGGCCGGCCAGCGGGCCGGTCAGCGGGCCACTGGGCCGGCCGAGCCCATTTCCGTGCAGGGCCAGGGAAACGACGCCCTCGGGCAGGTCGCCGTCGAGGGACAGGCCGACCCAGCGCTGCCCGGCGGCGTGGGGCAGCTGCGCCAGCCGCAGCCTGGGCTCCGCGTCGTGGCCGAGCGCTTCCGCCTCGCGCAGCACCAGATCGAGCTGGGCCAGGGCGGGACGCAGCCGCGCCATCCGCAGCCACCAGGTCTGGCCGGCGAGCGGGTCGCCGCCGGTGAGAGCCTCGGCGTCCCCGAGCGACGCGCTGAGTTCGTTCGGCGCGGGACAGGCGAAGCGCGGGGCGGGGACGAACCCGGGGCCGAAGACCGCCGTGAACCTTCTGACGATCCGCGCCCGCCGGGCGGCCCCGGACTCCTCCGGCGCTGGTTCGGCTGCCGTATCCGCTGCGGCCAGCCGTCGGTCAAGCTCAGCCAGCACGGCCGGCGCGAGCGGGGCGGCCGCGGCGCCGAGCCGAGCGGAGCCCGAGATCCCGAAGCAGGCCACGGCGCTGACGGCCGCGCCGAGCTGCGACGGCGCCGGTGACTCCAGCGCCGCGGCCAGCGCGCCCCTGGCCCGGCGAAGCGCGGCGTGAGCCGCCGCGGCCCGGCCGTCGTACTCGTCAAGGTCAAGCCCCGGAGCCGGACTGTCCTGCGGTGGTCGCAGATCCGCGCCGTCCAGCGGTCGTGACCTGCTCACCAGGGTGTACGCCGAGGAGGCGACCTCGAGCAGATCCCATACGGTGACGGTGGCCCGTGCGCCGGCCGGCGGCGATGCCAGCGTCGCCCGGATCCCCTGGGCGCGCTGGTCCTCCGGCACGGCGGCTGCGTAGGCACGCCAGGCGAGCTCGTCCCGGCCGGAGGCGTCCACGCTCAGCCGGAGCAGGTCGAGGGGGGTCAGGCCCAGTGACGCCAGCGGGACGGGCGGCGGTGCGGGGAGGTCCCCGGAGGGTCCGGTCAGCGAGAGTTCGATCTCGACCGGCGTCGCCGGCCCGAGTAGCCGGCCCAGCCACGCGTTGGCCGCGGGGTCGGCCGCGGCCCGCGGCGAGCTTGACGCCGGCGCCCAGCCGCTGGCATCAGGCAGGCTGGCGTCGGCGTCGAGGACCATCGCCACGCGGTGGGTGACCGGGAGGCCGCTGCGCGGTGTGCGCTGGTGCTGCAGTTCCGGCGGGGCCGCGTCGCCGACGGTGATGTCCTCCAGGGTCGAGGACGCCCGGTCGAGGTTGCCGCGGACGAGCTGGTGGACGCTCTCGGCGGTGACGGCGTCCGCGACCGCGTCCAGGGCGCGGTCGAGCGCGCCGAGCAGCCCGGTCACGGCGCGGTGCCGCGACGAACCTTCCGGCCCGAGCCCGTCGAGCCCGGCGAGCAACGTCGCCGGGTCCTCCCGCCAGCGCCGTACCAGCTCCAGGCCGTCGAGCAGCACCCGCCGCGAGGCGGCGTCCGCGGCGTCCACGCCGGCCGGAGGCGCCAGCCGCCGGAAGTCGTCGAGGAGGTCGTCGAGGGTCTCGCCGGGGTCGCCTCCAGGGTGGGTCTCGTGCAGCGCGCGCTCGAAGTCGTAGCCGAGCAGCGCCCCCAGCCCCTGCCCTTGCCGGACGCCGTCGAGCAGGCGTTGCGCCGAACGCACCCGGGCCGAGGTGAGCTGAATCGAGTAGGGGTGGTCCGCGGTGCCGCCATGGGCCAGGTGCGCGTTGCGCAGGAGGGCGGCCGTACTGGCCTGGTCCAGCGAGGGCGCGTGGATGAAGCCCGGATCGGACACGGGCAGGAAGACCGGTCCTGGCTCGTCGTCCGGCGGCTGCGGTGCCGGGGTCATCGGCTCGGGCCGCAGCCCTTCCAGCCAGCCGTACCCGCCGAGCAGCACGCCGTCGGGGGTGCTCTCGCGCAACGTCGCCAGCCGGCGTGCGGCCAGGGACGTCACCCACGCGTCGAGCCGGTACGACGTGGCGGCCAGCGTGCCGAGCAGATGCCGCTCCAGCGTCGGAACGTCGCACCGCGCCAGCGCGGCGACCGCGGCCCGGAACTCCGTCAGCGAACGCGTCGCCGCTGGCGGCAACGCGTCCGGATCGGCCAGCGCCTCCCGGATCGTCCGTACGGGTGCCGACCCGGGCTGCGGCTGGTCGCGCTGCCACCGCCACCCCGGCGTCGGCGTCTGGCCGGGCACGAGGTCGACCAGCTCGGCGTCGCGGACGAGCGAGACCAGCGGCAGCTGGTCGCTGGCGAGCAGTCTCGCGGCCAGCAGCGCGTGCTCCCGGAGCAGGCCGTGCCGCAGCAGGGCCCGCAGCACCGGCCCCGCTTGCTCGGGCCCGGGCGCCGCGATCGCGTCGAGGTCGGTCACCTGCAGCAGCTCGGTGAGGTAGCCCGGGGCGGCCGGGCCGTTGGCGCTCACCAGCGGCGCCACCACGGGCGAGCTGGATCCCTCGTAGACCATCCGGGACACGGCCGGCAGGAATCCGAGCCCGGCCCGATTCGCCGCGGCGCCGCTGATCGCCTGCAGGCTCGGCCAGAACCCGGCGGCGTCGAGGTCCTCGCCGAGGAACAGCCGCAGGTGCCGGAGGAAGTGCGGCCCCATCAGGCGGCGTGCCCGCAGGGCGGACGGAAGAGCATCGGTGCGCAGCACATCGACCAGGTCGCCGCTCGGGTCGCTGCTGGCGCCGACCCGGGCCACGGTGTCCTGGGCCGGACGCCAGAGACCGTCGCGCAGTCCGGCGAGCACCCCCCGCAGCACGCCGAGCCGGTGCGCGTCGGCCGAGGTGTCGGCCCAGCGGTTCAGCGACGTGACCGGCAGCAGGCCGTAGGGCTGGCGCCCGCAGCGGATCACCGGCAGGTGCCCGCCGGGGCGGACGAACCGTCGCGCATGATCTCGGGCCCAGTCGACGTCCTCCAGGCTGAGGGCGGCGCCGACCCCGCCGCCCGCCATCCCGACCATCTGGGTGAGGTAGTAGCCCCAGGTCGCCGGCCACAGCGCGGTGGCCATCGCCGCGGCCGCGGCGAGGTCGTCGCCGGCCGCGCCGGTCAGGCGGCCGAGGGTGTCCTGGGCGCGCGGCATCGGCAACCCCAGCGCGGAAGCCAGCGCGCCGGCGCTGGTGTCGTCGCCGCGCCGGACGGCGGACTCTTCCCACTCGGCCGCGAAGCTGCGCGCGCCCCGGGGGTCGCGGCCGGTCCAGCCGGCCCGCTCACCGGCGGTGTTGTTCGACGGCGTCGCGGGCGCGAGCAGCTCAAGCCCGTCGGTGTAGTGGTGGCAGTCGAGCAGGTCGGCGAGCCCGTGCTCCGGGGTGCCTGCCGCGACGCCGCTGACCACGAGCACGTCGACGGCCGCGGTGCCGAACGGGTCAGGCAGTTGCACGCGCACCGCCATCCCGACCTCCTCGGCGCGGTCGAACTCGGTCATCCAGCGCATCCCCTCGTCGATCGCGGCCGCGTCGTCGGCCTCGACGGGAGCCAGGCGCGGGTCGAGGTCGGGGCCGACCGGCAGCGGTCCGGTGACGTCGCGGCCCACGGCGACGCCGGCCACGGCGCCGTTGCGGTACGCCGTGGCCACCCAGCGCGCGGGGAGGGCCCGCGCCACCGGCGTCCGCGTGATCGTCGCCGGGTCACCGAGGTCAGGGAACTGCACGGGGTGAGGGAGAGCAGCGTCGCCGGGCAGCGGAGCGGCGGGGCGCATACCGGGGTTGAGGGGCGTGAGCGCCCGCGCGATCCAGGCCGCCCGGCCCGGCTCGAACCGGTCGGACAGCACGGCCCAGGCCTGCTGGTGGCGGGCGACGTCGGTCGCGGCCCGCCAGCGCTGCTCCCAGTAGGCCCGGCCCGCGGCTGCCTCCGCGGCGGTGAGCGCCGGGTCGTGAGAGTCGAGGTGGATCTTGTCCGGGTAGACCCGGACCCGCAGCTCGGCCCGGCCGTCCGCACCAGCGAAGAAGCGGGCCTCCAGCCGTACCGGCAGCAGCGCGATCGGGTGGCTGGCCGCGGCGACCTCGGCCCGCAGTTCGGGGCGCGCGGCAGCCAGGTTAGGGGCGAGGAAGGCGCCGACGTTAACCAGGGGGATCGTCACGCTTCCTCCACCGTGAGCAGGACGCTGGCGGGGATCGTGATCCGCACCGGGAACTGCCTCAGGCGCCGGGCCTGGGCGGCCGCGTGCGCCTCGGAGGCGGCCAGATGCGTCCCGGTCCCGGCGTCGTCGCCGGCCTCGATCCCGAAGCGCGGAGCCGATGGCTGCTCCTGGATCACCAGCGACCGCTGCCGCATCTGGTCGAGGTCGAAGCCGAAGCCGAAGAACCGGACGTCGGGCTCCATCGCCCCGGAGAACAGCGGGTAGCTGTTCTCCGGAGGGTTCGAGCCCGGAATGGTGGCGTACACCATCGCGTGCGGGTAGCGCCGCAGCAGCTCACTGCGCAGCAGCAGCACGAAGCGTTCCGGCCGGCCGGCCGCGCCGCCCAGCGCGCGGTCGCCCCACTCGGCGAGCGGGACGATGTCGGGCTCGCCGGAGGAGATCGCGGTGTCCCAGAAGCGGGTGAAGTACGTCGAGCGGGGCGGCGCCGGGAACTCGCGCCACAGCAGCTCACGACCCAGCTCGGTGTTGAGGCCGACCAGGTAGGCCTCGACGAACGGGGTGTTGGTGGCCAGCGGGACGACCGTGTTGGGCGGCACCTGCTCCAGCCCGGGGAGCAGCAGGTCCTGCCCCAGCTCGGCCAGCGAGCTCGCCATCGGCTGCGGGAATACGGGCGCCAGGCTCGGCCGGTCCAGGGCCGCCTCCGCGGGGGCGCCTGCCGGCCGGACGACGTCCAGCAGGCCGGCACTGGCGGTGAAGGTGCGGCGGGGCTCGGTGAGCGCCAGCGCCTCCGCGTAGACGTCGTGCAGGTCGCTGGGCAGACCGAGCGGGCGCGGCGGCGGCGGGTCGTGGGGGAAGAAACGCGCCAGGTGCGCGCTCGCCGCGGTCCGGAACGCCCGTGCGTCACGGCTGTCCTGGCGTGGCGGGCGGGGATGCGGGTCGGGGGGGATCGGCGGGTCGGGATCGACTGGCGGGTCGTGATCGATCGGCGGGTAGTGATCGATGGGCCGCGCCCGGTCGCCCAGCTCCCGGGGCCGCAGCATGTGAGGTTCCCGATCGGGGTCGGCGTCTGCCCGCCGCGTGCGCCGTGGGTCGACCACGGGCGGCGGCAGCGGCGGGATCGGCGGGTGTGGCGGCCGCGGCCACGCCAGCGGCGTGAGGACGAACCCGGGACGCGCAGGAGCGCCCCGCACGGCCTCGGCGGTCGCCTCCGCCCAGGTGATGTCGGTCCGCGGCGCGGCCAGGGACAGCGCCACGGCCTCGATCGTGACCAGACCGGTGGCGGGCCCGGTCCGGCGGCGGGCCTGGCGCACGAAGGGCAGCAGGTTGCGCAGCACGAACGTGGTCCGCGGCACCGGCGCCGAGCCGGTCGACGCGACGGTGCGCTGGATCCTGCGGTTCACCGCGCCTTGCGGCCGGGCGATCCGGCGCAGGGTGGTGGAGTAGGCCGACGCGGTCAGCCCGGTGCCGGCCAGCAGGCTGACCAGTCCGGTACCAGGTCGATGCGCCTCGGGGTCGCGGGTGATCCGGGCCGTTGCCGGGGCGAGTACCTGCAACCCCACGCCCGGGTCCATCGGCGCGAGGTGCCGCCGGTGCAGGCTGCGGGCGACGACGTAGCCGAGCTGCGCGTGGCGCAGCACCCGGCTGACCGCACGCAGGTCCGCGGCCTGCTCCCAGGCGGCCGCCATCAAGGTCTCCTGCTGCTCCTGCACGACCCGGGTGCCGAGCTGTGCGGCGAACCGCATCGCCGGCTCGAGGTTGAGCGCTTCGAACCAGCGGTCCTCACGGGCCGGGTCGACGGCCGCCAAGCCGGCCTGGACGGCACCGTACCGTGGCGGCGTCAGCACCGGATCCGTCGAGGCGGTGGTGAGCGAAAGGTTGACCAGGCCGGCCAGGGCGGTACGGAAGCGTTGCCGTACCGCCTGGTCGTCCCACGTCGGATCCGGCGCGCCGACCGGCCGCAGCGCCCCGCCGAGCTCGAGCCGGGTCGGCTGCGGCATCGGCACGCCGATGCCGCAGTGGCTGACGTCGAAGGTCCGCACGCCGACGCCGTCGGGGAGGTGCCGGGCGCGCAGCAGCATCGCCAGCGACTGGAAGTCGCCGCCGTCGCCGGTCGCGAAATCCCAGTGGTAGTAGACCGGCAGCTCTACCGACGTGAGGCCGGCGCCCAGCGTCCACGCCGGTTCGAGCCGCTGCTCCGCCTGGGCGCCGGCCGGCTGGCCGAGCCCGGCCAGCCGGCCCAGCTCGAAGGTGGGCACGACGCACGCCAGGTAATCGGTGTGCGGTGTGAGGACCCGGCCGCACAGCAGCCGGGACAGGGACCGTTCCGGGCGGCCGACGAGGAGGGCCTGGACGTCGTCGCCGGCTTCGGCGGTGACCTGGGCGTGCGCCCACGCCCAGCTGTCCGTGAGATCCGGCAGTTCCTCGAACGGCTTGGCCGGGGCGTCGATCCGCAGCACGGGCAGGGAGCCACGTTGCGGGGCGTCGAGCCGGACCCCGTCCTGCTTGCGGACCACGACCAGGCACAGCCACGGCCGGAGTTTGCCATCGGCGCTGGCGGCGCTCGGGGTGAACAGCCAGGGCAGGCTGGGTTCGTCGAACTCGACCAGGGCGAGGTAGTTCGGCTCGAAGACGCGGGAGCCGCGGGTCGGGTCGGTGCGGATCACCTGGCCCGGCTGCAGGCCGGTGACGTGGCCGGGGCCGGCGAGGCTGACCGCCATGGTGACGTCGCGGAGGTCGTTGACCCGCACGGTGACGTCGGCCGACGTCACGCCGGGCTGGCCGGGCCCCAGCGTGTCGGGAGCCCGGAGCGCCGCCGCCCCGCCGCGCTGGACCCACGGCAGGAACAGCAGGTCCGCGCCCGCGGTCATGACGCGGCTCCGGCCGGCACGACGACGCCCACGACGCCGCGCGCGCCAGTTCCGGTGTCCAGCGCGGCTTTCGCCTCCACCCAGGTGGGCCGGACCTCCTCGACACCGACGTCGCCGGCCGCGGCGATCCCCCAGCCCTTCGGCCGCAGCCGCGGGGCCGAGTCGAGCGGCGCCGAGGTGAACCGGTCGGACTTGCCGACCCGGGTCGGCGCGAGCGCCGCCGCGCCGGCCAGCACCATGCGCAGCACGAGGGCCCCGTCGGCGTGGTGCGGCTCCGCCTCGACGCTTGGCGTCCCGCCGGCCCCGATGGTGATATCGGTGTAATCGAAGGGGGAGGTCACGGTCCGGCTGTGGTCGAAGCCGTACGCCGCCCCGGAGACCTGGACGCCGGCCTCCATCTCCTCGAAGGACGGTGCGGCGAGCTTCTCGTCGTCGGTGAGGTCGAAGTAGTCGGCCGGCGCGAACAGGTCCCGGACCGGAGTCGTGGCCTGCGGCTGCTGGCCGATGCTGACGCGGGTGATCGCGAACCGGCGCCCGCCGCTCGGTGCGCTGGTGCCGATCCGGTCCAGGTCCCGGTCGAGGTTGAGCGGCACCGCTCCTTGCTTGATCGTGAGGCTGCCCATCGGGTGGAGCAGCACCCGGTGGGCGTCGGCACGATCCGGGCGGAGCGTGACCAGCTGCAGCGCGCCGCCCGGTTCGAGCGCGGTCCAGTGCCGTGCGTCGGAGAGCTGCTCCACCAGCACACCCAGCACGTCGAGCAGCGGGAGGGCCCGGTCCGAGGAGCCGCCGACCAGGGTCTTGTCGAAGCCGACCGAGAAGTCGCACCACAGGATCTCGAAGGAGGCCTTGCCCCGCACCCGCAGCGGGACGGTGCCTTCGAGCGCGCCGGAGACGCTGACCTTGAACAGGTTGGTGGAGCCGCGCTTGAGCTGGACGCTGGCGCGGAACTCGGCGAGGTAGCGGAACCGCAGCGGCTCGATCAGCACGTCGAAGCCGATGTTGCCGTCGATGCTGAACCCGCACGCCGAGGCGTAGAGCGTCGCGCTGGCGCCGAGCTGGATGGTGTTGGAGGTGATCGCGAGGTAGGCCTCGCAGATCAGCTTCGGGTTGTCCCCGGCGGTGAGGGCGACGGTGATGCGGCGCAGCGGGGGGAAGCCGTCCGGCGGCCGGAAGGAGGGGTGGAATCCGCCGACGGACAGGGCGAAGCCGCCCGGTCCCGGCGTACGGCGGAAGGCCGCCGACCCGGTGAGCGCGAACCGGCCGCACAGCTTGGAGTCCACCAGGACGGCGTCCAGCGCGGCGACCCCTTCGCTCGGGTCGAAGACCCCGACCGCGTCGAGGTTCAGCCGGATCAGCGGCGCGGCCTCGTCGGGGAGCAGCGAGCTGACCCGGCCGAGCACGATGAGCCGGTCCGAGACACTGTCACCCCATTGCGCGATCAGGGCGAGGTCGAGCCGGACCCTGGCGAAGCTGAGCCGCACCAGCAGGCCGACGAGGTAGCTGCCGGGCCTGGCCGGGAAGAAGGTCTGCAGGCTCTGCAGGACCTCGGTGGTGTGATGCACCGGGTCGGCCGGGAAGAGCACGTTCTTCAGCTGCCCGGTCGGCAGCGCCGCCCGCATGGCGTCCTCGTCGAACGTGCGGTCGATCGCGACCAGCAGACCGAAC
>Ga0335076_10001715_pt1 | contig 21344 bp, 17 predicted proteins | sample Lox_Sample_25_FD_206717 | JGI IMG/M metagenome (GOLD analysis project Ga0335076, IMG submission 206717) | Soil microbial communities from Loxahatchee National Wildlife Refuge, Florida, United States - Lox_Sample_2.5 | ecosystem: Environmental > Terrestrial > Soil > Wetlands | place: USA...
GTAGAGCGCGCGGCCCGCGGCGAGGTTCCGCAGCAGGTAAGCGAGCCCGGCGAGAGCCGCGATCGCCGCCGCCACGATCACCCGCTGGCCGGCCGCCTGCCCGAGCCCGAACCACTGGAAGTGGGGCGGCAGGTCCTGCACCCAGGCGCCCTCGGTCGCCCAGCGCAGGCCGTCGCGCCAGGCGACGAGCGTCGCGAGCGTCGCGATGATCGACGGCAGGCCGAGGCGCCCGACCAGCAGGCCGTTCACGGCCCCGAGCGCTGCGCCGAGCACGATCACGCTCGCGAGCAGGGCAGGGGTTCCGAGCCCGGTCTTGGCGAGCAGGCCGGCGCAGACGCTCACGATCGCGAACTGCGAGCCGACCGAGATGTCGATCTGGCCGACCAGGATCACGAGCGTCATGCCTGTGGCGACGAGCAGCAGCGGCGCGTTGTCGAGCGCGAGATCGCGCAGGTTGTCCGCACTGAAGAAGGACGGGGCCGCGAGCGCGACCGCGGTCAGGAGCGCCGCCCAGGCTGCGGCGGCTGCGAGCTCGCGCTGGTAGCGGCGGAGCATCAGCGCGCCGCCGGCCCGCCCGGCGCGGCCTCGCCCCGGTGCTCGCCGAGGGCGAGGGCCAGGACCTCGTGCGGCGTCGCCGAGGCGCGCTCCAGGATGCCCGCGAGCCGGCCGCCACGCATCACCCCGACGCGGTCGCTCCTCCCCAGCACCTCGGGCATCTCGGAAGAGATCATCAGGATCGCGACGCCCTGCCCGGCCAGCTCGACCATGAGCGCGTGGATCTCCGACTTGGCCCCGACGTCGACACCCTGCGTCGGCTCGTCGAGAACCAGCACCTGCGGCTTCGTCGCCAGCCAGCGGCTGAGCGCGACCTTCTGCTGGTTGCCGCCGGAGAGCGTCGCGACCGCGGCGTGGAGCGACGGCGTCTTGATCGCGAGCCGCTCGACGTACTCGCGCGCGAGCGCCCGCTCCCGCCCGAAGTCGAAGCCGGAGGCCCGCGAAAGGCGGTCGAGCGAGGCGAGCGAGATGTTGGCGTCGATCGGCATCTCGAGGATCACGCCGTGCCGCCTTCGGTCCTCGGGCAGGTACGCGATCCCCGCGGCGAGCGCCTGGCCCGGCGCTTCGATCCGCAGCGGGCGGCCGCGCAGCAGGATCTCGCCCGCGTCGGCCGGGTCGAGCCCGAACAGGATGCGCGCGAGCTCCGAGCGGCCTGCGCCGACGAGCCCCGCGAGCCCGAAGATCTCACCGGCGCGGAGCTCGAGGCTCACTCCGCTCACGCCGGCCGCGCGGCTGCCCAGCCCGCGCAGTTCGAGCACGACGTCGCCCTGCGCGACCGCGCGCTTCGGGAACACGGCCTCGAGCTCGCGCCCCACCATGAGCTGGATCAGCTCCTGGCGGCTCACTGCGGAGACCTCGCGCGTGTCGATCGTGCTGCCGTCGCGGAGCACCGTGACGCGGTCGGCGATCACGGGCAGCTCCTCGAGACGGTGGGAGATGTAGACCATGCCCACGCCTTCGGCTCGCAGCCGCCGCAGCAGGCGGAAGAGGTTCTCCGTGTCGTCCTCGGACAGGGAAGCGGTCGGCTCGTCGAGGATCAGCACGCGAGCCTCGGCCCCGAGCGCCCGCGCGATCTCCACGAGCTGCTGCTCCGGCATGCTGAGCGCGCCCGCCTCGGCGTCGGGGTCGATGCGCGCGCCCACGAGCGCGAGCAGCTCCGCGGCCCGCCTTCGGCGCGCCCGCCAGTCCACGCGGCGAAAGGCTGCGCCGCGCTCGAGGCCGATCGCGACGTTCTCGGCCACCGTCAGGTCGGGGAAGAGCGCGGGGTGCTGGTAGATCGCCGCGATCCCGAGCGCGCGCGCGTCGCGCGGGGAGTTGTGGCTCACGGGTCGTCCGTGGAGCCGGATCTCGCCGGCGTCCGCCTGGACCGCGCCGGTGACGATCTTCACGAGCGTCGACTTGCCGGCGCCGTTCTCGCCGACGAGCGCGTGCACCTCGCCCGCGCGGAGCTCGAACGAGGCTCCGCGCAGCGCCCGCACGCCGGCGTAGGACTTGGTGACGCCCCGCAGCTCGAGCAGCACCTCGCTCATGCTTCCTCGCGAGGGGGTAGGGTATCCGCGAACGACGGCGGGCGAGGCATCGCCGACGCCTTGACAGGGGGCCGCGCCCGCCGTAAATTACCAGATAGTTATGCAACTGATCGGTTATGGAAGTGGCGGAGGGCTCGACGCCACTTTCGCGGCGCTCGCGGATCCCACCCGGCGCGCGATCCTCTCGCGGCTGGCGACGGGGCAAGCGTCGGTCGCCGAGCTGGCCGAGCCGTTCGCGCTCACGCAGCCCGCGATCTCGAAGCACCTGAAGGTGCTGGAGCGCGCGGGCCTGGTCTCGCAGGGCCGCGACGCCCAGCGCCGGCCGCGCCGGCTCGAGGCCGCGCCGCTCGCCGAGGCGAGCGAGTGGCTCGAGCGCTACCGGAAGTTCTGGCGCGGCCGCTTCCGGGCGCTCGACGCGCTGCTCGCGGAGCTGCAGGCCGGCGACCCGAAGCAGCGGGGCCGAGGCCGCAGATGAGAAGCCTCGGCCGGAGCGTCTGGGCGCTCTTCGCGGGGTTCCTCCTGGTCCTGGCCGTCACCCTCGCCACGGACCTGGCCCTGCACGCGGCCCGGATCTACCCCGCTCTCGGCCAGCCGCTGAGCGACCCGCTCTCGCTCCTGGCCACCGCCTATCGCACGCTCTACGCCACCGCCGGCAGCTACCTCACCGCGCGGCTCGCGCCCTACCGGCCGATGCGCCACGCGCTCATCGGCGGCGCGATCGGCTTCGTGCTCGCGATCGTGGGCGCCGTGGCGACGTGGGACAAGGGCCTCGGCCCGCACTGGTACCCGCTCGCGCTCGTCGCGACCGCGCTGCCGTCCGCGTGGCTCGGCGGCCGGCTCTACTCGAGACCAGGAGACAGCGAGCCATGAAGAACGCCGACACGCTGCAGGTCACGACGCCGGCGTCAGTCGCGCGGGCTCTGGATGTTTCGGACCGCGCGCAGCACGACGCTCCTGGGAAGGAACGGCACGAGCCCGGCCACGGCGCGGTTGCGCGCCCCGGTGATGACCACGCGACGGTTGGCCTGGAAGCCCCGGTAGCCCTGCTCGGCGACCGGCATCGACGGCGCGACCGCCGAGACCGTCGCGAGCCGCGTGCGGCCGGTGCCGGCGCGCTCTCGGAAGCGGCTCGCGGTCGGCCCCGGGCAGAGGCACGAGACCTTGACCCCGGTGCCGCGCGCCTCCTCCCAGAGCGCCTCGGAGAAGGAGAGCACGAACGCCTTCGAGGCGTAGTACACGGCCATCAGCGGGCCGGGCTGGAACGCCGCGGTCGAGGCGACGTTCAGGACGCCGCCGCGCTTGCGCGCCAGCATCCCGTCCCACAGCAGGTGCGTGAGCTCGACGAGCGCCCGCACGTTCAAGTCGATCATGCCGAGCTCGGTCGGGAGGTCGCCCGAGGTGAGGGCCCCCGCGTGGCCGTAGCCGGCGTTGTTCACGAGCACGTCCACCGTCAGGCCCCTGGCCCGGATCGCCGCCAAGAGCGCCTGTCCGCCGCCGAACACACCCAGGTCGTTCGCGATCGGCGTGGCGCTCACCCCGTAGGCCTTGGCGAGGCGGGTGGCGACCTCTGCGAGCGGCCCGGCCGAACGAGCGCTCAGCACGATGTCGTAGCCGTCCCGCGCGAAGCACTCCGCGAGGTCGACCCCGATCCCGTAGGACGCGCCCGTCACGAGCGCGGTCTGGCCGGTTCCCGGCTTGCGATCGGTCATGGGAGCCCGCTCGCATTCTGGTCCGCCCGGAGTGGACGCATCAAGCCGGTCGAGCCCGTCGCCTGCGGCTTGACGGCCGACCCCGAGGATGCCAGAATGACTGGATAGTCAGTTTGCTGACTTCAGATCCATGTCACCCCTGGCCGGAAAGACCCGGAAGGACGTCGTCACCGAGTTCCGCGAGGCCGAGATCCTGCAGGCCGCACGGCAGGTGTTCGCGCGGCGCGGCTTCCCGGAAGCCTCGATGGAGGAGATCGCGCAGGTGGCCGGGCTCGCCAAGGGCACGCTCTACCTCTATTACGAGTCGAAGCGCGAGCTGTATCGGGCGGCGATCCGCGCGGGCCTCGTCGAGCTCTGCGACGCGCTCGAGCGCGCGATCGACGGCGCGCCGACGCTGCCGGCGCAGCTCGCGGCCTACGTCACGACCAAGGTCGCCTACTTCGACGAACACCGCGACTTCTTCCGCATCTACCTCGGCGAGTTCGGCCACGCGGCCTGCGGGGCGATCGACCCCTACTTCCGCGACCTGTCGCTGCGCCAGAGCCGGCTGCTCGAGTCGGCGATCCGCGAGGGGGCGAAGCGCGGCGGACGCGTGGTCCCGGCGCAGGAGGCCGCGCACGCCATCTCCGACCTGACGCGCGGCGTGATCCTGCGGCGCTTGATGGGCTGGAGCAGCGAGCCGAAGGCCGAGAAGGAGGTCGCGTTCGTGGTGGACTTCGCGAAGAAGGCGCTGGGGATCCGATGAACCGGCGCGCGCTGCTGTTGGCGTCGCTGCTCGCCTTGCCAGCGGCTCAGGCCCCGGCGCAAGAGCTGGGCAGCCCGGTCCTGCGCGGCGGCGTGCCCGCGGGCGAGCCGAGCGCGGCCGTCCTCGAGCTCACGCTCGAGCAGGCGATCACGCTCGGGCTCCAGCACAACCTCGGCGTGATCCTCGGCCAGGAGGGCGTGCGCGAGGCGGACGGCGAGCGCCGCGTCGCGCGCTCCGACCTGCTGCCGCACGTGCGCGGGGCCGCCTACGCCGTGCGCCAGAAGATCAGCCTGGCCGCGTTCGGCTTCTCGGGCTTCGGCGATTTTCCGGACCTGATCGGCCCGTTCAACGTGGTCGACGCGCGCGGCTACTTCACGCAGAGCGTCTTCGACCTGCACGCGATCCGGCACACGCAATCCGAGAGCCTGAACGCACGCGCCGCCGCGGAGCAGCAGAAGAGCACGCGCGACGTGGTGGTGCTGGCGTGCGCCGGGCTCTACCTCCAGGCCGTCGCGGGCGAGAGCCGGATCGAAGCGGCGAAGGCCCAGCTCGCGACCGCGCAGGCGCTCTTCGACATCGCCTCCGACCGCAAGCAGGCGGGCCTCGCGCCGGGGATCGACGCGCTGCGCGCGCAGGTGGCGCTCGCCGCCGAGCGCCAGCGCCTGATCGTGGTCGAGGACGAGGCGGCCAAGCAGAAGCTGGCGCTCGCGCGCGCGATCGGCCTGCCGCTCGGGCAGGCGTTCCGGCTGGCCGACGAGATGCCGTTCGCCTCCATGCCGCCGATCACGGCGGAGCAGGCGCTCGAGCGCGCGAACGCGATGCGCGCCGACCTGCGCGCGGCGGAGTCCCGGGTCGAGGCCGCGCGGCGGGAGCGGCAGGCCGCGGTCGGCGACGGGCTGCCGTCGCTCTCCGTCGCGGGCGACTACGGCTGGATCGGCAACAGCGCCCCGAGCGCGCTCGCCACCTACAGCATCTCGGCGAATCTGCGCGTGCCGGTGTTCGAGGGCGGCAAGGTGCAGGCGAAGGTCGAGAAGGCCGACGCCAAGCTGCGCGAGGCCGAGGCCGCGCTCGCGGATACGAGGGCGCGCGTCTACTACGAGGTGCAGACGACCCTGCTCGACCTCAAGGCCACCGAGGAGCGCGTGCGCGTCGCGACGAGCGCGCTCGAGCTCGCGCAGCAGGCGCTCGCGCAGGCGCGCGACCGCTTCGGCGCCGGCGTCGCGGGCAACATCGACGTGACCCAGGCCCAGGAGGCCGTGGCGCGGGCGACCGAGGACCGGATCGAGAGCCTCTACGAGCACAACGTGTCGAAAGCGGCGCTCGCGCGCACGCTGGGAGTCGCCGAGTCGAGCTATCGTGAGTTCCTGAGAGGAAGTCGATGACGAAGCAGCGTCTACGGGCCGGTGCCGCACTGGGAATCGTCCTCTTGGCCGGGCTGCTGGTGGCCTGGCGCTACTTCGCGGTTCGCGTGTCCACGGACGACGCCCAGCTCGACGGGCACGTGAACGCGGTCTCCGCCCGCGTGGGCGGAACCGTCGTCGCCGTGCTGGTCCAGGACAACCAGTACGTCGAGGCCGGCACGACGCTCGTGCGCATCGACGCGAAGCCGTACCAGATCGCGGTGGCGCGCGCGCAGGCGAGTCTCGCGGAGAACGAGGCGCAGGCGCGCGCGGCGCACACGGGCGTGCCGATGACGAGCACGATGTCGAGCTCGCAGGAAGCGGCGGCCGCGAGCGACCTCGAGGGGTCGGAGGCGCGTCTGGTCTCGGCGCGCGCCCGCGTGCGCGAGGCGACCGCCAAGGTCACGAAGTCCGAGCAGGACCTGGAACGGCTCAAGCCGCTGCTCGCGAAGGACGAGGTCTCGAAGCAGGAGTACGACGTCGCGGTGTGGGAGGCGGAGGCGTCCCGCGCCGCGCGCGAGGCGTCCGAGGCGGCGGTGCGCGAGGCCGCGAAGCAGGTGGAGGCGGCCCGGGCGCGGCTGGCGCAGGCGAAGACCGGCCCCGAGCAGGTCACCATCGAGCGCGCGCGCGCGGACTCGGCAGCGGCAAAGGCCGAGGTGGCGCGAGCGGCCCTCGACCAGTCGCGGCTGGACCTCGAGCACACCGAGATCAAGGCGCCTGTGAGCGGCGTCGTGAGCCGCAAGAGCGTCGAGGTCGGTCAGGTCGTGCAGCCCGGCCAGCCGCTGCTCGCGGTGGTGCCGCTCGGCGACGTCTGGGTGGTCGCGAACTACAAGGAGAACCAGCTCGACCGCATCCGTCCCGGGCAGAGCGCGACGATCGCGGTGGACGCCTACGGCGGGCGCGAGTTCAAGGGCAAGGTCGAGAGCATCGCTGCCGCCACCGGCGCCCGCTTCAGCATCCTGCCGCCCGAGAACGCGAGCGGCAACTACGTGAAGGTGGTCCAGCGCGTGCCGGTCAAGATCGTGCTCGACCCGGGCCAGGATCCCGACCACCTGCTGCGGCCCGGCATGTCCGTGGTGCCCACGATCCTGACGCGATGAGCGCCGAGGCGCTGCCCGCCGCCTCCGCCCGTCCGCGCGAGGCGAGCTCCGCCGGAAGTCCGGTCGTGAATCCCGTCGTCAACCCCTGGATCGTGGCGATCGCGGTGATGAGCGCCACGTTCATGGAGGTGCTCGACACCACGGTCGTCAACGTCTCGCTGCCGCACATCGCCGGCAACCTCTCGGCCACGATCGACGAGTCGACCTGGGCGCTCACGTCGTACCTGGTCGCGAACGCCATCATCCTGCCGCTCACCGGCTGGATCGCGAACTACTTCGGCAGGAAACGCCTGCTGCTGGCCTCCGTCGCGGGCTTCACGGTCTCGTCCTTCCTCTGCGGCCTCGCGCCCAACCTGCCGCTGCTGATCCTGTTCCGCGTGATCCAGGGCATGACCGGCGGCGCTCTGCAGCCGATCTCGCAGGCCGTCCTGCTCGAGGCCTTCAAGCCCGAGGACCGCGGGCGCGCGATGGGCTTCTGGGGCCTCGGCATCGTCGTGGCCCCGATCCTCGGGCCCGTGCTCGGCGGCTGGCTCACCGACAGCTACAGCTGGCGCTGGGTCTTCTACATCAACATCCCGGTCGGGATCGTCTCGCTGCTGCTGATCCAGCTCTACGTCTTCGACCCGCCCTACATCACGCGGCGCTCCGACCGCATCGACTACTGGGGCATCGGCATGCTGGCCGTCGGGGTGGGCGCGCTGCAGCTCATGCTCGACAAGGGCCAGGAGGACGACTGGCTGGAGTCGAACGTGATCGTGGCGCTGGTGATCGTCGCCGCCGTCATGCTCGTCGCCTTCGTCGTGCGCGAGCTCTTGACCGAGCACCCGGTCGTCGACCTGCGCGTGCTGAAGCTGCGCACCTACGCGACCGGCGTCTTCCTGATGACCGTGGTCGGCTTCGTGCTCTACGGCAGCCTGGTGTTGCTGCCGCTCATGCTGCAGACGCTGCTCGGCTACCCCTCGTTGCAGGCGGGCATCGCACTCGCGCCGCGCGGAATGGGCTCGTTCATCGCGATGCCGCTCGTCGGGATCATCATGGGCAAGGTGGACGCGCGCAAGCTGCTCGCGATGGGGCTCGCGGTCGGAGCGCTGACGCTCTTCTGGCTCGGCTCGCTCAACCGCGACCTCGGCTACTGGGACATCTTCTGGCCGCAGTTCATCCAGGGGATGGGCCTCGGGCTGCTGTTCGTGCCGCTCACCACGATCACCATGAGCCCGATCCCGCGCGAGAACATGGGCAACGCGACCGCCATCTTCAACCTGATGCGCAACATCGGCGGCAGCATGGGGATCGCGACCGCCACCACGCTCCTGACCCGCCACCGCCAGGAGCACACGAACATGCTCGGCTCGCACGTCGACAGCTACGCGCCGCAGGCGCGCGCGATGTTCGAGCAGCTGCGCGCGGCCTTCGTCGCGCAGGGCGCCGACCTCGCCACCGCCGCCGAGCGCGCCCGGCTGGCGCTCTTCGGCATGGTCCAGCGCGAGGCGATGATGCTGTCGTTCACCGACATCTTCAGCTGGCTGTCGCTCTTGTTCGTCGCGACCTTGCCCCTGCTCCTGCTGATGAGCAGCCCGCCGCGCGGCCGCGCCGGGCCGGGCGCTTCGCACTGAACGGGCCGCGAACGCTGTCTGACGGCTGCAGTGTAAAGGCGGCTGACACTCGCTTGCGGCTGCCCGTCCCGTAAGTCGCTGGTGCTCCATGTGAGAGCGCTCGGGACCGGAGATTGCAGCTCCCCGCGACAACTTCACCTACGAGCCGGTTCCAGAGCCGGCGACGCTCGGCCTGCTGGGCGCAGGGTGGCTCGGGATCGCGCGGCGCTACGCGCGTTGTCTGCCAACGCGCGCGCCGTTTCGTTCAGCCCGACACTGCGAGGTCGCCTTCGCTCTCGGCGCGCTCGAGCCGCGGCGTCTCGCCCTGCCTCCGGAGCGCGACGCGATGGGAGATGCGGTAGCGCAGCCCTGAGATCGCCCGTGCGCTGGTGCTCGAGACAGCTGCGCCCCGGCCACGAACTCGCTGCGTGTCACGCGAGCCATGCCCGGAGCATGGATGATCCGAGCGCCGGTCGCCGAACAGTGTTTTGGATCGCGATAGACTCCTGAAGATGGCGGGAAACGACTCGCTCGTCGCCCTCTTCCGCGAGCTCGTGCAGCTCACGGTCCTCGACGAAGGCTCGCCGAACTCGTTCCGGGCCCGCGCCTACGAGAACGCGCTCGAGGCGATCTCCTCGAGGCGCGGCGAGCTCGAGGGGCTCTCCGAGCGCGAGCTCACGGGGATCTCGGGAATCGGCCAGAGCACCGCGAAGAAGATCCGCGAGTTCTTCGAGAAAGGCACGATCGGCAAGCTCGAGGAGCTGCGCGCCAAGTACCCGGCCGATTTCGTCGAGCTCGCCCGGATCCCGGGCATCGGGCCGAAGACGCTCGGGCGGCTGCGGAGCGAGCTCGGGATCGCGAACCTCGACGACCTCCGGAGCGCGCTCACCAGCCAGAAGGTGCGCGAGCTGCGCGGCCTCGGCGCGAAGGCCGAGGAAAAGCTGCTCCACGCGATCGAGCGGATGGACGTCGCGGGGCCGGACGAGCGGCGGCCGATCTCGGTCGCGCTGCCGATCGCCCAGGAGTTCGTGAGGGAGCTCGAGGCGCTCCCCGAGGTCGAGCGCGCGCGGTACTGCGGCAGCCTGCGACGCCTGCGCGAGACCGTGGCCGACGTGGACATCGTGGCGGTCTCGACGGAGCCGCTCGCCGTGCGCGAGGCGTTCGTGAAGCTGCCGACGGTGCGCGACGTGATCGGCAGCGGCGAGACGAAGACGTCGGTCCGGACCACCACGGGGCTGCAGGTGGACCTGCGCGTGGTCGCGCCGGGCCAGTTCGGAGCGGCGTGCCAGTACTTCACGGGCTCGAAGGCCCACAACATCAAGCTGCGGCAGCGAGCGCTCGAACGCGGATGGCTGCTCAACGAGTACGGCCTGAGCCGCGCCGACACGGGCGAGGTGATCGCGTCCGACACGGAAGAGGCGATCTACCGCGCGCTCGACCTGCCGTGCATCCCGCCCCCGATGCGCGAGGACAAGGGCGAGATCGAGGCCGCGGCGAAGGGCGAGCTGCCCGCGGCCGTGCGGGTCGAGGACGTGCGCGGGGACCTGCACGTCCACACGACGCTCTCGGGCGACGGCCGCAGCACCCTGGAGGAGATCGTGGCGAGCGCGGCCGAACGGGGCTACGCCTATCTGGCGCTCACCGACCACGCGGAGAACCTCGCGATGAGCGGCGTGAGCCGGGAGGCGCTCGCGCTGCAGCGCCGGCAGATCGACGGCCTGCGCGGACGCTTCCCGGGCCTCACCCTGCTCCATGGCAGCGAGCTCAACATCGCGAAGGACGGCAGCGTCGACTACGACGCGGAGTTCCGGCGCACGCTCGAGTGGCGCGTGGCCGGGGTGCACTCGCACTTCGACCTCGGCAAGGAGGAGCAGACGCGGCGCATCCTGGCCGCGATGGACGATCCGACGGTGGACGCGATCGCGCACCTGTCGGGCCGCCGCATCGGCCGGCGCGCGGGCATCGAGCTCGACGTCGACGCCGTGCTCCGCAAGGCCGCCGAGACCCAGACCGCGATCGAGATCAACGCCGCGCTCGGACGGCTCGACGCGACGAGCGACGTGCTGCAGCGCGCGCGCGGCCTGGACGTCACCTTCGTGCTCAGCACCGACACGCACCACACGCGCGAGCTCGCGCGCATGGAGTGGGGCGTGCAGCACGCGACGCGCGGCTGGGTCGACCCGTCCAGGATCGCGAACTGCTGGCCCCGGGAGCGTTTTCTCGCATGGCTTCACGCGCGCCGGAACTGACGGGGACGGCCGCGGCCCGGCCCCACCGCGTCTTCCTGCTGTCGCCGGCCGACTGCTCGGGGCCGCGCGCGCGGATGCTGCAGAAAGCCGATCCCGCCCACGACCTCGGCCGCAGGCTGCACGGGCCCGACGGGGCCCCGGTGGGTGACGTCTTCGCGTTCGTGAGCAGCCTCTACTTCCGCGGCAAGCTCGCCTACGCGCGCGCGTTCGCGCGGCCGCCGCACGGGGCGGGCGGCATCCACGTGATCACGCCGTGTGACGGCCTCGTGCCGCCGGAGCAGCCGCTCTGGGTCCGGGACCTGAAGCGCTACGCGGCCGTGGACGTGGACGTGGACGAGCCGCGCTACCGGCGCCCGCTCGTGGCCGCTCTCGAAGCGCACGCGCCGGCGTGGGCCGAGACGGAAGTCGTGCTCCTCGGCAGCATCGCCTCGCCGAAGTACGTCGAGCTGCTGACCGCGGTGCTCGGCGCCCGCGTCGCCTTTCCCTCCGACTTCGTCGGGCGGGGCGACATGAGCCGGGGCGGGCTGATGCTGCGCTGCGTCGACGAGGGGCGCGAGCTCGCGTACGTTCCGCTCGCCGGGGCGGTGCGGCACGGCGCGCGCCCGCCGCGCCTGCCGCCCGCGCGGAAGCGGCCGAGGTAGGCTACGGCCGATGCGCATCGCCACCTGGAACGTCAACTCGCTGCGGGCCCGCCTCGACAAGGTGCGCTGGTGGCTGGAGCGCGCGCGGCCCGACGCGCTGCTCATGCAGGAGACCAAGCTCGCCGACGCGGACGCGCCGCGAGCCGAGTTCCGCGAGCTCGGCTACGAGCTGGCGCACCACGGCCAGGGCCGCTGGAACGGCGTCGCGATCGCGAGCCGCACGCCGGTCACGGACGTGGTCACGAACTTCGGCGAGGCGCTGGAGTTCGCGCTGACTTCGGAAGACGGCGACGACGAGCCGCTCGCGGAGGCGCGCATGATCGCAGGCGTCGTCCGCGGCGTCCGGCTCGTGAGCCTCTACGCGCCGAACGGGCGCACGGTCGCCTCGCCCTTCTACGTGGCGAAGCTGGCCTGGTACGATCGCCTCGCGCGCTGGCTCGAGACCGCGGCGAGCCCCGAAGAGCCGCTCGTGCTCGGCGGCGACTTCAACATCGCCCCGCAGGACGCGGACGTCTGGGACCCGCGCGCCTGCCACGGCGGCACCCACGTCTCGCCGCCGGAGCGGGAGGCGTTCCGCAGGCTGCTGCGCTGGGGACTCGTCGACACCTACCGCAGCCGCCACGACGAGACCGGCCGCTACACGTGGTGGGACTACCGCGCGGGCAACTTCCACAAGAACTTCGGCATGCGCATCGACCACCTGCTCGCGACGCGCGCCGTCGCCGAGCGCGGCGTCTTCGCCGAGATCGACCGCGAGGCGCGCAAGGGCAAGCCGACGCCGTCCGACCACGCGCCGCTCGTGCTGGACATCGACGAGAAGGGCCACCCGCTCGACGCCGGCTGGGCCGCTGCCGAGGGACGGATCGCGGCGCGGCAGTCGGGCGCACGCTGATGGCCGACGCCGCCTCGTTCCCGATCCCGCCGCCGATCGAGCCGATGCTCGCGAAGCTCGCGACCGAGCTGCCGCCGGGTGAGGGGTGGCTGTTCGAGCCCAAGTGGGACGGCTTCCGCGCGATCGTGTTTCGCGACCACGACCGCTTCTACATCCAGAGCCGGGACCTGAAGCCGCTCGACCGCTACTTCCCCGAGCTCGAGGCCGGCCTGCGCGCGAGCCTGCCCGAGCGCTGCGTGGTGGACGGCGAGATCGTGATCGTCGGAAGGCGCGGCCTCGACTTCGACGCGCTCCAGATGCGGCTCCACCCGGCCGCTTCGCGCGTCAAGAAGCTGGCGGCCGAGATCCCCGCGTCGTTCGTGGCCTTCGACCTCCTGGCCGAGGACGCCTTCGACCTGCGCCCGCGGCCGCAGGCCGAGCGCCGCGAGCGGCTCGCGCGAGCGCTCGCAAGCGCCAGCTCCGGCGTCTACCTCACGCCATGCCGCCGCGAGCGCGAAATCGCGGCCGAGTGGTTCCACCGCTTCGAAGGCGCCGGCCTCGACGGCGTGATGTGCAAGCACGAGAGCGCGAGCTACCAGCCGGGCAAGCGCGCGATGGTCAAGGTCAAGCACGCGCGCACGGCCGACTGCGTCGTGGCGGGATTCCGCTGGCACAAGCAAGGGCCCGGCACGCTCGTCGGCTCGCTGCTGCTCGGCCTCTTCGACGGCGAGGGGACGCTGCACCACGTGGGCGTCACGTCGTCGTTCACCATGGACGGGAGGCGGCGCCTGGCGCAGGAGCTCGAGCCGCTGCGCAAGGACGCCCTCGTCGAGCACCCCTGGCGCCACTGGGCGGAGATGGGGGAGGCGCAGCGCGTGCCCGGCATGCAGAGCCGCTGGAGCGCCGGCAAGGACCTCTCGTGGGAGCCGATCCGAGCCGAGCGCGTGTGCGAGGTCAAGTACGACCACCTGCAGGGCGACCGCTTCCGCCACGCCGCGGTCTTCCTGCGCTGGCGCGCCGACAAGCGGCCGGCGGACTGCCGCTACGACCAGCTCGAGGTCACGCCGCCCGCCGAGCTCGCGGCGATCTTCGCCTCCCAACCCTGAGACGTCGCCGAGCGTCATAACCGGATACCCGAGGTGTCCATGCTCGACGACCTGAAGCTCGCCGTGCGCCAGCTGGTGAAGGCGCCCGGGTTCGCGTTCGTGGCGATCGCCACGCTCGGGCTCGGAATCGGCGCCTGCACCGCGATGTTCGGCATCGTGAACGCCGTGGTGCTGAAACCATTGCCCTTCCACGAACCCGAACGGCTCGTCTGGATCGAGAACGTCTTCGATGGAGGCCTCTCGGGGCGCACCTCGCGCGCCGACGTCTTCGCGGGCTGGCGCGAGCAGAACAAGAGCTTCGAGTCCCTCGGCGGCTACATGGCCTTCTTCGACTACGGTCGCCAGACGCTGACCGGGGCGGGCGTGCCCGAGCGGCTGCGCGGCGTGCCGGTCACCGACAACTTCCTGCCGGTGCTCGGGGTGGCACCGCTGCTCGGCCGCAACTTCACGGCCGAGGAGTGCGCCTGGCAGGGCCCGGGCGCGGTCATCCTGAGCCACGCCTTCTGGAAGCGGCGCTTCGCCGGGGATCCCGCCGTCGTCGGCCGGACCCTGACGCTCGACGACAAACCCCACGTCGTCGTCGGCGTGCTGCCGCCCACGTTCGCGTTCGACGCGGTCTTCTCGCCGGGGAGTGAGATCGACCTGCTGACGCCTTTTCCGATCGCGCCCCAGACCGCGTCGTGGGGGAACACGCTCTTCGCGATCGGCCGGCTGCACGCTGGCGTCACGCCGGCCGAAGCGCAGGCCGAGCTCCTGGCGCTCAGCCGGCGCCTCGAGCAGTCGCTCCCGTCGCGGGGTTTCGGCGCCCGGGTGAGCCGCCTCGACGACGCCCTGCGCGGGCGCTTCCGCCCGGCCTTCGTGGTGCTCGCCGGGGCCGTCGCGTGCGTGCTCGCGATCGCGTGCGTCAACCTGTCGAACCTGCTGCTGGTCCGCGCCAACGCGCGCCGCCAGGAGTTCGCCGTGCGCGCGGCGCTCGGCGCGAGCCGCCGCCGCCTGGTGCAGCAGGCCCTCGCCCTGAGCCTCTTGCTGGCGCTCGCCGGCGCGAGCGTCGGGGTGCCGATCGCCCTCGTCGCCACGCGCGGGCTCGCGCGGCTCCAGACCTTCGGCGTCCCGCTGCTCCGGGACGCCCGCGTCGATCCTTCGGCGCTCGCCGTCGCGACGGCCCTGACGGCGCTCGCCGGACTTGCCTGCGGCGTGCTGCCCGCGCTCTACCTCGCGCGCGGCGACCGCGGGCGGGCGCTCGCGGGCGCCACCCACCAGCGCAGCGCCTCCCGCGCGTCGGCCAGCGCGCGCAACGCACTCGTGGTGGCCGAGGTGGCGCTCGCCTGCGTCCTGCTGGTCGGAGCCGGCCTGCTCTTCCGCAGCTTCAGCCGCCTGCTGCAGGTCCAGCTCGGCTTCGAGCCGCAGCAGGCGATCGCATGGCGCCTCGACAACCCGCGCCGGTTCGCGTCGAACACCGAGCGCGCCACGTACTACGACAGCGCCGTACGGCGCGTGGCCGCGCTCCCCGGCGTAGAGGCCGTGGGACTGAGCGACACGCTGCCGCTCGGACGCAACCGCAGCTGGGGCGCCGGGGCGGCGGGCGTCCAGTACCCACCCGGCCAATACCCGACCGCTTTCCCGCGCATCGTCGACCGCCGCTACCTGGCCGCGATGCGGATCCCGCTCGTGGCCGGCCGTGTCTTCGACGAGCGCGACGACGAGACGGCGCCCAAGTCGATCGTGATCAACCAGACGCTCGCGCGGCGGCTCTGGCCGGGCCGCGACGCGGTGGGCCAGCGCATGGAGCAGAACGGCGGCTCCTTCGTGATCGGCGTCGTGGGCGACGTGCGTCACGGATCGCTCGAGGAAGCGGGGAGCAGCGAGATGTACTTCGACATCCGCCAGATCGACGACTGGAACGCCGTCGAGATGGTCGTGCGCAGCCGGCGCCCGGCGCTGTCGCTGGTTCCGGAGGTTCGCGCGACCCTGCGCGGGTTCGATGCCGGGCTTCCGAACGGCGACTTCTACCCGCTCGAACGGCTCGTCGAGAACGCCACGGCCCCGCGCCGGCTCATCACGCGGCTCCTGGGGATGTTCTCGGCGCTGGCGCTGGCGCTGGCCGGGCTCGGGCTCTACGGCGTGATCGCCTATTCCGTCGTGCAGCGGCGGCAGGAGATCGGCATCCGCATGGCGGTCGGCGCCCAGCGCACGGACGTGCTGGGTCTCGTGCTCGCCGGCGGCCTGAAGCTGGTCGCCGCGGGCATCGCGCTCGGTCTCGTCGGGGCGCTCGCGCTCACGCGGCTGCTGCGCACGCTGCTCTTCGGCGTGACGGCCCACGACCCGGTGGTGCTCGCGGGCAACGTGGTGCTGATGCTGGGGGTCGCCCTGCTGGCGTGCGCGCTGCCGGCGCTGCGGGCCTCGCGGCTCGACCCGATCGCCACGCTGCGGACGGACTGAGACGCGAGAGGCGCGGTTTCGGCGCCAGCCGGGGAACCTGCGGGGTAAAGATCTCGTCTCGGGACATAATCGAACGAGCGCAATCCCGGGAAGGACTCAAGCCTCATGCATCAGCCCGAGGTCCGTCGTGTCCACGCGGTGCCCGCGAGGCGCGCCGATCAGGCGCTCGCGACGATGGTCGCCGAAGTGCGCGCGGGCCTTCTGCGCCGGCCGCTGCCCGAGCTGCCCTGCAAGTACTTCTACGACGAGCGCGGCAGCCAGCTCTTCGAAGAGATCACGCTCCTGCCCGAGTACTACCCGACCCGCAGCGAGACGGCGATCCTGGCCGCGCACGCGGCGGAGATCGTGGAAGCGGTGGCGCCGCGCGAGCTCGCCGAGCTGGGCTCGGGCGCCGGCCGCAAGATCCGCTTCTTCCTCGACGCCATGCGCGAGCGGCGTCGGCTCGAGAGCGTGCTGCTGCTCGAGATCAACGAGGCCTACCTGCGCGAGTCCGTGAGCCGCCTGCAGGCGGACTACCGGGAGGCGAGCGTGCGCGGGGTGACCGGCGACTTCGTCTCCGACCTCGCGGAGCTCGGGCCGGGAGGCGAGCGCCTGCTGCTGTTCCTCGCCGGAACGATCGGCAACCTGCACCCGGACCAGCTCGCGCCCTTCTTCGGAGCCGCGGCGGGCGTGCTCGCGCCGGGCGACGGCTTCCTGGTCGGAGTCGACCTCGTGAAGGATCCCGCGCGGCTCCACGCGGCCTACAACGACGCGCGAGGCGTCACGGCCGAGTTCAACCGCAACATCCTGCGCGTCCTGAACGCGCGGCTCGGCGCCGGCTTCGACCCGAGAGACTTCGAGCACCGCGCGTTCTACGACGCCGAGCGGCAGTGGATCGAGATGCGCCTGCGGGCGCTGCGGCGGGTGAGCGTGCGGATTCCGGCGGCCGAGATCGCGCTTCGCCTCGATGCGGGCGACGAGATCCGCACCGAGCTCTCGTGCAAGTACACGCGCGAGTCGTTCACCGCGCACCTGCGCCAGAGCGGCCTCGTGCTCGAGCGCTGGATGACCGACCCCGACAGCCTCTTCGCGTCGGCGCTCCTGAGGCGAACATGACGATCGAGCGGCTCCAGCGGGCGTGGCAGCGCTCGGACGGCCTCTTCGCCGAGCTCGCCGACCCGGCCTGGCGCGAGCAGCCGATCCGGCTGCGTCAGCCGTTCCTCTTCTACCTCGGCCACCTGCCCGCCTTCGCCTGGAACCAGCTGGGGCGAGGGCTGCTCGGCCGGCCGGCGTTCCGGGAGGACTTCGACTCACTGTTCGAGCGCGGCATCGACCCGACGGGAGTCGACGCCTATGCGCCCCAGGCCACGTGGCCCGCGCTCGAAGCGGTGCGCGAGTACAAGGAGCGCGTCCGTGCCGCGCTCACGTCGGCGCTCTCCGACCCCGGCTTCCCGCGCGAAGGTCTGCCGGTGGTCGCGATGGTGGTCGAGCACGAGCTGATGCACCACGAGACGCTGCAGTACATGTTCCAGGAGCTCGACCACGCGCTGAAGCGCGTTCCGCAGCCGGAGCGGCTGCGTTCGCACGCCGGGGCGAGCGGGGTCGCGAGCGCGCGGCGGACGATCGAGATCCCGGAAGGCGACGTGATCCTGGGCGCGCGAGCAGGCTCGCTGCCGTTCGGGTGGGACAACGAGTTCGAGGCGCACCGTGTCCGCGTCCCGCGCTTCGCGATCGACGAGCTGCCGGTCACCAACGCGGACTTCCGGGAGTTCGTCGAGGACGGCGGGTACGCCGACCCGGAGCTGTGGCGCGAGGAGGACTGGGCCTGGCGCATGCGCGGCTGCGTTTGCCGGCCGCACTCCTGGCGTGCTATCGACGGCGGCGATGGTCTGAGCGTCCGGGGCCTGTTCGAAGACGTGCCCTTCGAGGAGGCCGCTTCGTGGCCGGTCCAGGTGAGCTGGGCCGAGGCGGCGGCGTACGCGCGCTGGCGAGGCGCCCGGCTGCCGACCGAGGCTGAATGGCACCGCGCCGCGCGAGGCACGCCCGAGGGCCGTGAGCGGCGCTCGCCGTGGGGAGACGAGCCGCCCGGCGACCGCCACGGCAGCTTCGGCTTCCGAGACCGCGTGCCGCTGTCGGTCGGCTCGCATCCGGAAGGCGCGAGCGCCTGGGGCGTCCAGGAGCTGGTCGGCAACGGGTGGGAGTGGACGGCCACGACGTTCGCGCCTTTTCCCGGCTTCGCACCGCTGCCGAGCTACCCGGGTTACTCGGCCGACTTCTTCGACGGCGCCCACTTCGTCCTGCTCGGGGCCTCCTGGGCCACCGACGCGGCGCTCTTGCGGCCCAGCTTCCGCAACTGGTTCCAGCCGCACTACCCTCACGTGTTCTCGAAGTTCCGGCTCTGCAGCGGGTGAGCCCGCTCAGGCCCGGCGTGAGTGGAGGTCGCGCAGGACCTCGATCGCGCTCGTGAGGAATGCGCCGGCTGCCGCCGCCTGGCCCGCGCCGTCGCCCGCGGCGACGATCTCGCTTCCAGTGAGGACCGCCCCCGTCCAGCCTTCGCGCTGCCAGCGGCCGCCGGCGGGGAGCGGCGGCAGCGACTCCGGGTCCGGACCCGGCCAGAGCGTCGCGTAGAAGTAGGGCTCGGCGATCCCTGCGTCGCCCGGGGACAATCCGATTCCGATCGAGGGCGACTCTTCGCCGCGGCCTGCGGGCAGCGGCAATACGGACCCGACATCGAAGTGATGCGGCCACACGCGCACCGGCGCGGCCCGCGGCCAGCCCGAAGCCGCCGCCCGCAGGAGGCTGTTTCCGTCGGCGAACCAGCGCGCGAGCTCCGCGGCGTTCCGCGTCGGCACTGGGAACGGAGCTCCTGTGGCGATCGGGTGGTCCGGAATCTCGTACGGCGCCTCGAGCGTCAGCCGGCCCGATGGGACGCCGAGGCCTTCGGCGATGCTGCGCAGCCACTCGAAGGCTTCCTCCCGCGTACGGTCCGTGAGCGCGAGACGCCCGGCCTCCCTGCCGCCGGCGACGACGACCAGTGACAGGTCCGAAGGCCGTAGCGCGGCAGCCCACGGCCGGGGTCCGGCCACCTCCTGCCCGACGAGCGCGCCCGCGATCCACTGCAGGCTGGTGTGCCCGTCGTCGGGCCGTGGCGGCACGAGCGAGCGCCCGACTGCGGCCGCGAGCTGCGCGGCGTGGTGCAGCACCAGGCGCTCCGGGGCGAGCGTGAGCGGCGGCGCAGCTCCGAGGGTCTCCCAGGCGGCCACCTGCATGCGAGCCACTCTGAAGCGCGGCCGCCGACCCGTCAAGCCTCTCGCGCCCTTGCGCCCGCCGAGCGCCGCGGCTAACGTGATCGGCCGCCATGATCGAGGTCGCGGGACTCACGCGGCGCTACGACGACGGCTTCGCCGTGGCGGACGTGTCCTTCCGCGTCGAGCCGGGCGAGCTCGTCGCCCTCGTCGGCGGCTCGGGCTCGGGCAAGACGACGACCCTGAAGATGATCAACCGCCTCGTCGAGCCCGACGCCGGCCGCGTGGTGGTCGAGGGGCGGGACGCCGCGAGCGTCGAGCCGCACGCGCTGCGGCGCTCGATCGGCTATGTGTTCCAGGGCATCGGCCTCTTCCCGCACATGACCGTGGCCGAGAACGTGGCCGTCCCGCTCGGCCTCCTGGGCTGGGCGCGCGGGCGCATCGACGCGCGGGTCGCAGAGCTGCTGTCGCTCGTCGAGCTCGGCCCCGAGCACGCGGCGCGGTTCCCGTCCGCTCTCTCCGGCGGACAGCAGCAGCGCGTGGGGGTCGCGCGCGCTCTCGCCGCCGCGCCGCGCGTCATGCTGCTCGACGAGCCCTTCGGTGCGCTCGACCCGCTGACGCGCGACCGCATCCAGCGCTCGTTCGACGCGCTGCGCCGCAGCCTCGGCCTGACCGCGGTCTTCGTGACGCACGACATGGCCGAGGCGCTGGTGCTCGCCGACCGCATCGGCGTGATGCGCGCCGGCCGGCTCGTCCAGCTCGGGCGGCCCGAAGAGCTCGCCCGCTCGCCCGCGGACGACGACGTCGCGCGGCTCCTCGACACGCCGCGGCGGCAGGCACGGCTCGTGGCCGAGAGGCTCGAGGGCCAACGGTGAGCGGGCCGCTCGCGGAGCAGCTCGCGCTGCTGCCCGAGTACCTCTCGGCGCACGTCCGCCTCACGCTCGCGGCGCTCGCCGCCGGCATCCTGCTTGCGGTCCCCGCCGGCGTGCTCGCGAGCCGGAGGCCGCGGCTCGAGGCGGCGGTGCTCGGCGCCGCCGGAGTGATCCAGACCCTGCCGGCGCTGGCGCTCCTGGCCGCCATGGTGCCGCTGCTCTCGGCGCTCGGCCTGCCGGGCATCGGCGCGCTGCCGGCGCTCCTGGCGCTCGTGCTCTACAGCCTGCTGCCGATCCTCAGCAACACCGTCGCCGGCTTGCGCGGCGTGGACGCTGCGGTGTTGGAAGCGGCGCGCGGCCTCGGCATGACGTCCCGCCAGCGCCTGCGTCAGGTCGAGCTGCCGCTCGCGCTGCCGGTGATCGTGGCGGGCATCCGTACGGCGACGGTCTGGACGGTGGGCATGGCGACGCTCTCGACGCCGGTCGGTGCTCCGAGCCTCGGCAACTACATCTTCGGCGGCCTGCAGACCAGGAACGCCGCCGCGATCCTCACGGGTTGCGTCGCTGCGGCCGTCCTCGCGCTCGTGCTCGACGGCCTCGTGCGCGGCGTCGCGGTAGGCCTCGCTGCTCGCCGCCGCGCGCCGATCGCCGCGGCCGCCGTTTGTCTGCTGGCGCTCACGGTGTGGGCCTTCCTGCCGACCCGCCGCGCCGCGTCGGCCTCCGTCCGGCCGGTGGTCGTCGGCGCCAAGACGTTCACCGAGCAGTACGTCCTGGCCGAGATCCTCGCGAGCACGGTTCGTGCAAAGACGGGGCTCCCCGCGCGGACGCTGACGTCGCTCGGCTCGACCGTCGCGTTCGACGCCCTCCGGCGCGGCGAGATCGACCTCTACGTGGACTACACCGGCACGCTGCTCGCGACCGTGATGGGCCGCAAGGGCCCGGTCGGGACCCGGCAGCAGGCCGAAGACGAGGTGCGTCGGTGGCTGCTCGAGCAGGCCGGCGTCACGCTCGTGGCGCGCCTGGGTTTCGAGAATGCCTACTGCTTCGCCGTGCGCCGCGAGACCGCCGATCGCCTCGGCCTCCGGAGCCTCGGCGACCTCGCACGAAAGGCGGAGGGGCTCTCGCTCGCGAGCGACTACGAGTTCTTCACGCGCGAGGAGTGGCGCTCGGTCGAGTCGGCCTACGGCCTCGCCTTCCGCGAGAAACGCACCATGGACCCCTCGCTCCTATACCAGGCGATCGCCTCCGGCCAGGTGGACGCGATCACCGCCTACTCCTCGGACGGCCGTATCGAGGCTCTGGGCCTCGTCGT
>Ga0335076_10001716_pt1 | contig 21337 bp, 24 predicted proteins | sample Lox_Sample_25_FD_206717 | JGI IMG/M metagenome (GOLD analysis project Ga0335076, IMG submission 206717) | Soil microbial communities from Loxahatchee National Wildlife Refuge, Florida, United States - Lox_Sample_2.5 | ecosystem: Environmental > Terrestrial > Soil > Wetlands | place: USA...
GTGATCGTCCCGCACTCGAGGGGCGATCCGGCGGTGCTCATGTCAGGGATCTATGCCAGGGCAGGCGCGGAGAGCCACCTGCTGGCGGCACCCCGTTGGCATGCGATTCCCGTCGAAGATGGCGCGCCCACGCCCGTTCGGCGTGTGCTCGACCTCCGCGCGGGCGCACTGCGCCAGGAGCTCGGCCTCCGAACCGCTCCGATCGAGGTGCTGCTGTTTTGTTCGCTGGCCCGGCCCGGTGTCGCGGTCCTCCGCGCCCGAGGGCCGATCCACGGCACGCGTGTCGTGCAGACACTCGAGCCACCGCCGGGCGTTGCGTGCCAGCAAGGCGAGGGCGACGGCGCGGCATGGATGCGCGTCACCAGCCGGCCGGGATCGATCGTCGCGGCCCTTCACGGACGGCTCCGGGGCCGCCACCCGGACCAGGTGCTCGACCGGGTCGCGGCATACGAGGGCGCAGCCGCCGGCCTCGCTGACCACCGCCGCGCGCTCAACCGTCTTCGAGGAGCGCGCAAGACCGGCTTCGACGCGCTGCTGGCCGAGCACCGGCGGGCCTGGGCCGCGCGGTGGGAGGACGCCGACGTCGTGATCGAGGGCGACCCCGAGCTTCAGCTCGCCTCCCGCGTGGCGCTGTTTCACCTGATGGCGAGCGTGGCCGACGCGGATGAGGCCGCGGTGGGCGCGCGCGGACTGACCGGCCGGGCCTACCGCGGGCACGTGTTCTGGGACAGCGACGTTTACGTGCTGCCCTTCCTGAGCGCGACCCACCCCGCCTCGGCGCGCGCGATGCTCGAGTACCGGGTGCGTCGGCTACCCGCGGCGCTGCGCGCGGCGCGTGCCGCGGAGCGAGTGGGCGCCCGCTTCCCCTGGGAGTCCGCGCGCTCCGGCGAGGACGTCACACCGGAGCGTCTGCGCGATCGGCGCGGCCAGGTCGTGCCCGTGCTCACCGGCGAGCTCGAGGAGCACATCGTCGCCGATGTCGCCTGGGCTGCCGCCTGCTACACGGAGTGGACCGGCGACCGCGCGTTCGCGGCGTCACAGGGGCGCGAGCTGATCGTCCAAACGGCCCGTTGGTGGGGATCGCGTATCGAGCTGGATCCTGATGGCCGCGGCCACCTCCGCGGCATGATCGGTCCGGACGAGTACCACGTGGGCGTCGATGACAACGCGTTCACGAACGTGATGGCGCGCTGGAACCTCCGTAAGGCCGCATCGGTTGGCGCCGGGACGGTTGATGAGCACGAGCGACGCCACTGGCTGGAGCTGGCCGACGCGATCGTCGATGGATACGACCCTGAAACCGGCGTGTACGAGCAGTTCGCGGGCTTTCACGCGCTGGAGCCGCTGCGGATCGCTGAGATCGCGCCCCGGCGGCCGGTCGCCGCCGACATGCTCCTGGGCCACGAGCGGGTCAGCACCGCCCAAGTGCTCAAACAGGCTGACGTGCTGATGCTGCACTATCTCGTGCCCGACGAGGTGGCACCCGGCTCGCTCGCGCCCAACCTGGACTTCTACGAGCCGCGCACCGCCCACGGGAGCACCCTCTCCCCCGGCGTCCATGCAGCGCTGCTCGCTCGCGCCGGGCGGCTCGAACAGGCGCTCGGACTGCTTCGCCTCACCGCCCGCATCGACCTCGACGACATCGGCGACAACACCGGAGGCGGGCTCCACCTCGCCGCAATGGGCAGCGTCTGGCGCGCGCTCGCATTCGGCTTCGCCGGACTACGGCCGATCGGTGACGCGCTCGCGATCGATCCGGTGCTCGCGCCCGGCTGGGAAGCGCTCGACCTGCGCGTGCGGTTCCGTGGCAGCCGAGTGCACCTCCGAGTCGAACCCACCGGAGTGCGGGCAAGCGCGGACCCGCCGGTGAACGCACTCGACGGCGACGGACGACCGATCCAGCTGGGACCCATTCCGCAGACGGTCCAGTCCGCCTCGACCATGAGGTCGTCCACATGACCAACGTAATCGCCGCCCTGGGTGCGGACGCATGTGCGGCGCCCGTGCTCGCCACCGCAAAGACGCTTGCGGACATGCTCGATGCCACGGTGGTGGCCCTGCACGTCGGCGAGGACCGCCTGCCGGCCCTCGAGGCGCTCGCGAAGGCGGCGCGGGTGGAGTTCCGTCAGGACCAAGGGTCATCGCTCGAGCGGATCGTGAGCACCGCCAACGAGCCAGGCGTCGTCGCGCTCGTCCTTGGGTCCCGCGGGGCGACCGCAGGCCCCCGGCCAGCGGGCGCTACTGCGCTTGAGGTGATGACCCGCACGGCGAAGCCGGTCGTTCTCGTCCCGCCCGAGGCACGACCGCCCGAGCGGTTCACCCGCCTGCTCCTGCCCATCGAAGGACAGGGCGCGGCCCCTCCGGCGCTCAGCCACATCATTGACGCCGCGAATCGCCGCCAGCTGGAGATCATCGTGCTTCATCTGCACTCCCCGGCGACCGTGCCGGCGTTCTCCGACCACGAGCCACACGGCACACGGGTATGGGATCAGGAGTTCCTCGCGCGGCACCTCCCGCTCAAGCCGGACCGCGTCACGGTTCTGCGCCGCGTCGGCACGCCCGCCGATGATGTCCCCGCCGTCGCCGAGGGGATCGGCGCCGAACTGATCGTTCTTGTCTGGAGCCAGAGGCTCGCCAAGGGTCGCGCCCGCGTTGTGACTCGCACGCTCGCCAGTACCAGGATCCCCGTGCTCCTCCTCCCGACGGAACCCAGCATCCGACCTGGTACGGACTCAGTACATCGCCGCACCACGACTACGTCGCGGGCCCGGATGCGACCGAGCACGACCAACGGTCAGATCTAAGACATGACCACCTTCGCCACCACGCACGCGGGTGACGCCGACACGCTCGAGCGCCTCGCACGGTTCGATGCCCACGGGCAGCCGGAGCACAATGTCTACATCAACCCGGATCCGAGCCGGTTCCTCAACCCGGCAACGCGGGCCTCGCAGCTGGGTGACCGTTGGATGCTGCTCGGCGGCGGCCCGCAGCCGAAGAGGCACACAGTGTCGAGGCACGGGTTAGCATCGAGCCGGAGACCGTCGGCACGCTCCCGTGGCTCGAGCCGATGTCCCCGGGCGCCTAGGGCATGGCCATCGTGAGCCTCCGCGGAGCGCGGCTGCCACGCGGGGGAGCCGGCGGGCTGGCCGAGTTCGCGGCGATCACCGATCAGCTCAACCACAGCCACGAGGTGCTCTCGACGCTCGAGCAATAGCGCAAGGCGGTCCTGCTCGTGCTCGAGCGCGGATTGCTTGAGGCAGGTCTCTGCGCAACCTGCGGGCGGCTATCGATCGACGGACGGTGGCCGACACGTGCCCGCTCGCTGGCACGTCGCTGGCGCCCGTCGATGCGATCGAGCGCGTCGTCGAGGAGGCGGCACGACAGGCCGCTCACGTGGTGGTGGTTCGTGACCATCGCGAGTGACTTCACAACCATGGCGAGGTCGCCGCGCTCCTGTGCTGGTGAGTCCAATCTGACGGTGGCTAGCCGTGGACCTCGACCGAGTGTCCCTCAAAGGACTCGATTCGATCGACCGCCGCCTCGAGTAACTGATGCGCGAGATGCGAGAGCGCGCGGGCCGCGGCCAGTTCCTCACCGATTACCGGGACGCTGGGGTCCTGGGGCGCGCGCTTGGCTTGCCCGAAGCCGTGGAACTTGTTGCTCGCAAGCTCCATGGTCGCATCGGCTCGCGTGCGATCTGCATCTTCTGTAAATGAAACGTTGACATGCCAACTGTGCTCAAGCATGAAGCCCTCCTTCGGAGATCTGGACTATGACGGTCGTTCGTACTGACAAATCGCGTGGTTCGGAGAAGGCGATTGACAGACTCACGCTGGGCGGATCAATCGCCTGTGACGCCATTGTCAACCGGGCGACTGGCAACGTCATCCGCGGAGGCTACGCAACGACGTAAGTAGACGTGAGCCGATCGGCGAGGCGTCGAACGCCCCTATCGCGGAATCAGCTCGAGTACCTGCAGCTCCTTGGCGACCTCGGTGACGGTGCTGTCCGCGAGCGGCAGCAGCAGATCAGAGGGTCTGAGATCGTCAGTGGTCAGGCGCGTGCCTTGGGTGCGGATGTGCTCGAGCAGCCGGTCATAGGCGTTGTGGAAGCGTTCGCGAGCTGAGCCCGCGACAGCCCCAGAACGTCGGGCGTCTCCGGAAGGAACCATTGTCCGTGCCTCACGTGAGCCAGCTCCAGAGCGCGTAGGCGCCCGCGGCGAGAATCGCGCTGCACGGCAGGGTGATCAGCCAGCCGATGCCCATCTGGCCGACGACCTCCCAATGGACGTGCCGCCACCGCCACCGGCCACCCCGACGCCCACCAACAGCGACGCCACCACCTGAGAAGTGGAGGTGAGGGCGCCGAGCAACGACGCACCTAAGATCACGCCGGCCGAGGCGCCCGTAGCGGCCAAGCCTTCGATCAACTGGAAGCGGTAGAGGCAACGTCCCACGGTGCGAATGATCCGTTAGCCGCCCAAGGCTGTGCCCGACGGTCAGCGCCCCCGCGCAGACCACAATCACCCACGTCGGAGCGGCAAGACAGTCGATCCGACCATTAGGAAGCAGCAGTGCGGCAACGACGCCGACCGCCTTCTGTGCGTCGTTGGCACCGTGGCTGAAGGCCCGGAGCGGCCGTCGCCCACTGCCCGCCGCGAACCGGCATGGCCCAGCGGGGCGTCGCCCGGCGCCCCAACTGCCTCACGGCGCGGATCACCAGCGGCGGGCTCAGCGCGCCCAGGGGCGGCGAGATGACGAGTGAGACCAGCGAGCGCAAAGGCGACCGCGAGCACGATCGCGATCACGAGCCCCGTGTCGATCAGCGGACTCTACGCCTCGCTCGCCGCTATCCCGCATCCGCAAAAAGCCACATGCGCCGGACGCAGTCGGCCACGCAAGGCAACGTGGCGATACCGATGTTCAAGGCTTACGGCAAGCCTACGATCGCCGTTCGAATCGACGCAGGTGGAACCAGCTATGTCCACTCGACATGACGCTCACGTGCTGATCGTGGGCGGAGGAGCAACCGGCGGAGGCCTTGCGCATGATCTGGCGCTGCGGGGGCTTCGCGTCACGCTCGTAGACCGCGGGGAGCTGACCTCCGGGACGACCGGCCGGCACCACGGGTTGCTGCACAGCGGGGCGCGTTACGCGGTGGGCGATCGCGAGGCGGGTGTGGAGTGCATCCGCGAGAATACCCTCCTCAAGAGGATTGCTCCCGACTCGTTCGAGTGCAACGACGGCCTGTTTGTCGCCGTGTGCGACGAGGACCTGGAGTACCTTGAGCCGCTCGTTGAGGGATGCACGGGAGCGGGGATCCCCGTCCAGCGACTTACGGCCGCGGAGGCGCTGCGTCTCGAGCCGAATCTGAACCCCGAGCTGCGGGCGGCGGTGCGCGTTCCGGATGCGACGGTCGACCCGATGCGCCTGGTCCTGCGGTTCTTCGCCACTGCCCGACACAACGGGGCCGACATCTTGCCGTACATGGAGGTGACCGGGCTGCTGGTGCACGACGGCCTGGTCTCCGGCGCTGAGGTGCGCGACCACGTCACCGGCAAGACGGGCGAGATCCACGCCGACGTTGTCGTCAACGCCGCCGGGCCGTGGTCGGGGAAGGTTGCGGCCATGGCCGGCGCGAGCGTGCCCATCGCGCCTTCGCCGGGCGTGCTGCTCGCGTTGCGCGGCAGGTTCTGCAACATGGTGATCAACCGCATGCACAAGTCCGGCGACGGCGACATCGTCGTCCCCCAGCGCGGGTTATCGATCGTCGGGACGACCTCGTGGGTGGTCGAGGATCCCGACGACCTATCCGTCCCCGAGGACCACGTCGAACGTATGTACACGGAGGGCTCGAAGCTGATTCCCGCGCTCCGGCACGCCGCCCGCCGGGCCGCCTGGTCGGCGGCGCGACCACTGGTCGGCGCGACCGGCGCTGCCACCGGGCGCGAGCTGTCTCGCACCTTCCAGACGTTCGATCACGGAGAGCGAGAGGGCATCGAAGGGTTCGTGACGATCACCGGCGGCAAGTCCACCACGCTGCGAGGGATGGCCGAGCTGTGCGGCGACGTCGTCTGCAGCAAGCTGGGCATCGACGAGCCCTGCCGGACCGCAGAGACCGTCCTGCTCCCCCACACCGCCTGTTACTCCCCACTCGCGGCATGAGCGATCGCACCGACAACCGCCGCTTTCGCGTGTACCGCTATAAGCGCGGCGACGGCGCGGAGCGCTTCGACGAGTTCGACGTTCCCGTCGGGCCGCACAGCAGCGTGCTGGACGCGCTGCGCTGGATCCAGCTGCACCTCGACCCGTCGCTGGCGATGCGGCATTCGTGCCTGCATGCGTCGTGCGGCACCTGCGGCATGCAGGTCGACGGCCGCGAGGAGCTGGCCTGCGTGTGCTGGGTCCAGGACCAGGGCACCCAGATCACGGTCGAGCCGCTCGCGAACCTGCCGATCCTCACCGACCTGGTCGTCGAGATGACCGGCTTCTTCGAGCGCTTTCCCCACGCGCACCCAATCATCCGCTCGAGCGAACCACCGGTCAGCGAGGACAGCGACGCAGAAGCGACCGCGCATCACGCCGAAGTCGCGCTGCAGACGGACCTGACCCTGCACCACCATCCGCTTCACCACCTCCATCGGGCGGCGCCCCCGGCGGTGGACTTCGTGCGCCTCGAGGACTGCATCGAGTGCGGGTTGTGCCTGTCGGCCTGCCCCGTGGCGTCGACCTCCCATGAGTACGTCGGACCCGCGGCCCTCGCCGCCGCCGAGCGACTGCTCGAGGAGCCGCGTGGAGTCAAGCGCGAGGACGTGCTGGCCTGGGCCAGCCGCCCGGAGGGAGTGTGGCGCTGCCACGTCAGTTTCGAGTGCACGCAGGCTTGCCCAGCCGATGCGATCCCAGCCGAGCGGATCATGGCTCTCCGGCGCCAGCTGATGTTCGGTGAGAACGACGACAAGGAGAAGGAACGGTGAGCGCGCCTGCTACGAACGAGCTACCGGGCACCGCTGAGCGGGATCTTCCCGGGCCGATCCATCACAAGGGTCCGGGCCCGGCCGAGAGCGGCTGGTTTGACCCGCGCCACCGCGGCCACGGCGGGCGCGGCCTGGCCCTCCACCGCATCACAGGACTGGTGATTGTCCTGTACCTCTACCTTCACCTTGGCGTCCTCTCGATGCTGCTGATCGGACGATCCTCATGGAGTAGCTTCCTCAGCCTGGTGACCGCCAAGAGCTTCCTCGCGCTCGAGGCGGTGCTGATCGCCGCGGTCGCATTCCACGGACTCAACGGCATCCGCGTCGCGCTCGTCGGCAGCGGGATCGCGGTGCCCCGCGAGCAGGGGATGTTCTGGATTGCAACCGCACTCGCGATCGCCGTCGGCATATTCGCGGCCCTCCACGTCCTGGGAGTACTGTGATGAGCGTCGTCGAACTCCCTAAGCGAGCATCGCCACCGAACGCACGAGCTGGGGTCTACCGGCGTGGGCGCTCGGGCCGCGTGTGGCGCTGGACCGCCGGCAGCGGTATGGCGCTCATCGCGCTGGCGACCATGCACATCGTCGCGCAGCACTTCGTCGTGCACCAGAAGGGCGGGCTGCGGACGTATGGCGAGGTGCTGAGCTACATCGCCAACCCGGTCATCTTCGTGCTCGAGACGGGATTCCTGTTCGCCGTCACGATCCACGCGATGCTCGGAATCCGAGGCATCCTTCACGACCTCGATCTCAGCCCTCGAGCAGCGCGTCGATTCGACGCGACGCTGTGGGTGGTCGGGACGGTCACGGTCGCCTACGGCATGGTCTTGCTAGTCGCGCTCGCAGTGCGGAGCTGACACCCGACCGAGCTGATCAGGGTTTTTCCACGACACGGTCGCGCATCCAGCCCGGATGGCTCCGTGGGGCGCGGTTGGGAGAGTGGTCTCTAGTCGCCCGCCACTCGAGGAAAGCCCATGAACACTTCAGCCCCGGCAAGCACATATGAGCTGCAGAGTCGCGTGAGCGACGGCCTCCATGTCCGGCTGTTGTGGCTGACTCCCGACGATCGGCTGTTCGTAACCGTGACGGACAGCAAGCACGACCAGCAGTTCTGCGTCGAGGTCAATGATCGTGGGCGGGCCCTCGACGTATTCCACCATCCGTTCGCCTATGCGTCGCATGACGGAGCGGAGACCAATCCGACTGGGCCGCACATCCCGATCCGGGTGTCGGCGTCGGCATGAGCAGCACAGTCTCGAAGCGTCACCCCGAGATGCGCGGGAGCAAACCGCGGCCAGGCGGCCGCCGGCGCTCGCCAGCGATTGCGCGGATCGCCGCCGGCATCGATGGTTTCCCAGAGGGACAGGATGCGGCCACCCTAGGACGCCTGCTGGCGGAGGCGACAGGCGCCGAGCTGATGCTCGTCGCGGTTCACACCGTCCCGCTGCTGCCGCCCGCTCCTGAGCTCAGCGCCGCGAGCCTGCGCAAGGAGTCACAGCGCATCCTGCGGGAGGTTCGCGATTCGTTCGCCCCCGGCGCGAGAACGGTGACCGCGAGCGATCACTCCGTGGCGCGCTCGCTCCAGCGCGTCGTGCGGCGTCACCATCGTGATCTGCTCGTGCTCGGCTCGAGTCGTCAGGGGCCAGAGGGACGGGTCCGGATCGGTAAGCGCACGCGCCAGCTGCTGTGCCACTTCGAGTGCGCGCTCGCCGTCGCGCCTCGCGGGCTGCACGCGGATCCCCGCCCGCTGCGCCGCATCGGCGTCGGCTACGACGATAGGCCCGAGTCAAGAGCCGCGCTCGCCCTCGCCGCCTCCGTTGCCGCCGGCGCGGGTGCCGCGCTTCACGCGCTCGCGGTCGTGGATGACCGACCGCCTGGCTTGGGTTGGTCGTCCCTGCCCAGTGTCCTCGCCAAAACATGGGATGACGTCATCGGCGACGAGATGGAGCGGATCCGCGAGCACGCGGTGGCCGCGGGAGAAAGGACGGAGAAGCAGCCCGACGTCGTGGTGGCGCGTGGTCGCCCTGCCGACGCGCTGCTCGAGTTGTCGGAGACCGTGGACCTGCTGGTGATCGGGTCGCGGCGATGGGGGCCCACCGCGCGGCTTCTGCTTGGCACTACCGGCGAGGCGGTCATGCACGATGCCGCCTGCGCCGTGCTGGCGGTTCCCCGCCCCGGGCGCTGATGGCGGCCCCACACCCGACCCCCGCGTGAGTTGCCTCCCCTGACCCCTTTGCTCGAGCGGCTCCGGCGGGTGCGACCACCGCCTGGAGCGGCGGCCACGATGCTCGCGGTTCCCTCGGCTGGGGATGAGCTCGCGGGAGAGGTCGCGTTCCTGTTCGACGACCTCGACCACATCGAGGCGCGACTTGAGAGGTTGCTCGCCGCCGCACGCCGGGAGGCGGCCGAGGCCGAGCAAGCAGCGCGCCGAGAGCGTACTCGGCTCTTCGCCGAAGCGCACGAGGAAGGCGAGCGACGGGCGGCGAAGCTCCTCGTCGAACGTCGCGCACTGGCCGAGGGGCGCTCGCGCGCGATGCTCGACGACGCAGCGCGCGAGGCCAGCCGCGTCCGCGCTCGCGGGCGCGAGCGTATCCCGGCTTTGGTCGAAGAGATCGTCGCGCGGTTGCTGGAGGACGAGCCGTGAAGCCCGCATGGACCGCCGGGGTTACCCGGGCCCGCCTGCTCCTGAGCCGCGCCATCGGACCTGAGCACGCGAGCGAGGTGGCCGCGTCGCGGTCACTGGGCGACGGCCTGGGGGCGTTGGCCGGGAGCGCCTACGGCGAGCGCGTGCGTGCCGGCCAGGAGCTCGCGGCGGCTCAGCGGGGGGTTGTCGAGACGCTCCTCTGGCACCTTCGGATCCTCGCCGGCTGGCTGCCCGCTGCCGGCGCTGCGCTGGTTCGGGCCGTCGCCGGATGGTTCGAGCTGGTGAACATCGATGCCCGCCTCGCCGCGCTGGCCAGTGACGGCCGCGAACCTCGCCCGTTTGTCCTCGGGACGCTCGCCACCGCCTGGAACGCTGCGGAGCATGCGCGCACGGTCGAGGAGGTGGCGCGCGCCGTGGCCGGATCGGCTTGGGCCGTGCCGCCGGGAACCTCACCGGCCGAGCTGGCGCTCGGACTCCGAGTGGCCTGGGCGCGGCGGGTCCATGAGTCGGCACCCGAAGCGGCTGACTGGGTAGCGGGCGCCGGGGCCTTGCTCGTGGCGCGCGAGCTGCTGGTGGTCCGTAGCGGTGAGCACGCAGCGCAGCTTCTTCTCTATCCGGGCATCGATCAGCAGGTCCTGGCGGCCAACACGTTGCCTGAGCTGCGCGGCGCGCTCGGTCCACGTGCCGGCTGGGCGCTCTCAGACATCGCGGAGCCGGCCGAGCTGTGGCGGGCTGAACTCGCGTGGTGGGATCGCGTGGAGGATGACGCGCACGCCCTGTTACGGCGCATCGACGACGAAGCGGTCGTGCTCGCCGCGGTCGCGCTGCTGGCCGTCGACGCCCAGCGCACCGCCCGCGCACTCGCGTCGGCCGCCCGTGGCGCGATGACGGAGATCTCACCTACAGCCACGCAGGAGCGATTCGGTGAGTCTGGCTGAACGAGCGTTCCCGGTGCGGATGCGGCGGGTGGCCGTGGTGGCGCCCAACCACCGTGTTCGCGATGTCCTGGTCGCGATGGCGCAGCTCGGGGTGATCGACCTCAGCGGGCCGCTCGGCACCGGCGAGGGCCCCGCACTGGAAGCCCTGAGGCGTGTTGACAGCGACCATGGCCGACACGACGGCAGCAGCCCGGCGCTGACTCGCGAGGCCCCGGACGTGGCGGAACTCGAGCGGAGCGGCGCCCGGGACCTGCTCGCCGGTGAGGTGGAGCTGGATCGCCGGAGGGCCAGCGCGGTGCGGCACGGAGACTTCCTGTTGTTCGTCGGCTGGGCACCAAGGCCCGCGCTGCCCCAGGTAGTGACGATCCTGGAGGAGCTGGGAGCCGCGCTGGTCGAGCTCCAAACCCCACGATGGCGGCAACCGCCGACCTTGCTCGCGCCCGCGCCGGCGGCCGACCCGTTCCGCCCGTTGCTCACCACCTACGGCGCGGTTCCGTACCGGGACGTGGATCCGACGCCGTTCGTCGCGGTCACGTACTGCCTCATGTTCGGGATGATGTTCGGGGACGTCGGCGACGGGCTTCTCATCGTCCTCGCCGCGCTCGCACTCGGCCGCAGCCGCCATCCGCGCCTGGCGTCATTGCGTAGGGTGTGGCCGATGATCGCTGCGGCGGGAGCTGCGGCCGTCCTGTTCGGGGTGCTCTACGGGGAGCTGTTTGGCCCGACGAAGGTGCTGCCCACACTTTGGCTGGAGCCGCTTGACTCACCCACCCGGTTGCTCGCGGTCGCGATCGTGGCCGGCGTCGGCCTGCTCGCCGCCGGCTACCTGATCGGGATCGTCAACCGCTACCGCGAGGGCGGAATGCTGCTCGCCCTGACCGCAGACTCCGGCGTGCCAGGACTGCTGCTGCTAGGCGGCGGCAGCCTCGTGGGGGTCGGGGTGCTCAGCCATACCGCCCCGCTCCAACTCGCCGGACTGGTCGTCATCGCCGTGGCGGTCCTCCCACTTGTATTGGGACTGCGCGCCGAGGCCGGCAGCGGACCCACCGCCGTCCTCGAGGTGATCATCGGATTGCTCGACGAACTGCTCCGGCTGTTCTCCAACGTGTTCTCGTTCGCGCGGCTGGCCGCGTTCGGGCTCATGCACGCGGCGATCGGGCAGGTGGTGCTGCACGCGGCGGGGAGCCTCACCGGAACGCCGATCGGAGACGCGGCCGCGGCTCTCACCTTCGCCGTGGGCTGGGCAGCCGCCTTCGCATTGGAAGGGCTGGTCGTCGCCGTGCAGGCGCTCCGCCTCGAGTACTACGAGCTGTTCTCACGGCTGTTCGTCGGCGAGGGTCGCCCGTTCACACCGTTTCGCCTGCCATTGATCCCAACCAAGGAGGCACGATGATCGAGTCCGTGTTGCTGGGGCTGCCGGGGGCCGCCGCTGCCGGAGCGCTGGCGCAGGCCCTGCTGCGACGCTGGCCCCGCATGGGCCTGCGGTGGCTGTTCAGAATCAACCTCACGGTGCTCGCCGCCGCCTTGGTCGGCCTTGGACTGATGATGGCCGGGGTGGCCGATCCGGCGCAGGCCGCCACGGCGGCCGCCACGAGCCGCTCCGGAGACGCCTTCATCGGAGCCGGAATCGCTGTCGCCGGATCGACGATCGGAGCTGGTATCGCCGTCTCCTACACGGGTGCCGCTACGCTCGCGGCGATCGCGGAGAAGCCCGAGATGCTCGGCCGCTCGCTAGTGATCGTGGGCCTCGCCGAAGGGATCGCGATCTACGGGCTGATCATCGCGGTGATCCTGATCGGAAAGGCCTAGGCGCGCGTGATGAGCGAGATCGTCGCGATCGGGGAGGGCGAGCGGCTGCGGGGATTCGCGCTGGCCGGCGTGGACGTGGATGTCGCGGCCGATCCAGCCGGCGCACGCGCTGCGTGGGCTGCGCTGCCGGCGGACGTCGCTCTGGTGATCCTCACGCCGGCGGCGCACGCCGCGCTCGCCGCGGACGAGCTCGAACAGACCGGACAGCGGCTCTGGGTGGTGCTGCCCCAATGATCACCGCGAACGGAATCCTCGACGCAGTACGCGAGGTCGAGCTTCACGCCGCCTCCGAACAGGCCGACGGGATCCGGCGGACGGCAGAGGGTGGCGCCGAGCAGATCCTGCTCCAGGCGAAGGCCGAGGCCTCGGGCGTGATCGCGCGAAGGTGTGCCGCCGCGGAGCGCCTCGCGCAGCTCGACGAGCGCGAGCGGCTGGCGGAGGCCCGGGCGGGGGCCCGCGGAACCGTGCTGCGGGCACAGCGCGCGGTGCTGATCGACGCGCGTGCCGCCGGGCACCGGGCGGTGAGAGACCTGGTCGGGGATCCGCGGCTGGAGCGGCTGCTCCACCGGCTGGCCGCCGACGCGCGCAAGCGGCTGGCCATGGCCGGGCCGGTTCAGATCGTGGCGACGAGCGACGGTGGGTTCGTGGCGCGCGCCGGGACCCATGAGATCGACTACTCGCTGCGGGCACAGGTCGACCGCATCGTTGACGCGATGGCCGGTGAGCTCGAGCGGCTGTGGCGATGAGCGAGGCGATCATCACGCGCGTCAACGGCCCGGTCGTCGAGGTCGAAACGGAAGCCGGCTTGGCGATGCGTGAGCTGGTCGCGGTCGGGCCGCAGCGTCTCCCCGGAGAGGTGATCGCCCTCGAAGGACCGGGCGCCACCGTTCAGGTGTACGAATACACGGGGGGACTTAGACCCGGCGACGAGGTGATCGCCACCGGCGGGCCCCTGGCGGTGGATCTCGGTCCAGGCCTCCTGGGAGGCGTTTTCGACGGGATCCTGCGCCCCCTTCGGACTGCGGGTGCCTGGATCGAGCCCGGGAGCACCCGGCATACGCCGACGCAAGGACGGGCATGGACCTTCACCCCCTCGGTCCGGAGCGGCGAGCAACTGAGCGAAGGCGCCACGCTTGGAACCATCGTGGAAAGCCCAGCGATCGACCACCACCTGATGGTCCCGCCGGGCGTGGCTGGGAGGGTCGACTGGATCGCCGCCGCGGGCGAGCTTCATCCCGGCGACACCGTCGCTCGTGTGGGCGACGGCGAGCTCGGGCTGACGCAGCGCTGGCCGGTCCGCCGGCCTCGCCCGACGCGGGCTCGGCTCGCCGGGGCCGGTCCGCTCGTCACCGGTCAGCGCGTCCTCGATCTGCTGTTCCCCATCGCTCGCGGGAGCACCGCGGCCATCCCGGGCGGGTTCGGCACCGGCAAGACGGTGGCGCTCCAACAGATCGCCAAGTGGTGCGACGCGTCGGTGATCGTGTATGTCGGGTGTGGCGAACGCGGGAACGAGCTCGCCGACGTGCTCGAGGACTTCGAGGCGCTTGAGGATCCGCGGACCGGACGGCCGTTGCTCGATCGAACCGTGCTGATCGCCAACACCTCGAACATGCCGGTGATGGCGCGCGAGGCGAGCATCTACACCGGGGTGACGGTCGCCGAGTACTACCGCGACATGGGCTATGACGCGGTGGTGATCGCCGACTCGACCTCCCGTTGGGCGGAGGCTTTGCGCGAGCTCGCTTCGCGCACCAACGAGCTTCCCGCCGAGGAGGGCTATCCGGCCGGTCTGTCCTCGGCGCTGGCCGATTTCTACGAGCGGGCTGGTCGCGTGCAGACGCTGGGCGGCGCGACCGCGTCGGTGAGCATCCTCGGCGCGGTCTCCCCGCCGGGCGGCGATCTCACCGAGCCGGTGACTTCGCACACGCGGCGGTTCGTGCGCGCGGTGTGGTCGCTCGATCGCGACCTCGCTTACGCTCGCCACTATCCAGCCGTGAGCTGGCATGACTCCTCGGCTCGTGACGTCGACCAGCTGGCCGCCTGGCAAGCGGAGAACGGGGACCCCGGGTGGGGCGAACGGCGGACCCGAGCGCTGCGGCTGCTCACCGACGCCGACCGGATCGAGTCGATCGCACAGCTCGTCGGCGCCGAGTCGTTGCCGGGTCAGGAACGCATTACGCTGCGCACCGCGCGCCTGTTGCGCGAGGCGGTGCTGCAGCAGAGTGCGGTGCTCGAGAACGATCAGTTCAGCGCTCCGGCTAAGCAGCGTGCTCTGCTGGCGCTCGTGCTCGAGATCGACGACCGCCTCTCCGCCTTGCTCGAGCGCGGCGTCTCGCCCGCTGAGCTCGAGGCGGCCGATCTTTCCGGCGCGTTGCGCGCTCGCTACGGCACGCCGCCCGACGGCGCCGCCGAGGTCGAGCAGATTGGACAGCAGCTGATGCAGGCGCTCGACGCGATTGCCGGGTCGCCGGGATGACCGCCGGCGCGCCACGAATCAGCGTGCCGGCGCCGATCGAGTACCGAGCCATCGGCTCGATGCGCGGGCCTTTGATCGTCGTGGAGGACGTGGCAGGCGTGGGGTGGGATGAGGTCGCGGAGATCCGGCTCGAGTCGGGCGAGGTCAGGCACGGGACGGTGCTCGACGTGCACGCCGACCTTGCGGTGGTCGAGGTGCTCGAGGGAACCTCGGGGATGCGGCTCGATTCGGCGCGAGTGGCGTTCTCGGGCGCGCCGATGCGGATCCCGGTGAGCGAGGGATGGCTGGGACGCGTGTCCAACGGCCGGGGCGAGCCGATCGACGGCGGCCCGAATGTGCTCGGCGGCGAGCGCCGGCCGGTCGCCGGCGCCCCGATCAACCCGGCCCGGCGGGCTGCTCCCAGTGAGGCGCTCCTGACCGGGGTCAGCGCGATCGATGGGATGGCGACAGTCGTGCGCGGCCAGAAGCTGCCGGTGTTCTCGGTCGGGGGCCTGCCCCACCTGGAGCTTGCCGCGCAGATCGCCGCCCAGGCGCATGTCGAGGGCCAGCCCTTCGCGATAGTGTTCGCCGCGCTCGGTCTGCCCCACGCGGACGTTCACGTCGTGCGCAGCGTGCTCGAACGCCGCGCGGATCTCGCCGACCTGTCTCTGTTCATCAACGCCGCCGACGATCCAATCGTTGAGCGGATCGCGACCCCGCGAGTCGCCCTCACGGTGGCCGAGTATTTGGCCTTCGATCTCCACCGCCACGTCCTGGTCGTTCTCGCCGATCTCACCAACTACTGCGAAGCCGTCCGCCAGGTCTCGGCCGCGCGTGGCGAGGTGCCGAGCCGCCGGGGGTATCCCGGCTATCTGTACAGCGACCTCGCCTCGGTACTCGAGCGGGCGGGCCGGATCAAGGGTATCGATGGATCGCTCACGCAACTGCCGGTGCTGACCATGCCCGCCGGCGACATCACCCATCCGGTGCCCGATGTGACCGGGTACATCACCGAGGGCCAGCTCGTCCTGAGCCCGGAGCTCTACGCGCGCGGGATCTCGCCGCCGTTCGACCCGCTGGCGTCGCTGTCGCGGCTGATGCACCGCGGCGCCGGTCCCGGGCTGACCCGCGATGACCATCTGGAGATCTCCGCCCAGCTGTACGGCATCGCCGCCCGCGCCCGCCAGGCCGCCGACCTCGCGGAGGTCGTCGGCGAGGACGCGCTCTCCCCCAGCGACCTGGACTACCTGCGCGCCCGCAGCGCGTTCGAGACCGAATTCCTGTCTCAGCCGCTCGAGGACAGCCGTTCGCTGGACGACACCCTCGATCGCGCCTGGAACGTGGCCTCGATCCTCCCCCGCACGGAGCTATCGATGCTCAGCCCCGACACCCTGCAGGCCCGCTACCGACCCGACCGACGGGATGCCGCTTCGGATCCCGCCCGGTAGAGCCGGCCGCACCTGGCTGCTCCGGCGCCTCGACGTCGCGCACCGCGGCGCCGAGCTACTCGACCGCAAGCGCCAGGTGTTGCTGGCCGAGCAGTCGCGCGTACGTGCGCAAGCCGACCAGGCGCGAGGCGACTGGCTCCGGGCGGCGTCCCAGCTGGAGATCTGGACCGAGCGTGCCGGCCTAGTCGATGGCGAGCTTCGCCTCGAGCTGCTCGCCCGCCACGCCCAGGCCCGGGCCTCGCTCGAGCTCTCCTGGACGAACCTGATGGGAGCGCAGCTTCCTCGAGCCGAGGCGATCGAGATCCCGCAGCCCCCGCCTCTCTCCGCGCTCGGCGCCAGCTCCGCCGCGGTGCTGCTCGCGCGCGCTGGTGCGGAAGCAGCCCGTGCCGCCGCCCGCTACGCCATCGCGCAGCGGGCCGACGCCGAGCTCTCGGCCGAGCTCGGCCGTGCCGCCCGACGCCTGCGCGCGCTGCGAGATCGATGGATCCCGCAGCACGAGCAGGCGCTCGCCGCGCTCGACCTCACGCTCGACGAGGCCCAGCGAGAACAGGCCATCCGCATCCGATGGCTGACCGAGCGCAACGGCTCGGGTATCGGCCGCTCGGGATGATCGTCAAGACATCCGCAACGCTGGCTCCCCGGGCCGGTAGCCGCGCGTGACTACCGACCGGGAGAACTACCGATGCGGACCGATCGCGCTACAGCCACGATGAGAGCACCGGTGGCCCCCGCACGGCCGCCCCGGACTGGAGGTCGAGCTTCATGACGACAACGCGCTTAGACATCATCGACCGGAGCGTTGAGAAGACGCACATCTGGCTCAACGAGCTCTCGGAGGAACTGGCAACCGAGGACGGCCACCACGCGTATCGCGTGCTGCGCGCCTTCCTGCACGCGCTGCGCGACCACCTCTCGGTCAATGAGGCGGCCGCCCTTGCCGCGCAGCTGCCGATCTTCGTGAGAGGGGTCTTCTACGAGGGCTGGGATCCCAGCCGCACCCCCGATCACGCCCGCGACCTCGACAGCTTCCTGCAGCGGATCGCGGACGAGGCACGACTGGCCGGCGAGACCGAAGCGTCGTTCGCCGCCGCAGCGGCCGCCAGGGTGCTCGCCCGCCACATCTCCCCCGGCGAGGCGGGAAGCGTGCTGCGAGTGCTGCCCGAGCACCTACGTGCGTTCCTCAGCTCGTAGACGCCGGCACCTACGGTGAGCATCGCCTTCATCGCCCCGTCGAGCGATCGGCAAGCGTCGCGGCGGCTACGTTGGCGCCGATGGTGGCGGGTGCCGTCGGGGTCAAGCCGCGATCGCGTGCGATCAGGTAGGCGATCATCAACACGGCGCCGGCGGCATCGTCACGATGACCGGGGCGAGCCCAGGCCGAGCCCGACCGAGCTTGTCGGATCGGTGAGGCTGATCAGCGGCGACCCGTACCGCGAAGGTTCTGAGTGGGTCGCCCGGCTCACTGCCGACTGGTTCTTACACCACCGCCTCTCTAAGGCGCCGCCGGCTTGCAGGGCAGGACGCGCGGCTGCCGTCTGGTAGCCTCGCGATCGGCGTGGCCTCGGAGCGCAGACCGGTGATCGTCGTCGGCTACGACGGCTCGGAGGCATCGCGCGCCGCGGTCACGATGGCCGCTCGCCGTGCAGGACGCAGAGGCATCGTGTTCGTCGTTCACGCCTACGAGCTGCCCCCGGACTTTCTGGGCTCGCCGAACTTCGAGCGGCTCCTGTCAGACCGCAAGGACCACGGGCGGGCCCTACTGGACGCGATGCCGCTGAGCGGCAACGACGAGCTGCTCGAGACCGAGTACGAGACAGAGTTGATCGGTGGCCCACCGGCCGAGGCGATCGCCAACGTCGCGCGGGTGAGAGACGCCGATGAGATCGTCGTCGGCGCCCGCGGCCTCGGCCGCGTCCGCGCGCTCCTCGGCAGCGTCTCGCACGAACTGCTGCACATCGCCGATCGGCCCGTGCTGGTCATCCCGGCCGCGGCCGTTGAGTCGGTCGAGGCTGGCCGATCCGCGTAGTAAGCGCTGGCACCGGGATGCCAGCGATTCGAGCGACACGGAAATTGCGCAGCGCGGGCACGCCAGACCGGGCGAGCTCTGCGGCACATCGCGGAGGGCGCGCGGGTGCTTCAGAAGGCGGCGGCGTGGCGGCGGCAGGGTGAGGCAGGATGCGCGACTTGCCGCATGGCCGGGGCTGCCGGCGAAGTAGGCTGCCGATCCGATGTCACAGCGGCACGGCCTGCATGAACTCGACCCGGACGCGCTCCGGCGTGTCTGCGCTCCCGATGCGCTCGGCTTCGCGTCCACCGAGGAGGTGGAGCCGGTCGACGGCACGGTCGGCCAGGCGCGCGCGAACGAGGCGATCGCGTTCGGGCTCGACGCGCAGGTTGCGGGGTACAACATCTTTGCCACCGGGCCGGTGGGAGTGGGCAAACGAACCTCGCTCGAGGCTTACCTGCACGAGCACGCGAGAACGCGGCCGGCCCCCGGAGACTGGGTGTACCTGTACAACTTCCGCGAGCCTCGACATCCGATCGCGGTTCTGCTGGCCAGCGGGCAGGGGCACAGGCTGGCCGCCGACATGCGCCGGTTCCTTCAGGACGCGCGCCGTGAGCTGACGGCTGCGTTCGAGAGCGACACCTACACCCGCCGCCAGCGCGAGGTGACAGAGCCAATCGAGCGCCAGCAGCAGGCGGCGATGGCGAAGCTGCGCGAGCAGGCCCAAGCGGGCAGCATCGCAGTCGAGTTCACTCCGACCGGGGTCATGACCGTGCCGTTGCGCGGGGGTCAGCCAATGACGCCGGCCGAGTTCGCGCAGCTCCCGGAGCCTGTCCGCGCCCGCTACCAGGCGGCGCTCGAGGAACTGGGACCACGGACCCAGGCGTTCCTGACGGAGATGCGTGCGCTTCAGCGCGAGGGCCGCGAGCGGTTGCGGGCGCTCGAGCGCGAGGTCGCGCTTTTCGCGGTGGGCCACCTGATCGACGAGCTGAAGCAGCGCTACGCGGACTCGGCGAAGGTGGCGGAGTGGCTGGACGCTGTTGCAGAGGACGTGACCGAGAACCGCGGGCAGTTCCAACCCACAGATCGGGACGACGGGGCGGAGTTGCCTTCCTCGTTGCTACAGGCGATCGCCGCAGGCGCGGAGCCGACGCTCGGGCGCTACGAGGTGAACGTGTTCGTGGCCCATGAGGCCGACGGTGGCGGGCCGGTGGTGTTCGAGACCAACCCCACCTATCCCAATCTGTTCGGGCGGATCGAGCATCATGGCGTGCTCGGCGGCGGGTTCGTGACCGATCACCGGATGCTTCGTCCGGGGGCGGTGCATCGCGCCAACGGCGGCTATCTGATGATTCCTGCCGCGGAGGTCCTGGCGCAGCCGCTGGTCTGGCTCAAGCTCAAGGAGGTGCTGCGCAGCGGCCAGGTCCGCCTTGAGAATCTGGCCGACCAGTACGCGCTGTTTCCAACGGCGACGCTGACACCCGAGCCGATCAACCTCGATCTCAAGGTTGTGCTGGTCGGCTCGCCGCTCTTGTACCGGCTTGCCTACATGCTCGACGAGGACGTGCGCAAGCTGTTTCGGGTCAAGGCGGAGTTCAACTGGCGCTTGCCTTGGGACGAGGACGGTGTGCGCGGTTACGCGGCGTTCCTCAGCGCGCAGGCCCGCCGCGCGGGCCTGCGCCACTTCGACGCCGGCGCGGTCGCGCGCGTGGTCGAGCACGGAGCGCGCCTGGCCGAGGACCGGGAGTGGCTCTCGACTCGGTTCGTGGAGATCGCCGGGATCGCGGCGGAGGCCAGCCACTGGGCGTCGAAGGGGGACAGCGAGCTTGTGGCAGCCGAGCACGTCGAGCGTGCGATCGAGCAGAAGGTACGGCGCTCGGACCTGATCGAGCAACGGCTGCTTGAGATGGTGGCCGAGGGGACATTGTTGCTCGACTTCGACGGCCAGCGCGTGGGGCAGGTCAACGGCCTGTCGGTGATCGACCTCGGGGACTACGCATTCGGACGGCCGGTGCGGATCACGGCGAGCGCCGGGCCGGGTCGGGGCTCGCTCGTGTCGATCGAGCGCGAGACGGAGCTGAGCGGCCACGTCCACGACAAGGGCTTTCTGATCCTGAGCGGCTACCTACGGGAGCGCTACGGCAGCGAACGCCGAATCGCGCTTAACGCAAACCTGACCTTCGAACAGTCATACGAGCAGATCGAGGGAGACTCCGCCGCCAGCGCGGAGCTGTACGCGCTCCTGTCCGAGCTCGCGAAAGCCCCGCTGAGGCAGGACGTTGCCGTCACCGGATCGGTTAACCAGCACGGCGAGCTACAGGCCATCGGCGCCGTCAACGAGAAGATCGAGGGATTCCATCGCGCCTGCAAGCTCAGGAAGCTGACCGGCCGCCAGGGCGTGATCATCCCCGAGCCCAACGTGCGACATCTGATGCTCTCGCACGAGGTCGTCGAAAGCGTCCGCACGGGACGCTTCCACGTGTGGAGCGCGCGAACCGTCAACGAGGGAATCGAGCTCTTGACCGGCATTCCCGCCGGCGAGCGCGGAGTGGACGGCAGCTTCCCCGAGGGAACGCTACACGCCCGCGTCGAGGAGCGGCTCGAGCGCTGGGCACGGCTCGCCGAGGAGGAGAGACCGACGCACGAGGACTGAGAACCTGCTCAGGCGCTGTGCTCGGCGACCCGCGTCAGCTGGCCGCTGCTGGTGTGACGGGACGCGACCGTCTTGCTGTGCGCGTCCTGATCATGTATCGCCGGAGCTCGTCAGCGCCCCAGACGATGAAGGGATATGGGAGCGCGAAGAGCAGCTCGGTAGGGCTGAGGGCCGCTGTGGAGAGCAAGGTCTGAAACGGCGGGGCGTAGATCAGAATCGCCGCGAGCACGAGCTCGAACCCGATCCCCCACAGCAGCAGGCGATTCGAGAACACGCCGACGGACCGCAGCGATGCCCGGTCGGTGCGCGCGGCGAATGCCGTTCCGATCTGACCGGCGGTCATGCCGAAGAACGTCATCGTCGTCGCCACCACGTAGGCGTGATGCAAGTAATCCCCAGGGCCTACCGGT
>Ga0335076_10001717_pt1 | contig 21321 bp, 20 predicted proteins | sample Lox_Sample_25_FD_206717 | JGI IMG/M metagenome (GOLD analysis project Ga0335076, IMG submission 206717) | Soil microbial communities from Loxahatchee National Wildlife Refuge, Florida, United States - Lox_Sample_2.5 | ecosystem: Environmental > Terrestrial > Soil > Wetlands | place: USA...
CCGTCTCGTCGGCATCCTGCACGGCTGCCTACGCCACAAGCAGCCCTACGACGAACACACCGCGTGGGCCCACCGCTTGCCCGCAGCCGCTTGACAACTTACGGCCCTGGGATGTCTAACCCGGGCAGTAGGTCGATTCCGCGGCGCTCACCATCGACGTGACGTCCGCGAACGTGATGCCTTTCGGGCCCAAGGTGCTGTGGATGTCAGCGGCAATCGCATCCGGCGTTTTGCCGGCCATGCGGTCAGCGCAGATTTGGTGACCCATCGCGACGATGTCGGAATCGTCCCCCGCCGGCCAAGTGAAGCCGAGGCTGTGCATTTTTCCGATGAATGTGTCATCGGTGCTATCGGCCAGCGCAATCGCCGTGCCGGTAGTTAGGGCAGCGCCGACTATCACGGGGATAGTTAGTTTGGTGAGCCAGCGAGGTGCAGACATTTGGTGCCCTTCTTTTGTGGTTGGCGTCAGGGTGCCGTCAGTATATGGGCGTTGAGGCAAAACAAATATTAAAAATTTAGAAACTTGTGACGAGCTGATAAGGCGACCGGATGCATCTCCCGGGAGTGCTCAACTGCGCGGGGCAGTAACGACGATCGAGTCCTCGCCGGTGTGCCAGGCCTTCGTGAAGGTGGTAATGGAGACCTGCTCGTCGGGGTACTCGGCGCCGGGGTCGTTGAGGTGAACGATTTCCTTGTTGGTGTCGATCCCGGTGACGACGAGGAAGTGATCGGCACTGGCCCGCTGATCGTTGGTGTTCCAGATAATCGCGGAGTTGACCCAGGCGATGATCTTGCGGTCGTTGCTCAGGTATTGCTCCAGCGCCGGCAGTCCGGTCTGCTCGGGGTGCTTGTCGTAGGTCATCATCGACTTGATGCCGTAGTGGTCGAGGAGCACGACCTCGTCCGCCATTTCGATGCCGCCATTGCCGTTGGTGTGGCTGGGGTCGTTGCGGGGGGCGTAGATCGGACCAGGGTTCGTTCCGGACGGCGTGTGCTGGGCCAGCGTGATCATCTGTTTCTCGGTCGGCGAATGCCCGGTGATCTCGCCGACCACGTCGGCGACGGACACCAGACCGCAATTGTCCTCGAGCGACTGCTCCTGCCAATACTTGGCGGCCGCCGCGGGGTCGCCGTACACCCCGCCGGCGGCCGACGCCGGCGGGCTAAACCCCCACGTTACGGAAACACAAGTTGTGCCGACGCAAGCGGCCACCAGTGCGCTGCGCGCCGCGGCTACGATCCGAAAATTCAACATGATATGGCTCGCGAAGATCGGTCGGAGATTCCAATTGCGTGCAAACGGTAGCATCCTCGGCAGGGCGGAATGGCGCGAATGCAAATGGCCGTTTTCGCGGAAATGGGCACCGTTTGCTGGATGGCCCGGAATCCGACGTGATCGAATACGCCCGGTTACCGGCGGGCTACACAGCTCTATTCGCCGTCAACTGACAACTATTGCCCTCACCTACGATTTGCTATGGGATGTGAGCCAGCAGGCGTGTTTTCTGCTCGGTGAATTCCTCTTCGGTGAGGATTCCCGAATCGCGCAGGGAGGCCAGTTCACGCAACTCGGCGGCGACGCTGGTGATCGGGCCGCCGGCGGGGATTTCCGGGGGCGCCGTCTTGTCGGTGGTCGTGGGCGCGCCGATCCGCTCCCGGCGGGCCGGGCCGCCGCCTGAGCCTCCGGTACCGGCCATCGCGCGACCGGCCATGCCGGCCAGGGCCATCTGACTGAACAGGCTTCCCGCGCTTCCGGCGGAGGCTTCTGCGGCCGCGCCGACGCTCGTCGCCGGCAATGCGACCGCCAGGCGTCGTATCATCGTTGTCTCGGCGGTCCAGGTCGGCGGAACCGAAAGCGCCCCAATCGTTTTCGCCTCACCCAGGCCCGCCGACGTCGCTGACCCGCCGGCCAGGTTCGTGATCACGGGGAACGGCGTTGGCGGCACGGGTGCCATGCCCGGCCAGGTTTCTATCCCCGCCCAGCCGCTGACGATGTCGTCGGTGTGGATACCGACGTAGTAACCGGCGATGTCGTAAGGAAGACCCAGGAGCGTCCCTGGTGAGTCGATACCTAGACCGGCGACGCTGGCTGGTCCGTCGAGAAAAATTGCGATCAGATCGCTCGCCAGGTTCAACAGGTCAAGCGGTGTCGCTTGGGCGGGGGTCGCCGCGAGGCTGGTCAGCGCCGCGGGTACCGCGGAGATCGCCTGCGGAACACTCGACACCGCGCTCTGCACGTTTCCCGCGGAGGTGCCGGTGGCCTGTGTCACCGCGGCCGCCTGGGCGACCGGCCCACCCGAATTGGTGCTCCGGGGCGGTGGCGAGAACGGCGTCAGCGTCGTCGCCAAGGCCGACGCGGCGGCGTAGCCGTACATGGCGGCGGCGTCTTGGGCCCACATCTCCGCGTACTGCGCCTCGGTGGTCGCTATTGCCGGGGTGTTCTGCCCGAAGATGTTCGTCGCGATCAGGGCCATCAGCAGGCTGCGGTTGGCCGCGACCACCGGCGGCGGCACCGTCTCCGCGAATGCCGTCTCGTAGGCGGTGGCCGCGGCTTTGGCCTGATTGGCGGTCTGCTCGGCCTGGGTGGCGGAGCTTCTGGTCCACGTCAGGTAGGGCGCGGCCGCGGCGGCCATCAACGCCGATGCGGGGCCGAGCCAGGGCCCGGCGGTCAACGCCGCGACCTCCGATTGGTATGAGCTCGCCGCCGAGTGCAGCGCGGCGGCCAGTCCGTCCCAGGTCGTCGCGGCGGCCAGCATCGGTCCCGAGCCGGGACCGAGGTACATGCGTGCGGAGTTGATCTCCGGCGGCAGTGCTGCAAAGTCCATGTCGTTCCCTCCGATCGGGTCAAACGCCGCCAGGGCACTGACGGCTTTGGTGACGACGCCCTGGGCGGCGCGGCCAGAACCGGGCCAGCAAAACGATCGCACTTCCCTCAGTACTACATGTCCGCCGCGTAAACGTGGCCGTTACTTCGCCGAACGGACTGGTCATGCACCGGTGCCGGGGGCTGCCATTGTGCGGCGACGGACCTCGTCGTGTACAAGGGTCTGGTGGACGAGCCGCTCCCCAAATCATTCGATCCGTCGATCCTGCGCGACGCGATGGTCAGGCGGTTGTATCGCCGGTCCATGGCCGAGGGCCAGATCGTGGTGCCGGCCGTTCCGGGCATGATCGACGAGTACGTCCAATTGTGTGGCAACCTCTGCGCCACCCTGGGCGTCGAGTACACGCCCGAACAAACCATTCAGCTCAGGAGGGTGCTGGAGGCCGAGCTGGCGAAGGCGTTCAAGGCCTCCCAGCGCTCGGACATCGCCATCTCGTTCCAGGTTCCCTTCGGAACCGGCCTGAACTACGGGGTCAAGGCGGAATGGCGGACGGTCGAGGCCGACTACGACAACTGGGTTGCCACCCGGCCGCCCCCACTGTTCGGCACCGAACCCGACGCGCGCGTGGTGGCGCTGGCCGGCGAAGCGGCCGATCCCACGACCTGTCGGGTGCTGGACATCGGCGCGGGAACCGGGCGCAACGCGCTGGCCCTGGCCCGGCTCGGGCACCCGGTGGACGCGGTCGAGATCGCGCCCAAGCTCGCCGACGTGATGCGCGCGGAGGTGGAAGGCGAATCGCTCGGCGTGCGCGTCATGCAAAGCGATGTCTTCACGGCCATGGAGGGGGTCCACGACGAGTACCAGCTGATGGTGCTCTCCCAGGTGGTGCCCGACTTCCGGACGACCCACGAATTGCGCGGCGTGTTCGAACTGGCCACCGAGTGCCTGGCTCCCGGCGGACGTCTGGTGTTCAACACCTTCTTGGCGCGGCCGGGCTACACCCCGGATGGCGCCGCGCGGGAACTCGGGCAGCAGTGCAACACGATGATCTTCACCCGCGACGAGGTGGCTGGCGCGGCGGCCGGGCTGCCCCTCGAGCTCATTGCCGACGACTCGGCCTACGAGTACGAGCAAGCCCACTTGCCGGAGGGCGCTTGGCCGCCGACGGGCTGGTTCGAGGGATGGGCCAGCGGCCTCGACATCTTCGATGTCACGCGTGAGGAGTCCCCGGTCGAGCTGCGCTGGCTCGTCTACCAGAAATCGGGCTGAGGTTTCGCGCCGAACGTGCACTCACTGCGAGAATCCAGCAAGTTTTTCGCCCTGAGTACACGTTCGGCGCGGCACCCGGGACCGGCCCGGATCCGGCCGAAACGTTCGTTCTGCCATACGAAAGGCTCGGGTTCCAGCCATGGGGCAACCTGCCGCCACGCAGCGGCGAAATGGCCATGCTCTATGGAGACTTCAACCAGCCCGGGCCATACCTGGTCATGATGAGATGGAACCCGGGTTGGTTCAGCGCGCCTCATACTTATGCGACCGACCGCATTCAGGTCGTCGTATTCGGCACGTGGTTTGTCAACAGCGGGAACGACTTTCGGCCCGAAGATGCAGTTCCGGTCGGCCCGGGCGGGTATGTCAAGCGGACCGCGCGCACTCCGCATTACGATGGCGTCCCGGCGAACCGGCCCGACCCGGCGGTGATCGCGGTATTCGGGATTGGCCGCGTGGATATGCAGCTGGTCGATCCGACTCAGCCGTCATGGCGTCGGGTGTGACATCTCTCGGCGCGATGCGGCGCAGCGCAATTGCGTTCACGCCAGCCTGAGCTGCGCTTTCGCCTCTTTAACCGACTCCGCCGCGGCACGGCTGGCGCGCTTCGCCTTGTCATGGTCGCCTTGGGCCTTCTTGAATGCGCGCTCGGCTTCGCGCAGGGTCGCCAGCGCTTCGGCACGTCGCTGCCGCGCCGCATCGAGCTCGGCCTGGCGCTGCGACAGTGTGCCGTCGGCCTCGGCCTCGGCTTGCTCGGCGGCGGCGACGGCGGCGTTCAACTTTTCGCGGCGCCGCTGCGCGGCCGTGTCGCGCAGGGATCGCTTGGCGGGCTGCGCCCGCGATTGTTTGGGCTCCGCCTTCGCCTTTGCGGCCCGGGCGCCGGTGGCTACCGGAGCCGCATCGCCGACCCCGCCGAAACCCGACCAGCGCTCGGGCTTGGCCAACCGACCAAGTCGCGCCGCGACGTCGGGATCGGCGATCGCGGCCTGCAGTGTGCTGGTCACGTCGTCACGAACCGACGACGAAGGCTGCTTGACCTCGGCCGCCTCGAAAGCGGCTCGGGCGAGTTTTTCGATGAGCTTGTGTTGCTCGGTGGACAGGTCCCGGATGCGTTCGCCGTCCATCGCGGCGTGGGCGGCGCGCAGGCGGTCACCCAAGTCCGTCAGGCGCTTCCTGGTGTCCTGCTGCCCGAGAGCCAGTCGGTTGACTATCCAGGCCGCTGTCGTGGGCTTGCGCGCCGCGGAGATCCGTGTGGCGGCCGCGGCGTCGCCGCGGCCCTTTGCCTCGGCGACCAACCTGGCGCGTTGCGCGGTGAAAGCGTCCGGCTCCGCCACGTACAGACTGTCGAGTTCGTCGGCCATGACGCCATGATCTCTCGCGAGCCGGGCGTTCTGCCTGCGTCACGTTTACCGAGCGCACACCGCGGGCTATTCGACAGCCTGATGACATCCAAGAACAGCGATCAGTCCGCCCAGCAAGCACTTCGCAAGAAGCGGCCTCGCCTGGCCCTGTTGGCTGTGTTTGTCGTCCTCGGGCTCGTGGGCGCTGTTCAGTTGGCAGCGTTTTCCAGATGCCAGAACGGCAATTGCCCGGGCTCCGGTGCCGCCTCGAAAGACTCTGGCGCGGCGCAGATAACGATCACGCCCGGCGCGGGCGCGCATGACGTCGACCCGGTCGCCCAGGTCATCGTGAAAGCCGATGCGGGGAAACTGACCGACGTTCGCATGGTCAATGAGGGCGGCAAACCGGTCGACGGCGTCATGACTCCGGATAACACCGCCTGGAAGCCCACCGTCCCCCTGGGCTACGGACGCACCTACACGCTGACTGTCACCGGCCACGGACCCAACGGCGTTGCGGCCACACAGGTCTCGTCGTTCTCCACGCTCCAGCCGTCCAACCAGACCAAGGTTTCGTTCACCACCACATCGGAGGCCGCGCTGCACGACGGCGGCACCTACGGCATCGGAACGGTGGTGGTCGCCCACTTCGACGAGAAGATCGCCGACCGGGCCGCCGCCCAACGGCAGTTGAACATGACCACCAACCCCCCGGTGCAGGGTTCGTGGTTCTGGGTCGACGGCCAAAATGCCCACTGGCGGCCCGAGCACTACTACGCGCCGGGAACGAGCGTCACCGCCGAAGCCAAGATCTATGGAATCGCCTTGGGTGACGGCCTATTCGGGCAAGACGACACCCGGGTGTCGTTCCGAATCGGCGACGCCCACATCTCCATCGCCGATGACGCGACCAAACAAGTCAGCGTCTTCGACAACGGGGCCCTGGTCCGCACCATGCCCACGTCCATGGGAATGGGCGGCACCGAAGACGTCGCCGGGCACACCGTATCGCTGTGGACCCCGCCGGGCATCTACACCGTGCTCGATAAGGGCAACCCGGTCGTGATGGACTCCTCGACCTTCGGGTTGCCCAAGAACTCGCGCCTCGGATACCGCGAGACCATCAATTACGCCACCAAGATCAGTACCGACGGCATCTACCTGCATGAGCTCGACGCGACCGTGTGGGCCCAGGGTCACCAGGACACTTCACACGGGTGCTTGAACCTCAACGCCGACAACGCCAAGTGGTTCTACGGCTTCTCGGTACCGGGCGACGTGGTCGAGGTCCGCAACAGCGGCGGACCGCCGCTGACGCTCGCCCAAAACGGCGACTGGACGCTCAACTGGGACCAGTGGCGCACGGGCAGCGCGGGACAGCCGGCCCCGTAGCGCGCATCCCCTCTCCAACGGCGGAGTTTCCCTGCGTCGCACCGTCGTTCGGCCGACCGCACGCGTCGCTACGCAAACCGTGGGGCATAGTTCACGGCGTATTCAGTAGCCAGCTTCAAGAAAGTCTTGACTGATTCCAAATAAGTGCGCCATATTGGCAGAGTGTCCTCATCGGCGAGTTACGCGGACCGGCTGCGGATGGCCGATCTGCACGTGACCCGTCCCAGGGTCGCCGTTCTGGAGGCGGTGCAAGCCCACCCCCATGCCGACACCGAGACCATCTTCACGGCGGTGCGAGAAGGTTTGCCCGATGTTTCGCGCCAGGCCGTGTACGACGTACTGAACGCGCTGACCGCGGCGGGTCTGGTGCGGCGGATCCAGCCATTGGGCTTGGTTGCTCGCTACGAGTCCCGGGTCGGCGACAACCACCACCATGTCGTGTGCCGCTCCTGTGGGATCATCGGCGACGTCGACTGTGCGGTCGGCGAGGCGCCATGCCTGAGCCCCTCCGACGGCGAAAACGTTCTGGATGGCTTCGTCCTCGACGAGGCCGAAGTCATCTACTGGGGTCTGTGCCCCGATTGCTCGACCGCAGACTCCTGATCACTCCCGTGATCGCAGCCCGCATCACAACCACTGGAAAGGAATGCTGTGTCATCCGATACAACCCGAAGCACCGGCGAGAGCGAAAGCCCGGCAATCCCCTCGCCTGAACCGAAACCGCATGCGCCCCTGACCAACCGCGACTGGTGGCCCGACCAGATCGACGTATCGACGCTGCACCCGCACTCCGCCCAGGCTAATCCGCTCGGCGAGGACTTCGACTACGCCGCGGAGTTCGCCAAGCTCGATCCCGAGGCGCTCAAGGCGGACGTCATCTCGGTAATGACCACCTCGCAGGACTGGTGGCCCGCCGACTACGGCCACTACGGCGGCCTGTTCATTCGGATGAGCTGGCACGCCGCGGGTACCTATCGCATTCACGACGGTCGCGGCGGCGGCGGCCAGGGCATGCAGCGCTTCGCCCCGCTCAACAGCTGGCCGGACAACGTGAGCCTGGACAAGGCCCGCCGGCTGCTGTGGCCGGTCAAGAAGAAGTACGGCAACAAGATCTCCTGGGCGGACCTGATCATCTTCGCCGGCAACTGCGCCCTCGAGTCGATGGGCTTCAAGACCTTCGGCTTCGCCTTCGGCCGCGAAGACGTCTGGGAGCCCGAAGAGATCCTCTGGGGCGAAGAGGACGTCTGGCTGGGCACCGACAAGCGCTACTCCGGCAAGCGTGACCTCGCGCAGCCGTATGGTGCGACCACGATGGGCCTGATCTACGTTAACCCGGAAGGCCCCGAGGGCAAGCCGGATCCCATCGCCGCGGCGATCGACATCCGCGAGACGTTCGGCCGGATGGCGATGAACGACGAGGAGACGGCCGCCCTAATCATCGGCGGGCACAGCTTCGGCAAGACCCACGGCGCCGGCAGCGGGGATCTGGTCGGCCCGGAGCCCGAGGCCGCCCCGATCGAACAGCAGGGGCTGGGCTGGAAGAGCTCGTATGGCACCGGGACAGGCAAAGACGCCATCACCAGCGGCCTGGAGGTGGTCTGGACCGACACCCCCACCCAGTGGGGTAACGGGTTCCTGCGAAACCTCTACGGCTACGAGTGGGAGCTCACCAAGAGCCCTGGCGATGCCTGGCAGTTCGTGGCGAAAGACGGCGCCGGCGCGGGCACCATCCCCGACCCGTTCGGCGGACCCGGTCGCGCCCCGACGATGCTCGTCACCGACATCTCGATGCGCGAGTCCCCGATCTATCGCGACATCACGCGGCGTTGGCTGGACCATCCCGAGGAGCTGTCCGTGGCGTTCGCCAAGGCCTGGTACAAGCTGCTGCACCGCGACATGGGGCCGATCAGCCGCTACCTCGGGCCGTGGATTGCCGAGCCGCAGCTGTGGCAGGACCCGGTTCCGGCGGTCGACCACAAGCTTGTCGACGAGAAGGACGTCGCGGCGCTGAAGGGCAAGGTGCTCGAGTCCGGCCTGTCGGTTCCGCAGCTGGTCAAGACGGCCTGGTCGGCGGCGTCGAGTTTCCGACGCACCGACAAGCGGGGCGGCGCCAACGGCGGGCGGCTGCGCCTCGAGCCGCAGCGCAGCTGGGAGGTCAACGAGCCCTCCGAGCTGGACAAGGTCCTGCCGGTATTGGAGAAGATCCAGCAGGACTTCAACGCGTCGGCATCGGGCGGCAAGAAAATCTCGCTGGCCGACCTGATCGTGCTGGCTGGATCCGCGGCGGTCGAGAAGGCGGCTAAGGACGCCGGCTACGAGATCTCGGTGCACTTCGCATCCGGGCGTACCGACGCCTCGCAGGAGAACACCGACGTGGAGTCGTTCGCGGTGCTCGAACCGCGGGCCGACGGGTTCCGGAACTACATCCGCCCCGGCGAGAAGGCGCCGCTGGAGCAACTCCTGCAGGAGCGTGCCGACCTGCTGGGCGTGACCGGTCCGGAGCTCACGGTGCTCGTCGGTGGCCTGCGTGCCCTCGGCGCCAACCACGGCGGTAGCAAGCACGGCGTGTTCACAGACAAGCCTGGCACGCTGACCAACGACTTCTTCGTCAACCTGGTCGACATGGGTAACGAGTGGAAGGCGTCGGAAACCGCGGAGAACGTCTACGAGGTAATTGACCGCTCCTCGGGGCAGCTCAAGTGGACGGCCACCGCCAACGACCTGGTGTTCGGGTCCAACTCGGTGCTGCGTGGGCTGGCCGAGGTCTACGCCCAGGACGACAACGCGGGGAAGTTCGTCGAGGACTTCGTCGCGGCCTGGGTCAAGGTGATGAACAGCGACCGCTTCGACCTGAAGTAACGCTCTGCTACCGAGCGACACCCCGCGAAGTCACCGGCCCGCGGGGTGTCGTTGTCGGGGCCGCTGGTCGTTACGCGACACTTAACCTAAGCACGCGACACGCCGCAGACTGTCGCCCTGGTTTAAGTTTCGGTGCATGCGGACGGGACGCGCTTAGGTCAGCGCGGGAAGTCCCACTGGCCGAAATCGGCGGCAAGGACCTCGTCCACATCCACGTTGATCCCGCCGAGGAGCGGACCCGGGTTTGACGGGGTGTTCACGATGGCCTGATAAAGCACCGCCATCGGTTCGCGGTCCCCGTGCGACCACGATCTCGTCTGCCACGCCCACCGGTGCCCCGGCGTGCTCGAGTTCCCGATGACGCCGTCTCGGATCGCCCAACCGCACGCCTGGGCATGGCCATAGATCCCGGTGCGGCCCACGCCCAATGCCGAGTTGATTCCCCGAAACCATTGCACCGCAGGGCCGTTCCAGGTGTTCTCGTCGATGTTGTCATCGACGCTGAAGAAGATTGGGGCCGAGGCCGTCCCCCCCGCCGCATTGTGCAGTTGCAGGGCCGTGTGAGCGTCAGCCACCCCGCCGTCGTACCCGCGGGTGAAATCCGACGGGTCGGGCCAACCCGGTTTGCCGTACTGGAAGTTGCTGACGATCTGAAGACCCGCCGCGCGCAGCGCGTCCGCGTACTCACGGGTGATGGGCTTGGCCTCGAAGTTCGCGCCGGGGCGCGACGCGGACACGTAATTCACCACCCCGCCGTAGCCGGCCGCTTTGATCTCGTCCGGCGCGATCCTCCGCTCGGCGAAATCGATCAACCGCATGTCGGCGGCCCGCGCCTTCGGTTCGTCGACCGGCGCGGCCGCCGCTGCCAGGCCCAGCAGAACCGGTGCAGCGTATTTGAAGACCTCGCGTCGTGAAACTGATCGCTGTCCGCCGTGCACGGCGCGATGGTAACAAAGGCGGCCGGCCCGACTGTGCGCTGTCGGCTTCGAGTGTGCGCTGACGGCCGAGAACCATTGAAGGTCCCGTCGTGGAGGCACGGCGGAAGCCCACAGCGCACAGCCGACGCGGGAGCCGGGCTCTCGTTGCGTCAATTAGTTGTTCGAACTATAGTCTGGACACATGTCCAGTTTGCTGTCACGGAGTTCGGGAGTCCGTTGATCGCGATGGATTGGGGGCGGCCGTCCGCGGTCCTTCGTCGGCGGATAAGAGTTAAGTATGCGAATTGCCCTGCTGTCCTATCGCAGTAAGGACCATTGCGGCGGACAGGGCGTCTACGTGCGCCATCTCAGCCGCGGCCTGGTCGAACTCGGTCATGACGTCGAGGTGTTCTCCGGCCAGCCCTATCCGGAACTGTTGGATCCGCGGGTGCGGTTGACCAAGGTGCCCAGCCTGGATCTCTACCGTGAGCCCGACCCGTTCCGGGTGCCGCGTCCGAGCGAGATTCGCGACTCGATCGACCTGCTGGAACTGCTGACGGTGTGGACGGCCGGCTTTCCCGAACCGCGAACGTTCACGTTGCGCGTCGCCCGGCTGTTGGCCGAGCGGGCGAACGGTTTCGACCTCGTGCACGACAACCAGAGCCTGGGGACCGGCCTGCTGGCGATCGCCGACGCAGGGCTGCCGGTGGTCGCGACCGTGCACCACCCCATCACCCGCGACCGAGTGCTCGACCTCGCCGCGGCACGGTGGTGGCGGAAACCGTTGGTGCACCGTTGGTATGGATTTTCCAAAATGCAGGAGCAGGTGGCCCGCCAAATCCCGGACCTGTTGACCGTCTCGTCGTCCTCGGCCGCCGACATAGTCGGCGACTTCGGTGTCTCGCCGGACCAACTGCACGTGGTGCCGCTGGGTGTGAACACCGACCTCTTCAAGCCGGGCTCTGAGCCGCGCCAACCTGGTCGCATCATCGCCATCGCCAGCGCCGACACCCCGCTGAAGGGTGTCCGGACCCTGCTTAAGGCGGTCGCCAGGCTGCGCACGCGCCGGGACCTCGAGCTGAGGCTCGTCGCCAAGGTGGAACCCAACGGTCCCACCCACAAACTCATCGCCGAACTGGGAATCTCGGACATCGTCCACGTCACCAGCGGGCTTTCCGACGACGCGCTCGCCGCGCTGTTCGCATCGGCCGAGGTCGCCTGCATTCCGTCTCTGTACGAAGGGTTTTCGCTGCCCGCGGTGGAAGCCATGGCGAGCGGAACGCCGATCGTGGCCAGTCGGGTGGGCGCACTGCCCGAAGTCCTGGGGACCGACGGCGCCTGTGCCGAGCTGGTGCCGCCCGCCGACATCGATGCGCTGACCGGCGCGCTCGGCGAGCTGCTCGACTCACCGGAAAAGCGGCGCACCATGGGGAAGGCGGGCCGGAACCGCGCGATCAACGTGTTCAGTTGGGAAGCTGTGGCCGCTCAAACGGTGCGGGTCTACGAGCGGGCGATCGCGCGATGCTGACGGTCGATTTTGACCGGCTCGGTATCGCGCCGTCCACCAAGGTGATTGACGTCGGGTGCGGCGCAGGCCGGCATGCGTTCGAGGCCTACCGGCGCGGCGCCGACGTCGTCGCCTTCGACCGCGATGCATCCGAACTGCGGTCCGTCGACACCATCCTGCGTGCGATGGCCGAGACGGGAGAGGCACCCGCGGCGGCGTCGGCGAAGGTGGTCCTCGGTGACGCGCTGAGCTTGCCATACGCCGACGGGACATTCGACTGCGTCATCGCATCCGAAATCCTCGAACACGTCCCCGAAGACGACGCCGCCATCGCCGAGCTGGTCAGGGTCCTCAAAGTGGGTGGCACACTTGCGGTCAGCGTCCCGCGCTGGCTTCCCGAGCGGGTGTGCTGGCTGCTTTCCGACGAATACCACGCGAACGAAGGCGGCCATGTGCGCATCTATCGGGCGAGCGAGTTGCGGGACAAGATCGTCGGTAGCGGAATGGAATTGGCGCATGCCCATCATGCGCACGGACTGCACTCACCATTCTGGTGGCTGAAATGTGCTGTGGGCGTCTCGAATTCCGGTCATCCCGCGGTGGCCGCCTATCACAAGCTCCTGGTGTGGGATCTGATGCGACGGCCAAAGGTGACGCAGCTGGCGGAGTCGCTGCTCAATCCGCTCGTCGGTAAGAGCGTTGCGCTGTATTTCACCAAACCGCGTGCGGTAGAAGGCGAAGCGGCCCTGGGATATTCAGTTGCATCGGTTTAGCCCGCCGGCCGTTCGGAGTGTGCTCACCCCGGACCAATGCCGGCAGACTGCGCTGTCGATAGCCGCTGTCCAGGAGTCGTCGGGCGCCATCCCGTGGTTTGCGGGCGGTCACACCGATCCCTGGGACCACGTGGAATGCGCGATGGCGCTCACCGCGGCGGGACTGATGGAGCCGGCGCGGGCAGCGTTCGAGTGGAGTCGCCGCACGCAGCGGCGCGACGGGTCCTGGCCCATCCAAGTCCGTGCGGGGACCGTCGAAGACTCCAACAGCGACAGCAACTTCTGCGCATACATCGCCACGGGTGTATGGCATCACGTGCTCATCACCGGCGACGAGTCGTTCGCCACCCAGATGTGGCCGGTGGTGCACAAAGCGATCGATTTCGTCATCGACTTGCAGTTCGGCTACGGCGAAATCTCTTGGGCCCGAGGTGAAACCGAGCCCCTCCCGGAAGCGCTGCTGACCGGATGCGCCAGCGTGTTCCACAGCATCCGCTGTGCGCTGGCACTGGCCGCCCTCGTCGGCGAACCGCAGCCAGAGTGGGAGTTGGCGCTCGGGCGCCTGGGCCACGCGATCGAAGCGCATCCGGAGGCGTTCACCGAAAAGGACCGCTACTCGATGGACTGGTACTACCCGATCCTGGGCGGCGCCTTGCGCGGCCCAGCGGCCGTTACGCGCATCAAGCAGCGCTGGGGCGACTTTGTGGTCGGCGGTCTCGGCATCCGTTGCGTCGACGATCGGCCCTGGGTGACCGGCGCCGAAACATGCGAACTGGTGATGGCTCTCGATGCCATCGGCCACCGGTCCACAGCACATCGGCAGTTCGCTGCGATGCAGCACCTGCGCGAAGAAGACGGCTCCTACTGGACGGGGCTGGTATTCGCCGACGGGAAGCGGTGGCCCGAGGAGCGCACCACCTGGACCGGCGCGGCGATGATTCTGGCGGCCGACGCGCTGTCGGACACCACTCGAGGCAGTGGGATCTTCCGCGGTGACGGGCTGCCGATGGGGCTGCAGGCCGACTTCGATTGCGAATGCGTGGTTACCGGGCCCGGGTGGTGACGATGGGGTCGCCCGCCCGCCCGCCGGTGCGCTCGAGCACCCGCAGCGACCCGGTAACCGAAACTTCCCGGAACTGACCGGAATCCATGGCGCGGCAATAGATGTAGTAAGGCGGTCGCCCGCCGTCACGCGGGTCGGGGAACACGTCGTGGATGAGCAGCGCCCCGCCGGTGTCCACCCACTTCGCCCATCCCTCGAAGTCCTCGGTTGCGGCTTTCTCGGAGTGGCCGCCGTCGATGAACAAGAACTGCAGCGGTGATCGCCACCCCCGGGCCACAATTGGCGACTTGCCCACAATGGCGACGACGTGGTCGTCGAGCCCGGCGGCGTCGAGCGTGTGGCGAAAGGTCGGCAGCGTGTCGAACAGCCCCGTGACTTCATCGACCAACGAGGCGTCGTGGTAGTCCCAGCCGGATTGGTGTTCCTCCGATCCGTGGTGATGGTCGATGGTGTAGAGCACACTGGCGGTTTGTTGCGCCGCCGCGCCGAGCAACAGGGTGGATTTGCCGCAGTAGGTGCCGATCTCGACACCGACACCGCCGTCGAGGTAGCGCAGCGCGGCGTCGTAAAGCGCGCCTCCCTCGTCGGGCGGCATGAAGCCCCGCACCTGTTCGGCCATCGCAAACAAGCGTTGGGTTGAACTGGCGTCGGCGCGGTTCATGAGCCGAACTTATCAAGCGCGGGAGGGAGGCCTTGGGGAGCCGACGAGTGCGACGGCAAGCGGCGTGGTCGCGATCGCTTTACGATCGTGGTGTGCGCGTATCGCATACCCGCAACTGGCTTGATACCGGCCTGGCGGCGGTCGTCACCGCGGCCACGCTGACATTGGCCCCGGCCGTATTGCCATCGGCAACGCCGGACGCCGCGGCGGCCGACTGTCCGCAGGTGCAGGTCGTCTTCGCCCGCGGGCGCTACGAGCCCGCTGGGCCGGGCGTGCTGGGCAACGCGTTCATCAACGCGCTCCAATCCAAGGCCGGCAACAAGAACATCGGCGTATATGCCGTCAAGTACCCGGCCGACACCGAGGTCGACGTCGGCGCCAACGACATGAGCCACCACATCCAGTACATGGTCAACAGCTGCCCGAACACCCGACTCGTGCTGGGCGGCTACTCGCTGGGCGCGGCGGTCACCGATGTGGTGCTCGCCGTGCCCTTTTCCGCGTTCGGCTTCGACAGCCCCCTGCCCGACGGCACCGATCAGCACATCGCCGCCGTCGCGCTGTTCGGCAACGGAAGCCAGTGGGTGGGGCCGATCACGAACTTCAACCCGCTCTACAACGACAGGACCATCGAGCTGTGCCACGGTTCCGACCCCGTCTGCAACCCCGCCGACCCGAACACCTGGAAAGAGAACTGGCCGCAACATCTCGCCAACGCCTACATCCAGGCGGGCATGGCCAACCAGGCCGCCGACTTCGTCTCAGGCAAGCTCTGATCGATCGTTTGCACGTTGACCGCGCTCGGTTCGACGGTGTTTCAGGCGATGTCCGCGACGAGAACACCCATGCGTCGAGCTCCCAGTCGGGCTATCCGCGGCAGTCCGTCGCCGTCGGCACCCGCGGGCAGCACTCGCGGGTTGGTGATGCGCACGTTCCGCCCGTGAACCTGCAAGTCCGCCCCGCCCGCCGCGAGCACGTTCTTGACCCAATCGGCCTTGCCGTGGCCCAGGAGGACCGCAAGCACCTTCCCTTTGCGGTATGCGTTCACGACGGTCTCGTACGGCTTGCCCGACTTGCGGCCACGGTGTTTGACCACCGCGAACGTCGGCAGATAGCGCGCAACGCGCCGCATGACCGGATTCATGTACCTCATCTGCCAACGGTCCAGCCAGGAGGGAAACAGCATCGGCACGCCGGGGGCATTGTTGGGGTGGTCCTTGGCGGACATGGCGGCTCCTTGAGTCCGTTCGTGCGGGTTATGTGGGCGACGCCCTCACGCGGGCAGGTTGGCGTCGGTCGTCCTCCTGCTGCCGAGTTGCGCCGGCAGCCGCGTGTATCCGTGCAAGTTGACCAGCCCCCGCCGCTGCGGGGGTGCGGTGAGGCGCAGATCGGGAAATGTTTCGAAGAGTGCGCGCAGCGCGGTTGCGCCTTCGATTCGGGCCAGGGCAGCACCGAGGCAGGCGTGCACGCCGGAGGCAAACGCCAGGTGCTCGCGTGCATTGGCCCGAGTGATGTCGAATGTGGCCGGATCGGCGAACACGTGTGGGTCGCGATTGGCGCCCCCCAGCAGCAGGGCGACCATGTCGCCGGGCTCGATGTGGGCGCCGGAGATCTCGATGTCACAGCCGGCGGTGCGCGCGGTCATCTGCACCGGGCTGGCGAGCCGCAGGATCTCCTCAACGGCGGCCGGCCACAGCTCGGGGTTGTCATGCAGCCGGGCGAGTTGTTCGGGGTGCTCAAGCAGCATGACGATGCCGTTGCCGATCAAGTTCACCGTGGTCTCGAAGCCCGCACCGATGATCAGTGCGGCGTTGGCGGTCAGCTCGCGGTCGGTCATGGTGCCGTCGGCGGCCATCCGGCCGAACGGGTTGTCGCCCTGCTGCCCGGTGCGCAGTTTGTGGAAGTGCTCAAGGAGGTAGTCATCGGCACCTCGCAGGCCGTCGATGGCATCGCGGTAAGTCCCCCAGTCGATCCCGATATCCAGCAGCGGGGCGCCACAGTGGCCCCACTGCAACATCCGGGGGTAGGAGTCACCGGGCAGTCCGAGGATTTCGGCGATGATGGCGACCGGCAACTGCGTCGCGAAATCCGCGATCAGATCGGGATGCGGTGCGGTGGCGATGCGCTCGATAAGGTCCATCGTCACCTCGGCGACCCGGGTTCCCAGAGTGTCGATTGCGCGCGGGGTGAAGCTTTGCGCGACCAGGTGCCGGTAGCGGGTGTGATCGGGTGGGTCCACGATCACCATCGCAGGCGGTTCGACCGGATTGGCCACGCCAGGGTCGGTCTTGGAGATGAGCGCCCGCAGGGGCCGCGGCAATTCCATTTCTGTGGGCGCGGTGACGCCGAAGCGTTTGTCTCGCAGAACTTCTCGGCAGACAGCATGGTCAACACTGACCCACACGAACGGCGTGCGCATCAGCGGTCCGCGCGCTCGGATCTCCTCCATCAGCGGGTAACGGTCATCGTCACACCCGCGATTGCGGAGTAGCCGGGCCAACGGGTCGCCCCGCCACGCCTGAACGGCGAAATACGCCCGAGGCACCCGATGCATGGCCACCCACCGGGCCCGGAGTCCGACGCGCATAACGATCCCCCTAGCGTTTCAAACCACCCTTGTGCGACGAGCGATACAGTGAGACTATCAATGTCTCACAAGGTTCGATCGCTACGATACGGCGAAGGCCACGAACGAGCAAGGAGGAGTTCGGTGACGTCGACCCGAACGGCGGAATTCGTGCAGCGGATCGCCACACCGGACCCTGCCCTTTTGGCCCAAGTCGACAACCCCGACAAGATCACCACCCGCATCCTCGCCGCCACACTCGAGCAGGCCGAACTTGTCGGGATCCGCCGCACCACCATGGAAGACGTCGCGCGGCGCAGCGGCGTTGGCCGTGCCACCCTCTATCGGCGTTTCCCCACCAAGGCGGCGCTCATCGATGCCGTCGTGCTCGCCGAGGCGCGTCGCTACCTGGACGGCAGCGCGCAGGCCCGTTCCCACGCAACGACGTTCGAAGACCGCATGGTCTACAGCACGGTGTTCTCGGTGACGTTCATGCGTGAACACACGCTGCTCAAGAAGTTACTGCGCACCGAGCCCGAAACGATTCTCCCCAGCCTGACCATCGACGCGGGCGCCATCATCGACTACGCCACCGACCACTCGGTGGCGTTACTGCGGGCCGAACTCTATGGCACGACCCCCACAACACCTGCCCAGGAGCGCCACCTGCGCACCGTCGCAGAGCTGCACACGCGACTCACGCTGTCCTTCATCGTCACCCCGCACACCAGCATCAACCTGGCCACCACCGACGACACGCGTGCCTACGTCCGCAACTACCTCATGCCGATGATCACGTGGCCCAGTTGATCTGGCATCGGGTCGTGCGAAAAATCCATTCGCGAAGTGCTGACACAAATCCGCTTCCGGTACGTCAGCCAATATCGCGGGGCCAATGTGGATTGCACAAAATGCGCTCGGCGCATTGGTTATAGCGCTGTGACACAGTCTGATTCGCCAGCCACCCGAGCGCGGTTCAGGCTGGTGTGTCGCTGCTGGAGTACACCTTGAAGTCGCGGATAACCTCGCCACTCGCCACGGCGGCGCGCCGAGCGTGGGAAGACGGATGGCGACGCACCGCTTCGCGGCGCTCCCGGTCATACCGCCGAGCCGCGGCCCATGCCGGGTGAGACTGAAGGTAAATCACCTTCGCCTCTGGTGCATTAGCCACGATTTCAACTCCTCCCGAGCAACCGCAAAAGCTACGAACAGTGATTATCGGTTCGTGATCCAGAATGCCCAGCCAATGCTGAGACCAAACCACATGCCAACATGAGAATTGGCCATGAATATCGGCGCAATTCGAAACCACTAACTCGCCGTCGCCGGTTTGTGGCCGGCGACGGTGCACACCCTAGCGACGGCCACCGACAGGATCGCGCTTTCATTCCTGTTTCGCACCGGGGCAGGGTCGGCTGCTATCGTGCCTTGCTTATGCCGCAGATGGATCGCCGCCGCATGATGCTGACGGCCGGGATCGGCGTGCTGGCAGCTGCGCTGCCCGTCCCCGAGGCCCGGGCCTACCCGCCCCGACCAGCGTCCGAGGGTCGGGTGCCACCGCCCGCCGCGCCCAGCGGCCAGGCCGGGACCTACATCTTCCAGGACGAATTCGACGGCCCGGCCGGATCGGCCCCCGATCCGTCGAAGTGGGCGGTGGCCAAGGCCCGCGAGACGATCAAGGATCCGACGTATTGGGAGCGGCCCGAGAACATCGGGCAGTACCGTGACGATCGCCACAATGTGTTCCTCGACGGCAACTCCAACCTCGTCCTGCGCGCCGCGAAAGACGGCCCCACGTACTTCGGCGGCAAGGTGCAAAGCCTGTGGCGAGGCGGCGTCGGCCACACCTGGGAAGCCCGCATAAAGCTCAACTGCCTGACCGCCGGTGCCTGGCCCGCCTACTGGCTGGGCAATGACGATCAGGGCGAAATCGACGTCCTCGAGTGGTACGGCAACGGCAACTGGCCCTCGGCCACCACCGTGCACGCGAAAGCAAACGGCGGCGAATGGAAGACCCACAACATCGCCGTGGACAGTGCCTGGCACACCTGGCGATGCCAGTGGGATGAGGCGGGCATGCGGTTCTGGAAAGACCATTCCGATGGCGCGCAACCCTACTTCGATGTGCCGGCGAGTTCCCTGCCGGACTGGCCGTTCAATGGCCCCGGCTACACCGCTTTTCCGGTCTTCAACCTTGCGGTCGCCGGTTCGGGTGGTGGGGATCCCGGACCGGGGAGCTATCCCGCGGACATGCTCGTCGACTGGATACGCGTCTGGTAGGACCGCGAACGCGGCTCAGTGGGTGAGGAGGGCCGTCGCGCTCCTGGCCCTCCCGCCCGGGTGCCGGGGGTCCGGCTGGGGCAGCCAGGTCACCCCGCGCGGCGCTACTGACCGGCCTTGCCCCCGGCCATCCATGCTTCGCGCACTGCGCGGGTCTGGGGCGGCGGAAGGGCGGCGTCCGGTGCGCCGAGTTGGCCGACTTTGACCGTCCACGTCGGCGACGAGCGGTCAATGCAGGACCCAGCGCCCTGGCTGGGCAGCCAGAGCACCGCAAGGTTTGCGCCGCCGTTCACGCCGCACCCGTAAACGCCCTCGTACCCGTCGGCGCGCCCGCCCCACGCGCCGCCGTTGCGGAACAGGCAACGCGTGCCGTCGTCGAGAGTCAGCGCGAACGGGTCCGGCGTCGCTGTCGGCTGCACCGGCGGAAGCTGACCGTCATAGCTGACCCGATGCAGGCGCTTGTCCCACGGATTGTCAACGCACAAAAGCGATCCGGGCGTTGACGGCCAACAGGCGCCGGCGCCGGCCGCGCTCGGCGAGCAGTAGTAGACGTTGGCGGCCACGGCCGACGGTGACGGCGTCGTGCAGTCGTTGACGGTGAAGACGTTGCCCCCTGAAGGTGTCTCTTGGTAGCCGTTGATCGGTTGGCCACCGGGCCCGACGGCCACCGTGGTGATCACCTGTGTGGGTGGCGGATCGGCCCAGGCCGGTACGGCCGGCGACAAACTTGCCACGGTCATCACCGTCATCACAGCGATGGGCATCAGGGCAACTCGCGACACCACGTTCACCGCACTAACCCCTTCCTGTCCGGCTGCCCTAGCTCCGTCGAGCGTGTACTGGTAGCGAAATCTTGGCGGATTTTTCGCACCGAGTACACGTTGGGCGCGCTTGCTGGAGCTATTCGGCACCCTCCTCTGTTGAAGGCTAGAGCCGCGGGGTCGGTGCTGGCGAACATTGCGGGGAGAATCCGAGGCGCATTCGCGACTGATGGCTGATGTTCCGCCGCCGGTCCACTACGGTGCGCTTATGCCCGATCGAAACCGCCGCTTCCTCCTCCGCGAACGCCCCACCGGACGCATCGGCCCGGACACCTTCGAACTGAGCGAGGAGGCCGTGCCCGAGATCGGGGACGGCGAGGCCCTGGTGCGCGTCGACTGGATATCGCTCGACCCGACGAACCGCACGTGGATCAACGAAACCCCGACATACCTGCCGCCGGTGGGCATCGGCGAGGTCATGCGCGCGGGCGGCCTAGGCGAGGTCGTCGCATCGAAGAATCCGCGCTATGCGGTCGGGCAGACCGTGCAAGGTCTCCTCGGCTGGCAGGAGTACGCGGTCGTCTCGGATGCGACGTTTGTGACACCGGTCGACCTCGCCGAGGGCATTTCGCCGAGCGCCTACCTGGGTGCGCTGGGGATGACCGGGCTGACCGCGTGGATCGGCATCCGAGACATCGGCAAGCCGAAGCAGGGCGAGACGGTCGTGGTCTCGGCCGCGGCGGGCGCGGTCGGGTCCGTCGCGGGCCAGCTCGCCAAGGCCGACGGACCCGAGAAGTGCGCCCTGCTCACCGACCAGCTCGGCTTCGACGCGGCCATCGACCACCGCGCGAACAATTGGGCCGCGCAGCTCGCGGCGGCGACCCCCGATGGCATCGACGTTGACTTCGAGAACGTCGGCGGCGACATCATGGACGCAGTCTTCGCACGGCTCAACATCGGCGCACGCGTCGCGCTCTGCGGCCTGATCTCCGGCTACAACTCGGCCGATCCGCCGCCGGGACCGCGCGGGTTCGCAACTTTGCTCGTCCAGCGCGCGACGTTGCAGGGCTTCATTGTCCTCGACCACCTCGGGCGCGCGCCGGAGGCG
>Ga0335076_10001718_pt1 | contig 21320 bp, 17 predicted proteins | sample Lox_Sample_25_FD_206717 | JGI IMG/M metagenome (GOLD analysis project Ga0335076, IMG submission 206717) | Soil microbial communities from Loxahatchee National Wildlife Refuge, Florida, United States - Lox_Sample_2.5 | ecosystem: Environmental > Terrestrial > Soil > Wetlands | place: USA...
CCACATCTATTCGCAGGCACGGCGATTCGAATTCCACTTCCTCCGGTGGAATCAGCTTGATCTTTTCGTATCCCACGCACCCCCGCGCCTTCTCCTGCTCCTCCGCCGTGGGCACGCGATCCCCGCGCAGTGCCGCCTTCCATAAATCCACCAGCGGTCCCACCGAAATATCGAATTCCCCGCCAGAAATCTTCGAATACCGCAGCGACTCCTCGATCACCGCGTACAAATCCGCGGGCACCCTCACCGCGTGAAAGTGCCCCTCGCGGTTCAGCCGGCTCAGATCGCTTTCCGGTTTGTAATTGCTCAGCACTCCATCGAGATACGCAATCTCCGCAAACGCCTTGTCGATGGCCTCCGATGCGTGCGACGGCGATTCGCTATACGCGGCAATCTCGTACACCGTCCCCATGATGTATTTCGTCTTGTGAACCAGCGGCGTCTTGGATTGCGCACGCCCCGCCGCAACCACCATCAGAATCGATAAGAGCGCTATCGCCAGCGCGCCGCCCAGCGCTCTACTCCAGCGCATACACTTCGCCCGATTCGCTGGCCAGGTAGACCGTCTTGTCCACCACAATCGGCGCGCCCTGGATCGACCCGCCCAGCCCCGCCCGCCACACAATTTTCCCGTCCGCCGCATCCAGCGCCTGCAATCCCCACGACTGGATATAAATGACGCCCGTGCCGAACACCGGCGGCGCCGTAATCACTTCTCCCGCGCGTGCCTTCCACTTCAATTTTCCGGTCGCCGCTTCCAGCGCGTACAAAAACCCGTCTTTCCCACCGATCACCGCCATGCCATTCGAAACCGCCGGCGACGATGCGATCCCCAGCCCGGTCTCGTATTTCCACTTCACCGCTCCCGTGCCGGCATCGATCCCGTACACAAAAAAATCTTCCGAGCCGATCACCAGCGTGTCGCCCACCAGCGCCGGTGAAGAATTCACTCCATTCCCGGTCGCCGTGCTCCACAGACTTTTCCCGCTCGCCGCGTCCAGGCTGTGCACGCGCCCATCGCCGCAACCCAGATAAATCGCCTGCTCCGTCGCGTACGCCGTCGAATGGATCCTTCCGCCTAGTGCCTGCTTCCACTTCCCCTTGCCCGAATCCGCCTCCACCGCGTACACGTGCCCGTCGCCGCTGCCGAAATACGCCACACCGCCCCGCACCACCGGCGACGCCCACACTTCCCCGTCTGTCTTCGCTTCCCAGGCCTTCGCGCCCTCCGCGTTCACCGCATACACGCGCCCATCGTCACTTCCAAACAGCACCAGCCCTCGATAGAGCGACGGCGTCGAATAAATCTCCGCCCCCGCCTTGAATCTCCACTTCTGCCTCCCGTTATCGGCGCTGATCGCGTACAGCTGCCCCTGCAGCGTAGTTACATACACCACTCCGTCGCGCCACACCGGGGCCGTCCGGATCGAACTGCCCACGCGCATTTGCCATTTGGCCTTGCCTGGATTCGCCAGCGCCGCCGCGCCCAGTCCTTGCGTCCGCGTATTGTCCTTCAGCAGCGTCACCCAATCGTTGTTCGCACCGATTTCGCCAGAGTTCACGTTCGTGTCGTTCATTCCCGTTCTCTACCTCTATCCCCCAAAACCAAACATTGTCATCCCGACCGGAGAGCCAGCGCACTCTGCTCGCTCGGAGCGGACGGTTCGTGGCGCAATCTCAGCCACTCTCACTCAGGCGCTGACCTCCACCTTCCGAAGATCGATCGACTTCAAATCCGAAACTCCCAAGCCCAGCTTCCCCGCCGCCGCAATATGCCCCGGCTGCCGGTAGAACAGATTCTTGCTCGCGTCCGTATAGAACTCGCGGCCGTTCCTCGTCAGGCTGCTCGCCTTGTGTTCCCACACCGACGGAGCTCCCTCTTCCCGCCGCTTCTTGTCAATGACGTCCAGCTCCACCGTATCCATCGCCACAGGATCCGTGCTCACCAGCAGCAATCCCGCCTGATAAATAAAATCCTGGTTCTGCGTCAACGGCCCGCCATGCCACACCATCCGCGTTCCATCCATGATGTTCAGCACGATCTTGGACCGCAGCGGTTCCACCGTACACATCACGCCTATCAGCGGATTTGTGAACGAATACGGCTCCTTGTGCGACCGCGCCACATTATTAAACGTCCCGTAGGCCACATTTTTCAGGCAGCCTGTCACTCCCGAGGCCGAATGATCCTTTAATGTCGGCACATTAATGATCTTGGTCACCTCATTCGCCACGATGCTCGCCATGTATGACCGCGTTTCCCACTCACCAAAGAAATCCACCTGGCAGTACACGTTCGCGTCGTACCCCGCTTCGTCCAACCGGCAGTCTTGTACGCCGACGACCCGCACGCCTGGCGGCATCAGCAACCGGTAACTCCCCAAATCCATTTCGTTGCCGAACCGGTCGTACACAACAATATTCCGTATCGCCACCCCCGCCGACTCCACCCCTCGAATAATCTCTCGGATCAACTCCGGCGACGAGCAGCACGCCGGCGCGCCCGATGGGTTGATCTTCACGCCCACCACGTCGTGCGGTTCGATAAACTTCGACCACGCCGACTCCGCCGAGTTTTCGCCCGTCAACTCCTTCAGCCCCTGCTCCAGCATCCCGCGCACCACCGGCTGCGACACGCGATTTCCCACGATCGATCGCGCATCGTGCAACTCCACCACGCGCCCCGGATACAGTCCCGGCATTCCCAGCGGCGATTTCGTCGCCAGTGGCGCTTCGTGGACGTCAATTGGCGGCGCCTTTGGCAGCACCACCTCATCCTCACCCAGCGTCGGTATCTCGCCCACCAGGAATCCGGCGCTCGCGATGCATGTTCTCTGAACGAACGTTCTTCGATCCATTCCCACGGTCAACTCCGCTTTCCCTTCGGGCCTTGCTCTATCTAATCTCTCCGCTTCCGCCACGGCAAGTGACAACCGTCACGCGACTGGGTACACTTGCCATGTCTTCTTGTAACGTTTTAACACAAGGATTTGGCTATGACCTTGTTTTTTAATCGAATTCTTCCCATCGCTCTTTTTCTGTTTCTCGCCTCGTTTACTCCCGCGCAAACCCCGCGCTACGATCTCCTGCTCAAGGGCGGTCACGTCATCGATCCTGCCAATAACATTGATGCCGTCCTGGATGTCGCCGTCGCGGGCGGAAAAATTGCCGCCGTCGCAAAAGACATTTCCGCCGACTCCGCCGCCAAAGTCGTCGACGTCTCCGGTCTTTACGTCACTCCCGGCCTGATCGACATTCACTACCACGTTGGCCACGGCGGCGCCCCGCTCAACTGGTTCGAGCCCTCCGCCCGTTCCACCGAAGATTCCCTCGGCATTCGCGCCGATCTCGCTCTTCAGTCCGGCGTCACCACCATCGTCGATGCCGGCACCTCCGGCGCCGAAACTTTCCTCCAGACCAAACTCGAAGTCATCGACCACGCTCAGGTCCGCGTTCTCGCTTTCCTCAACATCGTCGGCAACGGCATGAACGGCGGGCTCGAGCAGACCGTCGATCAAATGGACGTCCAGCGCTGCGTCGACACCATCAACAAGTATTCCGACCTCATCGTCGGCGTTAAAACCGCCCACTACTGGACCGAAGCTCCCTGGGATGGCGAACACACTCCCTGGGCCGCCGTCGATCGCGCCATCGCTTGCGCCGAAGCCACCCATCGCCCTGTCATGTTTGACTTCTGGCCGCGCCCTGATCGCACCTACGCCGATCTCATCCTCAAAAAAGCGCGCCCCGGCGACATTCACACCCATGTCTTCGCGCAACAATTTCCCATTCTGCTCGACGACGGAAAGCTTAACCCCATCCTGACCGAAGCTCGCCAGCGCGGCGTCATCTTCGACGTGGGCCACGGCGGCGGCAGTTTCTGGTTCCGCAACGCCGCCCCCGCCGTCAAGCAGGGCTTCATTCCTGATTCCATGTCCACCGATCTGCACACCGGCAATTACCTGATCCTCAGTTTCACAAACGTTCTTTCCAAATTCCGATCCATGGGCGTCCCTCTCGATGACCTCATCAAGCGTTCCACGGTAAACCCCGCCAGCGAGATTCATCGCCCCGATCTCGGCACCCTTTCCGTTGGCAAAGTCGCCGATATCGCGGTCCTCGAGGAACAACACGGTAAATTCGGCTACATCGATTGCGGCTGGGCGCGCTTGGATGGCGACTACCGCATCACCGCGCGCCTGACCGTTCGCGCCGGACGTATCCTTTTCGATCCTTCGGGCCTCAGCATGGTCGAATGGCAAAAAGCCCGTCCGCAATATTTCAAGTCCCCCGGCATGGGCAACGACAAGCCCTCCACCGCCGACGACTTCCCCCGCCACTGACATGGCCTGCGTCGCTACTAAACGAAACCCGCCATCTGGATCCCATCCAGAAATGCAATCCGTCATTCCGAACGGAGTCCGCGAAGTGCGGAATCTTTCTTCCGTCTTCTCGCGCCACTCCTCCATGTGCTTGAGGGTGCCCCGCCCCGGTTTGCGAGGGTGGGTTCTTACGATTCAGCGCCGACAAATCTCTGTTCTTCAGTTTTGATTTTGGTTTTCTAATCCGGAGGAATCAAAATGTCCGCGAAACTTTCTCGTCGCAATCTTCTCCAGAAATCCGCCGCCACCGCCATCGCCGGAACTGCCGCGGCTCTCACCGCGCGCATTTCTTCCGCGCGTGAACTCACTTCTCCCCCGCCCGCCAAAGGCGTCGACTACTACGCCAAACTCGGCGTCACTCCCTTCATCAACGCCGCCGGCACCTACACCGTTCTCACCGCCTCCACCACGCCCGAAGAAGTGCAGGCCGCCATCGCCCTCGCCTCTCTCCAGCCCGTCAATCTCATCGAACTCCAGGACGCCGCCGGCGAATATCTCGCCAAGCGCCTCAAGTGCGAAGCTGCCCTCATCACTTCCGGCGCCGCCGCTGCTCTCACCGTTGGCACCGCCGCATGCATGACGCATGGCAATGCCGACGCCATCCTGGCCATTCCTACCGACCTCGGCAGCCTCAAAAACGAAGTGCTCGTTCAAAAGACTCATCGCTACGGCTACGATCACGCCCTCCGCAACTGCGGCATCAAGTTCGTCGAAGTCGAATCTCTCGACGATTACGAGAAAGCCTTCAACGAAAAAACCGTCATGGCCCATTTCTTCAATGCCGCCGAAGGCAAAATCTCCCGCGAAGACTGGCTCCGCGTTGCTTATAAACACAGTGTCCCCTGCTTCAACGACGCTGCCGCCGACGTTCCCCCGATTTCCAATCTCTGGGCCTACACGCAGATGGGCTTCGACCTGGTCACCTTCTCCGGCGGCAAAGGCCTGCGCGGCCCGCAGTGCACCGGTCTTCTTCTCGGCCGCAAGGATCTCATCGCCGCCGCCAAGGCCAACAATTCGCCCAACTCCAACACCGTGGGCCGCGGCTTGAAAGTCGCCAAGGAAGAAATCGTCGGCCTCGTCGCTGCCGTGGACTGGTTCCTCGCGCAAGACGACGCTGCCATGCAAACCGAATATCAGCAGCGCGCCGACCTCATCGCCGGAAAGCTTAAAACCCTTCCCACCGTTCAGACGCAAACCTTTGTTCCACCCGTCGCCAATCACGTTCCCCATCTCGTCATCAGCTATGACCAAGCCAAAATCAAAATTTCCGCCCCCGGCGTGATGCAGCAAATGCGCGCCGGCAAGCCGCGCATCGAACTCAACCCCAGCACCGGCGGCGCTCCCGCCAGCGCCGGCCTCCCGGGCGGCAGCAACGTTGTTGTCGTGGGCGTCTGGATGCTCCAGCCCGGCGAAGACGCCATCGTCGCTCAGCGCCTCTACGACGTTCTCCACTCCGCTTTGTAATTGTGCGGACCGCCTTTCTGCTTGCCCTGAGTTGCGAAGGGCTCGCCGGAGTCTCGATAGGAGGCCGTCCCCCACCGATGATTTTGGGGGTGCCCCATCCTTCGCGCCTTCTGCGAAAGGTGGGTTCTTACGCGCCAACACCGCAATCGTTCATTCTGGCTTGCAATCAAGACCTTTCACTTTTCACCTTTTGCTTTCAACGGCTCTTCTTTCTACCCGTGGAATTTCCGCGGGCTCAGATTTTATGTATTCTTGTCGAACCATCATGACCCTCGCTCCCGATTCCTCATCCGCGTCCAGCTTCAAATCGCGCACACTGATCGCTTTCGCCTCCTTCGCCATCGCTGCCGCTTACGCCATTTTCGTGTTTATCTCGCGCTACGAGTCCAATCGCGCCTTCGAACGCCGCGCCGCTCAGCAAGCCGTTGAAAAACGCATCGCCGACGACCGCGCCGCCATCGAGCAACTCGGCGGCTCCGACCTCACTATTCGCGCCCTGTATGTCTCCCCCTCCATCATCCATCGGGGCGAGTCCGCCCAGCTTTGCTACGACGTCTCCAACGCCAAGACCGTCACCCTGGATCCGCCCGCCGGCGAAGTCTGGCCCTCCCACGACCGCTGTGTCGGCGTATCCCCAAAGAAAACAACTACTTACACCCTAACCATCACCGGCGCCTCGGGAGCTCCCGTTTCCAATTCCATCAAGGTCACCGTCCACTAGCCCCGCGTGGCGACGCCCTTCGCCGTCCGTCCGCCTCTACCCCGGCCCTACCCCCGATACCTTCCCAACCCTCTTGTCCCCTGCTTTGCCTCCCATCTATAATATTCTTCACGCGGAGTTCGGCTTTGCCGGGCTCCGCGTCATTTTTCTTTACGACGCGGGAACCATGCCCGATCCAATTGCCGTCATCAAACAGAAGCTGCAACGGGAAATCGACGCCCTCGAGCACGAACTCAACGTCGAACTCCCCAAAGAAATTGCCGTAGCCCGCGCGCACGGCGATCTCTCCGAAAACGCGGAGTACAAGTACGCTAAGGAACGCCAGGGTTTCGTCAACGCCAAAATCGGCCAGCTCAAAAAGCGCATGGGCGACCTCGGCATGCTCAATCTCACCAACATTCCGAAGGACCGCGCCGGCTACGGCTCCCGCATCGTGGTCATGGACCTGCAGCGCAACGCCGAAGTCGAGTACAAACTCGTCAGCACCGAGGAAGCCGATGTCGAGAAAGGTCTCATCTCCACGACATCTCCCATTGGCCGCGCGCTGCTGAATCGTAAGGCAGGCGATGAAGTTCAGGTGGCCACGCCCAACGGCAAAAAAGAATTTGAGGTCGTTCGTGTTTCTACGATTCACGAAGAAGCTTGATTTCCGTCGGTCTCCCGGCTCGCTGTGAGGTCACATGTTGTATTGGGGTAACGGTCCAGAGCTCGGCGTTCTTGCCTGCCTGGGCTACTGCATCTTTGTTCTCGGCGCGTTCTACCTGTGGCGTCATCGTCACGAATTCACCTTCTGGGTTGATAACGAACTCTCCCTCTTTCGCCGCAATCTCTCCCGCTACGTCCCCGCCGGTCCCTTCTATCTGCGCCGCGGCGAGTCCCGTCTCCGCGTCATCCCCGTCAGTTTCTACCATTCCGTCACGCAACTCCCCCGCCGCCGTTTCTCTCTCGGCGCCTTCCTCGTATTCCTCGGCCTCTCCCTCTTCCTCCTGGACTTCTTCGTGTAGCGCCGTGCCTTCAGGCCGGCATCTTGGGTTTCTCGGTTTCTCTGCGTGGCACAGCCATACCTGGCTGCGTGCATTCTGACTTGCCCGCGCCTTATGCGGCTGGAGCATCTCAACCATCGGGTCTTGTCTATTCCACCGTGCCTCGCGATTCTCTGGCCGATTACCGATTACGGATTGCTCTCTCTCCCACCGATATTTGCTATCTGATCTCTGATATCCTTCTTCACGCAACATGCGACCCTCCCTCATCGTCCACGGTGGTGCCTGGGACATCCCCGATGACGCCGTCGACGCCTGCAAGTCCGGTTGCCTCCGCGCCCTTCACGCCGGATGGGCCGTGCTCTCCAACGGTGGCCACGCCCTCGACGCCATCGAAGTTTCCATCACCGTCCTGGAAGATGATCCCGTCTTCGACGCCGGTTTCGGCTCGCACCTCAATCTGGACGGCTACGTTGAATGCGACGCCATCGTTATGGACGCCGCCACTCTCAAAGCCGGCTCCGTCGCGGGTCTCCACCGCATCAAAAATCCTGTTCAAGCCGCCCGCGCGGTCTTCGAAAAATCTCCCCACATGATGCTCATCTCCCAAGGCGCCGAAAAATTCGCCTTCGAGCAGGGCATTCCGCTTTGCGATCCCGCGGAACTCGTCTCTCCCGCCGAACGCGAAGCCTGGGACCGTTGCCGCGCCGATTCTCACGCCGCCGAGCATCATCGTGGACACCAACAGGGCACCGTCGGCGCCGTCGCCCTCGACGATCAGGGCCGCCTCTTCGCCGCCACTTCCACTGGCGGCACTTGCTGCAAACTTCCCGGACGCGTCGGTGATTCTCCCCTCATCGGCTGCGGCTGCTACGCCGATCACGAAACCGGCGCCGTCTCCTCCACCGGCTACGGCGAAGCTATTATGAAAGTCGTGCTCGCCAAAACTGCCTGCGATTTCCTTCGCCCCGCCACCTCCACTCCCGCGCGCGCCGCGCAAGCCGCCGTGCAACTGCTCGCCAATCGCGGCAAAGGCACCGGCGGCCTCATCCTCCTCGACAAAAACGGCACTCCCGCCTTCGCCTTCAACACTCCCCGCATGGCTTACGCTCTCGTCAATCCCGACTCCTCTTTCTTTGCCTCCGTCTAATTCCCCAAGCATTTGTAGCGCCGCGCCTTCAGGCCGGCATCTTGGGGTTCCTCTGTGTGCCTCCGTGGCCAACCCGCACACCTGTGCGCCGTATCACATCTTTCGTTTCTCCCATTCGCAAAAATGAATTGCCCTCGCGGCCGCAACACTGTTGCAATGGGGATGACAGGTCTACCCGATGAACGACAACGATTTTCTGAAGTGGCGGAATCTGAATGGACTGGGGCCCCGCAAACGGCGTCCCGCACCAGACAACGCGCCGGACGTTCCCTTCATCCGCTTCAGCAACGACCGCTTCCCCCGCACCGCCTCCTTCGAAGATCGCCTCACCTTCGAAGACAAACTCTTCCTCGAGTCCGTCGGCATCTCCCTCTAACCCCCTCGGCACCACCACTCATCCGTCATAAGCCTCAAGGGGCTCCCGGGAGCGCCGCTCGCTGAGGGGCGGAGTGGGTCGTGGGTTTTCGCACCACTCTCTCCAAAAACAAAAACGCGCGTACCGGGCGATCCATCCCTCGGCACGCGCGCTTCTGCGTCTGGCGACAACCCTACGGCCGGGCCTCGTACACGATGTTAAACGGCGTCTGCGTCGCTCTCCGGAACTGGCTGAATCCTGCCGACGTAATCACCTCGCGGATCTGCTTCTCACCCGACTGCGCGCCCAGGCACAGTCCCACCTCCTGCGAACGCGAGCACGGCGTGCACAGCAGCGTGGAAAACGAGTAGTACATTCGGCCCAAAGGGTTCAGGTTGTCTTTCAATTGATCATTCGCGAACGGCTCCACGATCATCCACGTGCCGTCATTGTTCAACGACTGCCGCACATGTTTTGCTGCGCCCACGGGATCCCCCATGTCATGCAGGCAATCGAACACCGCCACGAAGTCGTAGCCCTTGCCAGGAAACTCCTTGGCCTTGGCCACTTCAAAGGTCACGCGATCCGCGACCCCTTCTTTCTTCGCGGTCTCCCGCGCCGCTTCGATCGACAGGTCGTGATAATCGAACCCGTAGAACTTCGACTTCGGGTACGCCTTGGCCAGCAGGATCGTCGACGCGCCCTTTCCGCAGCCTACATCCGCCACGCGCGCACCCGATTTCAGCTTGCCGCTCACATCCTTCAGCGCCGGTATCCACGCGCTCACCAGGTTCGCCGCGTATCCGGGACGGAAAAACTTCTCGCACCCGTGGAACACGCCGTCATCATGCTCGTGCCAGCCCATTCCCGCGCCCGACCGGAACGATTCCGTAATCCGCGGTACCGCCGCCAGCGATCCTAGCCAACTCGAACGCCCCGGGCAGATACGCCGGAGAATTTTCGTCCGCCAGCGTGAACTTTTGCTCTTCGCTGAGGCTGAACTCTTTCGTCGCATCGTTGTAGGTGATGTAGCCGCCCGCGGCCTGTGACGCCAGCCATTCGCGGATGTACCGCTCGTCGGTTTTGGTCTTCGCCGAAAGCTGCGCTGACGTCAGCGGCCCCTCGTTGGCCAGCGTCTTATATAAACCCAGCTTGTCCCCGATCACCACCATGCCGGTGTGCACGGCCGCGCCGAGATCGCCCACGAACTGCCCCAGAAATGCGTTCAACTTATCCATATCAACGGTCATTTTTTCTCTCCTTTAATCCAAACGTATGCAAAATGCCGTATGGCTACCGAACTTTCTCTCGGTGCCATTTACGCGCATTGCCGGCGCGGAAGTCCTTTGCAACTTCTGAATTTGTTCTGATTTTTCCTACAGCATGGTTTCCAGGCACCAGAGGTCGTCGGTCCCCTGGCCTCGCAGTGCTACACCATCGGGCGCCTTCACAACTGCGTGACGACAAAAGCTCCTCAGGGCCAACTCCCGGCGCCGGGCAAGCAAAGCTTCGTCCAGGAGGACCCTGACTAACCAGCTCCCAAACTCGCCGTCCGACACGAATCGCGGCGGCCTTGGACAAGCCTTCCGGAAACACGCTTCCACAGCATCCGTCGCGGCCCGGGAGTCGCCCAGAACGCGATAGGCCACAACATAGAGCGAATCCCTCCATTGCCAGAACCGCTCCACAAATACGATCGGATGTTCCAATGCGTCGTGCGCGCACGAATTCTCGCGCTCCTGATCATTAGACTTCCACGGAAATTGCTCGAGCACGTTCATTTCCTCTCCTCATCCTCTGGGTCGAGATTGGTCGAGCAAAGCAGGGTGGCGGTCACGCTTTGCTGGGGAACGTGCGAGTCGCTGAGAAAGCTCGCCGTTCCAAGAAATACGCGGCGTAACCACGCTAGCAAAAACCCCGGTTGCCGCGTATCAAATCGATGTCAAATCCTTGTCAGATTTCCAGGAAACAATTTTGACCTCCTTGTTTCAGAAAAATCACAGCCAGATTTCAGTTTTGCCAAAGGACAAATCCGCCCTCTCCACCATCTAATACATTCGGTACGAAGAACTTCCGCTACCGGAGGCCAAACGCCATGCGCAAAGAATTCACTCCCGCTCTGGCACGAGCCATGCACTACGCCTTGAAGTATCTCCACACCGTCGATGACATTCCCGTGGCCGCCACCGCCTCGGTGCAGACGCTTCGCACTCGCCTCTGCAAGGCTCTCAATCACCATCCGCTTCCGCCGGAAGAAGTGGTTTCCGATCTCGCTCGCGACGTTGACGGTGGGCTCAATAATTCCGCCAACGCGCGCTTTCACGCCTGGGTCGTCGGTGGATGCTTGCCTGCGGCCCTGGCGGCCGATTGGCTCACTTCCACGTGGGATCAGAACGCTGGCCTGTGCAGCGTTAGTCCCGCCGCAGCCATCGTGGAAGAAGCGGTTGGCTCCTGGCTCATCGATCTCTTTGGCCTTCCCTCTTCCAGTTCGTTCGCGCTGGTCACTGGCTGCCAGATGGCTCACAGCACCTGCCTTGCCGCCGCGCGTAGCTGGCTGCTCAAAAATCACGGCTGGGACGTCGAGCGCCAGGGGATGAGCGGTTCGCCGCAAATCCGCGTTTTCTGCGGCGAGCGCCACTCCAGCATCGACCGTGCCCTTCGCCTGCTTGGATTCGGCGGCGACTCTCTGCACACCCTGCCACTCAACGAGTCCGGCGCGCTCGACGCCACCGCTCTCGAACTGGCCCTGCGGGCAAACGCCGGCCGGCCAGCGATTGTTTTGCTCCAGGCCGGCGACGTAAACACCGGCAGCTTCGACGATTTTCAAACGCTCATTCCGATTGCCCGCCAACACGGCGCCTGGGTTCACGTCGATGGCGCGTTCGGTCTGTGGGCCGCCGTCAGCCCGCGCTTCAATCATCTCGTTCGCGGAATCGAGCGCGCCCACTCCTGGGCCACCGACGGCCACAAATGGCTCAACGTTCCTTATGACTGCGGCTACGCATTCGTTGCCGAACCCGAAGCGCACCGCGCCGCCATGAGCTGCCAGGCGAGTTACCTCGCGCAACAGGAAGAGGTGCGCGAGCCAATGGACTGGAATCCGGAATTTTCGCGGCGTGCCCGCGGCTTCGCCACCTACGCCGCTCTGCGTGAACTCGGCCGCGCTGGTTTGCGCGAAATGATCGAGCGCTGCTGCGATTGCGCGGCCAGCCTGGTTGCCGCGCTGGAAGAGTTGGAAGGCGTGGAGGTGTTGAGCCGCCCCATCATCAATCAGGGACTTGTCACCTTCCCTGATTCCTCCGCAACGCCTTCCAACACCTGGACCGATCATGTAATCGCGGAGATTGCCGCGGAAGGTACTTCGTTTTTCTCCGGCACCACTACTCGCGATGGCCGCCGCGCCATGCGCATCAGCGTTTCCAATTGGCAGACTTCCCAGGAAGACGTCGTCCGGACCGTCGCCGCCGTCGAACGAGTTCTGCAGCGTCTGCACCAGCGCCAGCACTGCGACAAGCTCGTGCCTTTCGTGATCTGCGGCTAGTGCATCGAGCCCGTCCCATTAAACCACGTACTGGAGGGCACGGCTTCAGCCTTGCCGAGCGGCCGACGAACTCCCGCGAAGCTGGACAGTCTGCGGAAAAAGTATTTCACTCGTCTTTCCGAGCGAAGCAAGGAATCTCTCTTTGCCGTAGATTCAGGAAAAGAGAGATTCCTCACTCCGCAGACTCCGTTCGGAATGATGGATAGTAGGTTTTTCCGCAAACTGTCTAGCCGCTGAGCGCTGCGTTTCCTAATGAGAGCCTCTAGTGAAACTCGTATTCCCCCGAACCGACTTCTTCCACTCTTCCGCCCGGCAGCTTCACCGTTGCCGTCGTATTCGCGGGAATCTGCACTTTCACGGTCAGATGCTTGCCGGTTTTTTCCCAGCCCGCCGCAACCAGCCCGTACATCGTTTCCAGCGAGGCCTTCGCATGCGTCAATCCGCCCCCTGGGCGCGGCTCGATCACAATGTGTTTGTATCCCGGTTTGCCTTCGTCGATCTGAATTCCCGCGACCACCCGATACATCCAGTCGCCGATCGCTCCATACGCGTAATGATTGAACGAATTCATTTCCGGATTCTGGAAACTGCCGTCCGGCTTGATCCCGTCCCAGCGTTCCCAGATGGTCGTCGCGCCCTGGGTTACCGGATACAGCCATGAGGGATACTCTTTTCGGTTCAGCAGCAGGTACGCTTCATCCAGATAGCCATTGTCGCTCAGCGCCTTGCACAACACCGGCGTGCCCAGGAACCCCGTCGTCAAATGGCCGAACTTGCGCACATCCGCCGCCAGCCGCGCCGCCGCTTCTTTCCGCATCGATTCCGGCAGCAGGGCAAACTCCAGCGCCAGCGCGTAAGCCGTCTGTGCGTTCGGCGAGATTCTGCCATTGGCGGACACAAATTCCCGCAGGAACGCGGCTTTGATCTTTTCTTCCAGCGCCGTATACTCCGCCGCATCTTCTTTCTTCCCCAGCACCTCCGCGGTCTTAGCCAGCAATTCCGTCGAATATGCAAAATACACCGTCTGCAGGAAGTCTTTGTCCGTCGTCGCACCGGGATAGTCGGAATCCGTCGTGGCAAAGGCCAGCCAATCCCCAAAACTGAATCCGCTGCTCCAGATATATCTTTCGCCCGCTTGCTTCCGCATGTATTCCACCCAAGCCTTCATGCTCGGGTACTGCTCTTGCAGAATTCGCTTGTCGCCAAACGCCTGATACACCGTCCACGGCACCACGGTCGCCACATCCGCCCAGCCGGCCGATGCCGCTTCGCCTTTCCTCGTATCATGCGACAATGCGTTCGGAATCACGAACGGCACCGCGCCATCGTCTTCCTGGTCCAGCGCCACATCCTTCAGCCACTTGGTGTAAAACGCCGCCGTATCGTGGTTGAACGACGCCGTTGCGGCAAACACTTGTGCATCGCCCGTCCAGCCCAGCCTTTCGTCGCGCTGCGGACAATCCGTCGGCACGTCCAGAAAATTTCTTCTCTGCCCCCAAAGGATGTTGTGCTCCAGCTGATTCAGCAACTCGCTCGAGCTCTCGAACGTTCCGGTTCGTTCCATCTCCGAATGCACCACCACACCCGTGAAATCTTCGGGCTTTATCTCGCCCGGCCAGCCGCTCACCGCCACGTAGCGGAATCCTTGAAACGTAAAATGCGGCGCGAACACTTCCACGCCTTGGCCCTTGGTTGTGTAGCGAATGGTCTCCTTCGCCGAGCGCAGATTCGCGGTGTAGAAGTTGCCTTCCTTGTCCAACACCTCGGCGTGCCGCAGAGTAACGGTCGTTCCCGCCGGAGCCGTCACACGGAATCGCATCCATCCCACCATGTTCTGTCCCATGTCCAGCACGGTATCGCCAGCCGGCGTTTTGATCACCTTCACTGGCTTGACCTCTTCGATCGCTTTCACCGGCGGGCCGGACGGCGCGACGACTTTGGCCTTCACCGAACCCATCACGGTTACGCCTTTCCATTCCTTGTCGTCGAATCCCGCTTCGCTCCAGCCGGTTTTCCCCAGCCGCGCGTCGTACGTTTCGCCGTTGTAGATGTCCGACTCCAGCACCGCGCCCGTCGACGCCCTCCATTTCTCGTCGCTGCCCACAATTTCCTCTGTTCCGTCGGCGTAGGTAATCTCCAGCTGTGCCAGCAGCGCTACTTTCTTCCCGTACACATTGCGTCGCTCGTTCCACGCCAACCGGCCGCGGAACCAGCCATCGCCCAGCATCGCCGCCAGGCAATTCCCGCCGTCCTTCACCATCGCCGTGACGTCAAAGGTCTGGTATTGATAGCGAAAATCGTACGCGGTCCATCCTGGTGTGAAGTACTGGTCGCCCACGCGCTTCCCGTTCAACTGCATTTCGTACAGTCCCATCGCACTCGCGTACAATCTCGCCCTCGCTACTTGTTTCTTCACCGTGAATTCGCGGCGCAACAGCGGCGATGGATTGGACTTTTTCTCATCCTCCACCAGATCCGGCGTAATCCACTTCGCATGCCAGTCCGCCGCTTCCAACAATCCCATCTCCCACTTCGCTGTTTTGCTCCAGTCCGAAGTGTGCCCGTGATTGTCGCCCGCACGCACTTGCCAGTAATAAATGTGGCCGCTTTCAAGCGCCGGCCCTCCATACTCCACATGCGCCGACTCGTCCGACATCTGCTTTCCGCTGGCCCAACTCATCTTCCCCTTCGCCAGTGCGGCTTCCGATTCCCCCACGCGCACTTCATAACTCGTTTGCAGCACATTCTTTTCCGTGCTGCTCAATTGCCAGCTCAGGCGCGGCTTCGGCACATCGATTCCCACAGGATCGCTCTTGTATTCGCATCGCAGCTTCTTCACTTCGAGTACGCTGCTCTGGCCGAAGGCGCAGCTCACCCGCAGCAGCGTCGCCGCCAGCAACCACACGCATCTCCTCATCGTCTTCTCCTCACACCCAAAGCTACGCCTCGCTTCAGACTCTATACGTTCTAACGCGGTCTGGCGCGAGATTGATGAAAACGCCACCGTACCGGGTGCGTTGCGATTGAAAAATAATACGGCGACGCCACTGTGAAAATCCTGTTGTTGCCATCGCGAGCGGTGTCCATTCCAGCAATCTGGCGCGCTGATTGTGCAACGCGTATTCGTACCGCTTTTCTTCCACCAACTCCGGGATGACCACGACGATTTGCCGCTCCGGATTTTGCTCCGCCAACTCGAGGACGAATTGCACCACGGGCACCACGACGAACCGGTCATGCCCGCCTGCGACAAGGCGAACGCGAATGCGCTCGCGCTGTCAAAGGAACGTTCAGTTGACCCTCATTCCTTCTGCCTCTACCATTTAACTGGCCCGCACCTTCGCCCGCGGCCCAGGAAGACCATGATGCGAAAACTCCTTCTGCTCGCCGCCTTCACCCTGCTGGCCCGTTCCCTCCCCGCACAAACCGCGGACGACGTGGTCAAGGGCTACATCGAGGCGCGAGGCGGGCTTGCGAAAATCAAGGGGGTCAAGACCCAGCGGGTCATGGGAACGGTCTCTTTCGGGCCCGGCGCGGAAGGTCCTTTCCTGGTGGAGCATGAACGTCCTCTCAAGCTGCATACCGAACTGACCATCAACGGCCAGACTATGATTCGTTCCTACGACGGCAAGGACAAAGGCTGGGTCTACAATCCGTTCACGCCGAATCCCGCCGTCCTGCCCATGTCTCCCACCGATCTGGCGGCGATTTATGACGAGACGGATTTCGACGGCCCCTTCGTCGATTACAAATCCAAGGGAAATCAGCTGGAATTTGTCGACAAAGAGGAAGTGCTGGGCAAGACCACCTACAAAATCAAGCTCACCAACAAATCCGGCGACGTCAGCTATTTCTATTTCGACGCCGATACGCATTTACTGCTCAAGTGGGAGGGCGCGCGCAAAATCGCGGATCATGAGGTGCAATGGGAAGAAGTGTTTCACGATTTTCGCGATGTGAGCGGCTTGAAATTCGCCTTTCTCATCGAATCTCGGCAGCCGGGTACAGATGAAATCCAGAGGATCACCGCCAACAAGATCGAACTGAACGTTCCGATCGACGAATCGCGTTTCGGCAAGCCGAATCCGCCGCCTTCCACAGCACCGCCTGCCGATGCTTCGGTGCCAGCGAAGCCGAACTGACCTCGCGTTATGTCGGAACGGCTTCACGAACCGCAAGACTCCACCGCGCTAGGGTTGTGCGCCCATTGCCTTCACGCGCGCCGCATCCAATCCACAAAGGGCTCGCAATTTCTTCTTTGCCAACTCTCGCAGTCCGATCCCTCGTTCGCCAAGTATCCCCGCTTGCCGGTGCTGCATTGTGCCGGGTACGCGCCACAGGCTGACCGGTAGGCAAGGCAGCGTTACTGTTATATTTATTTATATAAGAGTATACTATGCGCAATAAGGGAGGCCCCTCGCGATGCATTCCCTCTCTCGTCGCTCCCCCCTCGCTCTGCCGTTTGGCCTGTTCCTTTACGCCTATTCTCTGTGCCTCCCTACCACTGCCGCCGCGGATTCCCTGAAAATCACCAGCAATCCGCCCGGCGCCAGCGTCGAACTTGACGGCATTCCCGTCGGCATTACCCCGCTGGAGAAGAGTTTCCCCGGCGGCTATTTTCATCGCACGCACACCGCGCTTGGCCAACGGCTCGAGCATCCCATGGTGGCGCGTGTTTCGCTGCCTGGCTTTGCTACTCGCGAAGTTGCCCTCACGGAAGGGCCGATGGATTGGATCGATCTCCACGGCCGTCATCACGGCCAATACTGGCTATTCAAGGCCGACCATTTCCATGTCGACCTCGAGACCATTGCCAGCACATTCACGGGCGCTGTGGCTGCCGTGCGTTCCGTACAACCCTCTTCCATCGCGCCCGAACTCTCGCTTGAGGAACTGGTTCGCCGCACCAAGCCCGCCGTGGTTTGTCTGAAGGCCCTGGATGTCGCGGGCTCCGGCTTTTTCGTCACCGATACCGGCGTAATTGCCACAAACGCTCATGTGGCCCGCGGCGGTTCCTCGTTGACGGCCGTGCTTCCCTCGGGTGCGCAATTACCGGCGAAAGTGGCGTTCATCGATCCGGACCTGGACATTGCATTGGTGAAGGCCGAACCTCCCTCGGCCGATTTAGTATTTCCGTATCTCGCCCTGGCCGATACTTCGCTCGTCCGCCAGGGCGAATCCGTAATGGTTATCGGCAATCCCGGCGACGCCATGCTCTTCAGCGTCACGAAAGGCATCGTCAGCGCTATCGGAAGGTTTCCCGCCGCGGGGCCCGGCACATGGATTCAAACCGACGCGCCCATCAACCCCGGAAATTCCGGCGGCCCGCTGGTCAACGCGCGCGGCGAAGTCCTCGGCCTGAACACCCTGAAGGTGATCCGCAAAAACGTTACTGGAATCGGTTTCGCGCTCAGTTCTTCCGACCTGCTTGCGGTTCTGCAGCGCTTTTATCCCGGCCTGGCGCCCAACTCGTTCACGGCAAAAGCAAAAAAGCCCGATGAAGCTGCGCCGATGGATTCGGAGGAGCCACTGGTGGAAACCTCTGCCACCGCCCCGGACCCACCCGTCGTCGCCCCGTCTTCGGCCTTCGCGACCATCTCGATCACGTCCCTGCCCGACAGCGCGGAAATCTATGTCGACAGCAAATTCCTGGGCAACACGCCCGCCACCCTGCGTCTTCCCGCTGGCACGCACGCGATCGTGCTGAAATTACGCGGGTTTACGGACTTCTCGCGGACTTTGGACTTGCCAAAATCGAGCAAGCTGTCTCTGAAGGCAGACTTTCCCTCGCTCGACTCGCCCAAGTGACCCCGTCATGTCCCAATCTCTGCCGCCTCTGCCCACGTAATCTTCCTCGCCAGCGCTCGCAAAATTACCTCTTGCAGTTTCATAGCCCGCTCCACTGCCGCCCTCGGGTAAGTCTCCATGCCGCCCCTCCGGCTGCTAGGCCTACCCTAACGGCCCGCTGTAAAGCGCACATTTCGTGTGCTAATTCAACCGGTCATATCGTGTGCTACCAACAATAAGTGACCCCGTCATTGCCGCGCCCATTTCCCTGTGTTAGCATCGGCCCGTTAAGAAGAGCGGACCAGGGATTTTTCGATTCTCCTTCGCCCCGCTTACCGGGACCCAGGGCAGGGCCGCGCTCTCCTTCAAGAAACCTTCATCCTCGCCAGGCGCAGGCCCGCGCCTGCTTTTTTATCGGCGGACCATCGCCTGGTGACCTTGTAGGTCACACCTTCGCGGAGGTCTGTAATGAAAATCTATCAAACCAAGGACATCAGAAACGTTGGCATTGTAGGTCACGGCGGCACCGGAAAGACGCAACTGGTGTCGTCGTTGCTCTTCACCGCCGGAGCCACCCCGCGCTTCGGCAAAGTTGCGGAAGGCAGCACCACCACCGATTGGGACGAAGAAGAAATCGCACGGAAAATATCCATTCAAACCGGTCTTGCCTCCGCCGAGTGGGCCTGCACGCTCTGCGCCGGCAACACCGTCAAACTCAATCTGATCGACCTGCCCGGCTATTCCACCTTCATTACCGAAACGAAAGCCTCGCTCATCGCCGCCGACGCCGCTCTGATCACCATCGACGCGCACGTCGGCCCGCAGGTCACCACCGAAAAAGTTTGGGATTATTGCGCCGAGTACGACGTTCCCCGCGCCTTCATCCTCACCTGGATGGACCGCGAGCTCTCCGATTTCGAGCGCTGCATGGAATCGCTGGTCGAACTCTTCGGCCGCAACGTCGTTGCTCTGCAGATGCCCATTGGCACGGAAAAAGGATTTCGTGGCGTGATCGATCTGGTTTCCATGAAGGCGCACATGTACACGCCCGACGGCGACGGCAAGGCCACAATCGAAAATATTCCCGACGCCCTGAAGGATGAGGCCGAAGAAGCGCACGGGAAGCTCGTCGAAATGATTGCCGAAGGCGACGACGAGATGATGGAAGAATTTTTCCGCGAAGGCACCATTCCGATTCACGACTTGATTCCGGCGGTGCGCAAAGCGATTGTGGCGGAGAAGATTGTTCCGGTGCTGATGATTTCGTCGACGCGCAACGTTGGCAACGCCAGCCTGCTCACTTTCCTCGCCGATGTGTTCCCGCATCCCGATGAGCACGCGCAAGTGGGCTACACGGAACCAGGCGGCAAGGGCGACCGCATCGACCGCAAGTATGACGACAGCCAGCCGGTCTCCTTGTTCGTGTTCAAAACGCTGGCCGATGCCTTCGCTGGGCGTATCAACTACTTCAAGGTGAAGAGCGGCGTGCTGAAAAACGACGCCACGCTGCAGAACTTCAATCGCAATCTCCCGGAGCGTTTGCAGCACACCATGCTGGTCCAGGGAAAGCAGCTCACGGAAATTCAGGAACTGCATGCCGGCGACATCGGTGCCATCGCAAAGTTGAAGGAAACCGTTACCGGCGACACGCTCGGCGACAAGAATGCGCCGATTTACTACGCCCCGGCAAAGCTGCCCGAACCCTCGATCACCTTCGCGGTCGAGCCCAAGACGCGCGCCGACGAAGACAAGATCGGCGTGGCCATTCACAAGATCATGGAAGAGGATCCCGCGCTGCGCTTCTCGCGCGACCCGCAAACCAAAGAGTTTCTGCTGGCGGGCAACGGACAGCAGCACGTCGAGGTTGTCGTGGCGAAGCTGCAGAAGCGCTACAACGTGCAGCTCACATTAAAACCGCCCAAGGTGCCCTACCGCGAAACCATTCGCGGCAAGGCCGATGCCGAGGGCAAGCACAAGAAACAGTCCGGCGGGCACGGGCAATTCGGCGTGTGCCGCGTGAAGTTCGAACCCATCGAACGCGGCAAGGGCATCGAGTTTGTCGACGATGTCTTCGGCGGCGCGATTCCCAAGAACTGGATCCCTTCCGTCGAACGTGGCATTCGCGAATCCGCTGCCCGAGGCTATCTCGCGGGATTTCCAGTCACCGATTTCCGCGCCACCCTCTATGACGGCAAATATCACGACGTCGATTCGTCCGATATGGCCTTCAAGATTTCCGGCTCGCTGGCGTTCAAGGAAGCCATGAGGCAGGCACGCCCGTCGTTGCTCGAACCGGTCATGCACGTGGAAGTCTACGCACCCGACCAGTTCTCCGGCGATTTGATGGGCGACCTCAGTTCGCGCCGCGGGCGCATTGAAGGCAGCGAATCGCGCGGGCATAACGTCATCGTGAAAGCGCTCGTGCCGCTGGCGGAAATGCTTTCCTACGCCACGGACCTCACCTCGATGACCCAGGGCCGCGCCAGCTACTCCATGGAATATTCCCACTACGACTATGTTCCGGGTGAGCTCGCGGACAAGGTCATCGCGGCGCACAAGGCCGCGCACGGCGAAGCCCTCGTCGAAGAAGAAGCATAGAACGATCGCAGTTCAAGAGCCCCGCTGGTGCATCCTTCGCCGGCGGGGCGTTTCTTTAAGCTGTGTACGCATACAGCCCAGTTGGTCCCCCTTTTCGACGTTACCAATAAGGTTCCATTCCAGGACAGATAATCACTCTACTGGCGAGGCGCACTGAAATCCCACGCTGGCTATATCGTTTTTCAATCCGGTACGCGGCAGCAGTTCACGCGTCGCCGGCACCATCACTAGCGCGAAGATGAACGAATCCATGCCATCGAGCGCCCAGCCGCCCCAAGCCGCGAAGAATCCGCGCCATTGATTCGAAGTGAGCGCTGTCTTTATCGAGAGAAGTGGGCG
>Ga0335076_10001719_pt1 | contig 21312 bp, 26 predicted proteins | sample Lox_Sample_25_FD_206717 | JGI IMG/M metagenome (GOLD analysis project Ga0335076, IMG submission 206717) | Soil microbial communities from Loxahatchee National Wildlife Refuge, Florida, United States - Lox_Sample_2.5 | ecosystem: Environmental > Terrestrial > Soil > Wetlands | place: USA...
TAGTAGCCGTCTGAACGCTTGATGAGGTCGATCGGCGGGAGTGCATCTCCACGGCGATGGGCGAGCGCGATTCGCTGCCAGCGTCCGCGGACCACCTCGGAAGCCGGCCGGAAGCGCGCGTCGAAGTGGCGTGTCGGCTCGAGCGTGCCGACGATTTCGTCCAGGGGCACGACTTGCGCACGCGGCAATCCTCCGAGCGACACCGCGACGTGATTCAGCGTTCGCGGGTGGCTGCAGTCGGATGCGCGCCTCAGCCAGCGACCGACCCGGGCGAGCGCGTGGGCGCGCCGGGCGCGACGGAAGTCCGACTCGGCATCGAGGACCGGCATTCCGGTGGCGTGATTCTGGAGCAGCGCGAACATGAGCCTGGTTTCAAGGTAGCGGGGCGTCCGTCGGCTGCCATCGGGCATACGCCCATTCCCAGGTCTTAGTTACAGCTCCCAGCCGAAGCTGAGAGAGCGCCAGCTGGGTTGCTCGCGCTCGTAGAAGCGGTGCGCGTCGGCGCGGGTCTCGGCGGAGTCGAGCTCGAGGTGGGTGGCGCCGCGCGCTTTCGCCCACTCCTTGGCCTCGTCGAGCAGGCGCTTGCCGATTCCGAGCGACCGGCGATCCGGGTGGACCGCGAGGTCCTCGACCCACACGCGCCGGCCGAAGCGCACGGACAGGATGTCGTCGTACGCCGTGCAGAACCCGACGAACTCGTCGCCGAGCGTGGCGACGAGCACGACCGCGTCGTCGGACGCGACCGCAAGCCGCAAGGCGGACGCAGCGCGACCCGCATCCCACTGCGCCGGGCGAGCGCCGGGCGGCGCGAACAGCCACTCGTACATCGAGATGACCACGTCGATGTCGTCGAGCCGGGCGGCGCTCACAGCCAGCGCGTCCATCAGCCGATGATTGCAGCAAGCTCGCGGGACAGGTCGCCGTTGCGCGCCACCGAGACGCGCTCGAGGTCGAGCCAGGTTGCGACCAGCCGCAGCTCCTCGGCAAGCTCGGCGGCGACCCGGTCCCGGTCGATCCCATCCTCCGCAAACGCGCCCTGGACGAGCAGGGCGCCGCGCTGCCGGTCGGACTTGAGATCGACTCGCGCCACGAGTGTCTCGCCGAGCAGAAATGGCAGCACGTAGTACCCGTGCGTGCGCTTTGCGGCCGGCGTGTAGATCTCGATCCGGTAGCGAAAGTCGAACAGCCGCTCGGTGCGCTGGCGAAACCAGATCAGCGAATCGAACGGCGTCAGCAGGGCCCGCGCGTGCAGCCGGCGCGGCCGGCGAGCGTCGGGCCAAAGGTAGGCGGGAGCGCCCCAGCCGCGGACCTCGACCCGCGTGAGCTCGCCGGAGGCCACCAGTTCCGCGACGCGCGCCTTCGAAGCGGCGCGCGGTAGCCGGAAATAGTCGCCGAGGTCGGGCTCGGTGGCCACCCCGAGGGCGCGGGCGGCGACCCGCACGAGCTCGCGCTGAGCATCAGCCGGATCCGGCGTCGCCCGCTCGCGGATCTCGGCCGGTACGACCCGGTCGATCGTGTCGTACAGGCGCTCGAAGTTCACGCGCCTCGCCGCGCCCACGCGCCCGGTGAAGAACAGATGCTCGAGCGCGACCTTGCCCTCGTGCCAGTTCCACATGTGACCGGGCCGGGGCGGCGGCCGCACCGCGCCTGTGTCGCGTGCGCGGATCGGTCCTCGCTCGGCCACCAGCTCGAGCGTCTCGGCGACAAGCTCGGGCTGTTCGCGCGCGATTCGGGAGATCGAGCCCCACGCCTCTGTGTCGACAGCCGCCATCCGCCAGCGGAAAAGCGGATGCACGTCGATCGGGAACAGCGATGCCTCGTGCGCCCAGTACTCGACCAGTCGCCGATCGATCCGTCCGGTCCCGTGGCCCGCGATTCGGTCCAGGCGCGCGCGGTCGTAAGGCCCGAGCCGGGAGAACAGCGGCATGTAGTGAGACCGGATGAACACGTTGACCGAGTCGAGCTGGAGAAGCCCGAGCTGCCGAATCAGTGCCTCGATCCGGTTGACGCTCGGCGGCTGGGTGGGCCGCGGCTTGCCGAAACCCTGGGCGGCCAGCGCGATCCGGCGGGCGGCGCCGATGCTGAGCTGAGGCGTTCCACGGTCCATACGTGAAAGCGTCCCAATATGTCGCGTCGCGCGGACGCCGCTCGCCGATAAAGCGCGATCGGCCGGGTGCCGATCAAAGGAGCATGGAAGTCTCGTCCTTGCCGCTGGGCAGGCCGGTCCGGCGGCGGATCGGCCGACGCGCGCTGGCGGTTGTCGTGCTGGCGCTGGCGGGACTGTGGCTGGCCCTCCACAAGGATGTCCAGTACTACAAGGTCACGTCCGGGTCGATGGAACCGACGCTGCAGATCGGGCAGCAGGTGACGGCCCAGCGTTTGCACGCGCCGCAGATCGGCGACATCGTGTTGTTCCATCCCCCTTCAGGAGCGCGACCACGCGACCCTGTGTGCGGCTCGAGCGACGAAGGCACCGGGAGCACGCAGCCGTGCGGAGTCCCGTTGCCGCAGGAGTCGAACTCGACGTTCATCAAGCGGGTGGTCGCGGGCCCCGGCGATACGGTCGCGATCGTCAACGGGCACGCCGTGGTCAACGGCGTCACGCAAAGCGCCCCGTATACAGAGCCGTGTACCAGCGGCGAGGCCACATGCAGCTTCCCGACACCGGTGCGGGTGCCGGCCGGCGACTACTACATGCTCGGGGACAACCGCGGGACCTCGGACGACAGCCGCTTCTGGGGACCGGTGCCCGGCGCGTGGATCATCGGCACGGTCGTGCACTGCTCCGATCTGCGAACCGTCTGCCGCGCCGTTCACTGATCGGACGCCAGATACGATCCGGGCCATGAGCGATGAATCGCTTGTGCCTCGGCCGAGCGACCAGCGCCCCGATTTGCGCGCCTCCGACGCCGAACGCGAGCAGACGGCCGAGACGCTCCGGCGCGCGATGGGCGAGGGACGACTGAGCGTCGAGGAGCTGGAGGAGCGGCTACGGGCGGCCTACTCGGCGCCGACCGTTCGCGAGCTCGAGTTGCTCGTCGCCGACGTCACCGTGCCGGGGGCGCCCGCTCCGGCGCGCGCCGGCCGGCTGTCAGTGCGCGAGGGCCCGGGTGGTGACCGCTGGGTCGTGTCGATCATGAGCGGTCACGAACGGAAGGGGCGGTGGCGAATCGCGGAGCGATGCACCGTGCTCAACATCATGGGCGGCAGTGACATCGACCTCGACGACGTGGAGCTGTCCAAGCCGGTCACGCAGCTCAACGTGTACTCGGTGATGGGCGGCGGCGAGGTTCGCGTTCCGGACGGCGTGAGCGTCGAGGTCTCGAATGTCGGGATCATGGGCGGCAACGAGGTCCGTCTCGGCGACGAGGTCGTACCACCCGGCGGCCCGGTGATCCGCATCCGCCTGGTGTCGGTAATGGGAGGCTGCGGCGTCTATCGCGGCCGGAGGCTGTCGAAGGAGGAGCGCAAACGCCAGAAGGAGCTGCGCAAGGCCGAAAGCCAGGGCGAGCTCGAACCCTGAGCGCTACTGGTACAAGACCAGCTGGTGCACGCAGAATGCGAAGAACAGCGCCAGCAGGCTCCAGGTGATCGGCCAGCTCAGCGTCCGCAGGAACGCCACATCGAAGTCGCCGAAGCGGAGCACGTACACGAAGATGCCCGCGAGCATGATCGCGTAGACGATGATCGCGGCCAGCGGTGAGAGCGCGAGCCCGATGATCGGCGCGACGATCAGACCGAGCACCACCCAAGCCGCGATCGCGAGGATGTCGACCGTGATGCTGGTGCGCTGACGTCCGACGATCGTCATGAAGCCGGCGGCGCCGACGAGCGCCGCGACCATGAACACGCCGAGCGGCCAGTGGGAGCTGAAGTTGAAGATCGCGCCCATCAGCTTGCCGCCGATCCAGAGCAGAAACGGATCGACGACGGCCACCGCCAGGTAGCAGGCGCCCATGTCGGCGGTCGAGTCCCACGGGTTCGCGAATACCGGCCGGCGGACGACCAGGGCCTCGCGCAACGCGTCCGGGGCGAGCGCCCCGCGGAAAGTCTGGTGGCTGTCAGGTTCGGTAGCCAACGCTTCGACCTCGACCGGGAATGGTAGGGAGCCTGGCGACTCCTCGCGCACTGACCGTACTGGATCCACTAACCGATTTTCTGGGTAGGTTGGTCGCGTGCGCATCGCCGTGCTCGCCGATGTCCATGGGAACCTGCCCGCGCTCAGGGCGGTGCTGGCCGAGATCGACCGGGATCCCGTCGACGCGATCGTGGTCGCCGGCGATGTCGTCGGCGGCCCGCTGGTCCGCGAGACGCTCGAGCTGCTCACGGCTCGGCGCGAGCCGACGTGCTGGGTCCGCGGCAACTGCGAGCGCGAGGCGGTCGCGATGTACGACGGCGCGCCCGGGTCCGACGACCCAGCCGGCCGGGCGGCGGCGTGGAGCGCGAAGGCGCTGGATGGTCGGTGGCGCGATGAGCTCGCCTCGTGGCCGATCAGCCTCAGGCTCGACCGGGTGTGCTTCTGCCACGGCGCGCCCGGCCGGGACGACGAGATCATCACGCGGATCACCCCCGATGCCGTTCTGCGCGAGTCGCTCGCCGGAGTGGCGGAGTCACTCGTCGTGGGCGGTCACACGCATCAGCAGATAGTCCGGAAGGTGCACGACAACCTGACCTATGCCAATGCGGGGAGCGTCGGGATGCCCTATGAGGGCCGCCCCGGCGCGTTCTGGATGATCGTCGCCGACGGCGTACCGGAGCTGCGGGAGACGAGCTACGACCTCGATGCCGCGTTCGAGGAGCTCCGCGCGGCCGATTTTCCCGACATCGAGGAGCAACTGGTCGGATCGCTGGTGGAGCCCACCGATCCGGACTGGGTGGCGGCGTTCTTCGAGCATGGCGCCGGCCGGGGCGAGGATCCGGGCGAGCCGCCCACCGCCGCCCAGCGCCACTAGTCCGGCCGGAACGACGCGGCGCCGCCGCGAATCCCGGCATCCGAGTCGGCTACCAGCGCCTTAAGCGCCGCGAACGCATCCGCGTCGAGCCTCTCCGGCACGTCGGTCCCCATCAGCTCGAGCGCGACTTCGGGAGTGTGTGCCTCACGGTACGGTCGCTCGGCGATCAGCGCCTCGTACACGTCCGCCACCGCCAGCACACGCATCGGCATCGTCTGCTCATCGGCGGCCAGACCGCGCGGGTAGCCGTGTCCGTCGAGCCGCTCGTGGTGGGCGCTCGCGATCGCCGCGAGCCGATCAAACCCGGGGACTCGCCGGAGAATCTGCTCGGTCAGGAGCACGTGCTCCCGGAACCTGGTCCGCTCCACCTCGGTGAGCGGCCCCGGCTTGTCGAGGATCCGGTTCGAGACGGAGAGCTTGCCGATGTCATGCAGCAGCGCCGCTCGCCCGAGCTCGCGCACCGACGGCTCGTCGAAGCCGAGCAGCGTGCCCATCCCCGTGGCGATCTCAGACACCCGATTGCAGTGTTCCTGGGTCCAGGGCGATTTCGCGTCGACCACGTCGGCGAAACCTTCGGCGATCTGGTCGAGCCGGTCCTCGTCGGCGGTCATCACGCGGTCGGGGGGCTCGACGGCAGACACGTCCGGCGTCCGCAACTGCGTCCAGAACTGCGCGTCGGTGCGGAATGCCGCGAGCGCCTCGACCAGCACCGGATCGAACCACTGCCCGCTGCGCTTGGCGGCGATGCGGTATGCGACATCGACGCCGCGCGCGACCTGAAACGTGTCGACGGTCTGAGCCAGGCAAAGGATCCTGCCCGCCAGCGGGATTTCGTCCCCGCTGAGGCCGTAGGGCTGGCCATGGCCGTCCCAATGCTCGTCTAGCGCGCGAATGGCCTCGGCCGTCGCATCGGAGAACCCGAGCCTGAGCGCGATCTCCGCGCCGCGATGGCATCTGGCCTTCATCAGCGCCCGGGTCACATGGCCCTCGGCTCGGATCGTCTGCAACCGTGCGAGCTTGTCGCTCGGCGATCCATCCGGCGCGACGGTCTTCAGCGACCACTTGAAAGCCGACCACGGCCGAGCCCAGTCCACGAGCTTCGAGGTCCGCTTGGCTTCCTGGTCGTCGGCGCCGAACAGCGCCGCCATATGCGAGGCGTTGGCCGAGCAGCCGGCGTCCTTGAGCAGCAGCGCGTAGAACAGATCGGATCGAGCCGACGCGTCGAGGGCGAGCTCGTCGGCCAGGCGCATACCGATCAGGCACGACCGCTCGGCGTGGCCCGGCGGTTCCCCTTCGGCAATGTCCAGGGCTCCAGACAGTGCTGCAAGCAACTCGGACAGCGCGATCTCGTGGGAGTCGGCCATCGTTCACAAGTATCTAGGCTTTATCGCGGATGTGTGACCTTCACCCCGACCACGACGCCCTCCCGCCGCTCGACGCCGATGAGTACCGGCTCGACACCGCGCGCGTACGCGGGTTCGTGGCCGACGTGCGCGAGCGGATCGCGCAGGCGACGTCGCCGCCGCACGCGTGCGAGTTGATCAGCCCGTTGTTCACGGCGCTGCTCGCCGATCAGGACTGGCTACCCGCGTCGTACCAGGAGCCGGCCATCGGTAGCGGGATGGGCGGCGGGATCGGGCAGTGGCTCGTGTTCCGCGCCGCGGACCGCTCGCTGGCGCTGTTCAGCCTGGTCGTTCCGCCCGGCGCGATGACGCCCGTCCACGATCACCTCGCGTGGGGCCTGGTCGGCGTCTATCGCGGGGTGCAGGACGAGGAGTTCTACCGCCCGGGCGACGGGAAGCTCGAGATGCTGCGCCGGCGTCCGGTCAACCCCGGCGACTTCTATACGCTGCTGCCGCCGCGCGACGATGTGCACCGCGTGCGGACAACCTCCGCCGAGACGTCCGTATCGATCCACCTGCTCGCCAACGACACCGGCTGCGTGTGGCGCCACACCTACGACGAGCAGACCGGCGCGGCCAGTCCGTTCCGGTCTGGCTACGCCAACGCCGAGTGCGTGTCCGAGTGAGCGCGACGCTTCAGCGCCACGCGATCGGGCTGACCTGGACCGAGCCCGGCATGATGGTCCGCTCCGCGCACGCGCTCGTCAGCGAGGGTCGTGTGTGGCTGGTGGACCCGTTCGAGGACGAGCCGGCGCTGCGCGAGGTCTCGGGTCTCGCGGCGCCCGCCGGGGTCATCCAGTTGCTGGATCGCCACAACCGCGACTGCGAGGCGATCGCCTCGCGACTGGGCGTACCGCTGCTTCGCCTCCCCGAAAGCGCTCCCGACACCCCGTTCGAGGTGGCGCCGGTCCTGTCGCGGCGGGGTTGGCACGAGGTGGCGCTGTGGTGGCAGGGCGAGCGCGCCCTGATCGTAGCCGAGGCGATCGGCACCGCCCCGCCGTTCGCGCTCGGGCGGCGCGCCGGCGTGCATCCGCTGCTGCGGCTGACGCCGCCCCGGTCGCAGCTCGCGCCATACCGGCCGTCGATGCTGCTCGTCGGTCACGGGTCCACGATCGAGACCGACGCCGCCACCGCGCTCGACGACGCGCTGGCTCATGCTCGCTCGGACATCCCGCGGCTGGTGACGTCGCTGCCCAGGCTCGTGCGGGGCGGCTGAGGGACTCGGTGGCCGGCCCGGTCTACGCGTCCGATCCGGATGCCGCGCCCGATTCGGAGTTCGTGCCCGGTGAGCTCAGGCATCTGGTGGTCGGTAATCGCGGCCGGCTGCTCGACGCCCGGCGCACGCCGGTCACGATCACCGCGGCGGATCCGGAGCGCGGCGCGTTCGAGTTGGAGATCGGCGCGTTCGAGGACGCCGGCGCGCGGTGGGAGCTGCCGCTCGCGGACATCGGGCGGTTCCAGTTCGCCCGCGGCTGCCGGGCGGCGTCCGCGGATGTGGTGGCCGAGCTCGAGCGCGCGGTCGTTCGATTTGACCGGGAGCTGGTGATCGACTGCGATCCGTCTGCTCGGGAGGGCACGTTGCGGCGGATCGGCCGCGAGCGTCTGGAGTTGCGATCGGAGATCGCGGATCTGGCGGCGCGCGTCGACGGGCGCCAAGGCGACCCTCGCCTGTACGCACAGCTCGAGGAGGTCATGGCGGCTCGCGGCGTGGCTGACCTCGAGCGGCAGTTCACGACGACGTTTGTCAGTAATCCGCGGTCGGGGGAGTTCGTCAAAGGGCACGCGATCGTGCTTGCCGAGCTCGGCCTGTGTCCGTATCGCGGCAGGATCCTCCGCGATCCTTCCGAGCTCGAGGGGCCGCTCAGCAAAGAGCGACGGGCGGACCACCTCGTCGCCCGGCTCGCGTTCAGCGCGGCGCTGTGGTCCGGGCGCGACGCCGTGACGCTATATAGGGGCGCCGCGGTCGAGGGCCCGTTCCCCGAGCGCGCGTTCTCGTCGTTCGTGTCCGCGACGTTCTCGCGAGAGGTCGCCGAGGCGCACTTCGAGGGCGGGCCGACTACCCGGACGGCGGTCCTGTGGCGCCAGCAGGTCCCGATCACCCGCTTGCTGATGACGTTCCTCGAGACGCGCGAGATGAATCGGCGCTTCAGCGAGGGAGAAGCGGTGCTGATCGGCGATCCCGGGAACCGCGCGTTCTGAGCGTCACTTCGGGGGCCAGGGACCGGCGTTCGCGCCGAGGCTGTTCAACCAGCTGCGCATGTACTGACCGGCCGGAGTGATCTCGCCCTCTTCGTAGCCCGTCGTCGCGCGCGCCAGCGTGATGCCGTTGATCGTCGACCAGCCGTACTCGATCGCGGTGCCCTGTGAGGCGTAGCGGGCTACCACCTGTCCCTGTTGGAGAATCAGACCCGGCTTCGCGATGTCCGTGATCTGCTCGGCCACGTACTGCACCTGGCCGGCCTGCGGGCCGTCGAGCAGCTCGAAGTACACGAGCGGCTGACCCGCGTACCAGTTCGGCTCGACCGCGAGGATCTTGACCCGACAAGGCGCCAGGATCGGCGCGCCGACCGGCATCTGGGCGTCGACGCCCTGATCGGTGCGCTCCCACACGGTGACGTACTGGAGCGGGTCGATGTAGGTCGCGTTGTTCGCCTTCACCGCGATCAACTCGAGCTTCAGGAGGCGCCTGACCTCGGACAGCGGCTCCGCGTGCGCGTTCGGATCGCCGACAGGGTCACTTGGCGTCACCGCCTGCGCCTGCGAGCCCGCGGATGGTTCGACCGCCTGCGGATGCGCCCGGGGAACTGAGGCGGTCGACGAGGTGTTCGCGGCGTTGCTTCCGACGGTCGCCCCGCCGCACCCAGCGGCCAGCGACGCGAGCGCCACAACCGCCGCGAGCCTGTATCGCTGAAACACTTGCCTGCCGTCCACGCTGAAACCGTCTGCACCACACGTTAACGGCATCTTCCGCCGACAACGTGAGGTCGTTATCGCCAAGTAGGGTGATGCGCGTGGCCTTCTTACCCGCCGACCGGCATCTGCTTCGCGCCAAGGACCTCGCCGACGCGCGCTACTTCGAGTCCCTCGACGTCGACGATCTCGCCCGCGCCGCGGGCCTTTCCCGGGCTCATTTCAGCCGCGAGTTTCGCCGCGCGTTTGGCGAATCCCCGCACGCCTACCTGCTCACGCGCCGGCTTGAGCGGGCGGCCGCGCTGCTGCGGACGACAGACCGCTCGGTGGCCGACATCTGCTTCTCGGTCGGGCTCCAGAGCCTCGGGTCGTTCACGACCAGCTTCACGCGCACGTACGGGGTATCGCCGACCGCGTATCGGGCCAAGTTCCCGCCGGCCTCGGACTGGGCGATGGTCCCGACCTGCGTGGTCCGCGCCTACGGGCGGCCGCAGCGCAGCACGTTTGGAGAAGACAACCTTGGGCGCTGAGATTAGTTTGGGTCGCGGAAGTCACGACCACAAAAGGAGGCCACAAATGATCAAGCTCTCAACCGCGCAGCTCTGGGTCCACGACCAGGACGAGGCGCTCGAGTTCTACACCACGAAGCTGGGGATGGAGATCCGGTCCGACGTCACCGTCGCGGAGCTGGGCAACTTCCGCTGGCTCACGGTGGGTCCTCCCGGCCAGCCCGACATCTCGATCGTCCTGATGGCGATCCCCGGGCCGCCGGTGATGGACTCCGACACCGCCGCACAGGTCAAGGCGCTGATGGCCAAGGGCTTCGCGGGAACGGTGTTCTTCACCACCGACGACGTGTACGCGGATTACGAGGAGCTCAGGAGCCGTGGCGTCGAGTTCTCAGAAGCTCCGGAGGAGCGCCCGTACGGGATCGACTCCGGCTTCCACGATCCGTCGGGGAACACGTTCCGCCTGACGCAGGTCCGGGAGATGTCCGCGGCTTAAGGGCTTCGCTTCGCTCAGCGTCCGTGGGGCCGTTCCGCCGGGCGTCCGTGCCCGGCGGTCGCGGCACCCGGCCTCTTGGCTGGCGTAGGTAAAGGCGGGCACCTGAGGGTGGGTGGGGTGCTCCTCCGGGGCGGGCCGCGGTGCGCTGGGCATGCAGATCACGACAATCGAGCCGTTCGGGCCTGACCGTGTCGTACTGAGCATGCCCCACATGCCGTACGCGGCACGGTCAATCAGGATCGCGTCATTTGTCGTGATCTGCAGGTTCTCAGGGGGTCGACCCGGTCGGAATTCACGGAATCGACGACCGCCGGGCACGGACGCCCGGCGGAACGGCCCCAAGGACGCCGAGCGTCAGCGAGGCCCACAATCGTTTGTCGCATCTCCGGGCCACGCTATCTAACCTGTTGGTGTGGCGGACCGGATCGTCTATGCGACTCGATTGACCCGGCTCCCGCTGGTGGGAGCCGACGGTGCCGACATCGGCCGCGTGGTCGACGTGGTCCTTGACCTCGGCGGACGGCCGCCGCGCGTCAACGGCTTCGTCGTGGCGGTCGGGCGCCGGCGCGTGTTCGTAGGAGCTGCCCGAGCGGGAGAGATCTCCGAGGACGGCGTGCGCTTGCGCCGGGGGTCGATCAACCTGCGCCAGTTCGAGCTCCGCGCCGGCGAGCGGCTCGTCGTCGGCGAGCTGATCGGCCGGCGCGTGCACGGCGAACGCGTGGTCGACGTCGGCCTCACGCCCGCGCCCGAGCCGTTTGCGTGGGAGGTGATGACGATCGCGCTCTCACCGGCCCGAAGAGTCACAGGGCTGGCGGCGCGCAGGCGTGGGCCCGAGGTGATCGATTGGAGCGAGGCCGGCGAGCTGTTCGCCGACGAACGTCCGATCGACCGCCAGGCCGCGGCGCTCGGCGGTCTCCATCCGGTCGAGATGTCCGCGGCGATCCGCCGCCTCCCGCTCAGCCGCCGCCGCGTGCTCGCCGCCGAGCTCGAGGACGACCGGCTCGCGGACCTGCTCGAGGAGCTGGACGAGGATGAGCAGGTCCGTCTTGTCGAGGGGCTCGATCAGGAACGCCTCGCCCGCGTGCTCGACGAGATGGAGGCCGACGACGCCGCCGACCTGCTCGGAGAGTTCTCCGAGAGCCGTCGGACCGAGTTGCTCGGCGCGATGGACCCCGAGGAGGCGGAGCCGGTCCGGCGCCTGCTGATCTACAAGCCCGACACCGCGGGCGGCCTGATGACTCCCGAGCCCGTGATCCTCGACGGGCAGGCGACCGTCGCCGAAGCGCTCGCCCGGATCCGGGATCCGGACCTGCCCGTGCCGCTCGCCACGCAGGTGTTCGTCTGCCACCCGCCGCTCGAGACCCCGACCGGTCGCTTCCTCGGTGTGGTCGGAGTCCAGCGCCTGCTCCGCGAGGCCCCGAGCAAGCCGCTCGCCCGATGCCTGGACGACGAGTGGGACCCGATCTCCGCCGACGCGAGCGAGCGCGAGGTGGCCGAGCGGCTGGCCGCATACGACTTCGTCGCGATTCCGGTCACCGACGGCGCCAAGCGCCTGGTTGGCGCGGTTACGATCGACGACGTGCTCGACCGTATGCTTCCGGACGACTGGCGCATCGCGCGCGCGAGCCGCTGATGGCACGCGGCGACGACCTCAGCACTCCACGTGGCACGCCGGGCGGGCCGTCCTATGACCCCGATGCCTTCGCCCGGTTCGCCGAGAGGATGGCCCGGTTCCTCGGCACTGGGCGTTACCTGGCCGCCCAGACGATCTTCGTAATCGTCTGGATCGCGATCAACCTGACCGCCGCATCGCTCCAGTGGGACCCGTACCCGTTCATCCTGCTGAATCTCGCGTTCTCGACCCAGGCCGCGTACGCAGCGCCGATGATCCTGCTCGCGCAGAACCGCCAGGCCGATCGGGACAAGGCCGAGGTCGAGCGCGACCGCGAGATGAAATCCCGGTCGCTCGCGGACACCGAGTACCTGGCGCGAGAGATCGCGGGGATCCGGCTCGCCCTCGAGCGCAAGCCCGATCGCGACGACGTGACCGAGGCGATCGAGCGGCTGACGCGCGCGATCGAACAGGGGTACGGCGCGGAGGCGCCGTCGTACGCGGGCGGGCCGCCCGGCGAGGGCGCCCGCGCGGACGGCGAGCCCGAGTAACCGGCCCCGAGCGCGCACATACGACGGGCGTACGATTGGTCTGTGATCGCCCGCGTTCATTGGGCTCCGTTCATCGCGGTCATGGCGACGGGGCTGTTGGTGGGATGCGGGTCGAGTTCCCGCGTGTTCGGGACCACGACCGTTCGCCATGCGCAGCGGGCGCCGGCGCGATCCACGCCGTTGCCGTCGCTTCCGCAGGACGGCTCGGGCGACTCCGTGGTGCCGGCGCCCGGCCCCACCGGCATCGCAGCCCGTCCCGCGGCGGTCGCCGTGATCCGAGCCTGGTCGGACGCGCTGCGCCGGGGTGACGTCCGCGGGGCGGCCCGATTCTTCGCGCTCCCGAGCCTGATGATCAACGGCACGGATGCGAGCGGCGGAGCGCTCCTGATCACAATCGGGACGCTCGGCGAGGCCGAGGAGGCGAACGCTTCGCTGCCCTGCGGTGCCGTGCTGCTGTCGACCGACCAGCGGGGCCGATATGTCAATGCGCTGTTCCGACTGACCGGGCGTCCGGGGCTCGGGGGCAGCAGCTGCACCCCGGGCGTAGGCCAGACCGCGCGCACGAACTTCGTGATCGTGGGCGGCCGGATCCTCGAGTGGATTCGCGCGCCCGACGATCCGGGCGACAACGGGTCGGTGCCCACGGTGCCGACGGCCCCGACGCCCGCGCCGCCGAGCCCGACGGTCCCGCAGGCCCCCGGCTCGAACGTCTGAGCGCATAACATCGTGTTGATGGACGGCGAACAACTCCGCGCGCTGCAGGCGCCTCTGAAGGATCGCTACCGGGTCGAGCCCGATGCCGCGCTCGTCACGCTGTGCGCGACCGGCGAGCTCGGCGAGGGCGTGTCCTGCTCGGTGAACACGGGAAGGGCGATCGCCGAGGCCGGGCTGCATCCGGCGACCGGCGGCGACGGCTCGCTGCTGTGCTCGGGCGACATGCTGCTCGAGGCGTTGGTCGCGTGCGCCGGCGTGACGCTGCGCGCCGTATCGACCTCGCTCGGGATCTCGGTCCCGGAGGGCCGGGTCCGCGCCGAGGGCGACCTCGACTTCCGCGGAACGCTCGGCGTCGACCGCGACGCGCCCGTCGGGTTCAAGTCGATCCGTCTCTCATTCGAGCTCGACACCGACGCCGACGATCAGCAGCTCGCGACGCTGAAGAAGCTGACCGAGCGCTACTGCGTCGTCTATCAGACGCTGGCCGGCGGGCCCGAGCTTACGACGAGGTTCACCGCCGCGTAGCTGCCCGATCTGCCGGGATCGGTAGGTCCCGACCTGCATATCACGACATTTGACGCGATCTGGCTCGACCCTGTCGTAGTACGCATGCCCCACATGCCTAGCACGTCGCGGTCAAGCCGGAGAAGCTCGATTGTCGTGTTGTGCATGGTCCGCGCATCGCGGACCAGCGCACCCCGCCTTAGGTGCCCTCGACGTTCCGGCGGAGGTTCTCGTGGTACTGCGCGAACTGATGGGCCATGATCCGCCGGACGATCGGCTGCGCGAACCGCATCGCCCCCTGCAGGGCCCCCTGCGCGACGAAGTCCACGCGCGTCCCGTCCCCCGCCGGCGAGAACGTCCAGGTGCCGTCGATCGGCTGCGGCCCCTCGACGATGTGCGTGTGGACGCGATGGGGGCGGTCGAAGTCGGTGAACTCGACGAGCTGCTCGAACTCCTTGACTCCGGGCGGCTTGGTCCGCTCGCGGACGCGGAAGCCCAACCGGGGCGGGCCGTCGGTGAGCACCTCGACCCGCGTCTTCGACGTCTGCCACGCGCGGAGGTTCGACGGGTCCGTGAGGTAGTCGAATACCTTCTCCGGAGGCTTCGCGACTTGAAAGGTCTGCTCGATTCTCACCGCGCGGGGATGTTATGCGTCCGCGACACCGACGATCAGCGGGCGGATGAACGGGGGCGTGTGCTTGAGGGTGTCGTGCTCGACGTCCGGGACTTCGAAGCCGGCTGCCCGGATGTTCTCGAGCGTTGAGCGGTTGCAGTGGCACCCGTGCGCGACCCGCACGTTCAGCGGCTGCATTCGGTCCTGCATGCGCGCGAGCTTCGCGTCCTCGGAGCGCACGTGCTCGATGAACAGGAGCCGCCCGCCTGGGCGCAGGACACGGCGGAGCTCGCGCAGAGCGCGGGGTTGGTCATCGACCGTGCAGAGGACCAGCGTCGAGACCGCGACATCGAAGCTCTCGTCCGGGAACGGCAGATCCTCGGCCGGTGCGCGGAGGAACTTGGCCTGTGGCGCGAGCTCGCGGATGCGCCGCTCGAGCCGGCGGATCATCGGCTTCTCGGGCTCGGTGATCGTCAGCGTTCGCACGCCCTCGCCGTAGAACGGCAGGTTCGCGCCCGTACCGCCGCCGATCTCGAGCACGTCTCCGGACGCGGTCCCGATCAGCGCCTCGCGATGGGCGCCGAGGCCGGCCTTCTCGGTCGAGCGCGTCATCCGGTCGTACATCGCGGCGAATATCTGGCCCCACACACTCATGTCGGCTGCTCCTCGTCGGTGTTCGCAGCGGAATTGCTGCGTGCCTGACCGTAGATCGGCGTAGGCGGAATGGCATGGGGTGTTTGACCCATCTTCTCGACCGCGAACTGCTCCTCCGGGAGCAGGCCGTGCTGCATCGCGAACAGGCCGGCGCGTGCGCGAGTGGACGCGCCGATCTTGGCGTAGATGTGCTCGACGTGGTTGGCGACGGTCTTCGACGAGATCGTCAGCGTCGTCGCGATCTGCTTGTTGGTCAGGCCGCGGGCGAGCAGCCTCAGCACCTCTACCTCGCGCTGCGTGAGTCCGGCGGGACCGTCGCGACGACGCGTGACCCGGTGGCCGGCGACGCCGAGCACTGCGTCGACCGCGTCGGCATCGAAGCGGCCCGCTTTGACGTCGGCACGCAACTGCGCGGCGGCCTCCTCGCCCGAGCGGGCCGGGCGGTATGGACGGGGCTCGCGCATTGCCTGGTACGCGTCCGCGGCGCCGAGGAGCCGCGCCGGGCGAGAGATCGCCGGCCCCGACAGCCCGCGCGGGTAGCCGGACCCGTCGAGTCGCTCGCGGAGTTGCACGGCGATCGCGGCCAGAGGCGCGAGCGCCACCGATTGGTTCAGCATCCGATCGGTGATGTGGGGGTGGAGCCGCACTCGCTCCCACTCGCCCGGCCCGAGCGGGCCGGCCTTGTCCCAGATTGAGTTCGACACGCCGAGCCGCCCGAGGCCCTGCACGAGGCCCGCCCGTCGGATCGTGCGGACCTCCGCCTCGGAGGATCCGCTCTGAGCGGCGGCAGCCCCGGCGAGATCGGCGACCGCCTGCGCATGGCCGAGCGTGTACGGCGACTTGAGGTCGACGAAGTTCGCGATTGCCGCCAGCGCCTCGTCGAACCGCTCGCCGGCGACGACCAGCGCCAGCGAGGGCTCGGCCTCGATCACGGCCTCCCATGTCGCGACCGAGTCGAGGCCGACGAACACGGTCTCGGCCTGTTCGTCGAGGGCCCTCGCGAGCGCAGGATCGAACTGCTTGCCGGCGCGTCGGCGGGCGAGTGCCCGCGCTCCCTCGATCCCGCCGACCCGGTGGGCGACCTCGGCGTACTCCGCGAGTTGCGCGATACGTGACGCGATCGGGACTTCGTCGCCCTTCAGCCGGCCCGGCCACCCGCGGCCGTCCCACATCTCGTAGGCCGCCCCGAGTGCCTCCAGCACTTCCGCTGAAAGGCCCAGTTGCTCGCCCAGCGTTCTGGCGATCGCCGCGTGATGGCTGATCATCCCGTCGACCTCGCGGTGACCGGACAGCGCGAACTCGAGCCCGACCCTGAAGCGGTGCAGCGGCGGGCGGCCGGCGCCCAGCTGTCGCATCCCGGCCGCGGCCGCGCGCAAGCTACGAATCTCGTAGTCGTACTTGCCGGACTTCAGCGCGATGTCGTCGCCGAACCACTTCGTCTGCTCGTGCGCGTCCGAATGGCAGCCGACGTTGACGAGCAGCGCGGTGTAATAGACAACCGCACGCTGTTGCTCGCCGAGGTCGATGATCTCGGCCATGCGCAGCGAGATCAGGCACTGGCGCAGCACGTGCTCCATCGGCTGGCCGAAACCGAGGTCGATCCCGAGCGACAGCGCCGCCACGAGTTCCGCCAGCCGCACGTGCACGCGATCTGTTTGGTCGACCACCTGCCGACCCTACCGGAGCGGTTCGCTCAGAACAGCACGGTCACCACGAGCCCACCTCCCGGGCGCGGCGTGGCGTTGAGCTCGGCGTTGTGCGCCACCGCGATCGCGCGGACGATCGAGAGGCCGAGCCCATGATGACGGTCGTCGGCGGTCCGCCTGCCGTTGAGCCGCTGGAACGGCTCGAACAGGCGCTCGATGTCCTGCGGGGCAATCAGAGGTCCGGTGTTGCTGACGGTCAGCGACGCTCGCAGGTCCACGGTTTCGGTCCGGATCTCGATGCGGCCGCCGTCGACGTTGTGGTCGACCGCGTTGTCGATGAGGTTCGCGATCAGGCGCCGGATCAGCGCCGCCTCGCCGGTCGTGGTCGCGGGACCAAGCGCGGACTCGAGCACGAGGCCGCGACGCTCGATCGCCGGCCGTAGCTGGCGGAGCTCGCCTTGGGCCAGCGCCGCGAGGTCGACGGGCTCGCGACGCTCGAGACCGCGCTCGCTGCTGGCCAGCGTGAGCAGCGCCTCGAGCAGCCGTTCCTGGTCGGCCTGGGCGAGGAGCAGCTCCTCGCAGGTCGCCCGAAGAGTTTCCTCGTTCGCGTGCGGATCGGCGAGCGCGACCTGCAGTAGCGTGCGCTCCAGCGTCAACGGAGTCCGCAGCTCGTGCGACGCGTTGGCGACGAATCGCCGCTGTGCGTCGAACGACGCCTCTAGGCGACTCAGCAAGTCGTCGAGCGTGTCTCCCAGCTGCTTGAACTCGTCGTTGGGGCCGGTCAGCGCGAGGCGCTCGTGCAGGTTGCCGGCGGAGATCGTCCGCGCGGTCGAGGTGATCTCGCGGACCGGTCGCAGGACCCGGCCCGCGGCGAACCATCCAAGCACTGCGGCGCCGGCAGTGGTCGCCAGGAGCACGATCCAAGAGATCGTCAGCAGGCGGTCGAGGTCGGCATTGTGCTGCTGGGTGACGATGCTCTGCGGGCCGGTCGGCACGTTGATGACGATTCCGCCCGGCAGCTTCAGCTCGCGATGCACCACGGGCGCGGGCACGGCGACGCTGATGGCACCCCCGCGCGACGCGGCGACAAACACGATCGCGAGCAGGACCGTGCCGAGCAGCAGGAACAGGCCGGTATAGAACAGCGTCAGGCGCATCCGCGCGGTCCGAGTCGGTCGGATCCACCCGGACGGCGTAAGGAAGCGCAGCGAGGGTCGCACGAGCGCTCAGATCCGATAGCCGCCCTCGCGGACGGTTTCGATCAGCGGCGGCTCGCCGAGCTTCGCGCGCAGCCGGCCGATCGTCGTCTTGACGGTATTCGTGAACGGGTTCGCGGCCTCGTCCCACACGCCCTCGAGCAGCTCCTCGGCGGACACGACCCGCCCCTCCGCGCCGAGCAGGTATTCGAGCACGGCGAACTCCTTCGGGCTGAGCGCGAGCGGTATCTCGCCCCGGACCGCGGTCCGGCGGGCGGGGTCGAGAGTCAGGTCGCCGTGGGCGAGCGTCGGTGGGAGCGCCGGAGTCGAGCGGCGCGCCAGTGCCCTGACACGCGCGACCAGCTCCTCGAAGTCGAAGGGCTTGGTCAGGTAGTCGTCGGCGCCGATTCCGAGCCCTTCGACGCGGTCGCGGATCGTGCTCGCCGCGGTCAGCATCAGCACGCGGGTGTTGTTCCGTTCCTCGCGCATGCGCCGGCACACCTCGTCGCCGTGGACCTGGGGGAGATCGCGGTCGAGCACGACCACGTCGTAGCGGTGGACCGCGACGTGCCGGAGCGCGTCGGCGCCGTCAAACGCGATGTCCACGGCTATGCCCTCTCGGCGGAGGCCCTCCGCGATGGCGGTGGCGAGCCGCCCATGATCTTCAGCAACCAGAACCCGCATTTTCGTCTCCCTGGGCTCGAACACAGGATGCCCGATCGAGGTGACAAAGAGGTCACAGCCGTCGTGACGGTGTTGTCACCGCCGACCTTCTACAACGGAGGCGCCACGAAATCCGGTCACAGGAGAACGTAATCATGAATCTCATCCGGCGAGTCATTCCAGCGGCAGCGGCGATCGTCGCCGTCGCGCTGCTCCTCACCGCATGCGGCGGCGCAACCACCACCACGTCGACTTCGGGAAGCACGGACGCAGTCGGCGGTTCGAGCGGTTCGGGCGGAGCCCCGCCGAAGAACTTCCTGCCGGACGCCTACAAGTACTCCGCCTGCATGCGCAACCACGGTGTGGCGGACTTTCCCGATCCCGTGGTGACGCGGTCGAGCGGTCACACCAGCGTGTCGATTCACATCTCGCAGGCGGACGGCACCTCGCCACAGTTCAAGACGGCGCAGCAGGCGTGTCGTTCGATCCTTCCCGCCCCGTCGAATGCGGATGTTGCCGCCCAGGCGCAGCAGCAACGGGTTCACGGCCAGGAGCTGCTCGCGTTCGCGCGCTGCCTGCGCAACCACGGCATCAACGGGTTCCCGGATCCAAACGCGCAGGGACAGTTGTCGGTGCAGATGATTCAAGCCGCCGGCATCGACCTCACGGCGCCGCAGGTCCGCACCGCTGGGCTCGTGTGCACTTCGGTCACGAACGGGGCCATCACGCGAGCCGACGTGATGCAGGCGACCAGCGGGAATCCGCAGCCCTCCGGAAGCGGGTCCTCGACGACCCCGGGTCCATGAGGCTGGTACGAACGCTCGAGTCCGTTCGGGGCGGCGGCTTGCTGGCAGCCGCAGCCGCCGGGGTCGCGCTGCTTGCCTCCGGGTGCAGTGGCTCCTCGTCCACGACTACCAGCACGAACTCGGCCGGCGGAGCGTCAACCGAGAACGGGGTCACGCAGGCATACAAGTACGCCGCGTGCATGCGCGACCATGGGGCGTCGAACTTTCCCGACCCGCACGTGTCGATTTCAGGCGGCAGCACCCAGATCTCGATGATGGCCGGCGGCAACCCGAAGGGTTCGCCCCAGATCCAAGCCGCGCAGACGGCGTGTCGCGGGATCATGCCCGGACCTTCTTCGGTCAGCCCGGGCGCCCAGGCGCAGCAGCAACGGGCTCGCACGCGGGACGAGCTGTCGTTCGCTCGGTGCATGCGGAAGCACGGCATCAACGGCTTCCCGGATCCGCCTGCGCAGGGCAGGCTGAGCCTGCCGATGATTCGGGCCGCCGGGATCGACCTCACGGCGCCCCAGTTCCGCACCGCCGCGCTTGCGTGCATTCCGGCTTCGAATGGAATCTTGACGCGCGCGGCGGTCCTGCAGGCAACGAGCGGCAATCCCTCTGCGACTGGGAGCCAGTCGTCGAGTGCCACGACCCCGTGAGCTAGGCTCGGTCGTGCCAAGCGTCCACTGGCGCATGCTCGACGAAGGGAGGAAGGGTGCGTCGTCTCATTCTTGTCGCAGGCCTGGTCGGTGCGTTTCTCCTGGTTGCCTTCACCGGATGGGGATTCGCGTCCGTCGGCGGAGATGCGCACCAGGCGCAGGCGACGGTCCCGATCGTGGTCCTCAAGGCGAAGGACGGTGAGGTACTCGCGCTCGCGCGAGTCGTCGTCCACGGGCGCGCGTTCCCGTTCCTGATCGACACCGGCTCGTCGAAGACGCTCGTCGACGTCGCACTCGCACGAACGCTCCACCTCAAGCGCGTCGGGAAGCCGGTCACGGTCACCGGCGTCGGCTGCTCGGAGACCGCCAGCAAGGTGCGGCTCTCGAGTTGGAGCATCGGTGGGCAGGCGCTGCCGTCGATCGTCGCCACGAGTTCGGTGATCGCCGGCGCCGACGGCAAGGCGTTCGGTCTGCTCGGATCGGACGTGCTCTCACACTTCGGCGCGATCGGGCTCGACTACGCCCACGGGGAGTTGACGCTCGGCTGAGCTACTCACCACCCGGTACGCTGATGCTGTGAGCTCGACCCGGTACCAAGCGCGTCCGGCACCCCAGGATCCGCCGCTGATCGTGCGGCTCGGAATTTCGTGGCTCACTAATGCGCTTGTACTTCTGATCGTCGACGTGCTGCTGACCGGCGTGACGGCCTCGAACGTCGGCACGCTGCTGCTGGCGGCCGCGGTGTTCGGTGTGCTGAACACGATCCTCAAGCCGCTGCTCCGACTGATCACGCTGCCACTCGCGGTCCTCACGCTCGGAATTGCCTGGTTCTTCGTGTCGCTGCTCATGCTCGAGATCACCAACTGGATCGTGAGCGGCTTCTCGATCGACGGATTCTGGACGCTGGTGGCGGCGACGCTGATCGTTTGGGTTGTGAACCTCGTGTTGGACTTCCTTCCCGGTCCGTGGCAGGTGACGGGCAAGCGCCGGCGGCGCAATCGCCGCGGGGCGGGTTAGGGCTCAGACCTGTTTCGGGAGCGAGCGGGCGCGGCGGGTCATGCCGGCCCACGGGTCCGGGGCGTCGAGGCGTTCCCCGATGTTTTCGACCGTCCAGCGGTCCGGGCGTAGCGTTTTGTCCGACAGCTCGTCCCAATGGAGGGGCACCGCCACCGGCGCGGTCGGGCGCGGCCTGACCGAATAGGGCGCGACCGCGTGCTGGGCGTAGGCGATCCGGTTCACGTCAAGGTAGATGCGCTTGCCGCGCTCCACCTTGTGCCACTCGAGCGTGAGGTGATCGGGATCGTCGGCCACCATCTTCTCGGCGAGCGCGCGGGCGAACGCGTGAGCCTCGGTGAAGTCAGGACCACGCCGGAGCGGGCAGACCACGTGCACGCCGCGCGAGCCGGTCGTCATCGCGAACGGGACGAGCCCGAGGTCGCGCAGCC
>Ga0335076_10001721_pt1 | contig 21311 bp, 18 predicted proteins | sample Lox_Sample_25_FD_206717 | JGI IMG/M metagenome (GOLD analysis project Ga0335076, IMG submission 206717) | Soil microbial communities from Loxahatchee National Wildlife Refuge, Florida, United States - Lox_Sample_2.5 | ecosystem: Environmental > Terrestrial > Soil > Wetlands | place: USA...
GAACTCGAGCTTGTAGGTCGTGTAGCCGAGGAAGCTCTTCGAGAACAGCTGGCCGCCGATCACCACGTTCCAGCGCATCGCGAAGATGCCCACGAGCGTGAGCAGGCCGGCGAGCGCGTAGATCCCGCGCCGCGCCGCCTGCTCGAGCTTGACGACCTGCGTCAACGCCAGGAGCCCGATCGGCGCCAGCGTCCCGAGCATGATCTGCACCACGATGTGCGGCAGGTAGAGCCGGGTCTGCACCATGAAGTCGAGGGTGCGGAACGACTCGTCCGCCTCGTAGATGCGGTGCACCAGGTCGAGCGACTCCAGCGCGAAGTCGATCACGAACGCGTAGAACAGGTAGCGGGCGACCTCGTCCACGCAGCGCATGTCGATCGGCTGGCCGCGCAGCCGCGTGATCGCCATGTAGAGCAGCATCACCGCGGCGATCCCGGACACGATCGCGGAGAACAGGAACACGATCGGCATGAGCGGCGTCGACCACCAGGGGTTGGCCTTCACCGAGCCGAAGATGAAGCCGACGTAGCCGTGCAGCAGGAACGCCGAGGGGATCCCGACGAGCGTCACCACGAAGCCCGCGCGCTCGTCGAGCCGCAGCGCCTCGGGGCTCAGGTCGTCCGAGCCGAGCGTGAGCAGCCGGTAGAGCCGCCGCAGCGGGCCGGTGCTGCTGCGGGCGAGCTCGACGATGTCGCGCCGGTAGTCGAGCCAGATCTCGAGCAGCAGCACGGCCATCAGGTACCAGAGGTAGACGAAGCCGAACATCGCCATCGCCGACGAGGTGTGCGGCGTGAGGTACATCTCGAACGAGCGCTCGGGGTGGCCGAGGTGCAGCTGCAGCGGCAGCGGCGCCACCAGCAGGAACGCGAGCGCCGTCAGCAGCGCCAGCCGGTAGGTGGGCTTGACGGACTCGACCCGGAACACCCGCTCGAGCGAGGCCAGGATGAAGGCGCCGGCCACGAGCCCGGTGATGAACGGATAGAGCACGATCAGGATGCTCCACTGCAGCTCCATCTCGTTCGGGTACATGTAGCCTTCGACGGCGTGCACCAGGTCGCCCATGGCTCCTCGCTAGCGCACCGAGCCGTCGAGGCCGTTGTAGTAGGTCTTGGAGCCGGTGGCCATCTGCGGCTTCAGCACCTGCACCTTGTGCGTGCGCAGGAAATCGTGGATCGGGTCCTTCGGGTTCTTGAGGTCGCCCAGCATGCGCGCCTCGGTCGGGCAGGTCTCGCAGCAGGCGGTCGTGAGCCCGCGCGTGATGCGGTGGTAGCAGAGCGAGCACTTGTCCACGGTCGAGCTGCGCGGGTCGATGAAGCGGCAGCCGTAGGGGCAGGCCTGCACGCAGTAGCGGCAGCCGAGGCAGTAGGTCTTGTCGACCAGCACCACGCCGTCCGGGCTCTCGAAGGTGGCTCCGACCGGGCACACCTGCACGCACGGCGAGTGCGCGCAGTGGTTGCAGAGCTTCGGCACGAAGAAGCTCTTGGAGCCGTCCCCGGGACGGTACTTCTCGGGGAAGCCGTCCATGCCGCCGTTCGGCGAGTCCACCTCCGGGTGCTCCACGTCCCCGTTCGGCACGTGGTAGCGCTCGACCCAGGTGCGGAAGTAGTAGGGCTCGCGCGGGACGTCGTTCTCCTCCTTGCAGGCCCGCACGCAGTTGCCGCAGCCGATGCACTTCTCCACGTCGATCGCCATCGCCCACCAGTGGTCGGCGGTCTCGTAGTTGGGAGCCGCCAGCGGCTCGCCGCGCGCGACGGCGTCCCACGCGAGCTGCGCCGCTCCCGTCAGCAGCAGCAGGTGCGTGCCGCGCGCCAGGAACTCGCGCCGGTCGGTGTTCACGGCTTCTTCGCCTCCTCCCCGCCCATGGCCGGGTGATGGGCTACGTGGCAGGTCGTGCACGGCTCGTCGCCCGAGTGCTCGGCCCTGTCCTTCTGCGGGAAGGAGGCGGGGCGGGCCACGTTCGCCTGGTGGCAGCGCACGCAGACCACGAGCGGATCGGGGCGCACGGCCTTGTGCCCCGTGGGGTCACCGGCATGAGCCGCGAGCGCTCCGTGGCACGCCTCGCAATGGACCTTTGCATGGCCGCTGCCCTTCGCGGCGTCGGCAGCGTCCTGGTGGCACTCGACGCAGGCGGCGCGGCCGGCGAACGCGAGCGGTCGGGCGCGCGCGTCGGCGAGAGCGCCGGCGCGATAGTGCCCGAAGCGGCCGAAGCCGGCCGGGACCAGCGCGGAGCGCACGAGCGCGAACGCCAGCAGGCCCACCAGGAACAGGCCCGCCACTCGGAACAGGTGATCGGCATGTCCGAAAACCCTGCGCATCGATCTGCCCTCCGGCGCCGAGCGCTCCGAAGCGTGTCAAGTGTCCGAAAGCGCTCGGCGCCGACCAAGAAGCGAACGGCCCAGCGCGCACCGGATCAAACTGACCATGTCGCGCAAAGCCTTTACGGCGCGGCGGCCATCGCCTAAGCTCACGGTGCGATCACGGGCCAACGAGAGGAGCCGCATGCGAAACGTCGTCTCCGCCTTCACACGCTTCCTCGCGCGCATCACGCGCAACGCGCTCGGCCTGGCGGGAGCCGTTCTGACCACGGCGAGCGCGGTGCTGTTCCTGACGCTCTTCGCGCTCGACCTCGTCGGCTACCACGGCGGCCCCTACGCCGGGATCCTCGCCTTCCTGATCATTCCCGGCCTGTTCCTGCTCGGCCTCCTGCTGATCCCGCTCGGGCTCTGGCGCGAGCAGGCTCGGAAGCGTCGCGCGCTCGCCGCCGGCGCCACTGCAGAGGAGGCGCTGCCGGTCTGGGACCTGAACGAGGACCGCGTGCGGCGCAACCTGCTGGTGTTCGCGCTGCTCTCGATCGTCAACGTCGTGATCCTCGCGACGGCCACCTACAAGGGCGTCGAGGTGATGGAGACCACCCAGTTCTGCGGCGCCTCATGCCACACCGTGATGGAGCCCGAGTACACGACCTACAAGCGCTCGCCCCACGCGCGCGTCAAGTGCGTCGAGTGCCACATCGGAGCGGGCGCCAACTGGTTCGTGAAGTCCAAGCTCTCGGGCTCGTGGCAGCTCGTCTCGGTCGCCTTCAATCTCTACCCGCGGCCGATCGCGTCGCCTGTCCACAACCTGCGGCCCGCGCGCGAGACCTGCGAGCAGTGCCACTGGCCGAACAAGTTCGTGGGCGACCGCTTCAAGGTCAACACCCACTTCTCGGAGGACGAGGCCAACACCGCGACCAAGACCGTGCTGGTGGTGAAGGTGGGCGGCCACCAGGCCGGCCGCAGCCAGGGCATCCACTGGCACGTCGACCCCGACCACGTCGTGCGCTACCGCGCCGACCCGAAGCGCCAGACGATCTACGAGGTCGAGATGGCGGCCAAGGACGGCACCGTGCGCCGCTACAAGAGCCCGGCAGCGGACTCGCCGGAGGCGGCGAAGGCGGCCGAGTGGCGCACGATGGACTGCGTCGACTGCCACAATCGCCCGACCCACGTCTACCGCGACCCGGCGCGCGAGCTCGACGACGCGATCCTCGACCGGCGGATCGATCCTTCGCTGCCCTTCGTGCGGCGCGAGGGCCTGAAGGCGCTGCAGGCCGACTATGCGAGCCACGACGCGGCGCGGGCGGGGATCGCGAAGGCGATCTCCGGCTTCTACGCGGCTTCGTATCCGCAGCTCGCGGCGGACAAGAAGGAGGCCGTGGCCGCGGCGGGCCGCGCGCTCGGCGACATCTGGGCCTGGAACGTGTTCCCGGCGATGAACGTCAAGTGGGGCACCTACCCGAACCACCTCGGCCATCCCGACATGAGCGGAGAGATCGGCTGTTTCCGCTGCCACGACGAGTCGCACAAGACCGCGGACGGCAAGACGATCTCGCAGGACTGCGGCCTGTGCCACTCGCTGCTGGCGCAGGAGGAGAAGGACCCGGAGATCCTGAAGAAGCTCGGCGACTGAGCGGGCTTGCGCGCCGCCCACGGGATCGCGCATGATGCGGTCGTTCCGGAGGTCAGATGGGGAAGGCACGGCGCACCACTCTGCGCAGCAGCAAGGGCAAGAAGCTCTACGCGGTCCGCGACGCTCACGGTCGCTTCAAGGACATCCAGACGTACGAGCGCGCCCATCGCGCCGACCTCGCGCACAAGTCGAAGGCGGAGATCGCCGCGGCGAAGCGCAAGAAGGCGCGCAAGGTCGCCAAGAAGAAGCGCTGAGCCTCATGCGCAAGGCCGCGCCGGTCCTCGCATGCGCGCTCGCGCTCGGCGCCGCGGCGCTGCTCGGCCGCGCGGCGGACGCGCAGCAGTTCAAGATGCCGCGCGTCGACCTCGACTACGACAAGCAGGCCGACTTCACGAGCTTCAAGACCTACAGCTGGAAGGACAACGAGCCCGTCGCCACGACCCCGGGCATGCACGCGCGCATCGTCTGGTACGTCGAGCGCGAGCTCGAGAAGAAGGGCCTCAAGAAATCGAAGCAGGGACCCGGCGACCTGCTCGTGCGCTACTACGCGAAGAAGCAGACGAGCTTGCAGGGCACGCCGAACCAGGAGCAGACGACGCTGCCGGGCGGCGCCGGCCAGCTCACGACGACCGTGGACTTCCAGAAGGTGCTCGAGGGCACGCTGCTCATCGAGCTGCAGCGCAGCTCGGACGCCGTGGCCGTCTGGCGCGCAGCCACGGAGTACAAGTCGATCGACACGCAGCGCATCGACGCGGAGACGGCGTCGGCCGTGCGCCTGCTCATGGGCAAGTACCCGCCGCCGAAGTCCTGACGCTTCGCTTCGACCTCGGCCCACCCGGCCCGGGGCTCGCAACGCCGAGACGTCGGCGATGGCCGAGGTCGCCACGGATAGCGGCGTCCGGAGGGCTCCCGGGACGGGTCCATCTCTTTCGGGGTCAGTGGACCCGGTCCGGGATCCGGCGCCGCGGAAGGCTTCGACCTCGGCCCGGTGTCAGCGCCTGAGGCTCAGCACCAGGCTCGGATCGAGCGGATAGCGGCCGGTGTCCTCGCCGTAGACCGCGAGGCCTCCGGGAAGCGCCTCGTCCACCTCGAGCCTGACGCGGAACTCTCCGGTCGACGCGGCCTCCCGCAGCGCCCCGGCCGGCAGCGTCGCCGTGACCAGGTAGCCGTAGGATCCGGCCTCGTCGAGGTGGCCGTCGCGCTTCTGCGCGTGCCACGACAAGAGGCCGCGGTGGTCGGCCGGATCGTCCGGCAGATCGTAGCTTCCGGCGGCGAGCCCGTTGACGACGACCCGTACCGCGCTCGGGTAGCGGGTCGCGTCCGTCATCGGGTAGGCGTTCCGGTTCAGGCCGGGGTCGAGCGTCCCCTTCCCCAGCATGAAGTCGCCCTGCACGGCGTCCTTCTTCGGGCGGTCCTTGCCGAAGAGCTGCTTCGCGCCCAGCTCGGCCACGAAGCTCGCACCCGCGACGTCGTCGGCCGCGAGGCCCTTCGGCCACGCGATCCGGTACTCGAAGTAGCCGGCGCCGGCGCCGTTCTGCTTGCGGCCGTCCATGGCCGCCCACTGCCGGACGCTCCAGCTCTGGGCCTGGAAGCCCGAAGGCGCGACGCGCAGCACGCGGAGCGCCGCCGCGTCCTCCCGCAGCTCCTCGTCTCTCGGCGAGGCGCCGTCCCCCACGACGAAGCTCGTGAAGTTGCGCTGCAGCACGCGGCCGGCCGCGTCCTCGAGCGAGGCCCGCAGCACCGCGACGGCTCGAGCCTTCGGCATCGGCACCGCCAAGGGCTCGAGCGCGCGCGACAGCCAGGGCTCGAACGCGATCCTGCGCTCGCCGCGCCACCACTCGCGGAAGCGGCCGAGCGAGTCGAAGCCCGCCAGCTCCAGCCGCAGCGTGAGCTCGCGCCCTGGAGCCGCGTCGGTCAGGAACGAGGCCCAGAGCGGGACCGCGACGGTGTCGCCCGGCTTCGCCGAGCTCGCGGGGTAGGCCCCGACCGCGACGTAGAGCGGTGCGTGCCAGTCGCGCAGGGTCATCCCCGGCACGAGCTCGCCGAGCCCCGTCTCCTTCTCGGAGCGGTCGAAGCGCACGTAGCCGTTCCACTCGTTGATCACGTCGTGGTGCTCGGTGTAGAGCCAGCCTGCCGCCTTCGGATGGCGGCGGAAGGCGTCGAGCATCGCGTGGTAGTCGAAGCTCCAGTCCACGTCGCCCGTCGAACCCTCGTAGCCCCAGACGTTGCCGCATTCGCTGTTGAGCATCGGCTCGCCGCGCTGCTGGCGTCCGCCCAGGTAGTTCCAGCTCGAGCCCGACGCGGTTCCGGCCTCCGCGGCGTCGAGCGTCTCCGTCCATTTCCAGCCGGGCAGGTACATGTGCCAGCTGTTGAGGTCGGTCTTCACGTGGCCGCCGGTCTCACAGCAGGGCGAGTTGTCCTCCACGAGCCGCGTCGCGTCGAGCGACTTCGCGAGCTCGTAACGGGTCGCGACCCACTCCTGCGTCGCGGGCAGGTAGCTCGGCTTGCCGCCCTCGCCTTTCGTCAAGAGCCCCCACTGCTCGTTGAACAGCACCCAGGAGAAGATCGCCGGGTGGTTGAAGTCGCGCCGCACCATCCCCCTGAAAGCGACCTCCCACTCCTTCTGCATCGCGGCGTCGGGCTCGCCCCAGGAGTTCGGCACGTCGCTCATCACCAGCACCCCGAGCCGGTCGGCCCAGTAGAGCTTGCGCGGCAGCTCGACCTTGACGTGCGTGCGGATCACGTTCAGGCCCAGCCGCCGGGCGAGCAGCACCTCCTCGCGCATCGCGGCGTCGCTCGGCCACGTGTAGAAGCCGTCGGGGTGGTAGCCCTGGTCGAGCGTCATCTGCAGGTAGAGGGGCTTGCCGTTCAGCGAGACGTACGCGTGCCCGAGCCCGGGCAGCTTCGCGACGCCGATCTCGCGCAGGCCGAAGTAGCTCTTCACGCGGTCCCCGCCCGACGGGCCCGCGAGCGACAGCACCGCGTCGTAGAGATGCGGGTCCTCGAGCGACCAGAGCCGCGGGCTCGGCCCGAGCGGCAGCGTGAGCCGCGCCTCCTTCGCCCCGGCGGCGAGCGCCTGATGCGCCTCGGCGAACGAGGGGTCGCCCGAGGCTCCCGTGGGAACCCGCAGCTCGACCACCGTGCCGGCCGGCGCCGGACCCGAGAGCCGGACGAGCGCTTCGACGCGCTTCGAGCCGACGCTCGGGTGGAACTCGAACGAGTCCACGAAGAGCGCCGGCCGCGCCTCGAGGTAGGCCGTCTGCCAGAGGCCGCGCGCCTTGCCGTAGCCCTGCTTGCCTTCGAGCTTGAAGGGGTGCGGCGTGTCGTCCACGCGCAGCACGAGCCGCTGCTCCTGCCCCGGCTTGGCGAACGGCGTCAGCTCCAGCTCGAACGGCGTGTAGCCGCCCTGGTACGAGCCGACGGGATGGCCGTCGAGCCACGCGCTCGTCCTCCAGTCGCTCGCGCCGACGACCAGGAAGACGCGCTTCCCCTTCCACGCGTCCGGCACGCGCAGCGAGCGCGCATACCACGCGACGTCGGCCTCGTCGCCGACGCCCGACAGCTTCGACCCCCACGAGAACGGCACGTGGATCGTCAGCGGGAAGCCTGTAGGCGCGGTCTCGAACCAGCGCCCGCGCAAGCCCGCGTCTTCCTTGTCGAAGCGGAAGGACCAGTCGCCGTTCAGGTTCAGCCACTCCGAGCGCTCGAAGTCCGGCCGCGGGTGCTCGGGCAGGGGGACCGCGGGGCCCTCAGCCGACGCGCGACCGGGGACCAGCGATAGCAGCGCCACCAGCAACAGCGCCGACGTGCGTGGGACACGCACGCGTCTCACCTCCTCTCAGCGCGGAGCCTCGACGACCGCCCAGATCGGCAGGTGGTCGCTCGCGCCGTGGTTGTCGCGGACGATGCCCAGCACGGAGTCGCCGCTCGCGAGCCGCAGCCCCCTCACGAGGACGTGATCGTACCCCAGACGCGCGAGCGGGACGCCGAGCACGTCGACGCGCGTCGTGGCCCCGAGGCCGCGCGTGAGCCAGACGAGGCCGGCGCGCTCGAGCTCCGCGACCTTGTCGTGCGAGTTGAAGTCGCCCGCGATCACGACCGGGTCGGGCGAGGCGGCGGCGTCCCTGGCGAGCACGCGCAGCTCCTCGGCACGCGAGCCGCCGGACACGGCCATCGGCGAGGGCAGGTGGACGGCGTACGCGCGGATGCGCTCCACGCCGCGCAGCACGGTCGCGATCGTCACGGAGCGGCGCAGCCCGCTGCCGCGCGCGCCATGCGGCAGCGTCAGCTTGCGCGGCTCGACGAGCGGCCACGGCGACAAGAGCGCGCAGCCGAAGTCGCGCCCGTGCTTGGGGTGCACGCCGCTCGGGAAGTAGACGGCGTTCAGTCGGAGCGCCTTCGCGATCCGCTCGACTCCCGGCGCGTCCATCTCCTGGAGCGACAGGATGTCGGGATCGCGCAGCGCCTCGGCGCCGCCCAAGACCTCGAGCGCCCGGTCGATCTCGATCCCGTAGGCGATGTTGAAGCTGACGACGCGCAAAGGCCCGCTCGCGGACGCGGCGGCGCGCGGCGCGGCCTCGCGGCGGAACTCGTAGAACGGCCCGGCCGGGTCGAGGTAGTTCTTCGCGGAGGCGCAGCCGATTCCCGCCGCGGCCGCGAGGGCCGCGAGCAGCCGGCGCGCGGCCACTCCTAGCTTCCGCCCACCTTGCGGGGCAGGCTCGTCTTGCCGAAGCCGTGCGTGTTGGTCGCGGTCTTCTTCCACGGCTGGTGGGTCTTCTGCCGCGGCGGCCCGCTCGCGGCAGCCGTCGCTTCCGCGGCGGCCGGCGCCGGCGCTTCGGCGGCGGCCTTCTCGCGCGCCTGGCGCGCCTTAGCCTCGTCGGCCCCGAGGTGGCACTGCTTGTACTTCTTCCCCGAGCCGCAGTGGCAGGGGTCGTTGCGTCCCGGTGTCGCTGCCAAGGATCGTCCTCCAGCCTCCACTCTATCAGCCGCGCCGCGCGAAGCCCAGCACGACGCCGCCGAGCGAGGCCGCTTCGGCGGCTTGTGGCAATATGCCGGCGTGGGCTCCTCCAGCCGAAAGGGCCGTATCGTCGTGATCGACGACGAGGCGAACGCGGCGGCGGCGCTCGAGACGCTGCTCGAGCAGGACGGCTACGACGTCGAGCGTGCGAACGACGGCCGCTCGGGCCTGCTGCTCGTCGAGCGCCACGACCCCGACGTCGTGCTCACCGACCTGCGCATGCCGGGCATGGACGGGCTCGAGCTGCTCGGCCGGATCAAGGAGCTGCGTCCCGACGCGATGGTGATCGTGATGACCGCGTACGGGACGGTGAAGACCGCGGTCAAGGCGATGAAGCTCGGGGCGGAGGACTACCTCGGCAAGCCGATCGACATCGAGGAGCTGGGGGTCGTGCTCGACAAGGCGCTCGAGCGCAAGAGCCTGCTCGCGGAGGCGCGCTCGCTGCGCGAGCGGCTGGAGCACAAGTACCGGCTCGACAATCTCGTCGGCGAGAGCCCCGCGATGCTCGCGGTCTTCAAGACGATCCGCCAGGTGGCGGGCTCCTCCGCCTCGGTGCTGCTGCTGGGCGAGAGCGGCACCGGCAAGGAGCTGTTCGCGCAGGCGCTGCACCAGACGAGCTCGCGCCACAAGCAGCCGTTCGTCAAGGTCGCCTGCGCCGCGCTGCCCGAGACGCTGCTCGAGAGCGAGCTCTTCGGCCACGAGAAAGGCTCCTTCACCGGGGCGATCGCGACGCGCGCGGGCCGCTTCGAGGCGGCCGACGGCGGCACGCTGTTCCTCGACGAGATCGGCGACATCTCGCCGACGGTGCAGGTGAAGCTGCTGCGCTTCCTCGAGGAGCGCGAATTCGAGCGCGTGGGCGGCAACCGGACCTTCAAGGTGGACGTGCGGATCGTGGCGGCCACCCACCGCGACCTCAAGAAGAAGCTCGAGGACGGCAGCTTCCGCGAGGACCTCTATTACAGGCTGAACGTGATCGAGATCCTGATCCCCCCGCTGCGCGAGCGGCCCGGAGACATCCCGCTGCTCGCGCACCACTTCCTGCGCAAGTACGCGGACGAGAACCAGAAGAACATCAAGGACATCGGCGACGACGTGCTCGCGCTCCTGCTGTCGCACTCCTGGCCCGGCAACGTGCGCGAGCTCGAGAACGCGATGGAGCGGGCGGTGGTGCTGGCCGACGGCGAGCTGCTGCTGCCGTCGCACTTCCCCACGCTGCGCAGCGCCGCGGGCGACGGGACCGCGCACGCGCAGGCCCCAGCGAGCCTCGGTGTCAGGATTCCCGGCAGCTCGCTCGCCGACCTCGAGCGCGAGGCGATCCTGCGCACGCTGGAGGCCGTGGGCGGCAGCACTTCGAAGGCGGCAGCGATGCTCGAGATCAGCGCGCGCAAGATCCAGTACAAGCTGAAGCAGTACGCGGAATCGGGGGTTTGGGGGGCGATGAGCCCCCCAAAAGCTCGGTCCTAGGCTCCGCTCGTCGCCCCTATGAGAGCAAAGCCCGCGGCGTGACGGGTCGCAGCGGCCCGCCGAAGCGCGCGGCGAGCGTGTGCCGCTCACCTTCGGCCGGGTCGGGCCGGCGCTCCTCGGTCACGAGGTAATCGAGGTGGGCGCGGATCGCGGCGCTGCCCGGGTTGCCGCGGATGCGCGCGCGCTCCCGGCCGTCGCGCCAGAAGACGAGCGTCGGCACGTAGGTCAGGTGGTAGCGCGCGGCGAGCCAGCCCTCCGCCGCGTCCGTGACGCGAACGACCAGCACGCGGTCGTGGAACTCGCGTGCGAGCTTCTCGAGCTCGGGCTGGAGCGCGTCGCACGGCGCGCATCCCGGGGTCTCGAAGACGACCAGGGCTGGGTGTCCGGAGGCCTGGATCCGGTCCAGAACGGAAGCGCTCGCGCGGATGGGAGCGTCGAAGGCGGCTCGCATTGGGCTCACCCCCCGTCACCTGCAATATAGACCCGCGGGCGCGGAGGATGCCACGGGAAAACGCACGGGCCTCGCGAAAAGACGAAACCTGCCGGAGCCGCCGGACCGCCCGCGAAAAGCCTGCGGCTATAGGCGCTCGCCGGCTTGGGAGACAATGACCGCGCGATGACGACAAGGCAGCTCGGTTGGCGGGCGGCAGCCCTCGTCGGGGTCGTCGCCGGCTCCCTTCTGCTCCGGGTCACGGTCTTCGCCCCCAAGGAGGTGCCCGTTCGGGTGGCGGCGGTCGAGCAGGGGCGGGTCGAGGAGACCGTCACGAACTCGCGAGCCGGAACCGTGAAGGCGCGGCGCCGCGCCAAGCTCGCCCCGGAGATCGGCGGCCGGGTGGTCGCGCTGCCCCACAGGCGGGGCGCGCTCGTGAAGGAGGGGGAGCTGCTGCTGCGCGTGGACGACGCCTTGCAGCGGGCGCAGCTCCGGCTGTCACAGGACGAGCGCCAGGCAGCGGTCGCCCAGCGCGACCAGTCCTGCCTCGCCGCCGAGCGGGCCTCGCGGGAGCGGGACCGCACGCGGTCGCTCGCGGCGCAGGGGATCGTCTCGACCGACCAGATCGACGACGTCGACAGCCAGGCGCGCACCGCCGAGGCCGCCTGCCGGGCCGCGCGCGCGACGGCCGAGCGCGCAGACTCCGCCGTGAACCTGGCGCGGACCCAGGTCGACAAGACCGTGCTGCGCGCGCCGTTCGACGGCATCGTGGCGGACACCTTCATCGAGGTCGGCGAGTGGACGGCGCCCTCGCCGCCGGCGCTGCCGATCCCGCCGGTGCTCGACCTGATCGACATGCGCTCGATCTACGTGAGCGCGCCGATGGACGAGGTGGACTCGGGGCGGATCAAGCCGGGCCAGCCGGCGCGCGTCAGCGTCGACTCGCAGCCGGGCAAGCACTTCCCTTCCCACGTCGTCGCGGTCGCCCCCTACGTGCTCGACCGGCTCGAGCAGAACCGCACCGTCGAGATCGAGCTCGAGCTCGACGATCCGCGGGCGGCCGCCGGCCTGCTGCCGGGCACGTCGGCAGACGCCGAGGTGATCCTGAGCGCGCGCGACGGCGTGCTGCGCGTGCCGACGCAGGCGCTGCTCGAGGGCGGGCGCGTGCTGGTGCTCGAGCGCGGCCGCCTGGTCGAGCGCACGCTGAAGGTGGGCCTGCGCAACTGGGACTGGAGCGAGGTCGCCTCCGGGCTCGCGGCCGGCGAGCGCGTGGTGACGTCGCTCGACCGGCCCGAGGTCAAGGCCGGCGCCCGCGCGCGCGTGGCGGAGGCGGACCGTCGCTAGCGGTGTCCGGATGATCCGGCTCTCGGGCGTCTCGCGCAGCTACGACGTCGGCGGCGAGGCCGTCCACGCGCTCTCGGACGTGACGGAGGAGATCGCGGCCGGCGAGCACCTCGCGATCATGGGCCCCTCGGGCTCGGGCAAGTCCACGCTCTTGCACGTGCTCGGCTGTCTCGACCGGCCCGACCGCGGGACCTACGAGCTCGACGGCCGCGACGTGAGCCGGCTCGACGAGGCCGAGCTCAGCCTGGTGCGGCGCCACACGATCGGTTTCGTGTTCCAGTTCTTCCACCTGGTGCCGCGGCTCACCGCCCAGGAGAACGTCGAGCTGCCGATGATCTTCGCCGGCACGAAGCCCGCCGAGCGCCGCGAGCGTGCGCTCGCGCGGCTGCGCGCCGTCGGCCTCGAGCCGCGCGCCAAGCACCGCCCCGACCAGCTCTCGGGCGGCGAGCGCCAGCGCGTGGCGCTCGCGCGCGCGACCGTGCTCGAGCCGAAGCTGCTGCTGGCCGACGAGCCGACCGGCAACCTCGACACCGCCTCGGGCCGCCACGTGCTGGAGCTGCTCGAGCAGATGAACGCCTCGGGCCTGACGCTGGTCGTGGTCACGCACGACCCCGCGGTCGCCCGCCGCGCCCGCCGCGTGCTGGTGCTGAAGGACGGCAGCGTCGTCTACCGCGGTCCCGGCAGCCGGATCCAGGAAGCCGTCGAGATCCTGGCCGCGGCGGAGAACGGCGCGTGAGCTTCCTGGACCTGCTCGGCTTCGCGACGCGGGCGCTCCGCGGGCACCGCCTGCGCACCGCGCTCAGCCTGCTCGGGGTGGCGATCGGCGTCGCGGCCGTCGTCACGCTCACGGCGCTCGGCGAGGGCGCGCGCCGCTACGTGCTCGGCCAGTTCGCGGCGGTCGGCAGCAACATGGTGATCGTGCTGCCCGGCAAGAACGAGACCTCGGGCGCGATGCCGGGGCTCGGCGGCGTGCCGCACGATCTCACGCTCGACGACGCGCTGTCGGTCGCGCGCGGCGTGCGCGAGGCGGAGAAGCTCGCGCCGATGGTGGTGGGCACCGAGACCGTGTCCTTCGGGGAGCGCAAGCGCCAGGTGGCGCTCTTCGGCTCGTCGCACGAGGCGCTCGAGGTGCGGCGGCTCGGGATGGCTCAGGGGCGCTTCCTCCCGGCGATTCCGTGGGACCGCGGCGCCCCGGTCGCAGTGCTCGGCAGCAATCTGTCGCAGGAACTCTTCCGCGCCGGCGATCCGGTCGGCCAGGTCGTGCGCGTCGGCGACTGGCGCATGCGCGTGATCGGCGTGCTCGAGCCGCGCGGCCAGCAGCTCGGGATCGACATGGACGACGTCGTGGTGGTGCCCGTCGCGACGGCCATGAAGATGCTCAACCGCTCGGGCCTGTTCCGGCTGGTGATCCAGGTGCGGACCTACGCCGACCTCGGGACGGCGAAGCAGGCCGTGCTGAAGCTGCTCAAGGAGCGCCACGGCGAGGAGGACGTCACCGTCATCACGCAGGACGCCGTGGTCTCGGCGTTCGACTCGATCCTCGGCGCGCTGACGATGGCGCTCGGCGGGATCGCCGCGGTCTCGCTCGCGGTCGCCGGCGTCGGGATCATGAACGTGATGCTGGTCTCGGTCTCCGAGCGCACGCGCGAGGTCGGTCTGCTGAAGGCGCTCGGCGCCCAGCGCGGCCAGATCCTGGCCGCGTTCCTCGCCGAGGCGGTCTTGATCTCCACGGCGGGCGGGCTCCTCGGCCTCGGCCTGGGCTACGCCTCGGTGCTCGCGCTCGTCACCGTCTACCCGGCGCTCCCCGCGTCGCCTCCCGTCTGGGCGGTGGCCGCCGCGTTCGGGCTCTCGGTGGCCGTGGGGGCGGTCTTCGGCGTCTTGCCGGCCCGGCGCGCCACCCGGCTCGACCCGGTGACGGCGCTCGCAGGGCGCTGAGCGGTGGCCGACCTCGTCCGTCTCGCGACCGGCGCCCTCACCGCGCACCGGCTGCGCTCGTTCCTTTCGATGCTGGGCATCGCGATCGGCGTCGCCGCGGTGATCCTGCTGACCTCGATCGGCGAGGGCACGCGCGTCTACGTGCTTTCCCAGTTCACGCAGTTCGGCACCAACATCATGGCCGTCAACCCCGGCAAGTCGAAGACGCTCGGCATCCCCGGCGTGCTCGGCGGAGCGCAGCGCAAGCTCACGATCGACGACGCCGAGGCGCTCGCGCGCGTGCCGGGCATCGAAACGATGGTGCCGGTCACGATGGGGCAAGCCCGCGTCGAAGGCGGCGGGCGCGGCAGGAGCGTCACCGTGCTGGGCGCCACGCCCGACCTGCCCGTGCTCTGGAAGTTCGGAGCGCGCCAGGGCTCGTTCTGGCCCAAGGGTGACCCGCGCCGCGGCGGGGCGGAAGCGGTGCTCGGGCCGAAGCTCGCGCGCGAGCTGTTCGGCGAGACGAGCCCGCTCGGCGAGCTGGTCCGCATTTCCGGCGCGCGGTTCCGAGTGACGGGCGTGATGCAGCCGAAGGGCCAGATGATGGGATTCGACGTGGACGACATCGCGATCGTGCCCGTCGCGAGCGCGCTGCGGCTCTTCAACCAGGACGAGCTGTTCGAGATCGACCTCATCTACAGCAACATGAGCGAGACCGAGCGCGTCGCCGCCGAGGTGAGGCGCGTGCTCGCGGTCCGGCACGGCGAGGAGGACTTCACCGTCACCACGCAGGCGGCGATGCTCGACGTGTTCGGCAAGGTCATGGACGTGATCACGATGGCGGTGGGCGCGATCGCCTCGATCTCGCTGCTGGTCGGCGCCACCGGCATCCTGACGATGATGTGGATCGCGGTCGGCGAGCGCACCGGCGAGATCGGCCTGTTGCGCGCGCTCGGCGCGACCGCGGGCCAGGTGCAGTCGGTGTTCCTGGCCGAGGCCATAGCGCTCGCCAGCGCGGGCGGCGCGCTCGGGATCGGGATCGGGCTCGGGCTGGGGTCGCTCGCCCGCGTGCTCGTCCCCGGCCTCCCGGTCGAGACGCCGGTGCGCTTCGTGCTCGCGGGCCTCGCGACCAGCTTCGCGACGGGCGTCGTGGCCGGCGTGGCGCCGGCGCGCCGCGCGGCCGGGCTCGACCCGATCGAGGCGCTGCGCGCCGAGTAGCGGCTAGAACGCCCAGCCCAGCGAAGCGCGCACGCTCCAGCCGTTCGCGCTCGCGCCGAGCGGACGCGACGCGTCGCTCGTCCGCGGGCTGCGCGTCGCGTGCACGATCGGCCCGCCGGCGAGCGACGCCTGCAGCTTGCGGCCGGGCGGCGCCCAGTGGACCGAGGGCCCCACGAAGAGCCGCGCTCCGCCCTCGGCCTCCTGCGGGTCCCAGAAGCCCTCGAGGTCCTCGCCGAGCGCCTCGACGCCGAGCTGGAGCGCGCCGCCCACGCGATAGTTCCAGCCGAGGCTCGTGATCAGGTCGACGGCGTCGCGACCCGTCTCGAACGCCTTCTCGAGCCGCAGGTTGCCGAACAGCAGCGAGCGCTCGCCCGCGCGCCCGAGCGAGGCACGGGCGAGCAGCGTCGCCGAGCCGCTCCACTCGCGCCGCACGCCGCCGCCCACCGCGATCCGCAGCCCGGACACCGTGGCGAGCACGTCCTTGAGCAGCTCGGCCTCGAGCACGCTGCCCGTGCCGTTGTCGCCTCCCAGGCCGACACCCGCTTCCGCTACGAGCGTGAAGCCCGCGCCGAGCGCCGCCTGCGCCGCAAGCCGCTGCTCGAGTCCGTCGTAGCCGAAGACGGGAGCGGTGCGCTCCGCGTAGCCCGCGTCGTAGCGCACGCCGAGCCGGCTGCCGTCGGCCGCGGGCAGCGTCGTCACGGTGAAGACGAACGGCTGCACCTGGGCGCGCGCGGACGCCGCCGACGCCAGCGCGACGAGCGCGGCCGCGACCGCGCGCACGACGACGATCCGGGGGGCGCCCCTTCGCGGCCTGTCCATGAGCCATGCATGATACTCGCGCGGCGCGGCGATGCTATCGTCTGGGGGCCGACGACAACCGCGTGGAGACCCGAATGCCCCGACTCGTGCTCGCGACGGCCCTGCCTCTGCTCCTGCTGGCCGCTCCGCCCGTCTCCGCCGGAGAGCGGCACGACGCCCAGCACCCCGGCCCGCTGGGCGGCGGCGTCACGCTGCTCCCGAACGGCTGGCGCATCGCGCCGGCCGGCCGCCACCTCGACGTCGGCGACCTGCCGCTCGCGATGGCCGTCCACCCCGACGGCCGCTACGCCGTGATCACGAACAACGGCTGGTCGAAGCCCAGCCTTCGCGTCGTCGACCTGAAGCGCCGGGAGGTGATCCAGAAGCTGGCGCTCGACAACGCCTGGCTCGGGCTCGCGTGGCACCCGGACGGCAAGCGCCTCTACTCGTCCGGCGCGGCCGACAACTCGATCCAGGAGGTCGAGTGGAAGGGCGACCGCCTGACGCTCGGCCGCAAGCTCGTCGTCTCGGCGCCGCAGACGACGAAGGACGAGATGAAGCTCGTGAACGCGGGCTTCGTGGGCGGGCTCGCGGTCTCGCCCGACGGCCGCTCGCTCTACGCGGCGCAGGTCTACGGCAAGGCGGTGGTGGCGCTCGACCTCGCGACGGGCGCGGTCGTCGCGCGCCGGGACCTCCCGGCCGAGGCCTACTCTGTGGCGATCGCCCCGGACGGCTCGGCCCTGTATGTCTCGGTCTGGGGCGCGGCCAAGGTCGAGGCGCTCGACCCGAAGACCCTCGCGCCGCTCGCCGACATCCCGGTGGGAGAGCACCCGAACGCGCTGCTGTTCTCGAAGGACGCGCGCCGGCTCTTCGTCGCCTGCGCCAACACGAACGCGGTCTCGGTCGTGGACCTCGCCACGCACCGGGCGATCGAGCGCATCGGGGTGGCGCTCTCGCCCAAGGCGCCTCCCGGCTCGACGCCCAACGCGCTCGCGCTCTCGCCGGACGGCGAGACGCTCCTGGTCGCGAACGCCGACAACAACACCGTCGCAGTGGTGGACGTCGCGCGCCCGGGCGACAGCCGCTTCCTGGGCTTCATCCCCACCGGCTGGTACCCGACCGGGGTGGCCTTCGACCGCACGGGCGAGACCGTGCTCGTGCTCTCCGGCAAGGGCCTGACGCCGACGCCGAACCCGCGGGGACCGCAGCCGACCGCGACACGCGAGGACTCGAGCTACATCGCCGCGATGCTGAACGGCGCGCTGTCGTTCGTGAAGCGCCCGGACGCCGAGGAGCTCGCGAAGCTCAGCGCGCAGGTGTTCGCGATCAGCGGCTACAACGACGGCCGGAAGGACGCGCCTCCCGGGCGGCCCGAGGGCTCGCCGATCCCGGGCAAGGTCGGCGAGCCGTCCCCGATCCGCCACGTCTTCTACGTGATCCGCGAGAACCGCACCTACGACCAGGTGCTCGGCGACCTGCCGCAGGGCAACGGCGACCCGAACCTCACGCTCTTCGGCGCGGACGTGACGCCGAACGCGCACGCGATCGCGAGCCAGTTCGTGCTGTTCGACAACTTCTACACGGACGCCGAGGTCAGCAATGACGGCCACGCGTTCTCGACCGCAGCCTACGCCACCGACGCCGTCGAGAAGCTGTGGCCGACGCTCTACGGCCAGCGCGGCGGGCTCTACCTGAGCGAGGGCGGCCACGAGGTCCGGAACAACTACGGCAACCTCGCGGCGCCCGCCGACGGATACCTGTGGGATTTCGCGGGCCGCGCCGGCGTGTCCGTCCGCAGCTACGGCGAGTTCGCCTGGCGGCAGACCAAGGGCGGGCCCACGACCGCCACGGTGCCCGGGCTCGTCGGCAAGGTCAGCCCGACCTATCCGCCCTACGACCTCGGGACCCGCGACAACGTGCGCATCGACGCCTGGCTCGAGGAGTTCCGCGGCTTCGAGAAGGAGGGCGGCCTGCCGCAGCTCAACATCGTCCGCCTCGGTAACGACCACACCGCGGGAACCTCGCCGGGCCAGCCGACGCCGCGCGCTTTCGTGGCCGAGAACGACCTGGCGCTCGGCCGGCTGGTCGAGGCGATCTCGAAGAGCCGCTTCTGGCCGGAGTCGGTCGTCTTCGTGCTGGAGGACGACGCGCAGAACGGCCCCGACCACGTGGACGCGCACCGCTCGGTGCTGCTCGTGGCGAGCCCGTGGGCGAAGCGCGGCAGCGTGGACTCGACCCTCTACACGACCTCCGGAGTGCTGCGCACGATCGAGCTCGTGCTCGGCCTGCCGCCGATGAGCCAGTACGACGCGGCCGCGACGCCCGCCTTCGCGGCGTTCGCGCCGCAGCCCGACCTTGCAGCGTACTCAGTGCGGCCCGCGCAGGTCCCGCTCGACGAGAGGAATAGGCCCGACGCCCCGGGAGCCCAGGCCTCGCTGCGGATGAACCTGATCGAGGCCGATCTCGCGCCCGAGCGCGAGCTCAACGAGATCGTCTGGAAGTCGGTGCGCGGGGCCGACTCGGTCATGCCGCCGCCCGTGCGCGCCGCGTTCGTGAAGCCGCGCCCCGACGCCGACGACGAAGCCGAGCGCGGCGGCAAGGGCAAGAGCAAGGACCGGGACGACGACGACAAGCCCCGGGCGAAGAGCCGCTAGACGACGGCCCGGCCCGAGCCGGCTCCCTCCCGCAGCAGCCCGACGACACCGTCGAGCCCGCGCGCCAGCGTCTCGCGCGAGCGCGCCGCGCCGACGCAGATGCGGACCGCGTGCGGCGGCTGGGCTCGGCCGATGCCGAAGGCCTCGGCCGGCGTGACGAGCACGCCGCGCGCGCGCGCCTCCGCCGTGAAGCTCTCGCTGCGCCACGGCTCGGGCAGCCGAAGCCACAGGTAGTAGGCCTCGGGCTGAGCGTCGAAGTCGAAGCCCCGCAGCTTCCGGCTCGCGATCTCCTGGCGGGCGCGCGCCTCCTCGCGCCGGGCCGTGACGATCGCGTCGGCGGTGCCGTTCCGGATCCAGTGCGAGGCCACGGCGGCGGTGAGCGGCGCGACCGCCCACGTCGTCGCTCGCAGGCTGGCGGCGAGCCGCGGCACGTCCACGGGCGGCGCCGCCACGTACGCGATCCGCAGCCCCGGCGCGAGCGCCTTCGAGGTGCTCGTCAGGTAGTACGAGCGCTCGGGCGCGAGCGTCGCGATCGGCGCCGGCCGCTCGGTCGGCAGCAGGCCGTGCACGTCGTCCTCGACGATCCGCAGGCCGTGCTCCCGCGCGACCGCCGCGATCTCGCGGCGCCGCGCGGGAGACATGACCGCCGTCGTCGGGTTGTGGAGCGTCGGGATCAGGTAGACAGCCTTCATCCCGCCTTCGCGGCAGGCCTCGGCGAGGGCGTCGGGGCGCAGCCCCTGCTCGTCGATCGCGAGCCCGCGCAGCTTGAGCCGGAGCAGGCCGGCCACCGGCTGCAGGCCCGCGTACGTCAGCGACTCGGTCAGCAACGTGTCCCCCGGCTCGAGGAGCGTCGCGAGCACGACCGTGAGCCCGTGCTGGCTTCCGGTGCAGACGAGCACCTCCTCCGGCGTGACGCGTAGGCCGGCGCGTGCGATCCAGGCGGCCCCGGCCTCGCGGTCGTCGGCTCCGCCTCCCGCCGCCGGATAGTCGAGGAGACGACCGACGTCGCCGCTCGCCGTCAGGCTCGAAAGGGCCTCGACCAGCGCCGCGCGCTGCGGCCGCGCGACCGGTTCGGGCGGATGGTTCTGGCTCAGGTCGCAGAGCCCGCCCTCCTCGGTCGGCTCGTCGTGGGCCCCGCGCACGAACGTGCCGCGACCGACCTCGCCCGACACCAGCCCGCGCCGAGCGGCCTCAGCGTAGGCGCGGCTCACCGTGCCGACGGTCACACCGAGGGACTCCGCGAGGTCGCGGTGGGTCGGGAGCCGGAAGCCGGCGTGCAGCTCGCCCGCCGCGAAGTCCTCGGCCAGCGCCTCGACGATCGCCAGGTAGCGAGGCCCTTTTCGGCCCTCGAGCCGTGGGCTCCAGATTGTCACGGGTACAATATAGCGATTGACACCCGAAGTTGCCAGCTCTAGATTGACAAGTGGCTGAAGGAGCTAGCGCTTATTGTACCGATACAATCGGTCGAAGCCAGGAGCGGATCGAATGGACGACAAGAAGACGGGAACGCTGACCCTCAAGACCGGCCTCGCCGAGATGCTGAAGGGCGGCGTGATCATGGACGTCACTACGCCCGAGCAGGCGCGCATCGCGGAGGACGCGGGCGCCGTGGCGGTGATGGCGCTCGAGCGCGTTCCCGCCGACATCCGCCGCGACGGCGGCGTCGCGCGCATGGCCGACCCCGAGGTCATCACGCGCATCATGGACACCGTCTCGATCCCGGTGATGGCCAAGTGCCGGATCGGCCACTTCGCCGAGGCGCGCGTGCTCGAGGCGCTCGGCGTCGACTTCATCGACGAGAGCGAGGTGTTGACGCCGGCCGACGAGGCGTACCACGTGGACAAGCTCGCCTTCAAGGTCCCGTTCGTGTGCGGCTGCCGCGACCTGGGCGAGGCTCTCCGGCGGATCGGCGAGGGCGCGGCACTCGTGCGCACCAAGGGCGAAGCGGGCACCGGCAACGTCGTCGAGGCGGTCCGGCACATGCGCGCGGTGCAAACGGGCATCCGCCGTCTGACGCAGCTCCAACCCGAGGAGCGGATGGCCGAGGCCAAGAACCTGGGCGCGCCCTACGAGCTCGTCAAGCTGATCGCCGAGACCGGCCGGCTGCCGGTGCCGAACTTCGCGGCCGGCGGCATCGCGACGCCTGCCGACGCCGCGCTCATGATGTCGCTCGGCGCCGAGACCGTCTTCGTCGGCTCGGGCATCTTCAAGTCGCAGGACCCCGCGAAGCGCGCGAAGGCGGTGGTGCGCGCGACCACCCACTGGCAGGACGCGAAGGTCGTGGCCGAGGTCTCGCGCGGGCTCGGCGAGGCCATGACCGGCCTCGAGATCCCGCAGATCCCCGAGGGCGAGAGGCTGGCGACGCGGGGCTGGTGATGGCCGCCGAGTTCGGCGTCCTGGCGCTGCAGGGAGACTTCGCCGCCCACGCGGCGGCGTTTCGCGACGCGGGCACGACCGCGCGCGAGGTGCGGCGCATCTGCGAGCTCGACGGCCTCGCCGGGATCATGATCCCGGGCGGCGAGAG
>Ga0335076_10001722_pt1 | contig 21310 bp, 14 predicted proteins | sample Lox_Sample_25_FD_206717 | JGI IMG/M metagenome (GOLD analysis project Ga0335076, IMG submission 206717) | Soil microbial communities from Loxahatchee National Wildlife Refuge, Florida, United States - Lox_Sample_2.5 | ecosystem: Environmental > Terrestrial > Soil > Wetlands | place: USA...
TTCAGCACCACCGCCAGGTTAAGCAGCCAGAAAAGTAAGAAGCAGATCGCCGTTCCGTGTGGAACGTCCTTCCACGCCGGACTGAGCGTCGCCAGCAACGTGCTGATTGCCTCGCCACCGATCCACGCCTGAATGCCGAACCACCCGCAGGCAACCAGCGCGCGCAGCACGGCCGCAACGTTCGCTCCCAGCACGCCAAATGAAGCCCGCGCCAGCACCGGAAAGGGAATCCCATACTTCGCCCCCGGATGCGAATTCAACAACATTGGCACCAGCACAATCACGTTTCCGATAAAGATCGTGGCCAGAGCCTGTCTCCAGTTCATTCCTCCCTGGATCAAGCTCGCCGCCAGCATGTAGGTGAGAATGTTCACCGACATCGAAATCCAAAGCGCGGCGAAGTTGTATGTCCCCCAGTGCCTCGCCTCGGCCGTCGCCGGCGCGAGATCGTGGTTGTAGAGAGGGCTGGATTCGATTCGCGATTGGAGGGATGTTGGTTTGGGCGTCGTCATCGCTCGTCAGTCTGCTGCCGCTGAGGCTCTGCTCTGCGTCGTGAGCGGCCCGTAACTCTCAGGTCGGCGATCACGGAAGAACTGCCACACTTTACGAACCTCGGCAATCATGTCCAGATCGAGATCCGCGACCACGACCTCGTCTTTGTCCCGGCTGGCCTGCGCGATGATTTTTCCCCTCGGGTTGCAGAAGTAGCTCTTGCCGTAAAACTCGCCGATGCTCCACGGCTTCTCGGTTCCCACACGGTTGATCGCACCTACGAAATATCCGTTCGCCACCGCATGCGCCGGCTGTTCCAGTTCCCACAAATATTCCGACAGTCCAGCAACGGTTGCCGACGGATTAAACACAATCTCCGCGCCATTCAATCCCAGGATCCGCGCCCCTTCCGGAAAATGGCGGTCGTAGCAGATGTACACCCCTACACGCGCGTACTTCGTCTCAAACACCGGATAGCCAAGATCTCCCGGCGTGAAGTAAAACTTTTCCCAAAATCCCGGATGGCAATGCGGAATGTGGTGCTTGCGGTATTTTCCCAGATACTTCCCATCCGCATCGATCACTGCGGCTGTGTTGAAGTACACGCCCGACATGTGCTCTTCATAAACCGGAACCACAATCACCATGCCATGCTTCGCTGCGACCTTCCGCATCAGTTGCGTCGTCGGTCCGTCAGGTACGCGCTCTGTCAGCTCATACCAGCGTTCATTCTGCTCGGCGCAAAAGTACGGTCCGTAAAAGAGCTCCTGCAGGCACAGGACCTTCGCCTTTTTGCGCGCCGCCTGCTCAATCAGCTTCAAGTGCTTGTCGATCATCGCCTTCCGAATCTGTTCCAGCGGCCGGTCGGTGCTCACTGCATTACTCGCTTGAATCAGGGCGCAACGGACATTGCGGGGCATGGCTCCTCCCAACTCTATGAGCACCGAACTATAACAGAACCCCACTCAGCGCCTCTCTCATTGACACCAGTCCTCCCGCTGAATAGACTCGCCCTTCTGTCGCCAGGACCCCATGGCAAAACGCCCACGTATCGCGGTAGTTGGCAGCGCCAATATCGATCTCACAACTTTCGCCGATCAGTTCCCCAAGCCCGGTGAAACCATCTTTGGCCAGAAGTTCGATCTCGGCTTCGGTGGAAAGGGTGCCAACCAGGCCGTCGCCGCCCGCCTTTGCGGAGCCGAAGTCTTCATGGTCGCTCGCGTTGGCAGCGACCTGTTTGGGCCTGCCACGATCGAGAACTTTCGCCAGCAGGGAATCGATCCCACTCACGTCCGGCAAGTCGCCGGACTCTCCAGCGGCGTCGCCCCCATCTTCGTTGAGCCCAACGGTCAAAACCGCATCATCGTCGTCAAGGGCGCCAACGACGCGCTCAAGCCTGCCGACGTTGATGCCGCCGCCGAAACTCTCAAGACCGCCGACTGCATCGTTCTCCAGTTCGAGATCCCGCTCGAAACCGTCTACTACACCGTTGCCTTCGCCCGCCGTCACGGTATCCGCTGCATCGTCAATCCTGCCCCTGCCCAGCCCGTCGACTTGGCGGCTCTGAAGGACTTGGACTACTTCGTCCCCAACGAGAGTGAAGCCGAAACGATCAGTGGCTCGCCGGTCAGAGATCTCGGCGACGCCAAGACCTGCGCCGAGAAGTTCGTCGCCGCCGGGGTGCGTCGCGCGATTATCACCCTCGGCGCCAATGGATCTCTCCTGGCTGGACCAGACTTGCGTGAACACGTCCCGCCCTTTGCCGTAAAAAGTGTCGACAGCACCGGGGCTGGCGACGCCTTCATCGGGAGCTTTGCGGTTTTCTTGGGAGAAGGCTTGCCCGAGAAAGAAGCTGTCCGGCGCGCAAACCTCTATGCCGGATTGTCCACCACCGGCATCGGCACGCAGAAATCGTTCTACGATCGCGCCCGCTTTAATGCCGAGTGGGCTGCTCGCTCCTGAAACAGAAACAGACTCCTGAAAGATGCTTTGTGGCACACGGCCCACACTGGCCAACGGATTTTCGAATCCATCGGTGCCACGCTTTGACGCTTTCTAATGGTTTTCCACTACGAAAACTCTTGACTTAGCGGCAATTGGCCATTTATAAGCCGTGCTGCGGTCGAAAAGACCTCCCAACTTCATCCGGAAGAGGGAGGGCTTTTTCTTTGGGGCGATTCAGACCGCCGAAAGGCTTAACAACAAAATGTCGAGGAAGCAGAAGCTTTCTGCGCTGTCCTTTTGTCTCTTTTTCGTCCTTTCCAGCTCTCTGATTTACGGCCAAGCCACCGGAAGTTTCTCCGGTACCGTGTCCGACAATTCGGGTGCGGTCGTCGCCAATGCCAAGGTTGTCGTCACCGCCCAGGCCACAAACGTCTCGCGCGAAGCGACGACCGACGGTTCCGGGCACTTCCTCGTGCCCCTCCTTGGCGTCGGCATGTATACCGTTCGAGTGGAAGCTGCTGGATTCAAACCTGCCGAATCCAAAGACGTCCGCCTGCAGGTCGACGAACAGCGCGAACTGGACTTCAAGGTCGTCCCCGCCTCTGTAAGCACCAGCGTAGAAGTAAACGCCACCGAAGTCGCCGTGGAAGCAACAACCCCGACACTCGGACAAGTCATTACCTCCGAGCAGGTCGCGGAGCTGCCTTTAAATGGCCGCGATTTTGTGCAGCTTGCGACTCTGACTCCAGGAACCACGCAGGAGACCAACCCCAACAGCTTCTTTACGCAGGGCGCGAGTAGCGAGGTGGCTGCCCGCGGCATCTATTCGCTCTCAGTGGGCGGCTCCCGGGCCCAGAGCACAGACTGGCTTTTTGACGGCGTCGACAACAACGAATTGACCGCCGGTGGAATCGGCGTGCTGCCGTCGATTGATGCCATCCAGGAGTTCAAGGTTCTTACCTACAACTATTCGGCCGAGTTCGGCACGCGAGCGGGTCCCACTGTTCTCATCACGAGTAAGTCAGGAACGAACAAGCTGCACGGTTCCGTGTTTGAGTTCTTCCGTAATACGGATCTCGACGCACGCAGTTTTTTCGCCTCTTCTCGAGAACAATTTAACCTGAACCAATTTGGCGCTGCCCTGGGCGGAGCAATCAAGAAAGACAAGACGTTCTTTTTCGCGGACTATCAGGGTAAAAGGCAACGCCACGGAATACCGTTCATTGGCTTGGTTCCCACTCCCGCTATGTTGACCGGGGATTACACACTCGATCCCCTGGGTGTGGCTCGCCCGGGTACATTCGACGGTTCTGTCAATATCAACGGTTTTCCCGACATTAACAGTCCTTACACTTTCGGTCCTTTCCAGTGCGACGGTGCGGGTAGTCCGATTGCACCAAACACCGACGGATCTCAGAACCTTGGAGTCAACTGCAACAAGATTCCGGCTGCCATGTTCGATCCGACCGTGAACCCGTCGGTAGATCCAAGTGGCCTGGCGATGATGAAGCTCTATCCTCAGCCCAACGCTGTCAACACCCAAACCATCACCAACTTCGCAAACGTGCCTGTCAGGAGGTTGAACGAGGACGAGTTTGACGTCAGAATCGATCATACTTTCTCACCCAAGGACTCAGTCTTTGGCCGCTTCAGCTACGATCAGGCCACCTCATTCGTGCCCGGAGGTTCTCCGGGGTTTGCTGAAGCCAATGCGTTTGGAAGCACCCAGAACATTACCAACCACGGGCGCAATGTCGCGCTTTCTGAAACGCACATCGTCTCCAGCAACAACATCAATCAATTTACTTTCGGCTACAACAGAATTTTCAATCACATCCGTTCGTTCGGCGACGGTACTTGTGAAGCCGCAAACATCGGGATCCTCGGGGCGAATCTAAACAGCAAATGCCCGAATGCCCCATCTGGAGTAGCCGCCCAGTCGACCAAAGACTGCGTGAGTTGTGGACTGTCCTCCACCCTTATGAACAACTATTGGGCTCTGGGAGATCGAGGCTTCGCTCCCTTCCAGGGTGGGACAAACGTTTTCCAGATCTCGGATTCGTTCGACATGATCCGCGGCAAACACGATATCAAGATCGGCATGGGTTTCCGTGATCAGCAAATGAACGTCGAAACGAACGCCTTCCAGGATGGCTTCTACATCAACTTCGGCCTGACTGGCGATGCCACCGCCGATCTACTGCTCGGGCAGCTTGGCGGCGGCATTCATGATCAGACTTTTTTTGGCGCCACCACGGGCCGCCGCTGGAAGCTGTATCGGCCCTTCGTCGAGGATAACTGGCGCGTGACTTCCGACCTCACGTTAAATCTGGGACTTGCTTGGGCTCTGGTCACTCCGATCACCGAGGCCCAAAACCGTCAAGCTAACTTTGACTTTGACAGTGGCAAATTTTTTGTCGCCGGTAGTGCAGATTTTGGCTCCTGCTCGATTTGCGTGCGCTCCGACGCAAGGGCTGGGATTGAGATGGACAAGACCGCGTTCGAACCCCGGATTGGAATCTCATGGAAGCCATTTGGTTCACAAAAAATGGCCATCCGAGGAGGTTACGCGATCTTCCACGATTCCTCATGGAACCAGGGTGCGCAGGGTCTGTGGGAAAACCCACCGTACTTTGCCGAGTCTGACAATTTCTTTGGCCCGTGCCCATTCAACAATGCAGGGCAGGCCCAGCCTCTCAATTGCGGAAACCGGTACTTGTTCCTTCAGCCAGATGCGACTGGAAACCTCGTTCCAATTACATCGCCACCAAGCCCACAGTCGTTCCCCGGCACCTTGCAATCGCAGAACCTGAACTTCAAGCAAGGTCGTGTACAGCAGTTCAATTTGAACCTTGAGTACCAGTTACCTGGGAACGTCCTGCTAACTGCTGGATATGCCGGGTCTCGGAGTTCTCACATCCTCGTGGATGGAGTGAACGAGAACGTCGGCTCGCCATCCGCATGCGGTACGCCCGGATACACCCTGGGCTGTGGACCGGGCGGGACTGCTTTCGCGCCGAAGTGGGGAGCACCTACTTTCCTTTTCCCGTTGACTATCGCCAATAACAACGATATCGGTCAGGCGACCTACAACTCGTTTCAAGTCAAAGCGGAAACGAAAAGCGAGCGCCACGGTCTCTATGCTCTGATCAGCTACACCTACGCCCACACCTATGATTCCGGTCTGCCAGACGGACTGGGTACATTCCCGGGTGCTACGTACTGGCCGCTTCCGGGCACCCACAATGCGGATTGGAGTCTTTCGCAGCTGAATCTCGATCAGCAATTCTCGGCTAGCGTCACCTATCAGTTGCCCTTCGGAAAGGGAAAACATTTTGGGGGCAACTGGAACGGCGCTGTTAACGCTGTGCTGGGTAACTGGGAAGTCGATGTCATCCAGCGGGCCACTTCTGGCTTTCCGCTCTTCATGGTGGATAGCGACAACGCCTCGGGTGTGACCTTCTCATGGAACGGAAACAATCTGAACCGCCCCGATTTGATTAGCGATCCTCACAAGCCAGGAGTTGTCGCCAGTAATCCGAATATCCAGTGCCAGTACACCGTCGGAACACCCATCCCGGGAACCACTCCCACCGAGTTCGGAATTGCCCCGACTCGAGTCGGTACCCGATCGAACTGGTTCAATCCTTGCGCATTTGCTCCCGCGGCTCCCGGAGAACTTGGGAATTCTCCCCGCGCGCCTCTTAGCGGGCCGCGATTCGTGAACACTGACCTGTCGGTGATCAAGCATTTCCTGCTTCCATGGGAAGACATGCGGCTTGATTTTCGCGCGGAGTTCTTCAACGCCTGGAACCATGCTCAGTTCTATCTGCAGGGTGGCGCCAGCCAAATGCAGGACGTAAACGCGCTTAGCAGCTTCGGTGTCGTGAATGGCACCGTAAACAATCCGCGCGTGGTCCAGCTTGCGCTAAAACTAAACTTCTAACGAAAATACTTCGAGATCGTGGGCAGATTGAGTTCGCGCTCAGTCTGCCTCTCTTTTTTCGAGCGGGATCTTTTAGGAGGGATCGTGTCGAAACACCTTTCGGGCTTACTCTTGTCGGGCATCATTCTGCTTACAAGTCTCGCCTCCGCCCAGAAAATCAAAGTCATCGTCGACCAGGACGCCCGCGGCCCCGGCACCAGCGATCAGCAAGCCATCCTGGTCTTCCTCCAGTCCGAAAGATTCGACGTTCTTGGCATCACCACCGTCAGCGGCGACCAGTGGGTTAAGGAAGAAACTCAGCACGTTCTCCGTCTCCTCGAAATCTCCAACCGCACCGACGTCCCCGTCTATCAGGGTGCCGTTTATCCTCTGATCAACTCCAAAGAAGAATCCGAACGCTGGGAGGCCCTCTACGGCAAGTTCGAGTACAAAGGCGCGTGGACCGACAAGTTCAAAGCCAATCGCTCCATCATTTACGAGATGCCTTACCACGACCCCGACGTCGTTCCGCCACTACCTGAAGGCGAGCCCCACCTCAAGGCCCAACCCGGGTCCGCCGCGGAATTCATTATTCAGATGGTTCACAAATATCCCGGCGAGGTCGTCCTCTGGGCCGGAGGTCCGCTCACGAATTTTGCACTCGCGCTGAAACTCGATCCCTCCGTCGCCACACTCGCCAAAGAGTTCGTTCTCATGGGCAGCGGACTCTACGCCGACAAAGGCGCCATCGACAAGGGAGCCATCGACGCCCGCCGCGAATTCAACTGGTGGTTCGATCCCGAGGCTGCACGCATCGTCCTCCGCGCCCCCTGGAAGAAGATGACCATCACCCCCATCGATATTTCCGTGAAGACGCGCTACACAACAGAGATGAAGGCCACGATTACCAAGGCCAACACCCCGGTCACGCAATACCTCGAAAAATACTCGCTCCCCGGCTACATGTGGGATGAAATCGCCGGCATCGCCCTCATCGATCCTTCGATCATCACCGGTCAAAAGCAGCTCTACATGGATATCGACATCGATCACGGCGCCAGCTACGGCAAGACACTCTTCTGGACTCCCGAATCCGAAGTCCCGCCCTACGAGCGCCTCGCCACCGTCCAATTCGACATCGATGCCGAGAAGTTCTACAAAATCTACGTTGACTTGATGACGCGCCCGCCGGGGAAGCACTAATCGCGAGCATAGATCTGCCGGAATGACTCATACCTCGTATGACCCATACCTGGGATGCCCCACGCCTGCCCTGAGCCTGGCCGAAGGGTCTCGCCGCCTTTGCGAGACGTGGGAAAACGGCCCCCGCGACTCTGGCCGCATTCTGGGATATTTCAGATAAACTGACCTGCAACCCAAAAGCACCGAACATGCCAATTCGAAAACTTCTCTTCCCTGCGCTGATTCTCGTCACCACTCTCGCCACCGCTCAAGCCCGCCGCAAAGTCATCGTCAACGAGGATTTCTCCGGACCAGGCGGCAGCAATCTCCAAACCCTGCTTGTCATGATCCAATCGCCCCAGGTCGAAGTCCTCGGCGCGACCGTCGTCAGCGGCGATCAATGGCGCGACGAGGAAATCGCCCACACTCTGCGCCTCCTTGAAATCATCGGCCGCACCGACATTCCCGTTGTGCCCGGTGCCGTCTACCCTCTCATTCGCCGGCGCGGTGACTCTCAACTCTGGCAGCAGCGCTACGGCAAAGTCGCCTACTCCGGCGCGTGGGACGATCGCTGGTGGCACGAACCCTTCGTCGTTCCTCCTCTCGCCGCGGGCCAGCCCACGACCAAGCCATCCGACGAAGACGCCGCCCACTTTCTAATTCGCATGGTCCACAAGTATCCCCACGAAGTCACCATCTACGAGGGCGGCCCCATGACCAATCTCGCACTCGCCATTTCCCTCGACCCGCAGTTCCCGGAACTCGCTCAGGAACTCGTTTTCATGGGCGGAGGCATCAATCCCCAGACCGACAATCCTGAATTCGTCGATAATCCCCGCCACGAATTCAACTTCTGGTTCGATCCTGAAGCCGCCGAAATCGTCCTGCGCGCTCCCTGGAAGAAAATTGTTTGCACTCCCACCGACATCTCCATCAAGACGCACATGACTCCCGCCATGGCCAAGCAAATCGAAAACGCCGGCACACCTCTTGCGCGTTACGTCGCCCACTTCGCCATGTTCACCGGAGGGGCGAACATCATGTGGGACGAACTCGCTGCCGCCGCCTGGATCGATCCCTCTATCATCACCAAAACAGAAAGCCGCTACATGGGCGTCGACATCGATCATGGCCCCGGCTACGGAAACACCTTAACCTGGGGCTCTAAAGACAACGTTCGCCCCGGAGCAACTCCCGTCGAAATCCAGTTCGATCTCGATACCGACAAGTTCTATCGCATGTTCATCAACCTCATGATGGCTCCCACTCCGCACCCTTAACCGGTAGTGGCTCAGTTTGAATTTCCGACGGCAGCCTAGCTCTCAAGTTGCGTCATCCTGAGCGGAGCCGCTCTTCAGGCGGAGCGAAGGATCTCCCTTACGATGAAGGGCGCCACGAGGATCCCGTGGCCCGCTAGCAAAAAACGCGGGCACTTCGGGACAGGCCCCGCTAAGAGCCGAAATCCAAACCGAGCCACACCCCTTTTCCGGCAGTAGTTCAGTTTGAATTTTCCGACAGTAGCCTCGCTATTAAATGGCGTCATCCTGAGCGGAGCCGCTCTTCAGGCGGAGCGAAGGATCTCCCTTACGATGAAGCCGTGCCACGAGGATCCCTTGGCCCGCTAGCAAAAAACGCAGGCGCTTCGGCATGACGCCCGTTGAGAGCCGAAATCCAAACTGAGCCACACCTGATTGCTGGCACCGATTCTTCAGACGGCATACAATGAAGGATTACAAGTTGCCACTAATGTCTCCTATTCCTGACGATCTCAGCACCGTGAAAGACGACATGATCGCCTTCATCGAGGGCCATGGCATGCGCCGCTTTCACGGCTTCGTTGACTATGAAGAAGTCCAGTGCGTCATGTGGAGTATGGATGGCAATCCCGAGGGCTGGAAGGATTTCGTAGAACTGGCCAAGTCCGCCAACGCTCCTTTTCTCACCATGCACTCCTGGACGCTCGAGCGCGAAGAGCTCGACGAAATGGTCGAGCGGCTTTCGAGTTCCGAATTTACCGATGGCGACGACGTTGAAGACGCCCGCTGGCTCCGCGCCCATGTCGGTAAGATCGGCTTTCTGCAACTCGGCTGGGCTTACCAGGGAACCATGTTCCTCTGCGAAGTCAGCACCGAGTGGTACGAAAAATATCAGCGTCTCCTCGATGTCTCCGAAGAATTCGGCGGCATCACCATGGACGAACCCGACCAGGACGACGAAAACTAAATGTCGCGACAGCCGCCCTCGGCTGTCCACCTTAATTTTCTACAACCCTCTACATCACTCCCCGGATGTAAACTTCATCATTCATGCAGTGGATTCCCAAGCCCGCCGCGCCTGATTTTGTCGAGCCACTTGCCGCCGCCCTGCGCTCCCAACCAAAGCTCCGTGAGAACGCTCACATCCTCGCGCCACTGTTGGTGCACCGAGGCATCACCAATCCCGAAACCGCGCTGCAATTCCTCTATCCCTCGCTCGCTCATCTTCACGCGCCTGAGCAACTAGCGGGGCTCCGCGCGGCCGTCGATCGTCTCGATGCCGCCATCGAACGCAAGGAGCCCATCCTCATCTACGGCGACTACGACGTTGACGGCACCATGGCGGTCATCATCCTCAAGACTGCCATTGAACTCTGCGGAGGCACAGCCGACTTCCACGTCCCGCACCGCATCCGCGAAGGCTACGACATGCGCGGCGACGTCATCGAAAGCGCTGCCGCTGCCGGCATTCGCCTCATCATCAGCGTCGATATGGGCATCCGCGCCTTCGGCCCGGCGGAAACCGCCCATCGCCTCGGCGTCGATCTCATCGTCACCGACCATCACCTTCCCGGTCCCGACGGAGTTCCCAAGGCTCTCGCCGTCATTAACCCGAACCAGTCCGGGTGTGACTATCCCTACAAACAGCTCTGCGGCGCGGGCGTCGCCTTCAAGTTGGCGCAGGCGCTCATGCAAAGACGCCTCAATCGTCCCGATCACGAACGGCTCCTGCTTTCGTTCATGAAGGTCGTTGCCATCGCGACCGTTGCCGACGCCGTTCCGCTCACCGGTGAAAACCGCGTCTTCGCTTTCCTCGGTCTCGACGCGCTCCGCAAAGCCGTCAATCCCGGCCTGAAAGCTCTGCTCGAAGTCGCACAAATCTCAGCCAAGCGTCCTCCCACCTCCGGCGAAGTCGGATTTCGCATCGCCCCTCGCATCAACGCCGCTGGCCGCATGGACGTCGCCCGCGACGTAATCGAACTGTTCTGCGTCAAAGATCCTGCCCGCGCTCGCGAGCTCGCCGCCAAGCTCGACCAACTCAACACTGATCGTCAGGAAGAAGAACGCCGGATCCTGCGCGCCGTCGACGAACGTTTCACCGGCGATCCTGCCCTCTGCGATTCCTACTGCATCGTCATCGATGGCGACGGCTGGCACCGCGGCGTCATCGGCATCACTGCTACCCGAATCGTTGAACGCTACAATCGCCCCACGGTCGTCATCTCACGCGAAGGCGACGAGTCCTTCGGTTCAGGACGATCCATCCGCCCCTTCCATCTTCTCGAAGCCATCGAGTCCTGCCGCACTCTGTTCTCCCGCTACGGAGGCCACTCTCACGCCTGCGGCTTCGCCATGCCCACCGCCAACGTCGCGGAACTCCGCACTCGCCTCGATGCCTTCGCTCGCACTCGTCTCACTTCCGCTGACTTTGAACCCACACTCGATCTCGACTCGGAGCTCTGGCTCGGCGACGTCACTCCCGAACTGTTCCAGACCCTGCGTCTTCTCGAACCCTTTGGCGTGGGAAACCCCGAGCCGATTTTCGCGGCACGGAATGTACAACTCGCGGCGCCACTGCGCATCTTGAAAGACAAGCACATCAAGCTGAGATTGCGAGCGCAGGCGCCCATCGACGACTCAGAGCAAATTTCTACCGCGGCAATTCTCGCGACACCGCGTTGTCATCCGGATAGCGCGGCCATTCGACGCAGTGATCGAGCCGCGGCCGTCGCTGAGCGGGGTGGAATTCCGTCCAACTCAACCGTGAAAGATTTCAGAACGAAGATCACGTACGAAGCCCTGGGCTGGCACATGGCAGGGCGCGTCGCGCAAACTCCCCTTCTAGCCGGAGACGCCCTCGATATCGCCTTCTCCATTGGCCACAACGACCACCCTGAGTACGGCGGCCTCGAACTCGAACTCCGCGATTTCAAGGCTGCGTCTACCACAAGTGATAGTGCCCGTCCCTCCGCGCCATATCGACCTTGACGCCAAACAATTCCTCGAGCCTAGCCACCTGCAGGATTTCATCTTTCGGTCCATCCGCTACCACGCGCCCCCGGCTCATCAGCACCACGCGTCGAATCTCCGGAACAATGTCCGCCAATTCATGCGTGACAAGAATGATCGCTGTCCCCGAATTCGCCAGTGATCGCATCGTCTGCCGTACGCTCTGTTGCGCTGACAGGTCGAGCGAGTTGCAGGGTTCGTCGAACAGCAACGCCCGTGGCCTATGCACCAGCGCGCGCGCAATCAACACTCTCCGCGCCTCACCCGATGACATCTCGCCCACCGCCCGATCCGCAAGGTGCGAGATCTTCAACTCCGCCAGCGCCGTCTCAGCCCGCGCGCGCTGCTCCGCACTCACGTTGTGATTGGAAAAAATCGCGGTGCTGCTGAAGAATCCCGATAACACCACATCCAAACCGCAAGCATCGCCGGTGCACGACACCATCAAGTCGTTCGACACAATCCCCAACTGCGGCCGCAACTCAAACACATCCCAGCTTTCTTGACCCAGGATCGACACAGACGATTCCTCCCGCGCCAGCGGATAGCACTCGCGCGTAATCGTCTTAATGAGCGTCGACTTCCCGCAGCCATTCGGCCCAAGGATCGCGACATGCTCATCCGTCTCAATGCGCAAGCTGAAATCATCGAGAGCGATCTTCTGCCCCCGCATCACGCACACCTTCCGAAAATCAAGCAAAGCCGCTTTGGATTCAGTCCTCACCGCATCCAAAGTGTAGACGACCTTGAACCAATCAACACCGTCCTGTAGCCGCAGCATATTCAAGAAGAACCGGGTGCCCCATCCTAAAATCGCGGTGTTGGCGATTTTAGGGTGGGGATTTTGACCTCGCAGAAGTTAACCCGCCCTCGATTTGAAAGGGCACGACTTCAAGTCGTGCCGCCAAGGCCCGTCCTTGACTAGGGCTTTAGCCCCTGAGGTTCGCATCCCTTAGCCGAAGCCGAAAGCCGACAGCCCCATCCCGAATCCCAAATCCCAAAGCTGCAGTACACTGAACCCACATGCCGCTCCCGGTCTATCGTCTCCGCCGCGTGCTTGCCATCACCGCGATACTCTTCGTCGCCTCGGTCGCGACCATGTACTTCTACGCCCGCATGCAAATCCGCGACGTTCGCAAAGAAGTTCCCAACAAGCTCGGAATCGATATCAAGCAGACCGCCAACGGATTCCAATTTTCCAAGTCCGACGGCAAACGCACCCTCTTCACCGTGCAAGCCAGCGACGTCAAGGAATTTAAGCTCAACGGCCGAGCCGAACTCCACAATGTCAGCATCGTCCTCTACGGCCGCGACTCTTCCCGCTTCGATCAGATTTACGGCGACGATTTCGCCTACGACCCCAAAACTGGCGACGTCACTGCGAAAGGTGATGTTCAGATCGATCTGGTTGCCAATCCTGCCGGACTCGCCAGTCCCGATCAGTCCCCTCCCAAGGAACTAAAGAATCCAATTCACCTGCGGACCCGCGATCTGGTCTTCAACCGCGAAACCGGCAATGCCTGGACCGACGCGCAGGTCGAGCTTCGCACGCCTCAAGCCAGCGGCACCGCCGTCGGCGTTAGATATTCGGGAAAAAATCGCTTCCTCACACTTTCATCCCACATCCATCTCGTCCTGACCGGAGACAACGCTGCCGTCATTGACGCCGATCATGGCATCGTCACCAGCGACCCTCGTGAGATCACGCTCGAGTATCCCTTGCTCAAACGTGAGGGCGGGACCGTCCGGGCGGACCGCGCCATCTTTTCTCTGAGCCCCGAAAATCACGTCGAACGAGTGCTCGCCACCGGCAACGTCAATACGGTGACCTACCAATCTCACATTCGAACTCCCGCCACTAAAAAATCAGCCCCGCCCCCGTCGGATATCCAGGGCCACGCCGATCAGGCCGAATTCCTGTTCGTCTCCAATCGGGATGTGCTGCGCACCGCCACCCTTACGGGCAACGTTCATTTCAACCAGCAAGGGTCGCAAACCATGCAGGGCGATGCCGGACGCGTCATCCTCGACTTCGCCGCCGAGAACCAGGTCAAAAACGTTCACGCCGTCGATGGTGCTCATCTCACCGAAAACTCATCAGCGGAATCAAAGCCTGGCAGCCCGCCACAGAACTTCGACCTCTCCGCCCCAGCCATCGATTTCACGGTCGCCCACGGAAAGTTGCTTGAATCTGCCACAACCTCGCCTGGCGCCAGGATAACGATCACTTCCGCACCCGCCTCCAACGCCGTTCCGTCCATGCCGCAACAAACGATCGTCACCGCCGACAAATTCGAAGCGAAGTTCGCCGTTACCGACGGTCGAAACCATCTCAGCACCGTGCACGGGGCTCCAAATGCCCGCGTCGTCAATTCAGCCGCTGGACAACCGGATCGCGTCAGCACCAGCGACTCAATCGATGCCCGCTTCTCCGCGCAAGGCGCCATCGACGAGATCACTCAGCAGGGCAATGTCGCTTACACCGACAACCAGACTCCCGACAAGCGCACGCAGGCCTGGTCCACCTCGGCCCGCTACACTCCGTCCGATCAAATGCTCGTTCTTAACGGAAGCCCGCGCATATCGACCGGAGGGATGGCCACCACGGCCAAGACGCTTCGCATCAATCGCGCCACTGGCGATGCTCTTGCCGACGGCAACGTGAAGACGACTTACAGCGACTTGAAGGAGCAGCCCGATGGCGCCTTACTCGCTTCCTCCTCGCCGATTCACGTCACCGCTCGAAGCATGACTGCCCACAACAGTCCGGGCGTCGCCCTCTATTCCGGAAATGCGCGCTTATGGCAGGACGCCAATATCATCGAGGCCCCATCGATTCAGTTTGATCGAGACCGCCGCTTCGTCACCGCGCAAGGTTCAGAAGACAAGCCCGTGCAAACCGTCTTGGTCCAGCCATCCAAAGCCAGTCCCACCGCGGCCAGGCCTTCGTCATCACCAGGCAAGCCGCCCGCAAATTCCGATCTCCATCATCCGAGCCCTGAGAATCCCATTTCCATCACTGCTCGCAAACTCACCTATGCGGATTCTGAACGGCGCATCCATTACGACGGAGGAGTCGCCGCCAAGAGCGCCGATTTCACCGCCTCCTCTCAAACTGCGGACGCCTATCTCCTGCCTCGCAGTCAAACTTCAGGAAAGCAGGCAGTATCCGGACCCGGTCAACTCGACTACATGGTCGCTGATGGCGACGTCGTCATCCAGCAACCCAACCGCCGAGCGCAGGGACAAAAGCTGGTTTACACCGCTGCCGACGACAAATTCGTACTGACCGGCGGTCCCCCTAGCATTTTTGATGCCGAACAGGGCAAGATTACCGGGGTTTCGTTGACTTTCTTTAGACGCGATGATAGGGTGCTCGTAGAAGGTGAAGGAAACACTCCTGTGGTTACCACGACGCGAGTGGCCCGATAATTGCGACTATAAATGCGTACCTTGGCCACAGAAGAAATTGGCAAGTCCTACCGTGGCCGACGCGTCGTAAACGGTGTCAGTCTCCACCTCGAGCAGGGCGAAGTTGTTGGTTTATTAGGCCCTAACGGCGCTGGAAAGACAACAACCTTCTATGCAATCGTCGGCCTGATCCCTCCCGATACCGGCCGCATCTTGTATGACGGTCAGGACATCACTGACGTCCCCATGTACCTCCGGGCGCGCCAGTATGGCATCAGCTATCTGCCGCAAGAAGCTTCGGTTTTCCGAAAGCTCACGGTAGAAGAAAACATCCTCGCGGTCCTTGAAGCTCAGCCGATTTCCTGGCACGAGCGCCGCGAAAAGATGGAAAAGTTTATTGATGAGTTGGGACTGGAGCATATCCGTCAAAATCGCGGATACGCTCTCTCCGGGGGGGAACGCCGGCGCGTCGAAATCGCCCGCTGCCTGTGCATCAACCCCACGTTCATTCTGCTCGACGAGCCGTTCTCCGGGATTGACCCGATTGCCGTGCTCGACCTGCAGAAGATCATCAGCAATCTACGCGCCAGCGGCATCGGAGTTCTCATTACCGATCACAATGTGCGCGAAACGCTTTCGGTCACCGACCGGGCCTACATCATCGACGATGGACGCATCTTCCGTCACGGTGAGCCCAGTCAGCTGGCCAACGATCCAGAAGTAAGAAAGGTGTACCTGGGCGAAAGCTTTTCTTTGGTTTGAGGTTTCAAAGTTTCAAGGTCGCAAAGTTTCAAATTCGTACCCGAGTCCGGCAGCCACCGGAACCTCGAAGTTGATATCCGGCAGGCTAAAAGCGGCGTATGACTTGTGGCTCGCGTAAGGTTTTGGGAAGGGCACGGCTTCAGCCGTGCCGCAAGTGATCGAAAAAAGACGCGCCTTTAGGCGCTGAGGGCCAAACTTTGAAATCTTGCAACATTGAAACCTTGCAACATTGAAACATGGTCTTACTCCAACACAAACTCAGCGTTAAACTCTCGCAGCGCCAGATCCTCACCCCTGGCCTCGTGCAGATGGTCTCCGTCCTCGCGCTCAACAAGCTTGAGCTCAAGGACATGATTAACGCTGAGATGGTGGAGAACCCGGTCCTCGAAGAACTCGAAGACGCCGTTCCTCTGCTCGACGAAGTCGGCAAGAAAGAAGAAGACCGCGAACGCGCAGCCGCCGCGACCACCGAAGAAAATCCCATCACCGCCGCCGAAAAGAAAGATCCCTTCGAAGAAATCGATTTCGGATCTTTCTTTCAGGACTATCTCGATCCCGGCTACCGCACCCACAGCGAGATGGAAGAAATCGAGCGCCCGTCGTTCGAGAACTTCCTCTCCAAGCCCACGAACCTCACGGACCATCTTTCATGGCAGCTCGGTGCGCTCAGCCTTAGTCGCGAAGTGCGTGAGGCCGCCGACCTCATCGTTGGCAACCTCAACGAAGATGGATATCTCATCGCCAGCGATGAAGAACTTCTAGGCATCGCTCCTCCAGCTTCGCCCGAAACCGATGCCGCGGCAGCAAAGAACATCGTGCATGAGGCGCAGGCCCTCGGCCTGGGCGAAACGCTCGAGCCGGAAGCCGCACCCGAATCTTCCCATGAAGTAGCCTCTGCGGAACCGGCCCACGGCGTCGCTGACCTCGAACCTGCGGCTCCGCCCGATCCAATCGCGGACGCTTCGAATATCCCCGCCGAATCCGTACCGCCAGCAGCACCCGAGACGCCGTCCCAAGGCTCCATGTACAAGCCCAGTTTCACTGCCGCCGATCTTCAGGAGGCACTCCAGGTCGTTCGCCAACTCGATCCTCCTGGAGTCGGATGTCGCGATCTTCGCGAATGTCTGCTGGCTCAGCTCCACTATCATCAGGTGCAGCTCGACCATCAGAAAAACGGCAACGGCACCGCGCATCTCCTCCTCGATGCAATCGCCGTCGTTGACCAGCACCTCCGCGGCCTGCAGAACAAGCAGCACAAAGAAATCGCCAAAGCCATCGGCCGTCCCATCGAAGCCGTACAGGCAGCGCTCGACTACATCCGCACGCTCGATCCCCGTCCCGGCCTGCGCTACAACAAGGTCCAGGCCCGCCTGATCGAGCCCGATGTCGCTTTCGTCAAGCATGGCGACGAGTGGCTCGTCATCATGAACGACGAAGACATGCCCCAGCTTCGCCTCAACCCTGCCTACAAGAAGCTGGTCACTCGCGACGGCACCAACGACAAGAACACCCGCGACTACGTCAAAGAGCGCTACAAGAGCGCCATCCAGCTCATTAAGAACATCGAACAACGCAAGCAGACCATCACCAAGGTCTGCTATTCCATCGTCGCCCGCCAGCAGGAATTTCTGGAAAGAGGAATCGACTTCCTCAAGCCCATGATGATCAAGGAGGTGGCCGAAGAAATCGGCGTGCATCCTTCTACGGTGAGCCGTGCCGTCGCCAGCAAGTACGCCCACACTCCACAAGGCGTATTCGAGCTGCGCTACTTCTTCAGCGAGAGCGTCCAGGGCCCCGAGGGTGGCGGAACCTCCTTGCTCATCCTCAAGCGCCGGGTCAAAAAGCTCATCGAAGAGGAAGACCCCAGCCGTCCGCTGACCGACGAACAAATCACCCGCATCCTGCAATCGCAGGGCATCCAGGTGACTCGCCGCACGGTCGCGAAATACCGCGAAGACATGCGCATCCCGAGCACACACCAGCGCCGGGTCAAAAAATAATGCAGAAGTAAGAAGTTAGAATGCAGAAGTAATTACACAAGGGATCTTGCTTTTCACTCTGCAATCTGACTTCTAAATTCTGACTTGCTTTTCTAATGCGGTGCCCGTTTTTAGCTCAATGTTAAGTTTATGGAGGGGGCGCTCATGAACGTGGAATACACCGGAAGACACTACGAAGTCACTTCTGCCATCCGCAAAGAAGTCGAAACCGGCCTCACCAAAATCCGCAAAATCCTGGGTGACAAATTCGAGACCAAGGTCATCCTCGCCGTCGAGAAGCACCGCCACAAAGCTGAAATCACCATCCGTCCCCGCAATGGCCCGCTGGTCGGCCTTGCTCAAGCCAAGGACATGATCATCGCCGTCAACGAGGCCATCGACCACCTTGAGAAACAGGCGGTCAAATACAAGACTCGCTGGGAATCCAAAAAGCGTTCCGCCCGCAAGAGCGAAGAAGTCAAGAAATGGAATGGCGGCCATTCGCCGCAGGAAGACATCACCACCGCTGTCGGACTCTCGGAAAAAACTGCCGTCCCCGTCCTGGTTCACAAGTATCCCGCCGTAGCCAAAACCACCGAGGTGCACCTCGTCCGTTCCGAAGACGCCGTAGCCATGCGCCCCATGACACTCGAAGAAGCCATCAAAGAAGCTCACTTCAAAGATCGCGACGTCTTCGTCTTTCGCGATCCCAAAGGCAAAGTAATGGTCCTCCACCGCAAACGCGACGGCAAACTAGAACTAATCGAAGCCCCATAAGGTTTCAACCAAAGCTCCACCGGCCCCACCCGGATATCAAGGGTGTCATGGGTATCAAGGGTATTAAGGGTGCCCCACTTCTGGCCGATTTTGCCAGAAGTGGGGATTTTGGAGACTACGTGAAAACCCCGCGCACAGTTTCCGCGACTAAACGTCTCTTCCCCGCATTTCCTCTCCGTGTCTCCGCGCCTCCGTGGTGAAGCGAAGCCTCTCATTAACACGTTTCAATAGCGGCATTCGTGCTAAAATCCGCGACCGAGGAGAGACTCACCATGCCCCCGCGTCATTACTTCGCCCTCATTCTCGCAATCGTCGCACTATTCACGATTACAAGTCCTCGGCTGCAGGCTCAGGCCGCGCCCGCCAAGCTCTCAGTTCATTGGGAAGAACTCACCGCCGCCGACTTCCGCGAAGGCATTCACCGTTCCGAGGGAACCTGTCTGCTCCCATTCGGCATTCTTGAAAAGCACGGCCCTCATCTTCCCCTCGGCACCGACCTGCTCGATGTCCGCTACGCCGCTCTTCACGCCGCCGAGCAGGAATACGCTGTCGTTTTCCCCGAATACTATTTCGGACAAATCGCCGAGGCTCGCCACGAACCCGGCACCATCGCCTATAGCCGCAGCCTGCAACTCTCGCTGCTCCAGGAAACCACCGACGAGATGGCCCGCAACGGATGCAAGAAAATCGTCATCGTCAACGGCCACGGCGGCAACAGCAGCCTGCTCCCCTACTTCGCGCAGACCCAACTCGACAAGCCTCATGACTACGTCGTCTACGTCGTCGACGAACGTTCGCCACAATCCGGTGGCCCGCCCAAAAAGACCACCATCGACATGCACGCCGGCGAGGGCGAAACATCGAAAATGATGATCTCCCGCCCCGACCTCGTCCATCTCGACCGCGCCACCAGCGAGTCCGGCGCCGACCAGAAACGCCAGAAACTCCCCGAAGGCGTCTACACCGGAATCTGGTGGTACACGCGTTTCCCCTTCCACTATTCCGGCGACGGATCCGTCGCCACCAAAGAACTGGGCCAATATCAAATGAATTGGTGGATCGATTCCATCGTAAAAGCAATCAAAGCCGTCAAGGCCGACGACGTCAGCCCAAAAATGCAAAACGAATTCTACGGCAAAGAAACCCACCCACTAGACACGCAACCCTAGGGAAGTAAGAAGTCAGAAGCAAGAAGTAAGAAGTAAGAATGCAGAAGTAAGAGGTAAGAAGTCATAAACCAGAAGTCAGAATGTTCGAACGTAGCATCGACCGTAACATCGTGATTCCATCAATTCGGACTAAGCAAGAAGTGATGTCATTCCGAACCGCCGCGAAGCGGCGGTGAGGAACCTGCTTTCCACCCAGCCACGCCCCCGGCAAACAGCACGACCACTTCCCTACGAGCTCCCAATCAGCACCCCCGTAACAAACACCAGCACCCCGCCCAATCCCACCTGCAGCGCCGCCGTAACCCAAGGCGTATCCATATATCGCTGCCGGATCCACGTAATCGCGCCCAATTCTCCCAGCACCACCAATCCCGCCAGCCCCAGCGCAGCGCGAAAATCTCGAATCAGAAACGGCAGCGTGTGTCCAATCCCTCCCACCGCCGTCATCGCTCCACAGATAAATCCTCGCACCCACGGATGTCCCCGCCCCGTCAGGCTTCCATCATCCGACAACGCCTCGGCAAATCCCATGCTGATCCCCGCTCCCGCCGAGGCCGCGAGTCCGACAAGAAATGCATCCCAACTATTTCTTGTAGCCAAGGCTGCCGCAAACACCGGCGCGAGCGTCGACACCGATCCGTCCATCAACCCAGCCAGCCCCGGTTGCACGATCTGCAGCACAAACAACCGCCGCTGCGCGGCTTCTTCATCCTCTTTCACGTTGTCAGGCAACTTTTGTTTGTCCAGTTCCTGCGCCCGCACTTCGTGTCCGCGCTCTTCGTTCGCCAGATCATCCAGCAGTTGCCGGATGCTCACATCCTGCGTGCGTCCCGCGGCTTTCTCGTAGAACCGCCGCGTCTCCACTTCCATCGCCGACGCTTCTTTGCGCACCGCCTCGATTCTCAATGGACGCACCAGCCACAGCGCCGGCCTCTCCACAAATCCGCGCACATCCTGCCGCCGGATCAGCGGTATGTGCTCTCCAAATTTCTTCTGATACAACTCGAGCAACCGCCGCCGGTGTCCCGACTCCTCTTCCCGCATCCCCTCAAACATCGAGGCCGTCGCCGGATAATCTGCCCGCAATCCCTCCGCAAAATCCGCATACACGCGCTCGTCTTCCTCTTCCAGCGCGATCGCCAGCGCCAAAACTTCCCGCTCCGTAAGTTCCTCGAACTTTTTCATGACGCCGATAGATTACCTGCCACCGCCCGCCCGGCACAATCTCCCTCTCGATTCCGCGACGAATCCAACACGCTTGCCCGAGCATCGAAGTAAGCAATCGTCTCCGCCGACTTTTGATCTTTTGATCTTTGGAGTGATGTCATTGACCTTTGTGGTGATGTCATTCCGAACCGGCGCAAAGCGCCGGTGAGGAACCTGCTTTCTCCACGCCCGCGTCCA
>Ga0335076_10001723_pt1 | contig 21306 bp, 18 predicted proteins | sample Lox_Sample_25_FD_206717 | JGI IMG/M metagenome (GOLD analysis project Ga0335076, IMG submission 206717) | Soil microbial communities from Loxahatchee National Wildlife Refuge, Florida, United States - Lox_Sample_2.5 | ecosystem: Environmental > Terrestrial > Soil > Wetlands | place: USA...
GCACGCGCAGCAGCATGATCACGTCTGTCCCGCGCAACCCATCTTCTATATGTCGCGTCACGCGCAGCCCGGGCGCCAGCGTCGCGGCCACCTCCGGCACGAACTCCGGCGGCCCGCACAGCGTAACCTTCACGCCAAACTTCGTCAGCAGATGGCACGCGCTTCGCGCCACACGGCTATGAAATATGTCTCCGATGATCGTCGCCTGCAACCCGTGGAGCGATTTCTTGTGCCTCAGGATCGTGACCGCATCAAGCAACGCCTGCGATGGGTGCTCGTGCATCCCATCGCCCGCATTGATGACCGGGATATCGAGATGCTGCGCCATCAACAACGGCGCCCCTGCCGACGGATGCCGCATCACGATGCAATCCGCACCCACCGCGCGCAACGTATAGCCGGTGTCGAGCACCGACTCGCCTTTTTCAATACTCGATCCCGAGGATTGCACCAGCGTCGTGGTTGCGCTCAATGCCTTGGCCGCGAACTCAAACGAAGATCTGGTTCGTGTGGAAGCTTCGTAGAAGAGGAGAACTACCCGTTTGCCGCGCAGCAGAGGACGCGGCTTCTGCGGATTCATGCGGCGGGCCAGTTGCAGCAGGCCCAGAATTTCTTTCGCGTCGAGATTTTCAATCCCAAGCAGCGATCCGCGTGCTGGTTGATTCATCGAGAAAATGGGAAAGGTGCATGATACGCGGCTGTCAGCAGCCGCCGCAAGACCCGTGCGAAAGGCGCAACCGGTACCGCTTTTGCTCAATCAGCTTCCGTCGCGTCGCCCCAGGATCGCCGCGCCCACCGCACCGCCAACTCCCGCCAGAACCAGCGACGCGAAAAATGCGAAAATGACGCCGCCCACCATCAGTAACTCGATTCCTCCCGGCGTCTTTAACCGGTCAAACATCGCGAGCGCCTGCGGATCAGTCGTCTGCTTCGCCGCCTGGTCGAGTCGCTCGAGCAACTGCTGTCGGATCTCCGGCCCTTTATGTGCCACCAGCACGATCGCCGACCCGATGATCGTCGACATCGCAAACCACAACACTCCAGCCAGCGCTCCCACTCCCGCCCCGTTCGCCATCCTGACAGACCCGACGGGCATGCGTTGCCGGTAAAAGATCACTGCCAGAAATCCCACGCCGATCATGGCCACGAAAACGTTCAGCCCCAGCGTGACCAGAATCGAAGCGACCAGCGCCGCCAGAAAGCACGGCTTCAGCAATTGCACCCCGCGCCCCGGCAGGGCCTCGCTGTGCATGATCGGCACGACGACCTCGGCCTCCGATGACGTCGTATCAATCGCCGCCGCCGGAACCGTCATCGGTTCGGCCATCACCACGCGAATCTGTGGTGCTCCGCAACTCGGACAGAATGGCGTGCCTTCTTCCAGCGTCTGCCCGCACTTGTAACAGGGTTGCTCCATCGAGGACCGAAGGGATTACGTTTGAAAGTACCGCAGCACACCAACCAGAGGCAAGCAGCCACCTGAGGAAAGCCACCGTAAGCAAAGCCAGGGAGAGAAAAGCCAGTGTAAGGAAAGCGGTGAGGGGGGCTATACAAATGTGGGAACCCTACAATGTGGGGACAGGCGCCCCGCCTGTCCGGCGAGCGCAGCTCGCCATCGTACCGCCGGCCTCCGGCCGGCTGTCGCGGAGGCGTCCCGCCTCCGCGTCCATCATCCCCGAAGCAAGCCCAAAATATGCCCAGGCACTCATGCCCGCGAGGTCCCACCGGACGCCCGAACCCGCCTAAATCTCCCCGCTCTTCCCCCGCCGATGCAAATAGATAAGCGCGAATGTAGTTCCCTTACCACTCTCCGTATCGAGCGCTACAACGTGCGCATCACCTTCCGTGCCCACCTTCAACTCCCGCACCGGACCCGAATTATCGCCTTCGCACTTCACCGGTTTCGAGAGATCGTTGTCATCACCGGTGTGCACATCGCCATTGCCGTTCTTTTCGGCACACTCCAGAACCTTGCCATACTTCTTCATCTTGTCGCGGTAGTAGGCAAGTATCTTCGCCGGCGGATCATCCGATTCATATTTCGCCACTACCAGCTTCATGCCAAACGACTCGGTGAAGATCCCGAGATTCAGCGGATCATTCTGCTCATCATGCTTCGGCCGCGCCCCCGGATACAGCGGCAACCCCGCCTTCTCTGCATTCGCGTCCTTTCCCACATGCAGGTCGCCAACCGGGCTGCGAACATCAAGGTTCTGGTGATCGTCCTCGTTTTGCGCGAGAAGGGGCACCGTGAACAACAAAAACGAAAAAACCAAAACACGTCGCATGACGAACCTCCAAAATTCGGTCAGCTAGCTAAATGTCCGCGTCTTTCCCGTGTGTCCTCAAATAAACCAGCGAGAAACTCGATCCCTTCCCTTGCGGCTGCACCGCAACAATATGCTGATTTTCTTTCGTCCCGACTTTCATTTCGATGTTGTTCCCATTCGATCCTTCGCAGGTCAGCTCGTGCGATGCCTCATTCGACTTCTTCACGTTCGTATCCAGGTCCAGGCCGCTGGTGTGACAAACCAGCACATTCCCGTATTTCTGCAGATGCTCTTTATAAAACGCCACCACTCGCGACGGATCGTCATCCGACTCATACTCCAGCGCCACCACTTTCAAGCCGAATCCAAAGCCGGAAATATTCACGTTGGCGCTCTTGTCCGATCCGTTATCGCCCTGCTGCTTCAGCCGCGCGCCCGGATACACCGGCAATCCCGTGTCCTCCACATTCGCGCCTTTACTGACGTGAATTCCCCCCACCGGCGTGCTGATGTCGACCTGCTTGTCGTCTCCGTTCTTTTCTTTCTTTACGTTCACGCTGCACGACGCGAGCATCGCGATCGCGGCAGCCGTCAACACCGCAAGTAAACTCAAATGCAATCTAGTTCCGCGCATGTTCCGTCCCTCCACTGGCGATCGCTGCCGGGCGCTCCATCCCCGTGCCTCGCTCCGCAATATTCGGAATCGATACCGGCAGGTGCCCGCGAATCGGAATCTCTCCGAACAGCGCCTTCACCGCCGCGATCTCCGATACCGTCGCATTGGAAAACGTACACATGTAATTCTCGATTTTGGGGAAGTCGCTCGCCAGGTACGGATTCCCCATGGCTACAATCGCCGTCTTCGCCGCCGCATGATCGAGCAACTGCTGCAGCAGCATGCCCGTCGCGTCCGCCATCGCCATCGAATTGCCAACCTTGCCCGCCGTCGGAATCACATACACAGCCGCGACCACGGTCTGCGCTTCGTCCACCGCCTTCAGTACTTCATCGCTCATGCCGGCGGCAATTCGCGGATCAACATAAATGACGCGCGCGTCCGGAATCCGGGATTTGAACTCGCGCCCGAAAGCGCGCCCCGAATCGGTCCGCACGTCATCGGAGAACAGCACGGCCAGCACCTGATTGTGCGTCTCCTCTCTTGACATGTACGGAAGGGCTGTCTTGGCGGTTCCCTTCGATTTCAGCGGCATCACCTTGCCGTTATCCCGCACTACCGTAATCGCTGTATCCGCAACCGTTTGCCCGAACGACAGGTTCTCCGGCTTCCCCACGCTCGCGCCAATTGCCCCCAGGTCAACCGTCCGCGCCTCATTCAATCCCAGGGACGCTTTGATCTTCAGGATCTTCAGCACCGACGCATCCAGCCTCTCTTTCGAAATCTCCCCCGACTGCACCGCCTTCACCATCGACTCATACGAAGCTCCCAGGTCCGCCGGAATGATCAGCAAATCGTTCCCCGCCTTGAACGCCTCCACCGCCGCGCGCCCAATATCATTCGCGAAAAGATGCGTCAGCCCCGCCATATCGAGCGCATCGGTCACCACCAGCCCTTTGAACCCAAGCTGCTTCTCGAGCAGATCGCTCACCACGGTCGGCGAAATCGTCGCCACATGATTCGGATCCGCGTCCAGCGCCGGAACCGTCACATGCGCCACCATCACCGAATCCACTCCCGCCGCAATCGCCTGCCGGAACGGCGGCAACTCAATCGACTCCAGGTGCGCACGGTCGCCATTTACGGCCGCAACTCCCAGGTGCGAATCGGTCGCCGTGTCGCCATGCCCAGGAAAATGTTTGACCGTAGTTAACATTCCCCCCTCATGCGCCCCCTTGATGTACGCCGTCACCAGATCGCCCACCTGTTTCGGATCCTCCCCAAACGACCGCGTATTGATAATCGGGTTCGCCGGATTCGAGTTCACATCCGCGTCCGGAAAAAAATTCCAATGCACACCGACCGCCCGCGCCTCTTCGGCCGTGATGCGCCCAAACATCTCCGCGTCCTCGTTTTTTCCGTCAGCGCCGAACGCCATCGCATGCGGAAAGTTCGTCGTCCCCTGCAACCGCGTCGCAACGCCGCGCTCAAAGTCCGCCGCAAACAGCAGCGGCAACACGGAATCATGCTGCAACCGGTTCAGCAACTCCGCCGCCTCATACGGTTCGCTGCGCAACAGAAACGGCCCATCCACGTGCACCGTCATGGCAAACGATCCCACGTGATACCGGATCATCGCCTCGCGCCACTGCAAATACTCCGGGTTCTCCACATTCAGAAAACTGGCGCGGCACCAGATCATGAACAGCTGCCCAACCTTCTCTTCCACCGTCAATTTACGCAGCGTCTTCTCCGCCCACTTCTCCCGATCGCGCGTCAACTGAATCGGCCCCGGACGCGCATGCTTCTCTTTTTGTTTTGCGAGCGCAGGCAGAGCAAGCCCAAGAATAAGAGCGAACAACAGGAATTTTCGTAGCATGCAGGAACGATAGCAGAATTACGTGCAATTGAAACGATTCGTAATTCTTCCGAGCCTCGTATCAGGGCATCGCTTCAGCGACGCCGTAGCAGAAGCCGAGAGCCTTCGCCTTCAGGCGCCGTGCGAGAGCCATCCCAACGTCCGCAATCTGTAATCCCGCCGCCAAACGATAATCCCCACTCAAAAAACTCCGTGCCTCCGTGCCTCCGTGGTGAGTCGGTTTTGATCAGGACTCAGGACTCAGGACTCGGGACTCGCGACTAATCATTTGCCATACCGAGCCACATTCTGCTGAACTCTCATCCATGCAACCCTACCGCGGCCGCCTGGCTCCATCCCCCACCGGCCTGCTCCACCTGGGCCACGCCCGCACTTTCTGGATCGCCGCCCGACGCGCCTCCGAACACCACGGCACCCTCATTCTCCGCAACGAAGATCTCGATCCCCAGCGCTGCCGCCCCGAATTCGCCCAAGCCATGCTCGACGACCTCCGCTGGCTCGGCATCCACTGGACCGAAGGCCCCGACTGCGGCGGCCCCTTCGCTCCCTACGTACAAAGCCAGCGCCGTAACTTCTATCTGCAAGCCTGGAAACATCTCCTCGACCGCGGCGCAATCTATCCCTGCACCTGCTCACGCAAAGACGTCGCCCTCGCCGCGACCGCTCCCAACGAAGACGATGAGCCGATCTACTCCGGCAAATGCCGCGACAATCCTGTCCCTGCAAACACGCACACTCCCGCCGGCATCAACTGGCGCTTCCGCGTTCCCGATGCAGAAGAAATCTCATTCACCGACCTTCACCTCGGCCCGCAACATCCGATCGCCAAGCAAGACTTCGGCGACTTCATCATCTGGCGCCGTGACGATGTCCCCGCCTACCAACTCGCCGTCGTCGTCGACGATGCCGCCATGCAGATCACCGAGGTCGTTCGCGGCGCCGACCTGCTCAAGTCCACGGCGCGCCAGATTCTCCTCTTTCGCGCCCTCGGTCTTCCCATCCCCAACTACTATCATTGCGACCTCGTGCGCGACTCCGCCGGAGTCCGCCTCGCCAAACGCCACGACTCGCTCAGCATTCGCACGCTGCGCGACTGCGGACGCACTCCCGCACAAATCCGGTCCGGCGAAATCGGCCCCTGAGTGTACAATCTGTAGCTTTAATGACGACCGACCCCTCACCTCCCGACGCATCCACCAAGCCTCTGTCCAGCGATCCCGCCCGCAAACTCATCATCGCCATCGACGGACCCGCCGGCGCCGGCAAGAGCACCATCGCTTCCCGCCTCGCCCGCAAACTTGGCTACGTCAATCTGGAAAGCGGAGCCATGTATCGCGCCCTCGCGCTGAAGGCAATCGATAAAGACCTTTCCTTCGACGACGAACCTGCACTCGTCAAGCTCGCTGACGAATCCCGCATTCGCCTTGAGCCCACCATCGGCGGAAATCGCACCGTGCTCGATGGACGCGACGTCTCCGCCCGCATTCGCGAACGCGACGTCACCGAAGCCGCCTCTCGCGTCTCGGTACATCCCAAAGTTCGTGCCTGGATGGTCTCTCACCAGCGTGACATGGGGCTCGGTGGCGGAGTCGTGATGGAAGGCCGCGACATCGGCACAAAAGTTTTTCCCGATGCCGATCTGAAGATTTTTCTCGATGCCGATCCCGTTGTCCGCGAGCAGCGCCGCATGGATCAGCAAAAGATCAAGGGAGAAGTAGCCGCCAACGTCGCCGCTGAATTACGCGAGCGCGACCGCCGCGACCGCACCCGCGCCGCATCCCCGCTAGTCCCGGCCACCGACGCCATCCAAATAGACTCAAGCGCCATGACCGAAGACCAGGTCTTAGCCCGCATCGAAGCATTAGTAACCCAAAAGCGCAATCATCCCTGAAGGCGGCATGGTTTCCGAGGGTGCCCCACTTCTGGCTGTCTTTGCCAGAAGTGGGGATTTCCGACTGGAACCCTTCCATCCCCGCACCCACGGCGCCATGAACCCTAAGCCCCCATATACATCACGTGCACGTAAGTCCCCAGCCGCACGTTGTAAGCCAGATACCACCCCACATGATCCGGATCGTCATAAATAACGATGTCGTCGCTATCCCACAGCCAGTCCCCGCAATATCCAACATCGGGCCCGAAAACGCTGAAATAAAATCCGCCGAACCAGAACCGGTTCGGGCCTCCGCCTACAAGCCTCCACACGTGATCGCGCCCAATCACGCCACGGATGATCCAGGTGAAAGCGAGCGTCATTGCGTCCGTAGTCATGTCCGACCCACGTGCCGTTGGCGTGGACATGTGGAGCTTCCGGATGCCCTTCGTGATCCCGAAGGTTCTGCGCGGGCTTCGGCGTGCCGTGATACGCCGGCGGTCCCGCGTGCGGAATGTATCCGCCGCCCACGTGCTCAGCTGCCCCGCCGTGTTCGGCTCCATGTTCGGCACCGTGCTCCGCATGTTGTGCCCAGACGGGCATGGAAAGGACTAGTAGAACCGCGAGAATTCGCAACCCTGCTGTCGTCATAGGATCTATCTGGCGGACGAGGCGTCCGCCCCTCCAGTTGTAAATTACCATCGGCCTTTGCCGATTAACACGGCGTTGACAATACTTTGCAGACTCCGGTAGAGTAAAGACTTTGGCAGTCGTGTGGTTGCCCGCCTGATGGTCCTGGCGTCCTCGTCAGGAGAATCACCGAGCGGTCTTCTTTCGCAGCTTTTTTCAATTCTGGGAGAGTTTATGGCTACCTATTTCCCCGCTGAGGGGGAAATTGTGCGCAAATGGTTTGTCGTGGATGCTGAAGGGCAGACGCTCGGGCGCCTCGCTTCGCAAGTCGCGCGCATCCTGATGGGCAAGGAAAATCCGCGCTATACGCCGTTTATCGATACCGGCGATCACGTCATCGTCATCAACGCGGAAAAGATTCGCACCACCGGCGTGAAAGCCGAGCAGAAGCTCTACCAGCGCTACACCGGATATCCCGGCGGCCTGCGCACGGAAGAATACAAGAAGCGGCTCGTTCGCAAGCCCGAAGCCATCATCGAAGACGCGGTCCGCCGCATGTTGCCCAAGAACAAGCTCGCGGCGCACATGCTCTCGAAACTGAATATCTACAAAGGCGACAAACATCCGCACCAGGCGCAGAAGCCGCAGGATTTCAAGTTGGAAGTGCGCGAGTACAAGCCGCGCAAAGTAGCAGTATCGTAAGACAGCTGCGAGCTACGAGCTGCGAGAACTTCATATTTGAAAGGTTAAGAGTGGAAGGGCGAAGCTGGGAGTAACTGGATTGTGCTCACAGCTCATAGCTCGGAGCTCAAAGCTAAAAATGGCTGAACTGGTTCAATATTACGGAACGGGACGCCGCAAGACGGCGATTGCCCGCGTTTATCTGCGTCCTGGCACTGGGGACTTCAAGGTCAACGGACGCGCCTTCGACGAATACTTCGTGACCGCGGCCCAGCGTTCCGCCGCCAAGTCGCCTCTCTCGACCTCGGAAACCGCTGCTTCGTTCAACGTGATCGCTACGGTTCTCGGTGGCGGCGTTCGTGGACAAGCCGATGCCGTAAAGCTTGGCGTCGCCCGCGCCCTGATGCAGTTCAATGCCGAGCTGCGCAAAAAGCTGAAGAGCGAGGGCATGGTCAGCCGCGATTCGCGCGGCAAAGAGCGCAAGAAGTACGGCCAGAAGGGCGCCAGAAAGCGCTTCCAGTTCAGCAAGCGCTAAAGCGGCTTGCAGTCCTGAGTCGCGAGGTGCGAGTCCCGAGCGAAAAGCAGGTTCCTCACCAGCGCGTTGCGCGTGTTCGGAGTGACAAGAGTTTTGGAGCAAGGGTTTTAGCTGAAAGCTGATAGCTGATAGCCGACAGCCGAAAGCCGGGTTTTAGGTGTTCAATTCTTCTCGTGCCTCGCGGCGCGGGGACGGGAATGGCAATCGGGAGAGTCCCGAGCCGGCAGTCCCGAGTCCTGGGCGAAATGCTCGCGACTCAGGACTCGCGACTCAGGACTAGCCGATGCAGACTAAATAGGAGGTTAATTGGCTACAATCACCATGAAAGAGTTGCTCGAAGCAGGTGTTCACTTCGGGCATCAGACCAAGCGCTGGAATCCCAAGATGAAGGAATACATCTTCGGAGAGCGCAATGGGATCTACATCATCGACCTGCAGAAGACCCTCAAGATGTTCAAAGAGGCGTCCAAATTCGTGCAGGATCTTGCCACCGACGCAAAGATCGTTCTCTTCGTCGGCACCAAGCGCCAGGCGCAAGACGCCATTGCCGAAGAGGCGCAGAAGTGTGGCATGTTCTACATCAACCAGCGCTGGCTGGGCGGACTGCTCACCAACTGGGTCACCGTGCAAAAATCGGTGAAGCGGCTGAAAGAGCTCGACGACATGGCCACCGATGGCCGTTACGAGCTGCTGCCGAAAAAAGAAGTCATCAAGCTCGAGCGCGAGCGCAAGCATTTGCAGGCCAACCTGGCCGGCATCAAGAATATGACGCGCCTGCCTGACGCGATCTTTGTCATCGACTCGAACAAAGAGCAGATCGCTGTCCGCGAAGCGCGCAAGCTGGGCATTCCCGTTGTCGCCGTAGTCGACACCAATTGCGATCCCAGCGAAGTGGACTACGTAATTCCCGGCAACGACGACGCGCTCCGCGCGATCCGGTTGTTCACTTCGAAGATCTCGGAATCGATCGCCGAGGGCGCGCAGCTCATGACCGACAAGCAGGTTGCCGACATGACCGCTGCTACCGTCGAAGCACAGACGGCCGAGGCCGCTGTCGCCAGCGAATACGCCGACCAGGGCTCGGCCGCAGTCGATGCCTCCGAAGACATCAGCATGGAAGACGTGCTTGGTCCCGGAACGCACAAAAAGCCGGTCGCCAACGAAGACGCCGAAGTCCGTCACGTAGAAAGCCAGACGGTCTAGTTAGTCGCGAGTCCCGGGTCCTGCGAGCGTAAATTCCGAGACGCGAGAAGAGGCAGGGGAAGCGAGTTTTGGAAGGGCACGACTTCAGTCGTGCCGTAAAGGCAACCGTAAAGAAAGGGCTTTAGCCCCTGAGGGAACGTGGCGTATTCGATTCGCGCCTTCCGGTGCCAGAGGCTTCGTATCAGGGCGTGGCTTCAGCCACGCCGTCAGAGTCGATAAAATAGAACAGGGCTTTAGCCCCTGAACCGGGGCACGAAATCCGACCCGCGCGGGTCACAAGTGAAGACAAGCCCGGCGCGGGTCATTGTTTATCAAGGAAAAGGAATCATTCAGATCATGGCTACCACAGTAAGTCCGGGACCCGATGACAGCAATCGTCCCAATATCTCCGCATCGCAAGTGAAAGACCTCCGGGAAAAAACCGGAGCTCCCATGATGGACTGCAAGCAGGCTTTAACCGAAGCCAAAGGCGACATGGAGCAGGCAGTCGTGATTCTTCGCAAGAAAGGCGTCTCCGTCGCGGCCAAAAAAGCCGCGCGCGTCACCAGCGAGGGATCGGTGGCCAGCTACATTCACGCCGGCGGCAAGATCGGCGTGCTGGTTGAAGTCAACTGCGAAAGCGATTTCGTCGCCCGCACCGACGACTTCAAGGAACTCGTTCACGACATCGCCATGCACATCGCGGCCAGCGATCCGAAATACGTTCGCAAAGAAGACGTGACGGAAGCCGACTTCGCGCGCGAGAAAGAAATCTATCTCGCGCAAGCGATCGCCAGCGGCAAGCCCGCGCACATCGCCGAAAAGATGGTCGCCGGCAAGATGGAAAAGTTCTACGAAGAGGTCTGCCTGCTCGAGCAGCCTTTCATCAAGGACCAGACCATCTCGATCAGCCAGCTGATCGCGGCCAAGATCGGCAAGCTGGGCGAAAACATCGGCGTCCGCCGCTTCGCCCGCTTCAAGGTCGGCGACGTAGGCCAGACCGTAGCGGTCACGAAACCGTCAGAACCGAAAGCAGAGTAATCCAGGCGCCCGAAAGGGCGCCTTTTTTGTTTTTCGAATTTGGTTTGTCATCCTGAGCGAGGATTTTGCTTCGCGACAAGCGAAGCAAAACCGCAGTCGAAGGATCCCTACCAGCACCCCAATGCCGGGCGGTAGTGATGCTTCAACCCCATTCGGCATGACAACGGTAAAATGCTGGCTGGATCACCGATCATGACCACCCCCGTCTTCAAACGCATCCTCCTCAAGCTCTCCGGCGAAGCTCTCGCCGCCAATCAGGGCTTCGGCGTCGAAACCACGCGCATCCACGAAATCGCTGCTGAAATCGGCGACGTCCACAAACTCGGCTTGCAGATCGCCATCGTCGTCGGCGGCGGAAACTTTTTCCGCGGCGTCGCCCACCAGGCCAAAGACATGGACCGCGTCTCCGCCGATCACATGGGCATGCTCGCCACCGTCATCAACGCCCTCGCCCTCCAGGACGCACTCGAAAAACAAGGCGTCTACACCCGCGTCCAATCCGCCATCGAAATGAACCAGGTCGCCGAGCCCTTCATCCGCCGCCGCGCCATCCGCCATCTTGAGAAAGGACGCGTCGTCATCTTCGCCGGAGGCACCGGCAACCCCTACTTCTCCACCGACACCGCCGCCTCGCTTCGCGCCATGGAAATCAAGGCCGACGCCATCCTCAAAGCCACCAAAGTCGACGGCATCTACGACGCCGATCCGCTCAAAGTCGACGGCGCGCGAAAATTCAACCAGATCACCTACATGGACGTCCTCAAGCTCGGCCTCAAAGTCATGGACTCCACCGCCATCAGCCTCTGCAAAGACAACAACCTTCCCATCGTTGTCTTCAGTCTCAACGAGCACGGCAACATCCGCCGCGTAGTCCTAGGCGAGCGCATCGGCTCCCTGGTCAGCGCATAACCCACGCATCTTCAGTATCGGGCCCAGGGTATGGGACCAACGTACGGCCCGCGCGAACCGCGAGCGCACCACCACCGATGTCGTTTAGATTCGCTCGAGGCCACCACCGCCGATGTCATTCCGAACAGACCGAGCGCACCACCACTGATGTCATTCCGAACCGGCGCGCAAAGCGCCGGTGAGGAACCTGCTTTCGCTCTCCTCCGCGTCTCCGTGCCTCCGTGGTGAATTCACTCTATGCTGGGTTTATAATCCAACGTTTTGAGTTCATAACAAGACGGAGCCGACCTTATGCCAGTCATGGCATCAATTGCTGCCCTGAAAGAATCGTACGCGCAACTGAAAACGCGCATGGAAAAAGCTGTCGAAGACTTCCGCAAAGCCATGGCTGCCACTCGCACCGGACGCGCCTCCGTCCACATGCTCGACGGCGTCACCGTCGATGCCTACGGCGCCCAGATGCCGCTCAATCAGGTCGCGCAAGTTCATGCGCCAGAAGCGCAGCTCATCACCGTGCAGCCTTTCGATCCCTCGCAGCTCGGCGCCATTGAAAAAGCCATCCGCGCCGGAGATCTCGGCCTCAATCCCATGAACGATGGCAAACTCATCCGCGTCCCGATCCCCGCCCTCACCCAGGAACGTCGCCAGGAGATGGTCAAGCACCTCCACAAAATTCTCGAAGAGCACCGCACCGCCGTCCGCAACATCCGCCGCGACGGCAACGACGCCATCAAGAAAGCTCTCAAAGACAAAAAAATCACCGAAGACGAAGAGAAACGCTCTCTCGAAGAAATCCAGCGCCTGACCGACGACGAAGTCAAAAAAATGGAAGAGATGAGCAAAGCAAAAGAAAAAGAACTCCTGGAACTCAAATAGAAACTGAACGCAAATAGAAGGATGATGATGTGGGGACGGGCGCCCCGCCCGTCCGCGAGCGCAGCTCGCACCACCCGCATCCCTCGGCACTCTTTGTCACATTGTCACCGAAGCCTGGAAAAGCCGGCACTCCCTGCACTCTGTCATCCTGAGGAGGGCCGCCTTCGCCCGACGAAGGACCTATGCATTCAGCTTCGTCCATCCCGGGTGCCGGGTGCCCACGCGCCTTTTGCGAATAAGGAAAACCGACGCCCGTAGCGGCAGGCCCTAGCCACCCCGACGCGCCATCCACCAGGCGCACCCGTCAGCAGCACCCGTCACTCGCACGCGCCCCCCGCCCACCCGATTCGTATCAGCGCGTGGCTTCAGCCACGCCGCCCCCGCGCCCACCCACGACGCGCCTTCAGGCGCTGCGTAATCTCAACATCAGAAACACCAAAGGACATGTCCCTCCGCCGCCCCACCCCTGTTCTTCCTCCGAACCCCCGCAATCCCCTCCATATAGCGCGCCAGTAACCGACCCCGAGTAACTCCCGTAACCCGCGCCCCGTTACGCGACATTCCTCAAACCCCTGTGTTTCCACAGGCGTGAAGCGACTGACAACCAACGGAACCTTCACGCCAACTCTTTCACCTTGGAGTCTGCCATGAAAAAGTTTTTCGCTCTCGCCCTGCTCTCCGCCCTGAGCGCGATCGGCCTCGGTTGCGGATCTTCCGGTTCGTCGCAAAATTTGAATTCTCAGCCAGGCAATGTCTTTATGACTGGTGAAGATGCTCCTCTCCCCTCGGTAGTGGGTTTCAACGTAACTCTGAACTCCGTCATGCTGAACGCTCAAGACGGCAGCACAGCCACCGTCATCTCCTCGCCAACCACCGTCGATTTCGCGCGCCTCGTCGGTCTCCGTTCGCCTCTCGCTTTCAGTTCCGTGAAGGCCAACACTTATGTCAGCGCCACCTTCGTCCTCGCCAACCCCTCGATCACCTGGGTTGACATGACGCAGAATCCGCCCGCGATCGGTGCGGCCATTACCGCGACGTTCCCCGGCAACCAGAATCCCTATTCAGTGACCGTCAACTTCCCCTCACCCATGGTGGTCGGAAGCAACGGTCTCGCCGGCCTCAAGATGGAAATGGATATTCGCCAGTCCGTCGCAGTTGACGGCAACGGCCAGGTCACCGGCGCCGTCAACCCTGTGATCTACATCAAGGCCACGAAAGCCAGTGACCCCGATGGTCAAATCACTGACCTCACTGCGGGTCTCGTCTCCGTCGACTCCGCCAGCAATTCGTTTGTGCTGCAGGGTCCCTACGGGCGCCAGCTCACCGTCTTCGTCAACAACAACACCACCTTTAATAGCGGATACAACATCAACAATCTCGCCACTCCGGCGATCGTCGGCGTACAAGGATACTTCCAGGCCGACGGCAGCTTGATGGCCAGCGGCGTTGAAGTCATCACCACGACCCAATCATTCGTCTCCGGCCGCGTGTTGCAAGTCGTCAACAACGGCGCAGGACAGGCTCAGCAAGTCACCATGTGGATCGGCGAAAGCGGTGCCGACCTCGTCGCTGATGTCGACACCGTCCAGACCATCGACCTCAGCCTCGTCAACTCCAACAGCTACGCGATCTGTTTCTTCGACAATGGATTCACCCAGTTGCTGTTCAACAACACGTCGATCCTCGTCGGACAGCGCATCTTCATCGGAGGCACCGTGGTCAGCAACACGTTCACGCCAACCATGGTTTCCTTGCGCCTGCAGGGTGTGTACGGATTGTTTAATCCCGGCAGCGTCACCGTCAGCAACGGCAACGCCGGCAACTTCCAACTCATGAACAACGCTCTGATCGGATACTCGCTAGGCGGCGCCGATCTCACCGTCAATACCTTCAACGGCACGCTCTTCGTCGATCTGAGCGGCCTCAACCAGCTCCAGGCCACCAGCACGCAGATTCCCCTGATCACCCGTGGCCTGCTGCTAAAAGATCCAATCAGCGGCAACGCCCAGTTCTACGCCGGCCTGGTAGCCGACCCCCCAATCACAGTAACCCACTAACCAAACCTAATCCCGTCGAAGCAACGGGTGACGGGTGACGGGTGCCCCACTTCTGGCCGCAGTTGCCAGAAGTGGGGCTTTTCATTCCCGAGCCCCCATGTTCTGTCATCCTGAGCGAGGATTGATCTCTGCGCCCCAAGGCGCAGAGATCAACCGCAGTCGAAGGACCCCTATCGCTATCACTGCTCCGACGCGCTTAGAGGGGAGCAGCAAATCAGCCTCGCTAGCCGGTCGGAGTCCGCGAGTTCAGAGTCTTATATCAGGGCATCGCTTCAGCGATGCCGCCCGCACTGACCGGTGTCATTCCGAACCGGCGCGTAGCGCCAGTGAGGAACCTGCTGTTCAGCCGCGACCCATCCCAACCGCTGAAGAGCCCTCTGCCCGCCCCATCGTATAATCGAAACTCTATGCCCCGTACCGTCCGCGCCGTCTGCCCTCATGACTGCCCCGACGCCTGCGGTGTCCTTATCACCATCAATAACGACCGCGCCACCAAAATCCAGGGAGACCCTGACCATCCTGTCACCCGCGGATTCCTCTGCGCCAAAGTCGCCAAATATCTCGACCGTGTCTACTCCCCCGATCGCGTCCTCTACCCCATGCGTCGCATCGCCCCCAAAGGCCCCGGCGCCACCAACGCCTGGCAGCGCATCTCCTGGGACGAAGCCCTCGACACCATCGCCGCCCGATTCCGCTCCATCATCGCCGACCAGGGCAGCGAAGCCATTCTCCCCTACTCCTTCGGAGGCACCCTCGGCACCCTGAACGGCTCGACCATGGATCGCCGTTTCTTCCATCGCCTCGGAGCCTCGCAGCTCGATCGCACCATCTGCTCCGCCGCCGGGGAAGCCGGCCTCGAATCCGTTCTCGGCGCCAAGATCGGCACCGAACCCGAGCAATTCCGTCACGCCAAATACATCATCGCCTGGGCCGCCAACATTCACGGCACCAACGTTCATCTCTGGCCTTTCATCGCAGAAGCTCGCCGCAACGGCGCCAAGCTGGTCGTCATCGATCCTTACCGCACGCGCACCGCCGCCTGTGCCGACTGGTATCTGCCCATCAATCCCGGCACCGACGCCGCTCTCGCCCTCGCCATGATGCACATCATCATCGGCGAAAATCTTCACGACGCCGACTATGTCTCCAAATACACGATCGGTTTCGACCAGCTCCGCGAAAAAGTTAAGGAATATCCTCCCGAGCGCGTCGCACAGTGGACCGACATCTCCGCCGACGACATCCGCACCCTCGCCCGCGAATACGCCACCACCCATCCTGCCGTCATTCGCCTCAACTACGGCGTACAGCGCTCCGAGCGCGGAGGCATGTCCACCCGCGCCATCACCATGCTCCCCTGCATCACCGGATCATGGAAGGAACTCGGCGGCGGCTTTCAGCTGTCCACCAGCGGCGCCGTCGAACTCAACAGCAAAGCGCTCAGGCGCCCCGACCTCATGCGCACCGCTCTCGGACGCGATGCCCGCACCATCAACATGGTCGAACTCGGCCGCGCCCTGAACACGCTCGACGATCCGCCCGTCAAAGCTCTCTTCGTCTACAACTCAAATCCCGCCGCCGTCTGCCCGCAACACAACGAAGTCATCCGCGGCCTCAAGCGTCCCGATCTTTTTACCGTCGTCCACGAGCAGTTCTTCACCGACACCACCGACTACGCCGACATCCTTCTACCCGCTACGACCTTCTTCGAGCACAAAGACCTGCAAAAGGCCTACGGACATTACTATTTCCAGGTTTCCAATCAGGCCATCGAGCCACTAGGCGAGTGCCGCTCCAACGTAGAAGTGTTCCGCGCCCTGGCCGAGCGCATGAATTTCTCCGAGGATTGTTTCCGCCAATCCGTCGACGACATGATCGACTTGGCCCTCGACGTAAAGAATCCGCTGCTGGAAGGCCTAACCCGCGAACGCCTAGAACAAGGCCCCACCCGCCTGAATTTCGAACGAAAAGAGGAAGAGGGTCTGAATCGCCCAGACCGGGTGCCCCATTTCTCGCGCGCAGTTGGCGCGAGAAGTGGGGATTTTCAGCAAGACGAGCCCCAAGCCAGTCTTCCGTCCGCAAAGGAAGAAGAAACGACTCAAGAAAAAGCTGACAGCACCCCAGACCGGGTGCCCCATTTCTCGCGCGGTGTTGGCGCGAGAAGTGGGGATTTTCAGCCAGACGAGCCCCAACCCTATCTCCCCTTCGCCCAAGGCAACTTCCGCACCCCCTCCGGCAAGGCCCTGCTCTACAACGAATCCTTGATCGCCGAGGGCCTCGATCCCGTGGCCTCCTTCACTCCACCCACCGAATCCCGTCACGGCACGAAACAAAAATCATTCCCACTCGAACTCCTGGCCCGCAAAGCCGACAACTTCCTCAACTCCACTTTCTCCAATCTCGCAGCCATTCAAGAGATGGAACAATCCGGCCTCCTTGAAATCTGCGCCGACGACGCCCAAGCCCGCGGCATCACCACCGGAGACACAGTCCGAGTCTTCAATCACCGCGGCGAAATTCTCCTCAAAGCCCACGTCGACGGCAAAGTTCAGCCCGGAGTCGTCTCCGCCTTCCTCAACTGGGCCAAAACCGCTCCCAATTTCCAGAGCGTCAACTCCCTAATCTCCGAAAAACTAACCGACATGGGCCGCTCCGCAACTTTCTACTCCACCCTGGTGGAAGTCGAACGCGCAAAATAGCCGTGCAACCCCAAACTCCGTCGTCCCGGGAACCCAGCTAACCGCAATCGTGAAAAAGCAAACACAAATAAAAAAGGGGTGCCCCATCCTTGTCGCGCCGTATGCGACAGGGTGGGGAATTTGACCGCCCAAAATCTCGCCATCCGAACCCGAGCAGTTCTTCTGTAAATACCCGCCCAACCCCGATGTCATTCCGAACCGCCGCAAAGCGGCGGTGAGGAATCCGCTTTTCTTCCGCCACTCTCAAATACGCGGTCGGCCCCGAAGCGCCCTTAGCAACCTCGCGTCAACCCATCTACAATCGACGCCGATGCTCCCATCCCGCATCGCCGCTCTGCTCGAGCCTTTTCTCTCCCGACATCTCGCCGAAAGTCGGTTGCAAGATATATCGACATACATCGATATACTCTGCCGCTGGAACGCCCGTATCAATCTCACTTCCATCCGCGAGCCTGAAGAAATTGTCACCCGCCACTTCGGCGAAAGCTTCTTCGCTGCCGCTCACCTGTTCCCCGTGCCCTCCGTGGAGAGCAAGCCGAAGGTAGCCGACCTCGGCTCCGGCGCCGGTTTTCCTGGCCTCCCGCTAAAGCTCTGGGCTCCCCACATCTCGCTCACCTTGATCGAGTCCAATCACAAGAAAGCCGCCTTCCTCCGCGAAATAGCTCGCGCCCTTACATTGACGGACATCGATATACAAAACGATCGCGCTGAATCCCTACCGCCCGCCACGTTCCACGTCGTCACCCTCCGCGCTGTCGAACGCTTCGCCGATATCCTCCCCACCGCCGCCGCCCTGGTCACGCCCGGGGGAACCATGGCCTTGTTGATCGGCTCGGCTCAGGTCCCCGCCGCCAGGCAGGCAGTCTCAACCTTCCAATGGTCCCAACCAATCCCGATCCCACAGTCCAAATCAAGGATTCTTCTCACCGGCCGCAAATCCGACCCCCAAGTCTGATGAGGGGTCAACTGGTCGCCCGAACCAGGATCGAAAACATTCCAACAAAAGTGGGAAATAGGTGTGTAAATGGCCACTTAATATCGTTATATTAGTGGCCGTAATCATAAAAAGTGGTAAGAAACTAAAATCGTCATCCTGAAAAAGCCACCGCGACGAATGTTCCTGCAGGAACATTTTGCTAGAGACAGCTTAACGAGCCACCCAAGTGTTCCTGCAGGAACATCCAACCCAATCACAGCTTTCGTCAATGTGTTCCTGCAGGAACACTCAAACCAATCTGACAGCTGGAAAGCTAAGAAAGCTAAATTAGGACGCCGCAATGGCAGCTATTCGTTGAATGTTCCTGCAGGAACACTGAGCCCGACGGAGCAACCGTCTCCTGACCAGGAAGCTGGCTCAATGTTCCTGCAGGAACATTGGACGCGTTTTGCACACCGATTCACTCCTCTGCACAGGACTTCGTTATTGAAATTGAAATCGCGGTCGCTTATTCTGCAGCGTAGCTCTGGTTTCTCCAAACAATTCCATGGGACGCGTTATCGCCGTTGCCAATCAGAAAGGCGGCGTGGGTAAGACTACGACCGCCATCAACCTGGCTGCATCCTTTGCAGCTGCAGAAGTTAATACGTTGCTGGTCGATTGCGATCCGCAATCGAACGCCACCAGTGGCCTGGGGTTCGTCAAGGATCCTGAGCGTGTGAGCTCGTATCACCTACTCATGGGGGCTGCCTCAGGTGAGGAGGCGCTGCTTACTACTGAGCTTGAGCAGCTATGGCTGATTCCAGCACACAAGAACCTGATCGGCGCAAACATTGAGCTGGTCGATGCTGAGTCACGCGAGTTCAGAATGCGTGCAGCGCTTGCGCCTTTGCGCGATCGCTTCCACTTCATCGTGCTGGACTGCCCGCCTGCCCTGGACCTGCTGACGCTAAACGCGCTGGTGGCGGCTGATGCCGTCCTGATTCCGATGCAGGGGGAGTACTTTGCTCTCGAAGGCATCAGCGAATTGCTCGATACGATTGAGCGGATTCGTGCCAGCTTGAATCCTAATCTGAGTATTGAAGGCGTCGTGCTGACGATGTTTGATGAGCGTACAAACCTCGCGCAGCAGGTGATGAATGAGCTGAAGAATTTTTTTGGCGAGAAGTTGTGCCGCACGACTGTGCCGCGGAACATCAGGCTGGCCGAGGCGCCAAGCCATGGCAAGGCAGCGCTGATGTACGACCCGCGATCGAAGGGTGCGGAGAGTTATATACGGTTGGCGAAGGAGATCATTGAGCGGCAGGCGGGGCTGGTTGCGTCGACCCAGGCGGGGGAGCTCGCCACAGCGAGTGCGGAGGAAGGCAGGGTTGAGAGCGGGACGGGCGAGGAGATGGATAAGACGGCTTAGTATATCGATGAGCGTCGATATTATAGATTGATGGATGTCGATATATGTAGGGCGCGCGTTGCAGCGCCTGAAGGCGCGTTGGGGTGCGGTCCGGGCGGCATCGCTGAAGCGATGCCCTGATACGAATCGCCGCGATGCGCTGATGCGAATCTGGCGCGATGCGCTGATACGAATCTGTCGAGGTCATTGCTAGAGCGATGCCTTGATACGAACGGGCGGCTTCGGGGCAGTCAAACTGTAGGCAACGGGCCACGCTTTAGGCTTGCGCAACAAACGCGCTCGCTCGGGATTAGGAAAATAAACCTTCGGTTAGCGGAGGCGGGACGCCTCCGCGACAGCCGGCCGGAGGCCGGCGCTACGAGGAACCTATTGATGACTACAACTACTACGGCGGTGAATACGGTGGGGCGGGCTGGGGAGAAGGATAAGGCTGAGAAGCGGCGGGCGCTGGGGCGCGGGCTGGAGTCGCTGTTGCCGGGGCCGCGCGCGGTCGCCGTGAATCAGGCTCCGGGAGCGGCGAAGACATTGCCGGCTGTGGTGCCGGTTTCTGATGGGGCCGAGGTGCGGTCAGGTGGGCCTGGTGAATCCCCACTTCTGGCAAAATCGGCCAGAAGTGGGGCACCTACTGCTGGGGCAGCCACGGCTGTTGCTGGTGCGGCTTCCGCGGAAGAAGGTGATTTGGGAGCCATGTCCGCTCCGTACAGCGATGCTCCGACGGCGTATCCCGATGAGCCTGGGTTGCCGCCTTACGCGCCGGTTGAAGGGCAGCCCATGACGATCATCGCCCAGGCTGAGACGCGGATGCCGGGGAACCTGGTCATCAATGTTGCGATTGAGAATATCGACAAGAATCCGTTTCAGACACGGTACGTCGATGACAACGATGCGCTGGAAGAGCTGGCCAATTCGATTCGCGCGAATGGAGTGGTGCAGCCGATCCTGGTGCGGCCGTCGGAGGAGGATGGGAGATACATACTGATCCTCGGCGAGCGGCGGCTGCATGCTTCGAAGAAAGCCGGGAAGACAACGATTCCGGCGCTGGTGCGCAAGGTCTCGCTGCAGCAGGCAGCGGAGATGACGATCATTGAGAACCTGCAGCGTGAGGATTTGAGTCCGCTGGAACAGGCGGAAGCGTTTCGGGTGCTGAGCAATGAGTTCAAGATGACGCAACAGCAGATTGCGGAACGGGTGGGACTGTCGCGCGAGTCGGTATCGAATTACATGCGGCTATTGAAGCTGCCGCGCGAGGTGATGCAGCTGCTGGCGGAGAAGAAGATCAACTTTGCCAAGGCGAAAGAACTGCTGAAGCTGGGTGACAACGACAAGATCGCGGAGGCGGCGCTTTATGCGGTGAAGAAGGGCATGACCATCGAACAGGTGGAGATGCTGGTTTTGCGGATGGAGGGGTTGCTCGATCCGCTGCCCGATATGCCCGGAGTGGTGCAGAAAAGAAATGTCGGCGCGCGGTGGGTCGATCCGAACGTGCGGTCGGCGCAGACGGATCTGGAACGCACGTTGGGATTGCGGGTGCGGATTCGGGATCGGAAGGGGAAGGGGAAGATCGTGATTGAGTATTCGACGGTGGATGATTATGAAAGGGTGGTCGAGATGTTGCGGAGGAAGTAGGGTTCGGCGGGTAAGGACGACGGCGGGCGTTCGGCCGCCGGTTTTGTTTGGGGTATAAATGTTGTTTTTAGGTGGGGGTTTTGG
>Ga0335076_10001724_pt1 | contig 21297 bp, 20 predicted proteins | sample Lox_Sample_25_FD_206717 | JGI IMG/M metagenome (GOLD analysis project Ga0335076, IMG submission 206717) | Soil microbial communities from Loxahatchee National Wildlife Refuge, Florida, United States - Lox_Sample_2.5 | ecosystem: Environmental > Terrestrial > Soil > Wetlands | place: USA...
TCGATCTGCAGCCGGCCGGCCGTGTCCAGGATGACCGAGCCGCGCTTCTCGGCGCGCGCCCACTCGAGCGCTTCCGCGCAGATCGCGGGCGCGTCGTCGCCGTCGCGCGAGAACACGGGCACGCCGACGGACTCGCCCAGCACGCGCAGCTGCTCGCGCGCCGCGGGCCGGCGCACGTCGGCCGCCACGAGCACGGGCCGGTCGCCCTTCGACTTGAGCCAGCGCGCGAGCTTCGCGGCCGTCGACGTCTTGCCCGTGCCCTGCAGCCCGAGCAGCATGATCACGCGCGTCTTGTCGCGCACCGGCTCGAGCGGCTCGCCTTGGCCCATGAGCGCGACGAGCTCCTCGTAGCAGGCCTTCGTGAAGTGATCGCCCGGGCTGACCCGCAGCTTCTGGCCCGACTTCCGGCCCGCCTCGAGGCGGACGACCTCGCCGCGGACGCGCTCCTTCACCTTGTCGAGGAAGTCGCGGACGATCGCGAGGTCGACGTCGGCCTCGAGGAGCGAGGTCCGGACGTCGGACAGCGCCTCCGCGACGTTCGCGTCGTCCAGGGTGGCGACGCCGCGGAAGCGGTCGCGCGCGCTGCGGAAACCCCGGGTCAGCGTCTCGAGCATGGCGCGGCAGGCTAGCAGACGCCGGTTGAAGTGCGCCGCCGGCCTCTCATAGACTACGCGCGGCTTGAGTCAGAACGTCGAAGCCCACATCACGGGCACCGTCTTCAAGATCGAGACCTCGGTCGGCGCGACGGTGCGCGAAACGGACGTGCTCGTGATCTTGGAGTCGATGAAGATGGAGCTGCCCGTCGAGGCTCCGGCGCCGGGACGCGTCGCGAAGATCCTCGTGGAAGAAGGGCAGAGCGTAGAAGAGGGCGACGTGCTCGTCGTCCTCGACTGAGGAGAAACCATGGGACTTCTGGATGGCAAGGTCGCAATCGTCACGGGCGCGGGCGGAGGCCTCGGGCGCTGTCACGCACTGCTCTTCGCGAAGGAGGGCGCAGCCGTCGTCGTGAACGACCTCGGCGGCGCGCGCGACGGCGCGGGCGGCGGGCACTCGATGGCCGATCAGGTCGTGAAGGAGATCAAGGCTTCGGGCGGCCAGGCCGTGGCGAACTACGACAGCGTGGCCACCGTCGAGGGCGGCAACAACGTCTGCAAATCGGCGATCGACGCGTTCGGCAAGGTCGACATCCTCGTCAACAACGCGGGCATCCTGCGCGACAAGACGCTCGTCAACACCGACGAGGCGTCGTGGGACATCGTGATCCAGGTGCACCTGAAGGGCACCTACTGCGTCACGCGCCCCGTCTTCACGCACATGAAGGAGCGCGGCCAGGGCGGCGTCATCGTGAATACGAGCTCGACGTCGGGCCTGATCGGGAACTTCGGCCAGTCGAACTACGGCGCAGCGAAGGCCGGTATCGCGGGCTTCACGCGCTGCCTCGCGCTCGAGGGCAAGAAGTACAACATCCGCGTGTGGGGCCTGGCGCCGGTCGCGGTGACTCGGCTCACCGAGGACCTGCCGGGCATGGGCAACGACAACGTGAAGCAGATGCTCGCGCCCGACAAGGTCTCGCCCGCCGTGCTGTACATGGTGAGCGACCTGTCGAAGGACAAGACGGGCAAGTTCCTGTTCGTGTCGGGCAACAAGGTCACGGAGCTGAAGATCGTCGGCGCCGAAGGCTTCAAGAACCCGAACGGCGTCAGCGCCCAGGAGATCGCCGCGAACGAGTCGAAGGTCTTCCTGCCCGAGTCGCAGTTCAACCTGATGGGATAGTGGGCTCGCGCCGGGACGGCCGAGCGAGGGCCGTCCCGAGCGAGCGCCGCCGGCAGCGGGCCGCAGGCGAGCGAAGTCGCTAGGTTGTGCTTCGTGGCCGACGTCCCGCTGCGGTTGGTTCCGAAGCAGGTCGAGCCGGAGCCCTCGTCCGAGGCCGTGCGCGCGGCGGGGAACCCGTACACGTCGATGGCGCCCAGTTTCGGGCGGCTGGCGACTTTGTTCGGGCGGCGCTTCTTCGCGCGGTTCGACTTCGAGCCGCACGACGCGGAGCGGCTGCGCGAGCTCGGCGCGCAGGGCGCCGTCATCTACGTGATGCGGTACAGCTCGCGGCTCGACTACTTCCTGTTCAACTGGCTGTTCCTGCTCGCGGGCGTCCGGCTGTCGGTGTTCGCGAACGGCATCAAGTTCTTCTACTACCGGCCGTTCGGCGAAGCCCTGCGGCTGCTGTTCCAGGGCACCGCCGAGCGTCTGCGGCGCGGCGCGCGCGGCATGCGCGAGCAGTCGATCCAGCAGATCCGCCACGTGGTGCGCGAAGGCGGCTCCGCGTTCCTGTTCCTGCGCACCGACAAGATCCGCACGCGCGTGCACCGGCGCAACCGCGCCGTGCGCGAGGGGCGCACCGAGCTCGACTACCTGCGCGAGGTCGTCGACACGAGCTTCGCGAACGACGTGCCGATCTCGCTCGTGCCGCTCGCGCTGTTCTGGCGCAAGGGCGCGCGACCGCAGCGGCCGTTCCTCAACCTGTTCTACGGCGCGAACGAACGCCCGACCGACACGGGCAAGGTCGTCGCGTTCCTGTGGAACTACCACAACCTGGCCGTGCGCGTCGGCACGCCGATCGACCTGCGCGCGTTCATCGACCAGAACCGCGCGTCCGGGCGCGAGCGCGTGGTGAAGCAGGTGCGGCGCTCGCTCCTGATCTTCCTGCGCCGCGAGGAGAAGCCCGTCGTCGGCGCCGCGCTGCCGTCGTTCGCGCGCGTGCAGGAGGCCGTGCTCGACGACGGCGAGGTGCAGCGCGTGGTCGACGAGGTGGCGCGCGAGAAGCGCCGCTCGCACGCGCGCGTCGAGGCGCGCGCGCAGAAGAACCTGGCCGAGATCGCCGCCAGCCCCAGTCCCACCACGCTGGCGGTGCTGGCCAGCCTGGTCGAGTGGATCTTCAAGCGCATCTTCGCGCGGATCGAGCTGCACGACCTGGAGCCCGTGGTCGACGCCGCGAAGCTACACCCGCTGGTGTTGGTGCCGAGCCACCGCTCGCACTTCGACTACCTGATCCTGTCGTGGCTCTTCTACCGGAATCACCTGGTGCCGCCGCAGGTCGCGGCGGGTCTCAACCTGGCGTTCTTCCCGCTCGGGGTGATCTTCCGCCGGGCGGGCGCGTTCTTCCTGCGCCGCAGCTTCGACGGCGACCCGGTCTACACCGCCGTGTTCCGCAGCTACGTGCAGCACCTGATCAAGGACGGCGTGACCCAGGAGTTCTTCATCGAGGGCACGCGCTCGCGCACGGGCAAGACGCTGCGCCCGCGCCTGGGCATGCTGCGCATGGTGCTCGAGGCGTACGCGCGCGGCGCGCGCCGCGACCTGTACCTCGTGCCCGTCGGCTTCACGTACGAACGCCTCGTGGAAGAGGGCTCGGTTGCGGCCGAGCGCGCAGGCGCGAAGAAGCAGCGCGAGAGCCTGTTCTCGCTGTTCAGCGCCAGCCGCGTGCTGCGCTTCCGGTACGGCAGCGTGACCGTGCGCTTCGGCGCGCCGATCTCGCTGGCGCAGCGGCTGGGCCGCGAGCTGCCGCGACCCACGGGGCCAGGCCGCATTCCCGATCTGCGCGCAGCGTCGGGGGAGCTCGGCGTCGAGCTGTGCCGCGCGATCAACGACCTGGTCACGGCCGGCCGCTCGACCCTGGCCGCGGCGGCGCTGCTCGGCCAGACCGCGGACGCCACGCGCGAGGAAGAGCTGCGCGAGCGGGTGGTCGAGCTCGCGTCGTTGCTCGAGCTGCTCGGCGTGCCGCGCGACACGGCGCTGCAGCGCTGCCTCGACACCGGCCGGCCCGAGGCCGTCGTCGAGCTGCTCGAGCAGGCGGAGCGCGTCGTGCGCGTGCCGTCGCCGCGCGGCGACCTGCTGCGCGTCGCGGACGGCATGCGCCCGGCGCTCGACCTGTACCGCGCCGCCGTGGGCCACGCGCTGGCCTGGCCCGGCGTGCTCGCGCTCGGGCTGCGCGAGCCGCGCACGCGCGCCGAGCTACACCGAGATGCGTCGGCGTGGCTGGACCTGCTGGCCTCCGAGTTCTTCCCGATCGAGGGCGAGGCGCGCGAGGCCAGGCTCGACCGCGTGCTCGGCCACCTGGAGAGCCGCGGCTGGGTCGAGCAGTCGGGTGACCGCTTCCGCGCGACCTCGGCCGGCGCGCCGTGGCTCGAGTTCCTGCGCGCGCAGCTGCAGCCCCTGCTCGAGGCCTACGGCGCGGTGGCGCGCGTGGTCGCCGAGACGAAGGGGCCGATCGCGCGCGATGCGCTGATCAAGCGCGCGCAGGAGGCGCAGCGCGAGGAGCTGCTCGTGGGCGAGTCGCGCTTCCCCGAAGGCGTCTGCGCGGTCGCCGCGGGAAATGCGCTCGAGCTGCTGCTGCGCCTGGGCGTGATCGTGGCCGACGGCAACCCGCTGCGCGCCGAGACCGAGTTCGCGCGCGGGCCGAGCTTCGACGCGCTCGCGGGAATGCGCGAGCGGCTGGCAGCGGGTCGCGCCAGCGGATAGAGTCGCGCGCATGGCGCTGGGCGCGAAGCGGTCGAAGGAAGGCACGCAGGTGCTGCGCTTCGGCTTTCCGAAGGGCTCGCTCGAGTCGATGACCGGGCAGCTCTTCGAGCGCGCCGGCTGGCGCATGAGCTTCCCCGAGCGCTCGCTGTTCCCGTCCATCGACGACACCGAGATCGAAGGCGTGTTGATCCGCGCGCAGGAGATGGCGCGCTACGTCGAGCAGGGCGTGCTCGACGCCGGCATCACCGGCTACGACATGGTCGTCGAGAGCCAGGCCAAGGTGCACGAGCTCGCCGAGCTGCGCTACGCGAAGACGAGCTTCCGGCCCACGCGCTGGGTGCTCGCCGTGCCCGAGGACTCGCCCATTTCGGGCGTCGCGGACCTCGCGGGCAAGCGCATCGCGACCGAGGCCGTCGGCCTCGTGACTCGCTGGCTCGAGACACACCACGTGAAGGCGCAGGTCGAGTTCTCGTGGGGTGCGACGGAGGTGAAGCCGCCGCTCCTCGCCGACGCGATCGTCGAAGTCACGGAGACCGGCTCGAGCCTGCGCGCCAACAAGCTGCGCATCGTCGAGACGGTGCTCGAGAGCACGCCGCGCCTCATCGCGAACGAGCGCGCGTACGGCGAGCCCTGGAAGAAGCGCAAGCTCGACCGCATGGCGCTCATGCTCACCGGCGCGATCGCGGCGCAGGGCAAGGTGGGCCTCATGCTCAACTGTCCGAAGGATCGCCTGCCCAAGGTGCTCGCGCTCCTGCCTGCGCTGTCGTCGCCCACGGTTTCGCCGCTCGCGGACGGGCGCATGGTCGCCGTGAACACGATCGTCGACGAGATGCGCGCACGCGACCTCATCCCCGATCTCGCCGACGCCGGCGCCAGCGGCATCGTCGAGTTCCCGATCACGAAGCTCGTCTACTAGGCCGCGGCGGCCGTGAGCACCGAACTCGTCTGCATCCTCCTCGTCGCGGCGTTCTGGGGCGGCTACCCGCTGGTCGCGCGGCTGTCGGGCTTCGGCGGGCCGCTCGGGACGCTCGTGCTCGGCATCGTGGCGCTCGTCCCGCCCGCCGCTGCGGCGTGGCTGGTCGGCGACACCGCGCGGCCGACGCGCGGCGAGCTGTGGCCCCTCGTGGTCGCGGGGCTCATGCAGGGCGCGGGGCTGATCGCGTTCGTGCGCCTCGCGACCGGCAAGCTCGAGGCTTCGGTCGCGATTCCCGTCTCGGACGTCGCGATGCTGATCGTGACGACCGTCGGCGCCATCTTGTTCTTCCACGAGGCCGTCACTCTGCAGAAGCTCGCGGGCTTCGGGCTGCTGCTCGCCGGGATCTTCCTCTTGCGCCCCGCTTGACCCCGACGCCGTCTCGTGTACGATCGCGCTCGCTCCGTGCTCGGAGCAGAGGAGGCGACGCATGACGGTCCAAGTCGAAATGCGCTCGAGCCTCCGGTCCGCTCCGGCGCGCGCTTAGCGCCGCACGGGGCCCGACGCTCTCGGCGAGGAAACCGCGAGCCGGAGGCACGAGCCCGAATGGCTCGAGTGTCTCTTCGCGACACCTCCTCGCCCGGAGCAGGACATTGTCGAAGGATCGATCGGCCTCGCCTTTGGGGGCGGGCCACTTCGTGCGCGGCGACCTCGCCGCGGCGGAGCGCGAGCACGTGCTCGCGCAGTTCGGCGGCCAGGGACTCGTCACCGACGTGCTCGGCGTCGTCGGCGACGGCAAGGAAGCGACCGTGTACGCGTGCGCTGCGCACCCGTCGGTGGGCGTGGACCTCCTCGCGGCCAAGGTGTACCGCGCGGACAAGTTCCGCGCGTTCCGCGGCGGCCGCGTGTACGCGGGCGAGCGCACGCCGCTCGACGCGCGCTCGAAGCGCGCGATGCGCGCGAAGACGCAGGCCGGGCGCGCGATCGCGCACCGCGAGTGGATCGCGTGGGAGTGGGAGACGCTGTGCCGGCTGTGCGACGCGGGCGCCGACGTGCCCGAGCCGCTCGCGCGCTCGGAGGACGCGATCTTGATGGAGCTCGTCGGCGACGCTGGCGGCGCCGCGCCCCAGCTGCGCTTCGTGGAGCTCGAGCCCGCAGTGGCGCGCGAGGCGCTCGAACGGCTGCTGCGCAACGTGGAGGTCTTCCTCGACCTGCACCTGGTGCACGGCGACCTGTCGGCGTACAACGTGCTCTGGGACGGCGGCCGGCCGCGCATCATCGACGTGCCGCAAGCGCTGAACCTGCACACGCACGCGGATGGCTACACGTATCTGTGTCGCGACGTCGCGAACCTGGAGCGCTACTTCGCGCGCTACGGGCTCGATTGTCGGGGCTTCGCCGACCGCGCCTGGCGGCGCTACCGGCGCGGCGAGCTCGGGCGGTAGCGTCGCCGTGCGCCAGGAGCGCCAGGCGCGCCGCGCAGAACTTCGCGGCGCGCGCGGTCGATCGTGTGTCCATGGGCGAGGCAGCTGCCGCAGAGACCTTCTTCCGGCTCGGGCAGGGGCGGATCAGCGGGTTCCTGTCCGTTTCGTTCGGGGCGCTGAGCGTCGGCACCGTGCTCTGCTTCCTGTTTCCGAGCTGGCTCACCACGCCGGAGCTGCGGAAGGTCTACGACCCCGAGGAGATCCGCCTGCTCCTGCGCGCGGGCATCTGCGTGTCGCTCGCCTTCGGCGCGCTCACGTTCGTGTTGAACCGCAAGAAGAAGCTCGGCGCGATCGGGATCCTGCTCACGTTCGCGGCGCTCTCACTCGGTGGCTGGAACGTGCGCGGCGCGCCGGTGCCGCAGCGCGAGCTGTCGCTCGGGCTCGACTGGCTGGTGCTCGACTTCCTCGTCTCGGTCGCGCTCTTCACGTTCATCGAGAAGGTGGTCCCGCAGTACGAGGCGCAGCCGATCCTGCGCGCCGAGTGGCAGCTCGACCTCGTGTACTTCGGTCTGAACCACTTGCTCATCAGCGCGGTGTTGCTCGTGGTGAACGGCTTTGCCCCGCTCGCCTTCGGCTGGGCGACGAACGCGCGCGTGCAAGCCGCGATCTGCGCGCTGCCCGTGCCGGCGCAGGTCGCGCTCCTCGTGCTCGCGGCGGACTTCGCGCAGTACTGGACGCACCGCACCTTCCACGAGGTGCCGTGGCTGTGGAAGTTCCACGCCATCCACCACTCGGCCGAGACCATGGACTGGCTCGCGGGCTCGCGCATGCACCTCGTCGACGAGCTGGCCACGCGCGCGCTCGTGATGGTGCCGCTCTACCTGCTGGGCCCCGCGAAGGCCGCGCTCGACGCGTACGTGCTCTTCGCCGCCGTGCAGGCCGTGCTCCTGCACGCCAACGTGGGGCTGCGGTTCGGGCCGCTCAAGTACGTGCTGAGCACGCCGCAGTACCACCACTGGCACCACAGCTCCGAGGCGTCGGCGATCGACACCAACTACGCCGCGCACGTGCCGCTCTGGGACCGCCTCTTCGGCACGTACCACATGCCCGTGCACGAGTGGCCGCACCGGTACGGCACCACGAAGCCGCTGCCCCGGACGTTCGTGGGCCAGCTTCTCCATCCCTTCCTCTCGAGCTAGAGGATCGCCGAGCGAAGCCGAGCGAGGGCCGTCCCGAGCGAGGCCGCAAGCGCCGGAGGCGCGCGCAGCGAGCCGCAGGCGAGCGAAGTCGATCAGATCTCGATCGTGTAGCCGTCGGGGTCGCTGAGGTAGGCGTACTTGCGCCGCTCGGTCGGCCCGTTGCGGCGGACGAGCTTGCCGCCGTGCTTCTCGACTTCGGCGATCGCGTCGTCGAGGCTCTGACCCTCGGCGAGATCGAAGCCGAAGTGATCGACGCCCGCGGCAGCGCCGGCCTTGCGGGCCTGCTCGGGGTCCCCGTTCAAGGTGAGCAGGTCGTTGGATCCCGGGGTCTGCAGGAAGACCATGTTCGGGCCGTCGCGGAACAGCTCCTTCATCCCGAACACCTGCGTGTAGAAGCGCAGGGAACGGTCGAGGTCCGCGACGTGCAGGTGCAGATGGTACAGACCTCTGGTCTTCACCATCGCGGAGTCGCCGTCAGCGCGGCGAGAGCTCGCGCAGGCCGCTGGCTTCCCACTCCTTCGAGAGCTGCGACAGGCGCTTCTGGAACTCTTCGAAGTCGTCGTCGAAGGAGAGGATGATCTCGGTGGTGCGCGGGATGTCGTCGCCCGACAGCAGCCCGCGGTAGCGATTCAGGTTGGCGAGGATCGCCTCGGCGACCTTGAGCGCGCGCTTCTCGGTCTTGATGAGCGGCGACTGCAGCGTGTAGACGTTGTTGCGGCCCCACAGGCTCTCGTCGCGCACGATCGCGATCTCGCGGTAGATGCCGTGGATCGGGTCGAAGTTGTACTCGACGCGGACCTCCTTGAAGATGTCCGAGTTGCCCGTGTAGAAGCCGCGCTCCTTCTCGACCTTGCCGAGCTGGCGGCAGCGGGGGCAGTAGAACGTGTCGCCGTGGTTCAACAGGAACACGCCCTTGGCGTAGTCCTCGCACTCGGTGTTCTCGCAGTAGCCCACGCCCCGCTTCATGCGCGCCATCTGACTCGACCGACCGAGGTCCTCGTGGCCCGTCATCTGCTCGCTCTCCCTAGGCGCCATGGCTTGACTCCAACTCGGCTCTGCGGCCGGCTTTGCGATCGACGCCGAGCGGCGCCAGTTTAGGCGACTCAAAGTCCGAAGACCGAAAAGCTCTCGCCACTTCAAATCGCCGCGTCCCTGTCGTTCTGCCGGTTCTGGCTCTGCCGGTTCTGCTGGCGCTTCTGCTCGTCCGCGTGCTGCGCTTCCGAGTCGCTGAGGGATGTTCCAACCTTCGTGCCAAGGCTCCCCGCGACCCCCGACACCGAGCGCCCCCCACTTGGCTCTTCAACGCTGTTCAGAACCTTTGACAACCGAACCTGCGCGTTCGCTGCAACTGCTCGAACCCACCGCGCTGCTCCCGATCTCGGCGGCTCGTCTCCGCGAAGTGGAAGCTCGCTCCCCACCGGAGCTGCACGGAACCTGCGCGAGAGCGGCGTCAAGAACGCGGAGTGCCACCTCGAGGAGGTGGAGCACGCAGGGCCAGGGTCAGGGTGGAGGGGAGCTTGCGCTTAGACGTCCGCAAGAAACGACGTGGAAGTCGCGAGAGCGACGGCCACAGGGATTTTTCTCCGTCGCTACCGGACTTGTCAACTGCGCCGCTGCACATCGCGGAGCGCCGCGCTGCGGGCGAGGCGGAGCTGCAGCGCATACCCCACGAGCACGAGCGCGGTGACCGCGTAGGCGGCCAGGACCCAGCCGATCCGGTCGTCCATCACACGCCCTCGCCGGCGCGCGGAGCGAGCGCGCGCGCCTGCAGGAAGGCCAGCTCGAGCCGCTTCGCGACGAGCCAGCCGAAGATCCAGACGAAGGCCACCATGCCCGCGCCGACCGTGCGGCCCATCTCGGCCGGCAGGCCTTCGCGCGAAGGGTCCGACGGGTGCATGGTCGAGCCCTGCGCCAGGTCGACGGCGAAGTAGACGAACGGAATCGCCGCGAGCCCGGCGATGCCGTACACCGCCGCGAAGGTCTTCGCCGTGTCGCTCCCGAAAGCGAAGCTGCGCAGGAACAGGTACGCCACGTAGATGAACCACAGCATGAGGGTCGTGGTGAGCCGCAGGTCCCAGACCCACCAGTGGCCCCACGCGGGCTTGGCCCAGATCGGCCCGACGAGCAGCATGAGCGAGCAGAACACCACGCCCACCTCGGCACCCGCGAGCGCCAGGTGGTCCCAGCGGTCGTCGCGGGTGCGCAGGAACATGGCGCCGCCGAGAGCCGACAGGGTGAAGCCGAAGTAGGTCGGGATGATCGCGGGGATGTGCACGTAGAAGATCTTCTGCAGCACGCCCTGCGTGACCTCGAGTGGCGCGTAGAAGACGACGAGCGCGAGCCACAGCGGCACGAGCACGAGCGCGGCGGCGCCCACCGAGCGCGAGCTCGGCGCGCGCGCGGGCACGTCGCGCGAGAGCCAGAGCAGCCACGCGAGCACCGCGAGCACCGACACCATCACCGCCGTCGCGACCATCGCCCTAGTCCTCCAGCACGTAGTCGAAGACGAAGTAGCCGATCAGCCCGAAGACCCAGTCGTAGAGCGCGAATGCGAGCCAGATCTGTGGCCGAGCTTCGCCCCCGCCCAGGCCCGCCGCCGTGAGCTTCGACGCGAACACCAGGATGGGCAGCGCCACGGGGAAGAGCAGCACCGGCAGGAGGAACTCGCGGAAGCGCGCGCCGATCGAGAGCGCCGAGAGCAGCGTCCCGACGGCCGCGAGCCCCGCGGCGCCGAGCAGGCCCGCACCCGCGCACGTGGCGAGGCCGGGCGACCAGTCGACGTCGAGGAACACCGTGAAGAGCGCGGCCGTCCAGAGCTCGACGCCGACGAGCGCGAGGAACGCCGCACCCGCCTTGCCCAGGAACACCCAGCCGCGGTCGACGGGCGCTTGCACGAGCAGCGCGATGGCGCCTTCCTCGGTCTCGGACTGGAAGCTCCGCGCGAGCCCGAGCAGCGACGTGAAGAGCAGCACGACCCAGAGCAGCGCGGGCGTCCAGGCCAGGCGCTCGGCTCTCGCCGACGGCGCGAACACCGAGAGCAGCGCCACCACGAGCAGCGCGAACACGGCCATGTGGCCGAGGCGGTCGCGGCTGCGCAGGTCGAGGCGCAGGTCCTTGCGCAGCACCGCACCGGCGACGGCGGCGCCGCTCACGCGAGCCTCCCGCGGGCCAGGTGGATCTCGCGGTCGAACTTGGGCAGCTCGGTCGCGGCGGCATGGCTCGAGACGAGGAGCGCGCAGCCCCGGTCGCGCAGCTCGGCCAGGAGGCGCGACAGCCGCTCGGCCGACGCGCCGTCCAGCGCGTTCCACGGCTCGTCGAGCAACAGCACGGCGGGCTCGCCGAGCAGCGCGCGCGCCAGGCCGACCCGGCGGCGGAAGCCCTGCGACAGCATGCGCGCGCGCCGGTCGAGCACCGGCGCGAGCCCGAGGAGCTCGGCGGTGCGCGCCGCGTCGGCGGTCGGCGCGCCGCGCAGCTTTGCGGCGAAGCCCAGGTTCTCGGCCACGGTGAGCTCGCCGTACAGGCCGGCGTCCTGGCCCAGGAAGCCGACGCGCGCGCGCACGGCGGCGTCGCGGCTCGCGAACGGATCGCGGCCGAGCACCCGTACACTTCCGCGTGTAGGACGCGTCAGCGCGCCGAGCACGCGCAGCAGCGTGCTCTTGCCCGCGCCGTTCGGCCCGCGCAGGAGCGCGAACGTGCCGGGCGCGAGCGAGAGGTCCACGCCGTCGAGCGCGCGGACGGCGCCGTAGTCCTTCGCGACGCCGCTCGCCTCGAGCGCGTTCACAGCGGCTTCCCGCAGGCCGCGCAGAAGCGGTCGCCCGCGGCGGGCATGCGGCCGCACGTGCACGGTTCGCGCGCGGCCTCGGGCTCCGGCGCGGTGGCCGCGGCGGCGCCGAGCCGCTCGCGCGCCAGCGCGGCGAGCGCCTCGCGGCGCAGGTCCTCGCGCAGGCGCTCGCGGTCCTCCTCGGACAGCTTGCCGGTCTCGAAGTCGTGCTCCAGGTCGCCGAGCGCGGCGGCGAGCGCGGCCTTGGCCGGGCTCGCCGGCTCGTCGGGATCGCGGGCCGGTGCGTCGCGCGCCCGCGCTTCGCGCGCGACGGGCGCGGCCACGAAGTAGAGCAGGGCGCCCGCGCCGAGCGCCGCCAGCAGCGCGACCCACGGCCGCGGCAGCGGGTGCGCCGGCGGCAGCGCGCGCACGCGCAGCGGCAGGTCCGAGCCCGCGGCCACGTCGAAGCCGAGGAACGCCTGGTAGATGAGGTCGTTCTGCGTCACGTGGCGGGCGGGGTGCAGCGAGCCGGCGTCGACGTCGATCCCGAAGTCCTGCACGTACACGCCGAGCTCGTCGACGGCGGTGGGTACACCGATCTGTGTCGATAGCGTCTCCGGGCTCTGTTCCAGGTCGTACTCGAGCTGCAGCGTGAAGCCCGAGTCGCCCGGGAAGATCGGCCCGCGGACCTCGGCCACGTCGCCGTTCATGCTCACGCCCTGCGGCATGCGCCCGAAGAACGACTCGACCTTGCCGTGGCCCGGCGAGAGCTGCACGCGGATGGGCGAGAGCGTCCCCTCGGGCACCACCACGACCGTCGGGTCCGGGTTCGAGACCGCCGCGCTGACCTGCACGTGCCACACGCCCGCGTTGCGCTCGACCACCCACTGCAGCGACGCGAGCCGCAGTCGGGACGTGTCGGAGCTCGCGTCGAACACGTGGAAGTCGCGCGTCTCGGTCTTCTTCTCCTCGCCGGGCGGGAACGCCGCGCTGCCGCCCGGGAAGGCGAGGCCGCCGTAGTACGCGCGCACCAGATAAGCGGCGGGCGCGGGCAGGTCGTCGAAGCGGTAGTGGCCGTTCGCGTCGCTCTCGGTGCGCCGCGAGATGCCGTTCTCCTGCGGGTCGAGCCCGATGACCTCGACGACCAGGTGCGCGGTCGCGCCCGGCTTGTGCGGGTGCGTGACGCGGCCCTCGATGACCGCGGCGCCCGCGCGCGCCGACAGGACCGCGAGCGCGACCGTCAGGAGTGCGGCGCGCGCGCTCATGCGCCTAGGCCGCCTCGCGTTCCGACTTCGCGCGCCGCGGCCAGAGCAGGATCGTGTTGCCGAACACGAACACGAGCGCGCCGATCCAGATCCAGTTCACGAGCGGATTCACGTATACCTTGAGCGCGGCGCGCTGGTCGGGCTCGAGGCCGGCGAGGATCACGTAGAAGTCCTCGTTCACCTGCGACCAGACCGCGGGGTTCGTGGTCGCCTGCTCCTGCTGGTAGTACATGCGCTTCTCGGGCAGCAGCATCGCGACGGGTTTGCCGTGCTCGTACAGCGCGAGCCGTGCGACCGCGCCCGCGAAGTGCGCGCTCGAGATCGGCTGCGCCTGGCGGTACTCCACGGTGTAGCCCGCCAGGTCCCACTTCTCGCCGGGCGCGAGCACCTTGGTCTCTTCGAGGTTGAACACCGCGCCCGCGAAGCCGACGAACATGAGGACCACGGCCAGGTGCACGATGTAGCCGCCGTAGCGCCGCGGGTTGCGCCCGACGAGCCGCGCGACCGCGACGAGCGGGCTCTCGCCGCGGCGCATGCGCGAGCGGACGCCGCGGAAGTACTCCTCGCCGATCGTGCCCGTGACGAACGCGCAGAGCGACAGGAACGCGAGCGGGTAGAAGCGGCGCAGCCCGCACGCGAACAGCACCGCCGCGGTGAGCGCCGCCACGCCCGCCGGCCACAGGAAGCTCTTGCGCAAGTTCACCCAGGTCGCGCGCCGCCACGCGAGCAGCGGCCCGACGCCCGTCAGGAACAACAGGAAGATCGCGATCGGCCCGACGAGCCGCTGGAAGAAGGGCGGGCCGAGCTGGATCTTCGTGCCCGAGATCCCCTCCGAGACCACCGGGAACACCGTGCCGTAGAACACCACCGCGAGCAGTGCCATGAAGGCGTAGTTGTTGAGCAGGAAGCCGGCCTCGCGCGACAGCATGGACTCGAGCCGCGTCTGGCTGCGCAGCTCGGGCACGCGCCAGATCACGAGCGCCGCGTAGCCCACCACGAGCAGCGTGACGTAGCCGAGGAACAGGTTGCCGAACCAGCCCGCGTTCGCGAACGCGTGCACGGATTGCACGACACCGCTGCGTGTCAGGAACGTGCCGAACACGCACAGCGCGTACGCCAGGCCGATCAGCGCGAAGTTCCAGATCTTCAGCATGCCGCGCTTCTCCTGGATCATCACCGAGTGGATGAACGCGGTGCCGGCGAGCCACGGCATGAACGACGAGTTCTCGACCGGGTCCCAGCCCCAGTAGCCGCCCCAGCCGAGCACCTCGTAGGCCCAGCGCCCGCCGAGCACGAAGCCGCAGCCGAGGAAGAACCAGCCCGTGAGCGCCCAGCGGCGCGTCGTCTTGAACCAGGTGGTGCCGAGCTCACCCGTGATGAGCGCCGCTGCGGCGAAAGCGAACGGCACCGAGAGCCCGATGAAGCCCGTGTACAACACCGGCGGGTGTATGAGCATGACCGGGTGTTGCAGGAGCGGGTTCATGCCCTGGCCGCTCGACCACGCCTGGCCCGCCGGCAGCGGCGCGTAGGGGCTCGTCACCCACGACACGATCGAGCCGAAGAACACGACGTTCACCATCATGACCGCGATCACCCACGGCATGAGCGTGCGGTTCCGCTGCCGGTTCTGCAGCACGACGATGAAGCTCATCAGCCCGAGCATGAACGTCCACAAGAGCAGCGAGCCCGCCTGGCCGCCCCACAGCGCCAGCTTGAACGGCAGCGGCTGCTCGCGCGCCGAGATCTGCGCGACGAACGCGAGATCGAAGCGGTCGCCGACGAGCGCGGCCTCGACGCCCAGCATGGCCAGCACGAGCAAGGCGAACACGGCGATCACGGCGCGCTCCGCGCTGCGCACCCAGGCCGGCTGTCCGCGCAGCGCGCCGAACGCCGCTGCGGCGCCCGCGTACACCGCGAAGAACACCGAGAGCGGTAGCGCGAGTCCTCCGAGTGTGACGAGCAAGCTGCCTCCGTCGGCGCGCGCGGGGCGCGCCTAGGTCTTCGCGCCGGCCTTCGACTCGTACTTCGAGGGGCACTTCGCCATCACGCGCTCGGCGAGGAACGTGCCCGCTTCGTAGTGACCTTCGACCACCACTTCCGCGCCGTCCTTGAACATGTCCGGCGTGTCGATGCCGAGATAGCGGACGGGCAGGGGATGGCCGCCGGCCTTGTCCGCGACCGTGAAGTCGACGTGGCCCGCGCCGAGGTCGCGCGCGATCGAGCCCGCGACCACGAAGCCGTGCACGCGCGCCGCCTGCGCGGCCTCGCCCGACGGCGCGTTGGCGAACGAGGCGACGTCCGCGTAGTAGCGGAACGTGCCCTCGCCGGACGCGCCGAGCGTGAGGACGATCACGACGCCGGCGAACACCGAGAACGCCGCGATCGCGATCTGCACGCCTTTGGACATTCGCCGCCCCCGTCCCGCAAAGCCCGCCGCAGGGTAGATTTGCGCCCGGATCGGGTCAATCAGCTCCGGTCACGGAAATCGTCAGACTCTCGTCGCACGCCCTCGATGAACAAGATCGACAGGAAAGGGTGAACTCTGCAGGCCGAGCTTGCCGCCGATGCTGCCGATTCGAGCGCGTTTCCTGCCGACGGCCTGCCGGAGGTCGCCGTGCTCGGCCGCTCGAACGTCGGCAAGTCGACCCTGATCAACCGGCTCGTCGGCCGGCGCGGCCTCGCGCGCACGAGCTCGACCCCGGGGCGCACGCGGCGCATCCACTTCTACCGCGTCGAGGGGCGGGCGTATCTCGTGGACCTGCCCGGCTTCGGCTACGCGTCGGGGCCGAAGTCCGAGCGCGAGGCGTTCGCGCCGCTGGTCGAGTCGTACCTGGTGCACGGGCGCGTGCCGCTGCGCGGCGCGCTCGTGCTGGTCGACGCGCGGCGCGGCGCGCAGGACGGCGAGCGCGAGCTCGCGCGCTGGCTCGCGAGCGAGGGCATCGACGCGCGCGCGGCGCTCACCAAGTGCGACAAGCTCGGGCGTGCCGAAGTGGCACGCGCCCGGACTGCGCTCGCCGCGGAGCTCGGCATGGCGGAGGAGCACGTCGCCGCGGTGTCGGCGGACCAGGGCACGGGCCTGGGTCCGCTCGCGCGCTGGCTCCGCGACTGGAGCGGGCTCGAGTTCAGACGTCCTGACGGCGCGAGCTTCGCAGACTGAAGAGCTCGCGCAGGTCGAGCACGCGCTCCGAGACCCGCTCCTCGTGCAGGTCGCGCAGCCGGCCTTCGAGCAGGTCGGCCAGGCTGACGATGCCGAGCACGCGCCGCGGCGCCTCCTCGGCCGCGACAGGCGCGCGCGTCACGCCGCGCTCCGCGAACAGGTGCGCGGCCTCGCGCAAGGTCATGTCGGGCCGGCAGACGACCGGCTCGCGCAGGCCGAGCTCGCCGAGCGACCGGGCGCGGTCCGTGCCGGGGTCGAGCGCGGCGAGCACCAGCTGGCTGCGCGTGACGATCCCGGCGAGCTCGCCCGCGTCGTCGAGCACCGGAAAGAGCCGCCCGCCCTTGCCGCTCCCGTTCGCCGAGCCGAGCGCGGCGACGAAGGGCGCGAGCGCGTCGCCGAGCCGGTCCTTGGTGCGGAGCGCCGTGAACTCGCGATTCATGACGTCGCCGACGAGCAGCATCTCGAGCGGATCGACGGAGTACTCGCGCGTCAGGTGGAAGCCCTTGCGCGCGACCTTCTCGGTGAGCACCGAGCGCTTGAGCGTGAGCACCGACAGGCCGTACGCCGCGCTGGACGCGATCGTCAGCGGCACGAGCGCGGTCCAGTCGTGCGTGAGCTCGAGCGCGAAGATCACGCCCGTGAGCGGCGAGCGCATCACGCCGCCCATGGTCGCCGCCAGGCTGACGAGCGACCAGAAGCCGGGCGCGACGGCGGGGAACGCGCGCGCTTCGAGCGCGCCCAGCGCCGCGCCGATCATGAAGACGGGCGCGAGCACGCCGCCCGACGTGCCGGAGCCGAGCGACAGCGACCAGATCAGGGTCTTCACCACGAGGATCCCGACCACGAGCGAGAGCTCGGCGTTGCCGCGCAGGAAGGTGGCGATCACGTCGTAGCCCACGCCCAGCGCGCGCGGCTCGACGAGGCCGCCGACGCCGATGATCACGCCGCCGATCGCGGGCCACCACGCCCAGTGCACCGGCAGGCGCTTGAAGGTGTCCTCGGAGAGGTACACGAGCCGGGTTGCCACGAGGGCGAGCACGCCGCCCGAGAGACCCGCTCCGACGCAGCAGAGGTATTCGAAGCCACCGAGCGGCGGCGCGAGCGCCGCCGTCTGGAACAGCGCATCGGGCCCGAGCACGTGCGCGCGCAGGATCGCCGCGACCGCCGCCGATGCGCTCACGGGCAGGAAGCTGCGCGGCCGCCACTCGAAGAGCAGGAGCTCGACCGCGAGCAGGATCGACGCGAGCGGCGCGTTGAAGGTCGCCGTCATGCCGGCGGCGGCGCCGGCGACGAGCAGCGTCTTCCGTTCGTCGGCGGTGAGCTCGAGCAGCTGCGCGCAGATGGAGCCGAACGCGCCGCCCGTCATGATGATCGGGCCTTCGGCGCCGAACGGGCCGCCGGTGCCGATCGAGATCGCCGCCGACACCGGCTTCAGGATCGCGATGCGCGGGCGCACCTTGCTGCCGCCGCGCAGGATGGTGTCGATCGCCTCGGGCATGCCGTGGCCGCGGATCGCCTCCGAGCCGAAGCGCGCCATCGCGCCCACCACGAGCCCGCCCGCGACCGGCGCGAGCAGGATGAGCCAGGCCGAGTGCGGCGCGCTCGCGGGTGAAACCGCCGCGAGCGACAGGCGCTGGAAGAACACCGCATTCGTGATGAAGGCGATGAGCGCGAGCAGCGCCGCAGCGACGTACGTGCCGATCACGCCCACGCCGCAGGCGAGGAGCACGATCGGGATCGTCCGCGGCGACAAGCTGAAGTCGCCGAGCCGGTCCGGCGCGCGAACACTCGGCGTCTCTGGCCCTGGCTCCAACGCGGCAGCGAGACTATCGGACGAGCGCTGGCGGCGCCCCTGCCACGTCCCGCTGCACCCCGGGCTAGACTCGGCCGGTGGAACGGAGCGAGACGCGCATCCTGTGCACACACGCGGGCAGCCTGCCGCGGCCGGCCGAGCTCGACGCGCTGCACGTGCGCAAGTTTCGCGGCGAGGCCGTCGACCCCGCAGCGCTGGCGGAGCGGTCGGCCGCGGCCGTCGCGCGCGCCGTCGAGCGGCAGCTCGACGCCGGGATCGACGTCGGCAACGACGGGGAGCAGGCGCGCGGCAGCTTCTTCACGCATGTGACCGAGCGCATGACCGGCTTCGGCGGGCAGTCGCGCCGGCCCTTCATGCGCGACCTCGTCGACTACCCGAGCTTCGTGCGGCTCAAAGCGCCCGACTTCGCGCGCGACATGGTGAACCTCTTGACCGCGCCGCGTGCGGAAGGTCCCGTGCGCTCGCTCGGCGGCGGCGCGTGCGCGGAGGAGTGCGAGCGCTTCGCGGCGCTGCTGGCCGCCTCACCGCGCCGCTTCGCCGAGGCGTTCGTCACGGCGCCCTCGCCGGGCATCGTCGCGGCGGCGCTCGAGAATGCGTACTACCCCGACCTGGGCGCGTACGTCGAGGCCGTGGGCGCGGCGCTGCAGCCCGAGTACGAGGCCGTCGCGGCGCGCGGCTTCGTGCTGCAGATCGACGCGCCCGACCTGGCGATGGAGCGCCACACGCTCTTCGCCGACCGCCCGCTCGACGAGTTCCTCGCCTTCGCCGCGCGCGTCGTCGCGGCGCTGAACGCGGCGCTTGCGAACGTGCCGCGCGAGCGCGTGCGGCTGCACGTCTGCTGGGGGAACTACGAGGGTCCGCACACGCACGACGTCGAGCTCGCGCCGCTCCTGCCGATCCTGTACGGCGCGCGCGCGGGCGCGCTCGTCTTGTCCATGGCGAACCCGCGCCACGCCCACGAGCACCGCGTGCTGCGCGAGCACCCGCTGCCGCGGGGCTGGAACCTGGTGGCGGGCGTGATCGACACGACCACGAACTACGTCGAGCACCCCGAGGTCGTCGCCGAGCGCATCGAGCGCGCAGCCGCGGCGGTCGGCGATCCGCGGCGTGTGCTCGCGGGAACCGACTGCGGCTTCGCCACGGCCGCCGGGCTGGGCGAGGTCGCCGAAGAGCTCGTGTGGGAGAAGCTGCGCGCGCTCTCCGCGGGCGCAGCCCTCGCATCCAAACGGCTCTTCTAGCCGAACTCAGCGTCGGCCGAGCGGCGTCGGACTATCTCGCGGCCGCGGCCAGCGCGGCGGGATCGATCTCGATCCGAGCCTCGCTGCGCAGGTGCGCGAGCTCGGCGTCGAATTCCGTCTGTGCGCGGACGAGCCGCAGGCTCGCCTCGACCTGCGGGCGCACGGCGCCATACGACAGCGGCTCGGTGCGGACCTCTTCGAGCTCGACGAGCGACCACGACCCGGCGCGAAGCACGGCCGCGCGCTGACCCGGCGCCGTGAACGAGAGCGCCTCGGGCACGACGCTCGCGGGCAGCGCGTCCTGCGGCAACGGCCCGATCGTCTCCGCGGTCGCGGCGTCGAGCCGCCCGGTCGCGCCGAGCCGCCGGTCTTCGGCGCGCGCCGCGGCCTCGGTTGCGAAGCCCTTGCGCAGCAGCCGCCATTGCCGCCGAACGAAGCGCGTCTTCGTGGCTTCGTAGTGAGTCCGCAGCTCGTCGTCCGTGAGCGCGAGTGAGTCGCGCATCGAGGCGAACAAGGCATCGCGCAGCTGCTCTTCGTCCCGGAGCGAGGCCGGGGCGTCGCTAGAGGCCTTGCCGAGCCCACGGCGCAGAGCCTCCTCGGCCGCGAGATGACGGTCGATGGCGCTGTCGACCTTCGCCCGCGGACTCGGCTGGCCCGCCTCGGAACCGCTGGAGACCGCCTCCAAGGCGATCGGCTGGCCGTTCACGCGCACGACCGGCGCAGGAGGCCTCGGCTCGGATGCTCGGCACGCGACGGCGATCCAGCCGGCGGCGAGCAAGGCAATGGCATGACTCGGCTTCAAGACCCGAGATGGTAACTCACCGGTGATGCGATTCGGGGAACTCTTGAGGAGTTCGACGCATGTCGCGGACGGCCTCGACGGTCCGGAGGCGGTCGGATCCCATGGTTGCCGTTCATCGCACGAGGCGGATCGACGTGGACTCACTTCGAGTCAGGGGCCGTGTCGAGATATTCGACCGAGCTCTGCGGCCCTGGATGATCTCCTCTTGGACTGAAGCCACCGGTCACCCAGATCCGGCCGCCGGGAGTCACAGCGCTCGCGTGGCAGCCAAACGGGCGTGGGAGCGGCGGACCCTCTGACCAGCGATCCGTCGCGGGGTTGTACACGTCGACCGTGTCCACCGAAACACCTGCGCAGTGCGGTGTGCCGCCGATCACGTAGATGAGCCCGTCCTTGCCTGTCGCCGCCGTGAGATCCTGGCGCGGGTGCGGCATCGGTGCGCGCTCCTGCCAGCGATTCGTCCCCGGGTCGTACACCTCTGTCGCTGGCAGCGCAAAGCGCTGCAGGATCGCCTCCTTCGCGGACTGTAGGCGGATCTCGGGGTCGTTCGACTGTTCGATGCCGCCGCCTCTGCAGGCGCAGCCCCCGAACACGTAGAGCTTTCCGTCAGGGCCGAAGGCCGAGGCATGCGCCCAACGTGCGTGAGCCATGGGTGCGCCGCTCTTCCATGAGTCCGTGTGCGGGTCGTACATCTCCAGGGCGTCCAACACATCTCCGCCCCCTCTCTCGAAGCGGCCTCCTTTCCCACCTGAGAGGTAGAAGCGTCCATCCGGTCCTGTCGCGGTCGATCCCCTCTCCCGTTGCCATGCTGGAATCGAATCCTCGCGGTCCACGCGCTTCGTCCAGAACTTCGCGAGCTGGTGCAGCACCGGTCCTTCGGGCTGGTCCCACACGCCGCGCGCAGCGTCGAAGTAGATCGGACCGATGTGCTCGAACCAATAGGCCCGCGTGCCGCCGTCGCTGCCACCGAAGATACCTTCGTGGACGGAGCTCTCCTCAGAAATCCGCTCTTCGCTCGTAGGAACCTGGGTCCGGTCAAAAATGACGCCGGGCTGCTTCGATCCGGAGAGAACCGTCGTGTAGAAATGCAGGACTGAACGGTGCTGGTACTTGGGCGGCGGAGGGCCTTGCCGCCAAGTGCCGTTCGGGTCTAGGACCTCGAGCGCGTTCGCGTGGAGCGCTGCGTCTCGAAAGCCTTTCGGGCTCTGGGTCCA
>Ga0335076_10001725_pt1 | contig 21289 bp, 19 predicted proteins | sample Lox_Sample_25_FD_206717 | JGI IMG/M metagenome (GOLD analysis project Ga0335076, IMG submission 206717) | Soil microbial communities from Loxahatchee National Wildlife Refuge, Florida, United States - Lox_Sample_2.5 | ecosystem: Environmental > Terrestrial > Soil > Wetlands | place: USA...
CACCGGCACCGGCACGGGCTTGGTCGAAGGCGGAGGCGGAGTGGGGTGCGGCGCGACCGGCGGGCTCGGCGCCGGAGGAATTGTCAGCGTCGTGCCGTAAGCGGGCGGCGCCGGCGTCGGGGTCCGGGACGGATCGACGAGGTCGGCGAGGCCGGGGTCGTCGTCGAGGCGGGCCACGCCGAGCGCCGGCAGCCCGAGCAGCTGCATGGCCGTCTTGGGGATGCTCACGTGGCTGCACCAGCGGCTGTCGATGCCGGGCTTGACCTGGCCACCGAACATCAGGAGCGGGACGCGCGGCCCGAGGGCGAGCTGCACGTTGTCGGGCGTGTATTCGAGCGCCGGAGACTTGACATGGTCGTCGTACCCGCCCCAGTCGTCCCAGGTCAGCATGAACACGGTCTCGTCCCAGCCCCCGCCCTGCACGACCGCGTCGACCGATTGCCAGATCAGATCCATGCCCTCGGTCACGTTGGCGGGCGGGTGCTCGTCGTACGGGCTGTTGTGCCAGAGCATCACGAGGGCGGGCAGCTTCCCGGCTTTGGCATCGGTCAGGAACTGCGACGACGAGACGACGTTCGGCGACCCTTTGAGCTGCGTGTAGAAGGCCACCGGGTAGTCGTTCGAGGCGGCGTACGCGCGCCAGTCGACGCTGTGTGCCTCCGCGAGACCGGGCAGCGACGGCATATCCCAGGTCGGTGACGACTTCTCCGAGGGGTTCTTGAGGGTCGGTGACTGGCCCCCCAGGATCAGCAGGTGGTTGGGGGTCGAGTTCGTGCCGAACCCGGCGCAGTGGTTTTCGAGAAACGCGCCCGTGACCGCGAGATACAGGTAGTACGGCAGCGCGGAGGCGGTGTCGAACTGGACGTGCTCGCCGGTCGTCGCGCCCGTCAACCACTCGAAGTAGGCGTGCCGGTCGTGGGGGTTGTCCGACGCCGGCGGGTTGGCGGCGATCGGCCAGTCGGTGGCGACGGCCGCGCCGTAGGGGGCGAGGCCCCGGAAGTAGTTGTCGGTCGTGTGGTTCTCCTGGACCATGATCACGACGCGCTTAGCGGCAGCCATTTCGCGACCGGACCTTACACCCGTGAGAGCATTTTTTTGTGTCTGCTCTTGTAATTAATCGAGCGCTGGGTTACCCTGGCAAAGCAGCAAGGAGAAGACTCAATGCTCATGCTCATCTCGACATATTCATTCGTCGCCACGGCGGGACAGGCGTCGACCCACGGGTGCGGCGCGGATGTCCGCACGGCTAACGAGAATGTCACCCTCGTGGAGAGGCATGCGGGCTAGAGCAACCGCGCGATACCGAGCCAATCCCGAGGGCGACCAGATGGTCGCCTTTTTTGTTGCCTTTTCACAGTGAAGTCACCTGTGAGTGGCACACGGCGAACGCGTGCGCGTGACGTGTACGTGACATAGCGGGCTGGCCGAACGGCCGCGCCTGTAACTGACAAACCAAACCCAAAGGAGACCTCCCATGAGAGGAGAACCTCAGGTGGGCAGCGCACGCCTGCCCGCCGTGCTGCCCGGACGGCGAAGTTCCTTGTGGTCGCGCTCGGCCGGCCGGAGGCCACGCGTCACCCGGGAAGAGCGCATCGAGATCATCGCGCGCCTGCAGGCCGAAGAGCGGGCGGCTCGCCGGTCGGGCCAGTACGTGGCCGAGGCCGCGTATCTCGGACGCCGGTGGTAACCGTGTGGGGGCTGGGGTCCCCGGGATGGCCTGGTCCTGCGGTGGGGTCTATGGACGGATTCCCCGCGGGGCTAGGTTGTCCCGAGATGCAACTCGCAGCGTTTGGGAAGAAACGTCAGCATGGTGGATGTTTCTTCCCAAGCGCTGCAGCAACCGAGCCCCACGACATGCGTCCATTTTGGGCCGGATTGCGCGCCCGCGCGCGTAAGGCGGCCGCTAGGGAGGTATGGGTCGTTCGACAGGGCTCGCGTGGGGCCCGAGGGCCTGCCGCGCGATCGCATCTCTGCTGCCGCTGCTCGCGGTGGGCGCGCTGGCCTCGCCGGCGCACGCCGGCGTGCGCTCGCAGGCGGCCAGCCAACAAGCAATCGCGAGCGCTCTCTCGCAGTCGACCGGTCTTGCCCCCTCGCAGGTGGCCTCACAGGACGTCTGTGGGTCGGCGCGTCCCGGATTCGCGAGCTGCGACGCCGAGGCGCTCGTGTACCGCTCGAACCACGCCCGCGTCCGCCCCAACGTCCATGGCGGCCCGTCGTTCACCCAGGTGTTCCCGGCCGGCGGACGCGGCATCGCCTCGGCCCAGCCCGCTGGCGCCGCCGGCGCGCAGCCGGAGCCCGGTACGCCGGCGTGGATCCAGCAGGCCTACGACCTGACGTACCTGTCCCAGACCCGGGGCGCCGGGGATACGGTGGCGATCGTCGACGCCGGCGATGACCCGACCGCGGAGTCCGACCTGGCCGTGTTCCGGAGCACGTACGGGCTGCCGGCGTGTACGACCGCGAACGGTTGCTTCGAGAAGGTCAACCAGAGCGGGCAGAGCTCGCCCTTGCCTACGCCCAACGGCGTCTGGGAGCCCGAGGAGTCCCTCGACATGGACGCTGTGTCGGCGCTCTGTCCGAACTGCAAGATCCTGCTCGTGGAAGCGAGCGACGCGAGCGACTACAACCTCGACCAGGCTGTGATCGAGGCAGCCAACTTGCACGCTAACCAGATCTCGAACAGCTGGAGCGACAACGAGCCGACGCCGATCCCGGGCACCTACTCGTTCGCCGGCTCGGCGGTCATCGCCGCGACCGGGGACGTCGGATACGTGGGCGGCGGCAACGACGCCTATCCGGCGGCCTTCCCGCATGTCACAGCAGCCGGCGGCACCAGCCTCGCGCCGGCGTCGGGCGGGCAGAGCGCCCGCGGGTTTGGCGAGTCCGCGTGGTCGGTCAACGCCTGGGGGTGGGGAGCGTCCTCGGGCTGCGCTGTCGGCCAGCCGAAGCCCGCCTATCAGCAAGACACCGGCTGCGCCGGCCGCGCCTACTCGGACCTGTCCGCCGACGCGGACCCCGAGACCGGTCTGATGGTGTACGGGTCGGGCATGGGCGGTTGGTGGCAGTACGGCGGCACCAGCCTCGCCACTCCGCTGATCGCAGCCTACGAGGCGATCACCGGGGTCAACGGGACTACCCCGCAGTGGGCCTACACCGACAGCGCGCTGCTGAACGACCCGGTGGGGGGCTCGAGTGGGGACTGCACGCCGGACATCCTCTATATCTGCGAGGCGGGCGCCGGTTACGACGGTCCGACCGGTGTCGGTTCGATCTCTGGGGCCGTGGTCGCCGGCGCGCCCGGGATCGGCGGCCCTTCGTTCGGCTCCGGCACCAACAACACCTACACCGAGAACGTCGGCGCCACCACGGCCACCCTCGGCGGTGGGGTGTACCCGAACGGGCTCGACACCACCTACTTCTGGCAGTACGGCACGACGACCTCGTATGGAGCCCAGACCCAGCCGGTCGACATGGGCGCGGGACAGGCGCCCGGGTTCGCGACGGCCGCGCTCGCCGGCCTCGCGCCGGCGACCATGTACCACTATCGGCTGGTGGCGCAGAACACCGACGGGACCACCTACGGCTACGACTCACAGCTCGTCACCGCGTCGCCGCCGGTTCTCACGGCGAACCCATCGATCGGCGGGGCCGCAAGGGTGGGCCAGACGCTGTCGGCGAACCCGGGTGGGTGGGCGCTCGCGGGCGGGTCGTACGCATATCAATGGCAGCGCTCAGCCAACGGCTGGACCTGGACGAGCATCGCCGGAGCGACCGGCTCGGGCTACACCGTCGGCGCGGCGGACGGCAGTGACTACCTGCGCGTCGCGGTGACGGCGAGCAACGCCTACGGCGGCACGACCGCGACGAGCCCCGCGCTCGGCCCGGTGCCGGCCACCTTCATGTCAACAGCGGTCCTCGCGGGCCCGCGCTGGACGGCGCGGCCGCGGATCTCCATCGACGCCGGGCGCGTGGGCAACACCCTGACGATCACGCCCGCCAAGTGGGCGGCGCGCCTCCGCGGAAAAGTCACCCGCGTGATGCGGTGCACCAACACCTGTGTCGCCGTGGGCTTGCCGAACCCCACGCACTACACGATCACGTCCGCGGACATGGGCTCGATCCTGTGGGTCCGAGAGATCGCGTCGAATGCCAGCGGGAGCACGGTCGTTTGGTCGTCCCGGGCCGTCGGGCCGGTGACGTCGCCGTCGTCGGCCGCGGCTGTCCTCGCCGGCGGCCGAAGCGCGCTTCGCAACTCACGCGGCGCCGCGCTGGCGTTTGCGGCGATGAGCTCGATCGCACCGGCCGGCGACGCCGCGCCCGCCCGGGCAGGCTCCCGGACGCTGTCGCTGCGGCGCGCGCTCGGCGTCAGGGGACCGGTCACTGCGTGGGTGTGCCAAGCCGTCCACGCGACACCCGGCACTCCGCCGAAATGCACGACGCGCGTCTCGCTGAAGTCCCGCGTGACCGTTTCGCTCCCCGCGTGGATGCGCGGCGCCGTGCGAGTGGTCGTGGTGCGCCAGGGCCGTTGAGCCGAGAGCCCCCGGTCACGCGGTAGCGTTGGGGGTATGACGACCGGCGCTCAGGTCCTCACCCCGACGCGCACGATCGGAGGCCCGCGTCCGGCGCCGCTGGAGATGCGGCTGATCCAGCGCATCGCCGGCGACGTCAAGCGTGAGCGGCGGGTTCGGCGGCGCGCGACGCTCCCGCCCGGGAGCACCGCCCCGAGCTGGGCGAACACCCGCAGGGTCATCTCGGACCCCCTTGGCTTGCTGCTCGAGCACGAGCGCCGGTTCGGGCCGGTGTTCACTATCCGCCTGCTCCACGAGCCGATCGTGTGGGCGGTCGGTGCCGAGGTCAACCACCAGATCCTGGTGAGCGAGTTCGACGCCTTCTCGTGGCGTGAGGGGCGCTTCGCCGATCTGTGGCCGCTCCTCGGCGACGGGATGCTCAACATCGACGGCGCTTACCACCGCGACTTCCGGATGCTGATGCTGCCGGCGTTCCACCGCGACTACATCGCGGGCGTCGCCGAAACGATGATCGAGGAGGCGGTGGCGGCCGCGGAGTCGCTCGCCGACGGACAGATGCTCGAGGCATACCACTGGACCCGCGAGCTCGCGCTGCGGATCGCGCTGCGAGGGCTGCTCGGGCTCGACGTCACGGGAGGCCGCGAGCAGGAGCTGGCCAGGGCGTTCGAGGAATCGCTCGCGATCCATGGCGAACCCGTGCTGCTCCAGCTGCTGTTTCTCCCGCGGACCCCGCTGGCACGCGCGATCGCCGCCCGCAAACGGCTCGACGCGCTCATCCGGGCTGAGATCGACGATCGCCGGCGCCGCGGCGACCCGGGCCGGGGCGTGCTCGGGCTGCTGCTGTCCGCCACCGACGACACGGGAGCGCCCCTGCCGGCGGGCGCGGTTCGCGACCAGGCCGTGACGCTCCTGTTCGCCGGTCACGACACCACGACGACGACGTTCACGTTCCTGCTCCACGAGCTCGGGCGAACCTTGGCGGCGCGCGACACGCTCGAGGACGAGCTCGACCGGGTCCTCTCCGGCTGCCGGAATCCCACTCCCGCGGACCTCGACGGGCAAACGCTTCCCGTGCTCGAACGGACGCTCAAGGAGACGCTGCGGTGCTACCCGGCAGCGTGGGTCGGGCCGCGGCGGACCACCCGCGACGTCACGCTCGGCGGGGTGCCGGTCCCGGCCGAGATCGGCGTGCAGTACTCATCGTGGGCCACCCACCACCTGCCCCAGCTGTATCCGGACCCGTTCCGGTTCGATCCCGATCGTTTCCTCCCCGAACGCGAGGCGGCGCTGCCCCGCGGCGCGTACATACCGTTCGGCGGCGGATCGCGCATGTGCCTGGGCAAGCGCTTCGGCGAATACGAGCTCCGCGCACTGGCCACCGTGCTGTTGACCCGGGTGAGGCTCGAGCCGGTGTCCGATTCCGAGCCCCGGATCGTGACCACGCCCACGCTCGGGCCGAAGGGCGGGCTGCGGTTCGTCGTTCGGGGCAGGTGACCAGGCGGATCTGAGTTCGCGCGCGCCGCAAAGAACTACACACGGCCTACCCCGGGCGTCATAGTCGTCCTGACGTTCCGTCCAAAAAGGAGGTAGAGGGGATGAGCGCACTAAGCGTTCGGATTTGGCGATCGCGCTGGTTGCCGGTCGCTGGGGCTGTGGTCTGCGCCAGCCTGATTCCGATGGGGCTGGCCTCGGCCGCGTCCCCGTCTCATCAGACCCGCCGCAGCGGGAACAGCTGGGACCCGCGCAATCACCCTGGCTGGGTCTCGACGTGGGCCGCCAGCCCGCAGGTCGCCACGCCGGGAACGCTCTCGGCCACGGGATTCACCGACCAGACAGTCCGCAACGTCGTGTTCAGCAGCGTTGGCGGCAATCTCGTGCGGGTTCGCTTCACGAACACATTCGGAACCACCCCGCTCCAGATCGGATCCGCGTCGATCGCGGTGGCCGGCACAGGCGCCGGGACATCGGGCTCGGCCGTGCCGTTGACGTTCGGAGGGCAATCGTCGATCCTGATTCCGGACGGAGCCGAGGCTCTGAGTGACCCGGTCCGGCTCCGGGTGCCCGCGTTGCAGGACCTCGACGTCAGCGTGTTCCTGCCGCAGGCGACCGGGGCGGCTACCCAGCACTCCGACGCCCAGCAGGTCAACTACGTGGGCTCCGGCGACCAGACGCTCGACACCAGCGGGACCCCATTCACCATGCAAACGCAGTCGTGGTACTTCGTCGATTCGGTCGATGTCGTGGGGCAACGAAACGACCTCGGCACGCTGGTGGCGTTTGGCGATTCGATCACCGACGGGTACCAGTCGACGGTGAACGCCAACGCGAGGTGGCCGAACGATCTGGCTCGGCGGCTCGATGCCCGACGCGAGACGCTCGCCGTGGCCGATGAGGGGATCAGCGGCAACCGCGTGCTGAACGATTCGCTGTGCTGCGGGGTGAACGCGTTGTCTCGATTCGACCGCGATGTGGTCGACCGGGCGGGCGCGAAGGAGGTCATCCTGCTCGAGGGGATCAACGACATCGGCTTCAGCCAGCTCACGGGCGTCGCTGGGACCAGCCCGAACACGGACGTGTCGGCAGCGCAGATCATCGCCGGCTACCAGCAGATCATCGCCCAGGCGCATGCGGCCGGGTTGAAGATCTTCGGTGGGACGCTGACCCCGTTCAAGGGCGCCAGCTACTACTCGGACGACGGCGAGAAAAAACGCGAGGCGGTCAACAACTGGATCCTGACGAGCGGCGCGTTCGACGGGGTCATCGACTTCGCCAAGGTCGTCGCCGATCCGAGCGATCCGACGATGATGAACCCGTCGTACGACAGCGGTGACCATCTGCATCCGAACGACGCCGGCTACCAGGCGATGGCGAATGCCATTCCGCTGCGGCTGCTCCTCGGCTCAGGACGCTGACGAGTAGGCGGTCGGCGCCCGCGACTGGCTGACGGGACTCGATCCCCACTACGAACGGCCCTCCGCCGTTCAGGCGGGGATCATTCCCGGCCGGCCCGCGGGCTCGGCCTCGCTGAGATCGATGAACAGGAGGGCGACGATGGCAACAAAGGAGAAAATTGCAGTTCTCGGCGCCGGCGGGACCATGGGCTTCGCGATGGCGCGCAATCTCGCGCGCGCGGGATTTCGAGGTCGGGGCCTGGAATCGGTCTCGGGAGAAGGCGGAGCCCCTCGCTGACGCCGATGCCGTCGTCGGGTCGATCCGAGACGCGCTCGAGCGCCGAGACCGGCGATCTGGTGATCATGGCGTCGGGTCCCGCGGAGATGCACGAGCGCCTCGAGACGATCTTCGATGCGATCGGCAAGCGCTCGATGTGGGTCGGCGAGGCTGGGACTGCGACTCGGCTGAAGCTCGCGACGAACAGCTGGATCCTCGCCGTGGTCGAGGGCGTCGCCGAGACGCTGGCGCTCGCCGAGGGGCTCGGGCTCGATCCTCGGTTGGTGCTGGAAGCGGTGAAGGGCGGTCCGCTTGACCTGCCCTACCTTCAGATGAAGGGCAACGCGATCATCGAGCGGAAGTTCGAGCCTTCGTTCAAGCTCGCGCTGGCGGCCAAGGACGCCGCGCTGGTCGAGGATTCGGCCAAGCGCCGTGACCTCGAGCTGCCGCTGGTCTCCGTCATTCGGGAGCGCTTCGAGCAGGGCAAGGCCGAACACGGCGACAAGGACATGAGCGCCACGTATCTCACGAGCGCTCCGGTGAGGGCGGCCTGAACCGCCGCGGGCCACGTCCTATCGTGAAGGACGAGGCATCTTTTGAACCGCGAACGACTGGAGCAGGCATGAATACGCGCAAGCTTGGATCGCTCGAGGTGTCGGAGCTCGGGCTCGGATGCATGGGCATGTCGGCCTTCTACGGATCCTCCGACGAGGGCGAGGCGATCGCGACCATCCAGCGGGCCCTCGAGCTCGGGATCAACTTCCTCGACACCGCTCAGCTGTACGGGCCGCTCACGAACGAGGAGCTGGTCGGCCGGGCGATTAAGGGAAACCGCGATTCGTATGTGATCGCGACCAAGTTCGCCCGACGGATGGATGGCGCCACGCCGGGCGACATGTCGACGGTCGGTGGCGTCGACGGGTCCGCCGAGCACGTCCGCAGCTCGATCGAGGGCTCGCTCAAACGGCTCGGCACCGACCACGTCGACCTCTACTACCAGCACCGGGTGGATCCGAACGTCGAAATCGAGGAGACCGTCGGCGCGATGGCCGAACTGGTCCAAGAGGGCAAGGTGCGCCACCTCGGGCTCAGCGAGGCCGCGCCCGAGACGATCCGCCGCGCGCAGGCGGTCCACCCGATCACGGCCGTGCAGACCGAGTACTCGCTGTGGTCGCGCGACCCGGAATCCGAGATCCTGCCGACCTGCCGCGAGCTCGGCATCGGCTTCGTGCCGTACTCGCCGCTCGGCCGTGGCTTCCTGTCCGGCAACTTCACGTCCACCGACGACCTCGCGCCTGACGACTTCCGGCGCACCGTGCCGCGCTGGAGTGGCGACAACCTCGACGCGAACCTGAAGCTCGTGGCCAAGCTCAGGGAGATCGCCGACGAGAAGGAGATCACGACGGCGCAGCTGGCGATTGCCTGGGTCCTGGCCCAGGGCGAGGACGTGGTGCCGATCCCCGGGACCAGACGCCGGACGTATCTCGAGCAGAACGCCGCCGCCGCCGACGTCGAGCTCTCGGCCGAGGACCTCGCCCGGATCGAGGCCGAGCTCCCCGAGGTGGCGGGCGAGCGGTACAACGAAGCCGGAATGGCATCGGTCAACCTTTGAGGGCCGCTGGTCCATGAGCATGAGCGAGCGGGTCCGCGCGGCCGCTGAGCCGCACGTCGGCGACGATCGCGTGCCCGGCCTCGTCGCGCTGGTCGCGCAGGGCGACGACGTTTGGGTCGAGGCGCTCGGGACGCTCGCGATCGGCGGCGCGCCGGTCAAGCGCGATTCGCTGTTCCGGATCGCGTCGACGAGCAAGCCGATCACCGCGGCGGCCACGCTGGCGGTGATCGAGGAGGGGCTGATCGGGCTCGACGAGCCGGTCGACCGCCTGCTCCCAGAGCTCGCTGACCGGCGTGTCCTGAAGCGCCCAGACGGCCCGCTCTCCGCCTCCGAGACGGTGCCAGCGGCGCGGGCGATCACGACACGCGACCTGCTGACGTTCACGTTCGGCTTCGGGATGATCAACGAGATGTTCGGGGCGGGCGCGATGTGGCCGGTCGTGGCCGCCTCCGAGGGGCTCGACCTGTGCACGATCGGTCCGGGTAACCCGGTGCGGCAGCCCGATCCGGACACGTGGATCGCGGGTCTGGGATCGCTGCCGCTGCTCGCCCAGCCCGGCGAGCGCTGGATGTACAACACCGGCGCGTCGGTGCTGGGGGTGCTCGTGGAGCGCGCCACCGGGGAGCCGTTTGCCGATGTCCTGCAGTCGCGTCTGTTCGGGCCGCTCGGGATGCGGAGCACCGGGTTCTGGACATCCGAGACCGACCGTCTCGCCACCGCATATGGCGGTGCCCCCGAAGGCCTCGAGGTGTGGGACGAGCCCGACGGGATGTGGAGCCGTCCACCCGCATTCGCGGACGGCGCATGCAATCTTGTTTCCAGCGCCGATGACCTGCTGGCGTTTGCCCGCATGCTGCTCGCCGGCGGCGCCTCCGTTCTGTCCGAGGCTTCGGTGCGGGCGATGTGCACCCCGCAGCTCACGGACGCGCAGAAGTCGTCCGGCGGTCTAGGCCGGGAGTTTTTCGCCCACAAGTCGTGGGGCTACTGCCAGGGCGTGTGGGACACGGGCGCCTTCGGATGGGATGGCGGCTTCGGGACCTCCTGGCGGGTCGATCCGGCGCGCGACCTCACCGTGATCGTGCTGACGCAGCGGATGTTCGAGTCCGCGGAGCCGCCGGCGGTCCATCGCGACATCCAGGCCGCCGCCGGGCTGTGACCGTCGAGTCGGACGTTGGCGTACCTTCCGCCGACGACCATGTCGATCTCGACCGCCCTACGCGAAGTCGCCGCGATCCGTTACGTCACCCCGCTCCGCGAGGGAGGGTCGCTCCCCGGGCTCGTCGAGGCCGACGACGACGGCCTGTACGTGGTCAAGTTCCGCGGCGCCGGCCAGGGACCGAGGGCACTCGTCGCTGAGGTGATCGTGGGCGAGCTCGCGCGGCGGCTCGGGCTGCTCGTCCCCGAGCTCGTGATCGCTGAGATCGATCCCGTGCTCGGCGCGGCCGAGCCCGACCCCGAGATCCAGGAGCTGATCACCGCCAGCGCCGGCGCGAACCTCGGCGTCGACTTCCTCCCGGGAGCGCTCCCGTACACGCCGGCGGGTCCGTGGCGTCCCGACGCGCGGCTGGCCGCCGACATCGTCTGGCTCGACGCGCTCACCACCAACGTCGACCGGACGCCGCGCAATCCGAATCTGCTGATCTGGCACGACCGCCTATGGCTGATCGACCACGGCGCGGCGCTGTATCTCCAGCACGGCGGGCTCGATCCGGCGGCGCACGCCGACAAGCCGTTCCCGCTGATCGCCGAGCACGTGCTGCTGCCGTGCGCCGGCTCGATCATCGACGCCCACGAGCGGCTGCTGGCGCCCGCCGAGGCATCGCTCGCGGAGAGCGTCTCGCTCGTCCCGCGCGGATGGCTCACGAGCGGTGGCGACGACCCCGACACCTACCTCGACTACCTGAACCGCCGCCTGCGAAGCGGCGTGTTTGTGACAGAAGCGGAGGCGGCGCGTGCCTGAGCCGGCGCGTAGCCCGTTCTCGTACGCGGTCCTGCGCGTCGTGCCCCGCGTCGAGCGCGGCGAGCGCTTCAACGCGGGCGTGGTCGTGTTCTGCCGGCAGCGCGGCTTCCTCGGGGCAAAGGTCGAGCTCGACGAGCGGCGGCTCGAGGTGCTCGCCCCTGACACGAACGCGTCCGAAGTCCAGGCCCACCTCGAGGGGCTGGCGCGCATCGCGGCGGGGGATCCGGACGCCGGCGCGATCGCGGAGCTGCCGGCCTCGGAGCGGTTCGGTTGGCTGGCGGCCCCCTCGAGCACGATCATCCAGGCCTCGGAGGTCCACACCGGCCTGACGAACGACCCGCAGAAGACGCTCGACTCTCTGTTCGCGGAGCTGGTTGCATGACGGCGCCGGTGATCGTCGTACACGGTGGCGCCGGCGGCCTCAACGACGAGCTCCGCGAGCGCGAGGCGGAGTACCGGCACGCCATCGAAGCCGCATTGACCCGGGGCGCGGAGGCCCTACAAACCGGTGGGGCGGTCGAGGCGGTGTGCGCGGCGGTGATGGAGATGGAGTCCTTCCCGCTGTTCAACGCCGGCTACGGAGCGGCTCTGTGCTCCGACGGCTCGGTCGAGTTGAGCGCGTCGGTGATGCGCGGCAGCGACCGGGCGGCCGGCGCGGTGGCGCTGATGACCCGGACTCGCCACCCCGTCGCCGCCGCGGCGGCGCTGCTCGACGACTCCGAGGTGCTGCTCGCCGGCGACAGCGCCGAGGTCCACGCCGCGGCCAACGGCCTCGAGCAACTGAATCCAGGGGACTTCGTCACCGAGCGGCAGCAGCGCAGGCTCGCCCAGCGCCTCCAGGACGGTGGGCAGACCGTCGGCGCGGTGTGTCTCGACGAAACCGGTCTCCTCGCGGCCGCCACCTCGACCGGCGGGCTCCAAGGCCAGCGGCCCGGCCGCGTCGGCGACTCGCCGCTGATCGGAGCCGGCACCTGGGCCGACGGCTACGTCGCCGTGTCGTGCACCGGAAAGGGTGAGTCGTTCGTCCGCGCCGGCGCCGCGCGGCTGGTGGCCGCGCTGGTCGAGCACGGCATGACGCTCGAGGAGGCCGCGCGCGCCGCCCTCACCACGGTGGCGGAATGCGACGGGGACGGCGGGCTCATCGCGGTCGACACGTGCGGCAACGTGTCGACGCTGCGGTCGACGGACGCCATGCCTTGCGGCGTCTGGCGGCCCGGTCACAAATCGGACACGACCGTGCCCTAATACCATTGGGCCCTCGATGGAGGGCTCTGTTATCTCGGCGGGCAAGCGCCTGCGTGCGAAATGGGACGCCGGCGAGCCCGTCTTCGGGATGTGGGCGGGCATCCCGACCTCGCTGACCGCGGAGCTCGCGGGCGCCGCCGGATACGACTTCGTGTGCGTCGATCTTCAACACGGCGCCGCCACCGAGGCGACGATGGTGTCGATGTTCCAGGCGGCCCAGGCCGGCGGCGCGGTGCCGCTCGCCCGGCTGGCGTGGAACGAGCCGTGGCTGATCATGCGCGCGCTCGACCTTGGCGCCGCGGGCGTGATCCTGCCGCTGATCGACAACGCCGCCGAGGCCGCGCGCGGGGTCGATGCGTGCCGGTTCCCGCCGCACGGCCACCGGTCGTACGGGCCGATCCGCGCACAGTTGTTGATGGGCTCGGGGGCGCTGGACGTTATCGGCGGGGACGCGCTGTGCTTCGCGATGATCGAGACGCGCGAGGGGCTCGACAACCTCGACGAGATCGCCGCCACGCCCGGCCTCGACGGGCTCTACGTCGGCCCGTCGGATCTGTCGATCGCGCTCGGGCTGCCCCCGCGCATCGTCGCGGTCGACCCCGGCGAGGACCGCCAGGCCCTGTCGGACGCGATCGAGCGCGTGCGCGAGGTCTGCGACGCCAACGGCCTGATCGCGGGGATGCATTGCGGCGGCGGCGTGGCCGCGGACGCGTACGCCAGGTCCGGTTTCAAGCTGCTGACGGTCGCCGTCGACACCAACCTGTACAAGGCCACGATCCAGCGCGAGCTCGAGACGGCCCGAGGAGCGTAAGAACCGCATGCCGTACGCCCCCGATCTCGCCGGCTGCGCCCTCGACGGACGCTACGAGCTCCACGAGCTGATCGGCGAGGGGACCTTCGGCCGGGTGTATCGCGGGCACGACCGGCGGCTGGCGCGTCCGGTCGCGATCAAGGTGATCAAGCCCTGGTGGGCCGAGGATCCCGAAGGGGCCGAGAGCTTCGAGCGCGAGGCGCAACTGCTGGCCCGGGTCAGCGATCCGGGCATCGTGCAGATCTTCGACGTCGGGCAGGCCGAGGAGGGCCTGTACTTCGTCACCGAGCTCGTCGAGGGGGAGAGCCTGGCCATGCGGCTGAAGCGTGGCGGCCCACTCGACCCCTGGGACGCGTGCGACATCGCCGAGCAGCTTTGCCGCGCCCTCCAGCACGCTCATGCCGAGCACATCGTGCACCGCGACATCAAGCCTGCCAACGTGCTCCTATCAGCACGCGGCCGGGTCAAGGTCGGCGATCTCGGGATCGCCCGCCTCGCCGAAGGCAGCACCGACGGCGGGACCGCGACGATCGTCGGCACACCCCGGTACATGGCGCCCGAGCAGGCCAGCGGCCAGCCCGTAACGCCCGCCACCGACGTCTACAGCGCCGGCATCGTCCTGTACGAGATGCTCGCCGGGCGCACGCCGTTCGGCGGGGAATCCGCGGTCGAGATCGCGCTCCAGCACGTCAACCTCGAGCCGCCGCCACTGCCGGAGCGGACCCCGAAGACGTTAGGCCGCGTAATCGCGCGGGCGCTCGCGAAGGACCCCGCGGACCGGTACCAGACGGCAGTCGCGATGGCGGACGCGCTCGAGCGAGCGCGCGACAGCGCCGGCCCGGACCGTGTCGACACACCGGCGCCGAGCGAAGACTGGTGGGAGGCTGCAACACAGGTTCCGGACGCGACGACGGAGATCTTCGCGGCCGACACCCGCACGCTTCCGCGCGGAGGGGTCGACCCGACCCGTCCCGCGCCGCGGATGACCGCGCGCCGGACCGTGAATCCGGCCGGGCGCCGGCGCACCGTTGCCGTGTTCGCGATCGCCCTCGCCGTGCTCGGCGCGATGCTGTTCGCCGCGCGTGCGCTGACCGCGGCGCCGACCGTCTCGATTCCCAAGCTGAACGGGCTCACCGCCCGCGAGGTCACGGCCAAGCTCCACGGCCGGCACCTCAAGGCCACGTTCACCCACAACTTCAGCGGCGCGCGGCCTGGAACTGCGTTTGCGGAAACGCCGGGCCAGGGCGACACCGTCAAGCAAGGCTCGACGATCAGCGTCGCGATCAGCAAAGGTCCGGCGCCGGTCACCGTTCCGTCGCTCACCAAAGAGACCGCGACCAGCGCGACCAGCGCCCTCCGCCACAAAGGGCTGCATGCCAATGTGGCGACGGTGCCGGCACCCGGGGTTACCCCCGGCGTCGTCGTTCGCCAGTCCCCGAGCGCCGGCCACCAGCTGAAGCCCGGCGACACGGTCGAGTTGTTCGCGGCCGAGCAGCCGAGCTGGCATGAGGTGACGTCGTTCACCGGTGCTCAGTCGGTCCCGTTCCAGATCCGCGGGTCTCAGTGGCGGATCGTCTACAGCATGTCGTACAACGGCACCTGCGATTTCGTGTTCTTCTGCAACGGCCCGAGTGCTCAGGTGCTTGGGTCCGGCACTAACAAATCCTTCAACCTAGGCTCCGGAACCGGCAAGACCAAAGTCTTCGACACGGGACCGGGCGTCTACCAGATCACCATTGGGGGCGGGTGGGACAGCGCCAACTGGTCGATCGAGGTAGAGGACTGGTTGTAAGCGATGACGGTTGGTCCGACCTCGGAGCTGATCAGCATCGTCGACGCCGACCCGGACCTTGGGGAGCTGCTCAGCCCCAACGAGCGGGAACGGGCGCGGCGGCAGGCGGTGACGCGGGTCCGGCGGCTGTCACCGGGTGAATGGAAGGCCGTCGAGGCGCTCGAGGCCGACGTCCACCACCAGGGCTTCCTCGTGATCGACGGGTTGCTCAGCCGTGAGGTGGAGGTGCTCGGCCGCCGCGCCGTCGAGCTGATCGGAGACGCCGACGTGCTCCGCCCGTGGGGCTGGGATCCGTCGGGACTGCACGTCAGGGCCGAGGTCGGGTGGGTTGTGCTCGAGCCGACCAGGCTGGCGGTGCTCGACCACCAGCTGGTCACGCAGATGAACCCGTGGCCGCAGCTCGGGCTCGAGCTGTTCAGCCGAGGCACTCGCCGCGCGCACTCACTCGCGGTCGCGCTCGCGATCTCGCATCATCCGCGCGTCGAGGACCGCCTGCTCCTGACGCTCTGGCACATCGCCGAGCGGTGGGGCAGGGTGCGGCCGGACGGCGTCGCGATCCCGCAGCCGCTCTCCCACGAACGCCTGGCGGTACTCGTCGGGGCGCACCGGCCGGCCGTGACCACGGCGATGGGCGAGCTCGTCCGCTCCGGTGCACTGAGCCGTGGCGACGATCGGATGTGGGTGCTCCACGGCAGTCCGCCCGACGAGCTGCGCAGTCACCGATTCGCCCGGGCCGAGAACCTCACCCCGAGCTGAGCGCCGGCGCTATGCCGGCGCAAGCGGCCGCTCAGAGGCGGCCGCTCACCAGCGCGACTACGGCCAGGATCGCGATCAGGAACAACAGCGGGTGAATCAGGAGTCCTCCGCCTACCGCGATGATCAAAAGCACGGCTGCAAGCAGCAGAAGCATGGTCTCCTCCAGTTAGCTTTCCCAACCTCTGCCCGCTCGGATGGCGCCCTACACCCCCCGGGGTACAGTTGCGGACGCCGCATGCCCGAAACCCGAACCGTAGTCCTCGCCACCCGGTCCGCGGAATACGCCGCACAGCAGCTGGAGCGGATCCCCGGAATCGAGATCATCAACCGCTATGAGCTCTCGTCAACGCGTGATGACGCCACGCTCGCCCGCGGTCTCGCCGGTGCGTGGGCCGTCGTCGCCGGTAGCGAGCCTTACACGCGTGGGGTTTTCGACAAAACGCCCGACCTCAAGGCGCTTCTCCGCTGGGGGACGGGCTCGGACGCCGTTGACGTCGCCGCCGCGACCGATGCCGGCGTAGCCGTTGTGACGACGCCTGCGGTCAACGCCGAGGCGGTCGCCGACATGGCGCTCGCGCTGATGCTCGCGTGCCTGCGGAGGCTGCGGGAGCTCGACGCCGACGTCAGGGGCGGCGAGTGGCGGCCGGGCGGCCCGAGCCGCGATCTCGCCGGCGCCACCGTCGGCATCGTCGCGCTCGGCGCGATCGGCAAGGCCGTGACCCGTCGCGTCCGCGGCTTCGGCTGCCACGTGCTTGCGGTCGAGCCGCATCCGGATGTCGAGTTCTGCCGGGAACACGAGGTTGAGCTCACGGACCTCGACGGCATGCTCCCGCGCACCGATGTGCTGACCCTGCACGCGCCGGGCACCCCCGCGACGCGCCACCTGATCGGCGCCCGGCAGCTTCGAGCGCTACCCAGCCACGCGGTGCTCGTCAACACCGCGCGCGGGGAACTGGTCGATCAACCCGCACTGGTAGATGCTCTCCACAGCGGGCAGATAGCCGCCGCCGGCCTCGACGTGTTCGAGCACGAACCGGTGAAGCCCGACGACCCGATCCTGTCGGCGCCGAACGCGCTGCTCTCCGGACATGTCTCCTCGTACACCGAGCTCGGCCTATCGCGCACGGGGGAGGCGGTGGTCGCCAACCTGCGCGAGCTGCTCGCGGGCCACGTCCCCGTGAGCTGCCTCAACCCGGAAGCCTGGAGCGAGCGGCCCGCTAGTCGTTGATCCGGTGCGAGGACTGCTGCTCGATCACGGTCAGCAGCGCCGAATGGTCGAGACCGCCGTCGCCCGCCGCCTCGAGCGCCGCCAGCATCTGATCGACGATCGCCGTCGTCGGGACGAACACGTCGAGCTCGCGCGCCGTGCGCAGGGCGATCCCGAGGTCCTTGTGGTGCAGGGCAAGCTTGAACCCCGGGGTGAAGTCGTGCTCGAGGAAGTTGCGGCGGCGGACCTCCATCACCTTGTTGCCGGCGAGCCCACCCGAGAGCACCTCGATCAGCTTCTCGGGATCGACGCCGGCCTTGGAGGCGAGCACGAGCGCCTCGCTCACGGCCTCGATCGTGACCGCCACGAGGATCTGGTTACACGCCTTGGCCGTCTGACCGGCGCCGGCCTCGCCGAGCCGGACGATCGTCTTCCCCATGATCTCGAACAGCGGCCGCGCACGCTCAAACGCGTCCTCCGGACCCCCGACCATGATCGACAGCGTGCCCTCGCGGGCGCCCACGTCGCCTCCGGAGACGGGGGCGTCCAAGGCCGCGGCCCCCACCGCAGACGCTGCTTGGAAAACGGCCTTTGCCACCGCCGGCGCGATCGAGCTCATGTCGATCAGCAGCTGCCCCTGGCGGGCGCCCGAGATCACGCCCTCCTCGCCGAGGTACACCTGTTCGACGTCGGGCGAGTCGGGGAGCATCGTGATCACGACATCGCTACGCTCGGCGACCTCCTTCGGCGTCGCCGCGGCCTCCCCGCCCTCTTCGGAGACGAACTTGTCGACCTTCGAGCGCGTGCGGTTGTGGACGACCAGCTGATAGCCGGCGCGCCGCAGGTTCGCGGCCATCGGCGCACCCATGATCCCCAGGCCGATGAAGCCGATCGTGTTGTCAGGCATAGCCAAGCTCTTTCATCCAGCCGAAACTCTCCTCGGTCGTCGGTGTCGTCGGGTTGTACTCGAGTCCGACCCACCCACCGTACCCACTGCGCTCCAACACGCTCAGCACGAAGCCGTAGTTGACCTCGCCCGTGCCCGGTTGGCCGCGCCCGGGAGGATCGGCGATCTGGACGTGCCCGATCCGTGGCAGCACGCGGGTGATCGTCTCCGCCAGGTTCCCCTCCATGCGCTGCATGTGGTAGACGTCGTATTGGAGCGCGACGTTATCGGCGCCCACGGCGTCGAGGAAGCTGATCGCCTTTGCCGTCGTGTCGAGCAGATACGGTCCGTTCTGCTGCGAGTTGACGGCCTCGATCATGACGCTGGCGCCCTGCGCCCGGGCCTGCTCGGCGGCCCAGGCTACGTTCTCCCGCGCCGCCTCGAGCTGGGCTTCGACCGCGAACCCGATCCGGTGCACGCCGACGAGCGCGTTCAAGCGGGGGCATCCGATCCGCGCGGCCAGCTCGAGCGCGACCGGGACGTTGTCGCGGAACTGGGCCCGCCGATCCGGGTCACCCGCGAGCCCGCGGTCACCGGCGGCCATGTCCCCGGCGTCGAAATTGAACAGCGCGACCTCGAGTCCCGTCTCGGCCACGGCCGAAGCCACGGCGTCGACCTGGTCCAGCCCCGGCCACATGAACTCCACGCCGCGGAAGCCGGAGTCAAACGCCCGCCGGAACCGCTCGATGAACGGGACCTCTTTGAACAGGAAGCTGAGGTTGGCGGAGAATTTCATGGGGAAGGGCTCCGGCATCGTATGCACATGGGACGGGTTCGCGACTGGTTGCGGCTGGCCTTGGTGTCTACCGCCTGCCTCGCCGCATTCGCGGGGATCGTCCAGACCGCCGCGGCCGAGAGCAACGGCCTCGCGCCGACCCCGCCGATGGGCTGGAACGACTGGTACTCGAGCTACTGCAACGTGAACGCGCAGCTCGTCGAGCTGACCGCCCAGGAGATGGTCAACAACGGCATGAAGGCGGCCGGGTACGACTACGTCAACATCGACGATTGCTGGATGTCCCCGAGCCGAGACGCCGCCGGCAATCTCGTCCCGGATCCGACGCGGTTCCCGAATGGCATCGCCACCGTGGCCGCATACGTCCACGGCCTGGGCATGAAGCTCGGCATCTACGAGGATGCCGGCACCACGACCTGCGCTCACTTCCCGGGAAGCTACGGACACGAGGCGCAGGACGCGGCGACGTTCGCCGCCTGGGGCGTTGACTACGTCAAGTACGACCGCTGCAACATCCCGTACGGCGACTTCCCGGGCGAGTCGCAGCAGCAGGTCCAGCAGACGCTCTACACCCGCATGAGCAACGCGCTCAAGGCCACCGGCCGTCCCATCGTCTTCTCGATGTGCAACCCCGATCCGGGCGACGACCCGTGGCTGTGGGGCGCGCCGATCTCGAACCTGTGGCGGACGACCACCGACATCGAGGACGACTTCGGGTCGATGCTCGGCAACTTCGAGGGCACGGTCGGCCTGTACCGGGACGCCGGACCCGGCGCCTGGAACGACCCCGACCTGCTCCAGATCGGCAACGGCGGCAGTAGCTTGCTCGAATACACAAGCGAGTTCAGCCTGTGGGCCGAGATGGCCGCGCCCCTGATCGCGAGCACGAACATCGGCACGCTCAACGCCGCCGAGCGCGCGATCTATGAGAACCCGAACGTGATCGCCGTCGACCAGGACCCGCTCGGCCAGCCCGGCGTGCCGATCGCGAGAGCAGACGGGCTGTGGGTCATGACGAAGAACCTGAGCGACGGCAGCCGCGCGGTGGTGCTGTTCAACTCGAACAACGCCGCTGCGACGATCGCCACCACGGCCACCGCCGTTGGCCTTCCCGGCAGGCGCCTCTACAGCGTGCACAACCTGTGGACGAATGCTGTGACCGAGACCGGTGGCGGGATCACCGCATTCGTGCCCGGCCACGGCGTCGCAATGTTCAGGGTGAGCGTGGAGTCCAATCGCCGCGCGATGAAGCTGACGCCGCACACGGTGCTGTCGCTGAACGCCGCCGACCCCCAGGTCGATGCCGGGCAGTCGACGACGCTGTACGAGACGCTCACCAATAACGGCGTGTCCGGCGTCAAGCGGGTGGCGCTGTCGCTCTCTGCCTGGCCGGGTTGGCAAGTCAAGCCGCTTGGCCGCCCGCGGATCCCGCTGCTCGCGGCCGGGCAGCGTTTCACGGTCTCCTATCGGATCACCGCGCCGGCGTCCGGCCCCCCGCTCGCGATGTCGATCTTCAGCGGGGCGGCGTCATTCGATCCGCCCGACGGCCGTCACACCTCGTCGGCGAGGCTCGGCGAGCTGGTCTCGGCCCCGGTCGGCAGCCCGCTCGCGACCGCTGATAAGACCACGCACCCGGCGTCGTTCGGCGCCTCGGGCCGGGGGCTCGCGATCAGCTCGCGTGGAGTGGGGGTGTACAACCCACCGTTCGGGGCGGCGCCGACGGACTCCTACGCGGCGATCTACAGGCCCGGCGGCGCCGGCCGCAGCTCGAGCGCCGAGGCTACGGTCACCACGGATCCGGCGGCCGGCCCCCAGGGCGGCGCCGGCCTGATCGAGCGTGACCGGATGACCGCGGGCAAGCACTCGCCCGCGGCCGTGGTCCTGTATGTGAGCGGGAACGCCACGATCGTGATGGCCTGGAACGCCTCGGGCGGCGCGGACGTCGACCAGCACACCGCGGTTCCGTCGGTCACGGTCGCGGCGCCGGTCGGGCTTCGGCTCGTGCGCCGAGGCCACGTCTACGCCGGCTACTACTCGACCGATCGCGGCAAGACGTGGAATCCCGTCGCCACCGAGACCGTGGCGGCGTCGGCATCGGCGGGCAGGCAGGACGTGGGTGTGTTCCACGCCTCGGGCCTGTCGACATGGACGACGACCGCGTCGTTCACGAATCTGCGCGTGCGCTGACCGGCGGGGTCGCAGCCACCGCGGCAGATACGCGAAGAGTTAATAAGAGCTGCCCTTGCCTACTGAATCCTCCCCGGATAGGGTCGCATCGTGGGTGGCGCGTACCGGGGAATGCCGCGCGCGATCGCGCGCGGTCATGGGCGATCGTGGGACCGGGTGCCGGCGCCCGAAAATCGGGACCGAGGAGAAGTTCATGGTGAAGAAGTTCGCCGTCACTACGACGTTAGTTGTGCTGGGAGTCTTTGGTGTCGCCGGGGGGACGGCGTGGGGACACGGTCGAGACCGAGGGACACTGTGGGCCTCACCGAACGGCGCAGGCGCGATTTGTAGCCACCGGGCA
>Ga0335076_10001726_pt1 | contig 21287 bp, 17 predicted proteins | sample Lox_Sample_25_FD_206717 | JGI IMG/M metagenome (GOLD analysis project Ga0335076, IMG submission 206717) | Soil microbial communities from Loxahatchee National Wildlife Refuge, Florida, United States - Lox_Sample_2.5 | ecosystem: Environmental > Terrestrial > Soil > Wetlands | place: USA...
TGCAGTATCAGTTCGACCCCGATGCCATGATGTACGGAACGTACTCAACCGGCTTCCGGCCCGGCGGTAACAACCGGCTTCCGCTGGCCAGCCCTTATTCCGCGGATACGCTCACCAATTACGAAATCGGCTGGAAGACGACCTGGGCGCACAAGCTGCGCTTCAACGGCGCCCTGTTCTACGAGAAGTGGTACAGCGCGCAGACCGCGGTTCAGGGCCAGTACGGCATCACCTCGATCGTGAATGCGGGCAACGCGAAGTCGGAGGGCATCGAAGCGGAGTTCAACTGGCAGGCGACCGAGCACCTGAATCTGTCCGCTTACGGCACCGTTCTGTTCAAGGACGAGACGACGACGCTCTTCTGCGAGCCGAACCATGACACCGGGGCACCCCAGTCAACCTGTACCGGTGACGGAATCGCTGCAGAACCGGGTACGCAAATGCCGGGGATACCGAGAAACAAAGCCAATGGCATCGCCCGTTACCAGTTCGAGATGGGAAGGTATAACAGCTTCGTGCAGGGAACGGTGGTCTACCAGAGCGGGACTACGTACAGCCTGGAGAACACGCGAAACTATGCCGGGACGACCGCGGCGTTCGGGACCTTCAATCTCTCGGCCGGAATCGGCCTCAACAGCTGGACCCTCGAAGCCTACATCAACAATGTGTTCGATGAGCGCGGCCAGCTCGGCAAAAATTCGGAATGCAACGACGCCTTGTACCACTACTGTCTGCTAAATGCGCATGTCTACCCGGTCGCGCCCATGCAGTTCGGCCTCAAATTCGGGCAGACGTTCTAGCGGGCGAAGCAAGGAACGGCCGACGGGCGCGGCGCGGTTTGCGGTTGCGCTCGTCGGTTGAGCTCCTTGCGGGAGCACCCCCCCGGAAGGAGAGATAGGCACCGGCAGCGGATTGCGGCACATTGCCGCAAGTCCGCCGCCCGGCTGCGGCGCGGCGACCTGGGAGCGCCTCGTTGAATCGACCCGCCACCGCAGTCGGCTCCTCGATGACCGCTGGCGCTACCGCCCTCGGGGTGCTCGCGGCCATCAGCTTCTGCCACCTGTTGAACGACATGATGCAGTCGCTCCTGCCGGCGCTGTATCCGATGCTGAAGGGTGCGTATCGGCTGAGCTTCGGGCAGATCGGGCTCCTCACCTTCACCTTTCAATTCACCGCGTCGCTTCTGCAGCCGCTCGTCGGGGCGCTGGCCGACAAGTCGCCGCGCCCCTATTCCCTCGCCGTGGGCATGGGCTTCACGCTGATCGGACTGGTGCTGCTCGCCTTTGCGGGCAGCTACGCACTGCTGCTGATCGCCGCGGCCCTGATCGGCACCGGCTCCTCGGTGTTTCATCCGGAGTCCTCGCGCGTCGCGCGTATGGCTTCCGGCGGCAAGCACGGCTTCGCGCAGTCGGTGTTCCAGGTGGGTGGCAATCTCGGCTCGGCGGCAGGTCCCTTGCTCGCGGCCTTCATCGTACTGCCGCACGGGCAGTCGAGTGTCGCCTGGTTCTCCGGCCTGGCGCTGCTCGGGATCGTGGTGCTCACCAATGTCGGGCACTGGTACAAAGCGCACGGCATCACGCGCCTCGCACATGCTGCCGGTGCGCGCTCGCAGGCACCGCGGCATCACGTGGCGCTGGCGCTCGCCGTACTGCTCGCGTTGGTCTTCTCGAAGTACGTCTACCTCGCCAGTATCACCAGTTACTACACCTTCTATCTCATCGAGCACTTTCACCTCTCGGTGCGCAGCTCCCAGCTGCACCTCTTCGTCTTCCTGGCCTCTGCCGCCATCGGCGGCATGATCGGCGGCCCGCTCGGCGATCGCCTCGGCAGCAAGTACATCATCTGGGCGTCGATTCTCGGCGTGCTGCCCTTTACGCTGCTGCTGCCGCATGCGAGCCTCTTCTGGACCGGACTGCTCACGGTACCGATCGGCCTGATCCTCGCCTCCGCTTTCCCGGCGATCGTCGTGTACGCCCAGGACCTGCTGCCGGGGCGCACCGGCACGGTGGCGGGGCTGTTCTTCGGACTCGCCTTTGGCATGGGCAGCATCGGCGCGGCGGTGCTCGGCAAGCTCGCCGACCACGTCGGCGTCGAAACGGTGTACACGATCTGCGCATTCCTGCCGCTGATCGGGCTGCTGGCGGGATTTCTGCCCGACGTTCACAGGTACCCCGTGAGACACTCGCCGCGAGCCGCGGATTGATATATTGCAGGAAGCCCAGGGCTCCCCATGAAACTGCTGCCGCGCGCGCTTCTCGATGAGCTCACCGTAAAGGCCGCGGCGAGCCCGCGGCGCCGCGCGCATCACATGATCCACGCAGCCGCCGAGGATCGGGTGCAGCGCTTCGTGGTCGTGGCGCGCGGCGACTCCTACTTCCGGCCACATCGCCATACGACCAAGTCGGAGCTCGCCGTCGTGGTGCGCGGTCGCGCCGATGTGCTCACCTTCGATGCGCGCGGGCGTGTGACGGCGCGCTATGCTGTCGGTGACGGCACTGAGAGCGTCGCCTACGAGACTCCCGAGGGGACATGGCATACCGTCGTCCCCGGCGCGAGCGGCTGCGCTTTCGTCGAGGTCAAGGAAGGCCCGTACGATCCGGCGACGGCGGTTGAATTGGCCGCCTGGGCGCCCGCGGAGGGCGATGCCAGCGTACCGGCCTTCCTCGAATGGCTGCGCACAGCGCACCCCGGAGACACTCCACCGTAGGTGGGGTGGCAGCGCTCGAGGGTATTCGCTCACGGCGGCGGTCGCAGGTACTAAGATCTGATCTGAACCGAGGGAGTTAGGCCATGCCCATTTCGCTCTACGCCGCCACGATTCCGTCCTACCAGCAGATTCTCGGAGCTGTCGTCGGCCTGCTCGGCACCGCCGAGGCGTTCTGCAGCGAAAAGGGCCTCCCGCACGAGGAGATCATTCAGGCGCGCCTCGCGCCGGACATGCTGCCCTTCGCCTACCAGGTAAAGTCGACCGCAGTGCACTCGCTCGGTGCAATCGAGGGTGTGCGGCGCGGCAGCTTCTCGCCGGACATGACCCCACCTCCCGAGACCTTCGCCGCGCTCAAGGCGCGGATCGCAGAGACCTTGGCCGCGCTCGGGAGAATCGAGCCTGCCGAGGTCGAGGGTTTCATCGGACGCGACATGCGCTTTGTCTTCGGCGAGCGCCAGCTCGACTTCACGGCCGAAAACTTCCTCCTGTCCTTCTCGCAGCCGAACTTCTACTTTCATGCGACGACCACTTACGACATCCTGCGCTGGAAAGGTGTACGCATCGGCAAGCGGGACTTCGCGGGCAGGCTGCGCCTGAAGCAGTAGGATTTCCGCTTCCACCCTTGCAGCGCACGGTTCAGCTGCGCTTACTCAGGTGTGCCGCTGCCCTCGTGGCGGTCATCGCCGCGGCGTTCGCCGCCGCGCGGCCGGTCTGTCGCAACGATGCCGCACCGGCGCTGGCGCGGCTGCGCACGGCGCTCGCCAGCGAACGCTTCGTCGCCTACGAGCCCACCTCACTCAAGGTGGTGAACGGACGGGTGACGCCCGCCGACCCGCAGAGCATCCGTGCAGACCTCACCGTGCTGCGTGAGAAGTTCGATGCGCTCATTACCTACGACGCGGTGCACGGCGCGCAGGCGATCCCGGCGATCGCGACGACCCTTAAGTTCCACACGCTGATCATCGGGGTGTGGAATCCGGCCAACGAGGCGGAGCTCGACGCCGCCATCGATGCCGCGCGTCGCTTCCCACAGCTGGTGGCGGGGCTGTCGCTCGGCAACGAAATGCTGTTCAGCCATCGCAGCGATCCGGCGGCGCTCGCCGCGTTGATCGCCCGCACGCGAGAGCGTCTGCCGGGCACAGCGCTTTCTACCACCGAGCCCTTTCACATCTACTATCAGCCGGACGCCGCGCCGCTGCTCGCCGAGCTCGATTTCCTGCTCGCCAACGTGCATCCGATATTCCAGCCGTGGTTTCGCGATTCCAGCGACAGCGCGGCCGCGCGGTTCGTGGTGAACGTGCTCGGGCGGCTCGAGCCGCTCGCCTGCGGCCCCGTGCTGGTAAAGGAGACCGGCGTGCCGAGCGCCCCGCGCGAGGAAGGTTACTCCGAGGCGCGCCAGGCCTCCTTCTACCGCGAGCTGCGCCGGCAACTGCCACCGGCAGCCTCGCGCGCATTCGCCTACTTCGCCGCCTTCGATGCGCCGTGGCGCTCCTACGATGCTTCCCCGGTAGCGGGGGTGCATCCGCGGGAGGCCCACTGGGGGCTGTACGATGCCGTGCGTCACCCAAAAGAGGCTGCCCGCGAGCTGCCGCCGCTACCAGGGAACGATTGAGCGCCCTGCGTCACCCCGCGCGCGCCCCGTCGGCGCCCGCGTTCACTTGACGGCGAGCTCGACCTTCACTTTGTCCCCGCTCGCCTCCTTCGGCGGCGCATTGACGAGGAAAACGCGCGCGGGCTCGATCTGACCGTCGGACAGCAGCGCGTTTTGGATCGCGTGCGCGCGCTTCTTGCCGAGCGCCTCGAGGTCGCCGTCGGACACCTGGATATGGTCGATGAGCGCGGCATTGAGATCGGCGATCGCCGGCTCATAGGGCGGCGTCTCCTTGCGCTTCGCCTGTTGCACGGCGACGGCACTCGGCGGCAGCGCCGCATCCTTGCCGAGTTGCGCCTGGTACTGCTCGACGAGCAGTCTGAAGTGCTTCTCCGGGTCGGCGAGTGCCGTCTCGCCCGCGGTGTCGGGGTGCTTCCTCCCCTCGCGTGTGCCGGCCTCGCGCGCGAGCAGCTCGGTACGCAGCTGCGTCGCCGCCATCTGCGGCCGGTCGACGGCGGCCGAATAGGCGATCGGTACATCGAGCTTGAGCTGCGGCCGTTCCTTCAGTGCCTTGGCGATCGAGGTGAGCTGATCCCTGGCGGGTTGCGAGAGATCGGCGCTGCCCGCATCGAACTCGATGAGGTTCACGTGCTCGCCACCGCCGAACATATGCCCGAGCAGCGCAAACGGTGCGGTGGCCACCTTGACGATGAGGTTGACGAACATCTTCCACACGATCGGCCCGACGCGAAATTTCGGATCATCCAGCGAGCCGTTCATCGGCAGGTCGAGATCGATGACGCCGTCGCGGTCCTTGAGCAGGGCGACCGCAATCTTCAGCGGCAGATGCACCGCATCGGGGCTGTCCACGCGATCACCGAGCTCGAGCTGATCGACCACGAAGTGCTGCTTGGCATCGAGCTTGCGCTGATCGATCCTGTAGGTGACGTCGACGGACAGCTTGCCCTTGTCGATCTTGTAGCCGACGAAATGCGTGGAGTACGGATTCACGATGGTGAGGTCGACATCCTTGAAGCTCATCGTGACGTCCGTGTAAAGCGCCGCCGAGAGCAGATTGATCTCGCCGCCGATGTGCACCGGGGCGTAGCGGTCGATCTTGCCGTTGAGATCCACTTTCGCACGGGTCTGCGGCTGCGACGACAGCCCGGTCACGCTGCCGCCGAGTGACTGGATGCCGACCGTGAAGCTCGGCTTGATCCATAGATCCGCGTAATGGGTCGAGCCGTTCACGATACGTATGGCCCCAATCGACATCGGGAATGATGTGACGGGCCCGCTCGGCGCGGCCGCGGTCTGCTCGGACGCCCCGCGTGCACGGGACGACCGGCCCTTCTTGCCGTGTTTCTCGGTCGCAGCGGTCGCGCCGGACGCCGCTGCTGAGGCCGCGGCGGCGGGCGGCTCGGCCGGCGCGCCCTGGGCTGCCACGGTGCCGGCGGGAGTCTCGGTGGAGGTTCCGCCGGCGGAGCTCGCCGCGGGCTGCGCGCCGGATGAGGCCGCGTCCTTCTTCGAGCTCGCCCCTGCCGGCTTGAGCACCTCGGAGATGTTCAGCGTACGGTTGGGCTCGACAATCATGCGCACGTACGGCTCGAGCGCCGTCACGCTGCCGATGCGCAGGTCCTTGGGTTGGGAGCGGTAGCGGATGTCGGCGACGCGCAGCTCCGTCCACTTGATGAAGTCGAGCTTGAGCGCGTTATCCACCGTGCGCAGCTCGCGAACCTGCGCCTCGCCCTTCACCGCGAACGTGCCGTCCGGGTGCTGCTCGAAGTCGAGCTTGCTGCTCAGCGCTCCTTTCAACAATGTCATCGAGGTGTAGTGCGTGAGGTACGGCTGCAGCGCCGTAAGTCCCAGCGTCGCGACCTCGATGTGCGCGCTTACGGCCTTGGACTGCGGCGTGACCTTCGCGCGGGCATCGATCTTGCCGGACTCGTTGATGCGCGCATCGACCCTGACATCGAGCACGTCATCGGGCGAGATGTTGAATCCGGCGACGTGGACGTTGAGGGGACTCAGGAGCAGCGCCGCCGCGGGCTTGACCTCGCGATCTTCCACCGACACCTTGAACCCTTCCACGCCGATGTCGGGGACCGCCACCGTCCAGGCGCTACCCGGTATCGCGGGGCTATCCGCGGCGGCCGGCGGCGCTGCCGTGCGAGCTGCGCCGGGCGCAGTTGCGCCTGCGCGCGGCGGCTCAGCGGCGTTGGGCGATGCGGGCGCGTCACGCGCCGCCGCGCTCGCTGGCGAGGCTGGCGCACTCACCGCGGGCGGGTCGGCGGTTGCTGCGGCGACCGCGCCTGACGGAGCGACGGCGCTCGTGGAGGCGGGGGGCTCGGCGGGGGATGCGGCGGCGGGAGAGGCCGCCAGCTCGAGCAGGTTGAGTTGACCCTGCTCGTTCAGCCAGGCCTTGATGTCGCCGCCTGCGAGCGTCACCTTCGCGACGTTTACCGAGCGTCGCGTGAGGTCGACGCTGGTGCCATCCACCGCGATGCGCGCGATGTCGACGTAGTCCTGGGCAGCACCCTTGGGCTTGAGCCCGAGGCCGGTCACCGCGGCCGTGCCTACGTTGACATCGAGGCCAAGGCCGCCCGCGCTGCGCAACTCGTAGTCGCCTTTGATGCCGATGACGCCTGCAGCGATCTCGAACGGCACGCTGTCGCGCACGTAATTCCACAGCGTGCGGGCCTTGAGATCCGCGATCTCGAACACGCCGCGCGAGCCGAGCGGCGCGAGCTCAAGTGTACCGCTCCAGGTGAGCCGCTCGCCCTCGGGCGAGGCCGCGTTCAGCGCGTAGCTGTCAGCACTCCCTGCACGGGTGCTGAAGTCCCGCAGCTCGAACGCGATCGGCTTGAACTCCGCGCGAAACGGCGTGGGCCGCGTGCGATCCTCGAAGACACTGGTACCGGAGGTGATGCCGAGCCGCTGGATGAAGAGCCGCATGGGCGCGGATTTCTCCGGGGGTTTGGCAGGCTTCCCTGGGGCCGGCGGAAAGCCCTTGCCGAGATCCGCAAGGTTCAGGGCGCGATCGCGCCGCAGCACCGCCCGCACGTACGGCTGATCGAGAAGGATCTCGTGAAAGCTCGGGCCGAGCCGCCAGATGCTGCGCCACTGCAGCACCACGTGCAGCCGCTCGAAAGCGAGCATCGTCTGTCCGTCGGCATCGGGCAGCGCTGCCCGCCTCACGTCGAGCGTCAGCGTGAAGGGATTGAAATGGATCTCGCCGAGGCTCAGGGCGCGGCCGTAGTGGGTGCGCACGAACTCCTGCGCTTCCTTGCGGGCGAAATACGGCACCGCCAGGAAACCCACTGCGGCATAGGCGCCGATGAGTACAACGACGACGGCCAGCCCGATGATGTGGCGTCGATATCGGCCCATGAGCCCCGCCCGCCTGTTGTTCTGCGGGTATCCTAGAGCATCGCCGCCCCGGCCACCATGCAGTGGCCGGGGGTGCGAGCGGGCCGTATCGCCGCGCCGCTCAAGGTGCGCGGCGTATCATCTGCTCAATCGTCGTGATGTCCGTGACCGTGGTCGTCGCGATCGTCGCCGTGATGACCGTGATCATGGTGATCGGGATGGTAGCCCGGTTCGTACTCCGCGGATTTCACGAAATAGACCGGGCGATCGCACGCATGGTACTGGTGACAGTACTTGTGCCAGTTCTTCGCATGGCCCGGCGGCACGTGCAGATAGATCGGCTCCACGGGCGGTGCGCCCACCACCACCGGGGCAGGCTGCACGACCATCGGTTGAGCGTAGACCACCGGCGGTGGCGGACGATTGCCGAGCACCACCTGGCCGTAAACCCCCGGGACTATCTCACCGGTGATGGTCGCGTTGACGCTGACGCTTTGCGCCTGCACGGCGGACAGCGCCGCGACACTCGCCAATGCCGACCACACCACGAAACGTATCGCTTTCATAGGCACTCCTGAAGAGTCACGCGCGCCGCCCACACCGCGGTGCACAACGCGCGTAGTGAACGACACGCGCGCGGGTGCGAACAAGCTGCGAACTGTGACGCGCCTCGCAATCTAGAGCGGCGTGATCAGGCTGGCATCGTTCGGCTGTCGCGAATTGTTGACACGACGGCTCACCTGCCAGGCAACCATCGGCTCATCGGGATAGGGAGCGAGCGTGGCGCGGGCCTCCGCGCCCGTGCCGCTGAGCCAGCGCGCGTGGTCCCGTTCGGCGAGGATCGCGGGCATGCGCTGCTTGCCGTTGTGAACCTCGGCAAGCAGCCGATTCGCCGGCACGGTGATGAGGGTGCAGGAGCGCACGTAGGAGCCGTCTGCACGCCGCGAGCGATCCCACAGCCCGGCGACTCCGAACACTTCGCGCTCGGCGAGCCGCACGAAGAACGGATCGCGCGAGCCGTCGGCGTTTACGTGCGGCTCGTAGAAGCCGCCCATGACGAGAATGCAGCGCTGTCCGCGGCTCCACGCGTCGCGGTAGGTCGGCGCAATGGCGATGCGCTCGGCGGTGGCGTTGATGGTGGAGGCCTTGAGCGGCACGCCATGTGCCCAGTAAGGAATCAGCCCCCAGCGCATCTGCGCAGCTTCGCGCTCGCCGGCGGCCATGATGACTACCGGAACCTGCTCGGTCGGCAGCACGCGGTAGCTCGGTGGATACTCCCAGCGCCCGCGCTGGATTCCCATGGCCCGCTCGGCCTTGGCCGCCTGCCCCAGGATGTACTTTCCGCACACGTACTTAGCCGCTGCACAGTGTGCGCGTCACTCTAGCACTGTGTGGACGCACGCGAGGTCCCTTGTCCACACTCGCGCGATGCTCCCATGGAATTCGATCGAACGGCTGCGCGATCATTTCGGTGACTACGTTATCGTCATCACCTGCCGCAGCTGCCGGCATTCGCGAGAGATGACACCGGCGTTTCTCGCGCGTCACTGCCGCGCCGGCTGGGACGAGCCGGTCGCCAACATCGTCGCGAGACTGCGGTGTCGCTGCGGCAAGAAGTTGGTCGACGTGCAGATCGGCTTCAACCACAAGCCACGTGGCTGGGTGAAGAACCCGTCCTGAGCCGCTCATGAGCGGCCTGCGCAAACCGCGTCTTGAGCGGCATTGAAGGCAAATCGTGTTCGCCAGCGCCCACGGAGCAACCGCCTCAGCGGGCAGTGCCCGTCGTGCTTGCGAGCTTGCCGGCCTCCGGACCCCAGAACTCGCGCTGGATGATCTCGTAGAGTGCAGCGGTAAAGCGCTCGCCCTCGGCGCGGGTCGTGTGCGACCACTCGGGGAGGTAGTAGCCCTGCAACTGTGGATAGTCCTCGAAATGGATACCCGGCGCAGCGGTAGCGGCGAGCAACGCGCCCCAGCTCCGCTGCCGCGGGTACTCGCGGTTCTCGTAGGCAAGATAGGGTCCCGAGCTCGGCATGCGCACGAACAGCACCTTGACGCCGCGCGCACGCAGCGTCGCGACCGCGCGCGCCATGCGCTCGATCTGCTCTTTCTCGATGCGGCGCGCTTCCGCCGGGGGTGGGTCATCGTCCGAAGGCTCGAAGCCTTCGGCCCAGATCCGGCGCACCAGCTCCAGGTAGCCCGGATCGTCGGCCACTTTCCTCCAGAGGTGCGTGTTTCGATCCGCCTCGGTCTCGGAGAGCTTGCGCACAGGCGTGGGCCAATCCCGGCCGGGACGCGTCGGCCAGGGCTGACGTGCGAGCACCGTCTGCAACGCGTAGTCCGGGTCGTCGAACGCGAAGAGCGGCTCGATGAAGTGCATCGACAGCCATTGACCGATGCGTTGCGAAGGTGATTCTTTCTTCGCGTAGCGCGCAGCTCCGGCGCGCGCCTCGTAGCCGGAGAAGAGCAGGTCGGGCTCCACCGCGATGACGAGACGGCCGGTGAAATTCAGGTCGGCAGCGAGATCCTCCACGGCCACAAGCGGTGAGGTGCCTTCGAAGGACAGCTGGATCGGACGCCGGCCATCGAGGCGCTCCCACACCGGCAGTTGGATGTCGAAGTACAGCCGCGAGCCGCCGGCAAGCACCGTCGCATCACCCTCCCCCGCATCGATGCGCCGGCGCTGAATAGCCCATAGGCCGAGTGTGTTGCTGATGCTCGGCCGGACGCCGAAGTCGCGCCAGTACCACTCCCAGCCACCGACGAGCAGCGCAAGGATCGCCACCACACCGAGCAGTATTCTGCCCCATGGCTGCTCGGGCACCGGCCGCACCGGCACCGGCTGCGCCACCCCCGGCCGGTCCGCGGCGGTCTGCCGTGCATAGCGATCCGCCCCGCGCGCGGGCCCGGGCGCGCCGTCGCGGAATGGCCCCCCGCCGGCAGCGGGCGTGATGTCAGAACTGGAAATAGATGAAGGCACTGCCGGCCCCCTGGACGATGATTATCGCGAACGCCATCAGCGCCCACACGGCGCACACCGCGACCGCGGGGGCGCGCGCCACCACGGATTCCAGCGTGCGTGCGCGCATCAGCCAGTGCGTAAGCACCATCGCACCGACGATAGCGGCCACCGTGATCAGACTGAAGGTCGTCAGGATCGGCTTGGCGGCCGTGTTCTGGCCGAACATGCCACGCAGCACCAGCCACGCCTTGCCGAAGGTCTTGGCGCGGAAGAACACCCAGGTGACATTGACGAGCACGTAGGTGAGGAGTCCCAGCAGCACGAACACCAGCGGGCCGGGCCGGTAGCTGCTGAAGCGGGCGCGCAGCGCCCGTTCGACCGCGAGATACACACCGTGCAGTCCGCCCCAGGCGACGAACGTCCAATTTGCGCCATGCCACAGGCCACCGAGCAGCATGGTGACCATGAGCGCGAGGTACGTGCGACGCGCACCGTGGCGATTGCCGCCGAGTGGGATGTAGAGGTAGTCGCGCAGCCAGGACGACAGCGTGATGTGCCAGCGCCGCCAGAAATCGGAGAACCCCACCGCGGCATACGGAAAACGAAAGTTGTCCGGCATCGCGAATCCCAGGCACAGCGCAGCGCCGATCGCGGTGGTGGAATAGCCGGCAAAGTCGCAGAAGATCTGCGCGCTGAAGGCGAGCGTCCCCGCCCACGCATCGAGCGTGCCGGGAATCCTGTCACCGTCGTAGACCCGCTCGGCGGCGCCGGCGAGAAAGCTATCGGCGAGCACCACCTTGTTGAACAGCCCGAGCGTCATCAGCGCGAGACCGAAGCGCAACTGCGCGGCGGTGGCGCGGCGTGGTTGCGCGAACTGCGGCACGAGCTCCGTCGGGCGCATGATGGGACCGGCCACCAGATGCGGAAAGAAGGTCACGAACAGCGAGTAATCGAGCAGGTTCTGCGCCGGCAGCGCGCGGCGCAGGTACACGTCGAGCGTGTACGACATGGTGGCGAACGTATAGAAGGAGATGCCGACCGGCAGGACGATGTCGTAATGCGCCGGCTGGTACGCGATCGCCAGCGTCGCCATGAGGGCGCTGAAGTTATCGAGCAGGAACTGGCCGTACTTGAAGTAGCCGAGCATGCCGAGGTTGGCCACTACCGAGAGCAACATCCACGCGTGCCGCGCGGCAGCGCGCCGCGCTTTCACCAGGCCCTGCGCGGCATACCAGTCGACCACCGTCGAAACCCACAGCAGGATGACGAACGGCGGATTCCACGCCGCATAGAACAGGTAGCTGGCGATCAGCAGATTGACTTTCTTCGTCGTCCAGGGCAACGGCAGCGAGTGCATGGCGAGCACGCACGCAAAGAACACGATGAACGTGAGTGAGTTGAAAACCATGCGGGTCCGTCGCTGGCATCACGCCCGGCCGACGGTGTCTGCCCCTGAGCACGCCGTTGAAACGGCTTTTATGCATGATGCGGCGAAGCGGCGCAGCGGGCAATAGCGGCCGGCCAGAACGGCGCGCTACCAGCGCGGCGCTCGGCGCATGCGCGGCGCTCGTGCGGCGCGTCCCGCGCGCGCGGCCGCGGCCATCGTCCGCGCCCGCAGGTGCGGTGAGCTCAGGAGACGCTGGAAGCGGACTTCATGGCGGCCTCCGCGCGTCGCTTCATCTCCTCTGGCGCCACGTCCTCGACGTGCGTAGCCACCGTCCACACGTGTCCGAACGGATCCTCGAGCGTCCCCGAGCGGTCACCGTAGAACTGATTCGCCACCGGGCGCTGCGCCTTGGCACCGGCCTTGAGGGCGCGCTCGAACACACCGTCGACATCCTCGAGATACAGCAGGATGCTGACACTCGATCCGCCGAGCGAGCGCGGCCCGCGGTAGCCCATGGCGGGGTGCTCATCGGCGAGCATGATCACCGAATCGCCGATCTTGATCTCGGCATGGCCTACCCTGCCCTGCGGGTCAGCCATGCGCAGAATCTCCGTCGCGCCGAAAGCCCGCTTGTAGAACTCGATCGCGTCCGCTGCGCCTTTGACGATGAGGTAGGGTGTCGCCGTGCGGTACCCGTCCGGAATTGCTTTTGCGGTCATGGGGCGTCTCCTTCGCTTGTCAGGCAGCGAGCTTACTCCCGCAGCGCCGACAAGTTCACGCCTCGCGCGGCGCGCGCGCCATCCAGTAGTCACGCCGCCTCACCGCTGGAGCGCGTCGCGCCTGGCGCCCGCCGGTAACGGAGCCAGTAAATCGCCGCAAGAATGGCGAGGAAGGGCACACCGAAGGCGAGCGTCGGACCGAATGCGTCGGTTAACGCCGTGGTCCGCGGTACCGCAGCCATGAGCGTGGCGCCAACAAGTGTCGTCACGGGGAAACCGCGCATGCGAAAGCGCAACGGCGGCGCTCCATCCCGCTCGCGCACGTGCCGGAAGCGATAGTGGGTAATGCAGATCATGATTCAGGCGAACATGGATCCGAACGAGGAGAGGGACACCATGATGATGAAGGCCGACTTCGCCGCCGCGACGCTCAGCACGGCGGCGAACGACTCTCGTCCACGCCGGCGGCCGTCCACGGCACGATGCGAGCACCAGCGACAGCGTCAGAAGGTAGAAGAGGATCAGTCGCAGCACGGTCGAGCGGAATGCCCGCGCCACGGCAATCTGGCGGGCCCGGCCAGATGGATGGCGAAACCGCTACCGAGAAACAATCTCGTGCCGATGGCACCGCCGATGGCGATCATGCTCATGCGACGCGCACTCAGGTAGCGTAGCAGCCCGCGCTCGCGCGCCATGATCTCGTCGAAACCTCCGCGTTGATCGCTGCCGTGCAACGCCGTCGTGTCCCGTGGGCTTGCAGAGCGGGAAAGTCTACACTGCGAACTCGCCGACCCGGCCTGCGGCCGCGCCGTCGGCAACGGAGTTCGTCGTGATCACGATTCATAATTTCGCACGCGGCGCGCGCGGCATGCGCGTGATGTGGCAGTGCGAGGAAATGGGCCTGCCCTATCACGTCGAGCGCGTGGGCTTTCCGACCCCGGACAGCTATCGCGAGCTCAACCCGCTCGGCACCGTACCGTTTCTCGAGGATGACGGCGGCGTCGCGATGAATGAATCCGTCGCCATGATGCACTATCTCGCGCAGCGCTACGGGCCGACACCGCTGCTTACGGCAATCGACGCCGCACGGCTCGCACGACTGCTGCAGTTGACCGAGTTCGGCGAGGCCACAATCGGCGCCATTCTCAATCCGTTGCTGATCGCACGGTTTGCCGCGCCCGAGGCCGACAAGCGCAGCTGGCTGGTCCTCGCGCTCGAGGGGCGTGTGGCCGACGCCGTGCGCTTCGTCGCGACCCTGCTCGGCGAGCAGGCGTTCCTCGTCGGCGAGCGGTTGACGCTCGCCGACCTCTCGGTCAGCCCGATGCTCGGCCTCTGGCAAGGGGCTTTGCAGCAGGAGCTTCCCGGCAATCTCACCGCGTACCTCGAGCGCGTGAGCTTGCGCCCGGCATACCGCCGCGCGCGACTGCGCTGCGATGGCTCGGCATCTGCCAAGACCTGAACTCTTCATCGGACCGTCATCTTGCCGTCAAGGCCCCCTCGCTACACTGCCAATGCCGACCCTCTCGCACTCGAGGCAGACCGGTTCGGTCGGAGCACCGGACAGCGGAAAGTGGGGCGGGCCCTGGCAAGGCAGCCGGGGCCCGCGCACGCACCGCACGACGAGCGCGGCAACATCATGTTGGTTGCGACATAGGGTCGGGCGCTGACTCAATTCCGGTACGCCACCCTTCGGTGATACGCTCGGCAGCCGATCACGCGAGGGCTGCCCGTGCTGAGTGCCTTTCGGACGCTGACCGCGACGCAACGCCGCGCCTACTTTGCGGCGCTCGGCGGCTGGTCACTCGATGCCTTCGATTTCTTCATCTTCGTCTTCTGCCTGCGGGCCATCGGCGGCGAGTTTCACACCGACGTCAAGGCGGCGGCCGAGGGAATCTTCTTCACGCTCGCGGCGCGTCCATTCGGCGCGCTGGTATTCGGCTGGCTGGCGGAGAAATACGGCCGGCGCCCGATTCTCATGCTGAACGTGCTGAGCTACTCGGTGGTGCAACTCGTGACGGCGTTCGCGCCGAACCTGGCGACGCTCCTGGCGTTACGCGCGCTGTTTGGTTTTGCCATGGGTGGCGAGTGGGGCGTCGGCGCAGCGCTCGCCCTGGAGACGCTCCCCACGCGCGGGCGCGGCTTCTTTTCCGGTCTCCTGCAGGAAGGTTACGTGATCGGCTACCTCCTGGCGTCGCTCCTGTTCGCGGTGGCGTTCGATCACGTCGGCTGGCGGGGCATGTTCATCATCAGTGCGGCGTCCGCGCTGCTGGTGCTCTACATCCGCTTCGGGGTCGAGGAATCGCCGGCCTGGGTTGCGGGCGTGGCGCCGCAGCGTGCGTCGGCCGCGGCGCTGTGGAATGCGGTACAGGGCTACTTCCCGACGCTCTGTTACCTGGTAGTGCTCATGGCCTGCTTCAATGCCTTCTCGCACGGCTCGCAGGATCTCTATCCGACCTTCCTGCAAGCGCAGCATGGCTACTCTGCGGCGCTCACCGGAAGCATCACCACGATCATGAACCTCGGCGCGCTCGCGGGCGGAATCTGCTTCGGCGCACTGTCGGAGCGACTCGGCCGCAAACGGGCGATCACGCTGGCGGCGGCGCTGGCGGTGCCGATGATCCCGCTCTGGGCTCATTCCCAGACCGTGGCGACGCTCGCTCTCGGCGCCTTTCTCATGCAGTTCATGGTGCAGGGCGCCTGGGGGATCGTCCCGGCGCACCTCAACGAGCTCTCGCCGCCCTCGGTGCGCGCCATTCTCCCGGGCTTTGCTTATCAGCTCGGCAACCTGGCGATGGCCGCGATGGGACCGTTTCAGGCGGGGATCGCCGAGGCGCGCGGCGGCGACTACGCGTACATTCTCTCGTGGACCATCGCCGTCGTCGCCGCCGCCCTCATCTTCGTCACGGCGCTCGGCCCCGAGGCACGCGCCGTGGAACTGAAGGTCACCGCGTAGGGTCGCTCAAAGCCATCGCCGCATTGACCGGTTCCGCGGCGCGATCCCCGCTCGTCGGCGTGTCGCGCTCAGTGCGACGGAGCAAACCATGACGCGTAGATCCTCTCGTAAGTACCGTCCGTGTACACGTCGAGCAGCACCTGGTTGATCTGCTTGCGCAGCGGGCTTCCTACGGCGACTGCGATGCCATATTTCTGCGGGCGGAAGAGCGGACCGACGACCTCCACCAGACCGTTGCCCTGCTTGGCGGCCCAGTACTGCAACGTCGGGGCATCGAACACCACCGCCTGGACTTCCCCCTTGATGAGCATCCTTATCCCGTCGGGCCCGTAGGTCACGCTCCTGAACGGCAGCCCGCGCGCCGTCAGATAGTCCCCTGCCACGGTCCCTGGGGCGCTCGCGATGCTCTTGCCCGGCAAATCGTCCGGACCCCGGATCGTCGACTGCATTCTCGCAACTGTCTGCATCGAAGTGACGGTTGCCACCAGCTGGGCGATCAGTACCACTCCGCACAGCCATACGAGAACCACCGCGACGCGCTTGATCGCCGGGGCCTCGCTGTCCACGGAAAGCGTTGCGATCACCAGCAGGGTCCGCCACAGGCACTCGCCCAGGGCCCTCAGGTAGTTCGAGGGCAGTGCCTTGCGAGTGTGACGCTCGATCAGGCACAGCACGTTGGCCAGCACGAAGATGATGACGAGCCCAACGAGCAACAGATGAGCGATGGCCATCCAGGGAATGGATCTCACCGTGCTGATGAGTCCGCCGGTATTCTGCGCGCGCACCGCGATGCGCAATCCCGAATCGAAGTACGGCAGCGAGAAGTCCACCATCTTCTCGCGCTCCGGCGTCATCGCGATGGCGCCGACTGCCACGTCGGCATCGCCGCTCTGCACGGCCCGCAGCAGGCTGGGCGGGTCATCGACAAAGCGCCAGCTGCTATCGACATGCAGGCGCCGCGCGACCTCGTTCCAGACGTCGATACTGAAGCCTTCCGGGGTGGCGGTGCGCGGGAGCACGAAGGGCGCGGTAGGCAGCGTCACGATGCGCAAGGGGCGTGCCGGCTCGGTGGCTGCGCTGGCGGCCGAGCGCTCCGGAGCCGAGGCCAAGCCCATGAGCGCTACGCAGCAAGCGACGGGCAGCAGGGAAACGCGCGAAAGCCGCCCCAGCGACTGAGTTCGCGGCGGCGGCTGGCGATGGAAGTCTCGGCTGATGCGCGTCGACATCTGTCAGGTCTTCGAACTGGCACAGGCCTGCCCGAAGACTAAGTCAGCGCGTCATGCGGCTGCAACGCGGAGCGCTATACTGCAAAGAGAGGTTGGCGTCGTTTGCGCAGCGCCCGAGGCGACCTGGTTCTGGATAAGCAACTTGCCAACTCCGCCCAACCGAGCGCCAACGCGCCACGGCCGCTGCTGATCTACGATGGTGAGTGCGGCTTTTGCGCGTACTGGGCGCGCTATTGGCACAAGCTCACGGGCGATGCGGTCGAGTACCGGCCGTACCAGGATGTAGCGGCGCAGTTTCCGGCAATATCGGCTGCCGATTTTCAGCGCGCCGTGCAGTACGTCACCCCTGACGGGCGGCGCGCCAGTGCCGCCGAGGCGAGCTTCCTCACCTTGAGCCACGCGCCTGGCAAGGGATTGTGGCTGCGGCTGTACCAGAGAGTGCCCGGATTTGCGGCGATCGCCGAACGCGCCTACGCGTTCATCGCCGCGCACCGTGCGGCTTCCTACCGCGTCAGCCTGTTCCTCTGGGGCAAGGACTACGGGCCACCGCGGTACGAACTCGTCTCTTTCCTGTTCCTGCGCCTTCTTGGGCTGATCTACCTCGCGGCGTTCGTCTCCTTCGCCGTGCAGGCGCAGGGCTTGATCGGCAGTCACGGGATCCTGCCACTCGCCGAGCTCGTCGACGCGCTGCGGCGCAATGTGGGCGTGGAGCGTTTCTTTCTCATGCCGATGGTGTTCTGGTGGAGTGCGAGCGATGTCGCCATCCAGGCGGTGTGCTGGGGAGGTGCGGCGCTCTCGCTGCTGCTCGTCTTCAACGTACTGCCGCGCGTGAGCCTGCTGCTGCTTTACGTGCTGTATCTCTCGCTCCTCTATGCCGGCCAGGCCTTCATGACTTACCAGTGGGATACCTACCTGCTGGAGGCGGGTTTTCTCACCTTGTTGCTGAGCTTCGCCCGACGGCCCGGGATCTGGCTGCTGCGCTGGCTGTTGTTCCGCTTCATGTTCATGTCGGGCGTGGTGAAGCTCGCCAGCGGCGACCCCAACTGGTGGAACCTGTCGGCACTGTCGTATCACTTCCTCACCCAGCCCCTGCCGACGCCGCTCGCGTGGTACGCCGACCACCTGCCGCGGCGGCTGCTGGAGTGCGCCACTGCGGCCACGTTCTTCATCGAGCTGGTCCTGCCCTTCCTGATCTTCTGCCCACGCCGGCTGCGTTTCTTCGCGGCCTGCGGCTTTCTGCTGCTGCAGAGCTGCATTCTCCTCACCGGCAATTACAACTGGTTCAATCTGCAGACCATGTCGATATGCCTGCTGCTGTTCGACGATGCGGCGCTGCACAAGGTATTGCCCCAACGCCTGCTCGAGGTGGTGCCACCCCCGCCGCCCGCGAGGCCACCGCGGGCGGTCAGGGTCGGCGTGGGCGCACTGAGCGTGCTCCTCGTGTTGTTCAGCCTGGCGCAGATGGACGTGCGTTTCAGCAGCAATCCGCCGGCCCTGGTGCAGTCAGCCGCCGCGCTCGCCGAACCGCTTCACCTCGTCAGTGGCTACGGCCTGTTCGCCGTCATGACCACGCAGCGCGACGAGATCGTCATCGAGGGCTCGAGCGACGGCGTCGAGTGGCGCGAATACGAATTTCGCTACAAGCCAGGCGACCTGGCACGCCGTCCGCCGTGGAACATCCCGCACCAGCCGCGCCTCGACTGGCAGATGTGGTTCGCCGCGCTCGAGAATCCGCGGCGCCTCGGCTGGTTCTGGCACTTCCTCGAGAGAGTGCTGGAGAACGAACCCACGGTGACCGCGCTCATGGCAAGGAATCCTTTTCCCGACAAAGCGCCGCTCTACGTGCGCGCGCAGTTCTACGACTACCACTACACGGATCGGGCGGCCAAGGCGAAGGGGCTCTGGTGGGAGCGACGGCCACTCGGGCTGTACGTCCCCGAGGTGCGTCTGAGGGGCGATTGAGCTTGCGAGCGCGCGCGGCAGACATCTTGCAGGCCGTGCTCGCGGTCAATTTGCTCCTCGGGGCCATCGGCGTCTGCGCCGCGTTGGCGCAGAACGCCCGGCCCGCGGCCTTCCAGTCTGACCGCTCGTGGCAGCAGTTTCGCCGTCGCCTTGGAACAGTGCCGGACCGTAGCGCGCGGTGCCATGTGCCGCGCCGCTTGCTTCAGCGGCGCACTGACCTGCCTCAGGCACGCACGTCCAACACTTCGCGGCAGGCCCGCAGGCCTTCGCCGATCGCAATGGAGGTCTCGGCATAGGCGCCTGAATCCGCATTGGCGATGGCGATGCGTCCGAAACGCTGCCGTCCGACGATGTGCGGTGCCCTGCCCGCGGGCCACTCGGGGTCGAACAGTGTCGAGTAGCTGTACGCGTAACCGTGCGGCCAGCGATTGACCGTGATGGCGAGTATGTCCCTGTCGGCGTCGAAGCCGCCGGCGCCGAACATACGGCCGAGCTGATCACGCACCTGGTACTCGAAAGTCGCGAAGGAGGTGGCGAACAGCTCGGCGCGGCCGGCGCGGTGCTGCTCCCTGGTTGGCAGACCGGGCTTGCACGGTGCGCGCTCGAGGCGCAGCACGCACGGCTCCTGCGGTGAGCTTGGGTAGTGGTAGCCGCCGATACTCACCGGGTAATCCATGTCGACTTCACTGAAATAGCTCGCCGGGCAGTACACCGCGCCGACCCCGAGATTCTTCAGCGCCGACCAGTTGCGCAGCTGCACGTTGGTGTACACCAGCGGCACTTTGACGCCGTACGCCAGCCCCTGGCGCTGCGCGGCCGGCATCTCCGGGCACAGATACGGAATGACCATATTCCAACAGGCGAGAATGACCCGGTCAGCGCTGGCGCGGTATTGCTTGCCATTCGTCAGGTAGCCGACCGTGGCACTCTTGGCAGTCGCCGGCTCGCCAGCGTGCCGTACGCGGACCACGGTGCTGTTGAGACGAATGCGTACCTTCGAGGTAGCCGCATCGAGAGCTGCATAGTTCATGCGCGCGGTAACGATGTCCTCCATGGTGCTTCCGGGAGCCGCGCGGGGTACCAGCGAACGCACCAGCAGCCGCGCGATCGAGGCGTTGCCGTCCGGGAAGTGGTAGATGTAGGGCTGGCCGCTGAGCTCGCCGGCGGCCTCAGCCTGCAGCCCGAGACCCGCGGTGACCGCCGGCGGCAGGAACCACAGGTTCTCGGATGCCGCGGCCGCATCGATACCGACGCCCAGCCAGCCATTGGTGCTCTGCTGGTAGAACTTCACGACATCCGGGTGAACCTTGGCGGACTGCTCGAGGAACGTCTTGAGGCTGACACGCTCGAGGTACGCGAGCTTCTCCCCGTGACTCTTGCCATGGAGGTAATCGATGCGGCTGAAATAAAGGCGCCGCAGGTCGAGCTTGGCCTGCGGTGCCAGCGGTGCCGCGCTGATGAAGTCTTCGATCTCCTTGGGGTCGAAGTGCGCATCGCCGAAGTACACGGTATCGGTCTGCTGCTGACACAGCTTGTCCACGCCGAACACGCCGCGGTCGAAGAAGCACGCCAGCTTCAGTCCCCGCGCTCTCCTGAAGTCCTGGTCGTAGTATTTCTCGAAGCGCCGGATGTCGATACCGAGCTCGTGCAGCAGTCCCATCGCCTCGGCGGTGTAGAGCTTCAGCTCCTCGATGGTGAGAGTGCCGCCGCATCCGATCATCGTCCGGCCACCACCGCTGAATTCGTTGCGTTTCGCATGGCCGCCGAAGTCGTCGTGATTGTCGAGCACCAGGACCCGCGAATCCGGCCCATGAAACTTGCGAAAGAAATATGCGGCCGACAGTCCGCTGATGCCGCCACCGACCACGATCAGGTCGTAATGCTCCCCGGTTTCGGTCGCCGCCCCGGCGCCGTCCCAGCGCGCTCCATCGCGCAGAGCGTGGCCGATCTCGAAGGATCCGGGGTGGCTGCCACGCATCCCGGTAAGCGCCGGCGGGTAGTAGCGGGGATCGCTCGGTGCGATGCCCTGCGAGAGGAAGTACTCCTCGGCGGAGGGGTCCGGCCCGCGGTCGAGACTCGCTGCAAGGCTCTCAGGGATGATCGCCGCGCCGGCGACCCAGGCGATGCCATTGAGAAAATCACGGCGTGCGATTTGCGGCTGTGCCTCGGCATGATCTGTCGCTTTACTCTTCAATGCGCTTCCCCGTGGGCATCGCCCTGACGTGTTTGTTCTTCTGCCACCGATCGAGGGTGGCACTTTAGCCCAATTGCTGTGTCGGTTTGTAGGTCGATTCCCTGTATCAGACGAGCCCTCGCGCACTCGTCGACCGGCAACGTCGCGGCCGCTCGTTGCAGCGCGCTATACTCGAGCAGCTCGAGCGGGTCGCCGTGAAAGCGAGTCCACCATGCGTCGC